>Ga0326727_10001083_pt1 | contig 104876 bp, 92 predicted proteins | sample MB2enrmetagenome_FD_207643 | JGI IMG/M metagenome (GOLD analysis project Ga0326727, IMG submission 207643) | Lab enriched peat soil microbial communities from McLean, Ithaca, NY, United States - MB29MY | ecosystem: Environmental > Terrestrial > Soil > Wetlands > Peat | place: USA: New York... | reverse complement strand
GGACCGCGGGCGAAGGCCCCTTTCCCTTGTCCGCCAACAATACGGAACGGTGCCGGAGCAGTCAAGGGTTCGCATGAAAAGAAGTTCTTCCAAATGCGGGGAAAACTTCTTTTCATGCCGCTGCGCGTCCTTGACTGTTCCGACACCGTTCCCAAGGCCGCTGGTTATCAAGGGAAAGGGGCAAACGCAAAGAAAACCCTCAGCACACAGACTTTGGACTTGACAGGACCAGCCTCCTCATGGAAGCCGCGTTAGCTTCAAACCTCCAGTGCGGCGCGGTCCCATTTGCCGAGATTCGCCCCCGCCTCGTACGTACTCTCCAGAAACTCGTACAAGCGTTCTTCGGGCGAGCCGGAACGGCGCACGTCATCATACATGAGGATGAATTCGGAGAGTTCCGGATTCCACCTCGCGGCGCCCGACCGTATTTGCGCCTCCGCAAGGCCGGCGGGCTGGGGAACGGCATACGCGTAATATGCCGGACCGTCCACGGCGCCGCCGCCAGGCCAGAAGCCGGCGCTGCATACTTCGTGTGAGTAGGCGGGGCCGCTGATAACGCCTCGGCGCGCCGGCGCCGGCCGCCCGGAAAATCGCGTACACGCCAGATCGCAACTGCCCCAGAAAAAGTGCACGGGGCTGCATTTGCCGATGAACCTGCCGCGGAATCGCTCCATCACCTTCGCGCTGGAGACGAGGATGCGCCAGAATCGATGCGCGTATTCGGCATCGTACGAGCAGTTGGCAAAATCACGATCGAACGGCACCGCGACGGCCACCTCCTGCGGCTTCAGGTTGATGTTCACGGCGATACCCAGCGATGCCAGAGACTCCCATAGGCCGCCGTAAAAACTGGCCACCGATTCCGCCTGGAGTGGCCGCGAGGCGCTCGTGCCCTCGCTGGTGGAAATATGGACCGCATGCTTCTGGAAATCGAACTGAATTTCGAAGACACCCGGCGGGTACGGCACCGGTCCGGTGGTCAACCCGCGCGAGTTGACATAGAGAACGACGTGCCACCAGTGGTTCACGGGCGGCGAAAGGCGCAAGCGGATCTTGCCGACGATCTGGGTCCACATGTGCAGGGTACGGTAGGTATCCTGCCACTCGCCCAACGGCAGGGCCGGCCAGCACTGCAGGTCACTCATTCCGTCCAGTGTCGCACGATCTGGTTCGAATGTGGGGCAGGGTTTCATCCTGCGGCCGATTTTCAATCGGCCAAATCGCCAGCAACAGGAATTGATCATGCCGCGAACGGATTGCTGATTCGAACGCCGAGAATCTCCTGCCCATCTCTCAATTCTTCGGTGTACAGCACCGCCGCACCGGCCCGCGCGGCCGCGACAACAACCAACGCATCCCAAAATGAAAGCTGCGCCTGGCCAGCCAACCCGACGGCCGCTCGAATTGCCGCGTAATCCACCACCGCCACCGGCCAGGCCGCCAGATCTTCCAGCACTGCCAGCGCCTCGTCGCGAGAGCAGGGCTGGCTCACTTTCCTGGTCAGCGTTACGAAAAGCTCCTGCAACACCTGCGTGCTCACGCGCAGCCGGTCCTCGTCCATCAACTCGCTCATCAGCCGCTTCGCAACTTGCTTCTTCGGCGATCCGCCCTCGTCGAACGCATACACCAGCACGTTGGTGTCGACGAAACTCAGCGCCCGCTCACCGGTCATAGAGATCGTCCCGGCTCCACTTCCGGTCCCCGACTTCGACGAGACCGGTCTCGAACACCTTTCTCAACCTCGCCCGTGCCAGCCGCCTCCGGCCGGGCTCCTCCACCAGCGCCGCCAGATACTCCCGCACCAGTTGATTCACGCTGGTCCGTTGATCGAGCGCGACTTTCCTGGCGGCCAGGAGCAGATCCTCCTCGACAACCAGCGTCACATTCTGTTTGGCTTTCTCCATGGAGCCAGTGTAGCACGGATCATGTGCAACACGGGATGACTATACCGGGTGGGCAGGTCTATATCAGCCCGGCCCGAGGCTGCGGCCGTCACGTTGTGATTGTCCTGAGGGGTAGAATTGAGCAATGGAGGACTGGAGAGGGCGGATCAGCGTAAATCCGGCGGTGTGCCACGGCAAAGCATGTATTCGCGGCACCAGAATCATGGTGTCCGTGATTCTCGACAATATCGCAGCCGGTGTCGACCGCGCCGACATTCTTGCCAGCTATCCCTCGTTGAAGCCTCAGGATATTGACGCTGCGCTGGCCTATGCGGCCGAGTTGGCGCGGGAAGGGACCATGAACCTCCCGCTTGAGCTGAGCGCGTGGGCGACCTGGCGGGAGTTTACTTCGAACGGCAACAGGTTACCCGTTGACCCTGCGTATTACCCAATAACGTAGGGTAATACAGCCGTTTTCGAGGCTAAGTTGCTGAAACAACACAACCGGCCTCAATTGTTTCGGTCCCTTGCGAGTAAACTCCCCTCAAGCCATCCCTCGCACCAGTAACAACAACCCACCGCACCCAACCTCCACATTCCCCAACACTTCCGAGCCTCGCTCCCGGAAACCCGCCCGCCCCGTGCTACCGTCGGGGCGCTATGTCAACGCACGCGCAAACTCACGCCAATCGCAGAAACGTCCAGGCCAGCACCGGCCCCCGCACCCTCGATGGCAAAGCCATTTCCAGCGCCAATTCCACCAAACACGGCCTCTCCGCCCGTTTCCGCGTCCTCGCAAACGAGAATCAGGAGGAATTCGACGAATTAGTCGCCGAGCACCACCGCACCTTCCAGCCCACCAATACCCACGAGCAGTTCATGGTCGAGGAAATGGCCAGTCCTGTTGGCGTCTCGCCCGCCTCCGTCGTCTCGAAGCCGAGATGATCGAGGACATGGTCGCCCACCGCGGCTCCGCCGACGCAGACACCATGATGTGCGGTGCGCTGCGCAACGACACGGCCGGCGCCTTCACCTCCCTCCAGCGCTGTGCCACCTCCATCGAACGAGCCGCCTTTCGAGCCCTCGATCAGCTCCTGAAGCTCCACAAACTGGAGGCCCAAGCCGCGCGTGACGCCGCACGACAAAACGAACCCAATCCCCGCCTGCGCCCGCGCGACCTTCCCGCCCATCCCTTTGCTCCCCCTGGTCCCCCGCAGTACCAAACGAACCCAATTCCACCGCCGGCCATCCGTGTTTGCAACCAGTTACCTACCCACCACCGCAACCGCCGGTCAACGGTCTCGCGGGACCGCACATCGTCCCCCTGTGATACGCTGGCGTTTTATGCAACTTTACGAGGTTTTCCTCGGCCTCGGCCAGGACTCGTTCGCCCAGCTCGTCCGCGGCATCTCCATCGGAAAACTCAAAACCTACCAGCTCTACGACCGGCTCAAGACGCGCATGCACCTGCCCAAACTCAATTCCGAGGGCCTGCGCAAGGGCGCCCCGCGCTTCTGGGAACGCCTCGTCGAACACGACGAAACCTTCGCCGAAGAGCTCGCCCAGGGCATCCTCGTTTCGCACATGGACATGATCACCGCCGCCCTCGACGTGCTCGGCATCCCCAACGAGGACGGCTTCTTCGCCAAGGACCTCGACGCCACGAAGTACCTCACCGAAGGCTGGCAGCAGCGCGTGCTCGACGCCCTGAAGGACCGCTTTCCCGAGCCTCTGCTGGTCTTCTACGTCAACCATCTCGGCTGGGAGCTGCTGAAATCCGGCGAGCTGTTCCGCCCGGCGCCCGCGACCCCGGAGCCCGCAACCCCGGCGCCGGAAAGGCCCGCGCCCGCAAACGCCACATGAAGGAATTCTTCGACGCAATCCGCGCCGGCGACGAGCAGCTTGTACGTGCGCTCGCCGAAAGCGATCCATCGCTGCTGGCCGCGAAGGATGAGCACGGTCTGGGGCCATTCACCGTGGCACGCTACTCGCGCCAGAACGCCATCGCCGAGTATCTGCTCTCGCGCGGCGTGGAGCTGGATATCTTCGCCGCCTGCCTCGCCGGCCGCAGAGAGCGCGTCGCCGAGCTGCTGGCGCAGGACCACGCGCTGTTCGGCGCGTACAGTCACGACGGCTGGACTCCCCTGCATCTCGCCGCTTTCTTCGGCTTCCCGGATATCGCCGCGGATCTGCTCGCTGCGGGCGCAGACGTGCAGGCCCGTTCGCGGAACGCCATGCGCAATACGCCTCTGCATGCCGCCGTCGCCGGGGGCTCCACTGCCGTCGCCCGCGCCCTGCTCGAACATGGCGCCGATGTCAACGCGCCCCAGGAAGCCGGCTGGACCCCGCTGCACGGCGCCGCGCAAGGCGGAGACGCCGAACTGGTACAGCTTCTCATCGCCGCCGGAGCCAGCGTGCGTGCCCGCGCCGACAATGGCCAGACCCCCATCGACCTCGCGCTCACCCGAGGTCATCAGGCCGCGGTTGATATCCTGGAGAAATACTAGTGCAGCTCGTCGACACCACACTCCGGGCGATTCGCGAAGCCGCAACCCTCGAAGATCTCGAGGCCATTCGCGTCGACGTGCTCGGCCGCAAAGGCAAGCTGGCACAGCTCGGCAAGCAGCTCGCCGCTCTCCCGCCGGAGGAGCGCGCGGAATTCGGCAAGGAGCTCAACGCGGCCAAGCAAACGCTTGACGAGGAGTTCGAAACAAAGAAGGCGCAGCTCGGCAAAGCCGCCCTTGAGCGCCGTCTCGACGCCGAATGGCTGGACCTCACCCTGCCCGCCCCCGGCCCCCGCCGAGGGAGCCTGCATCCGGTGACGCAGATCCAGAGCGAGATCGAGGACCTGTTCGTCTCCCTCGGTTTCGCCGTGCTGGATGGCCCCGAGGTGGAGACCGAGTATCACAACTTCGACGCGTTGAACATCCCCCGCGACCATCCCGCGCGCGACGCCCAGGACACCTTCTGGCTCACCGGCGGCAATCTTCTGCGCACCCACACGTCGCCCGTGCAGGTGCGCGGCATGGAGCGTCTGGGTGCGCCGTTGCGCGTGATCGCGCCAGGCCGCGTCTTCCGAAACGAGGAAGTGGATGCCTCCCACGAGCACACCTTCTACCAGATCGAAGGCATGATGATCGACCGCGAGGTGTCCGTCGGCCATCTGGTCTACTTCATGAAAACCATGCTGAGCGGCGTGTTCCATCGCGACGTCGACGTCCGTCTGCGGCCCGGCTTTTTTCCCTTTGTCGAGCCCGGCTTCGAGCTCGACCTCGGGTGTCTGATTTGCGGCGGCCCGGGCTGCCCCGTGTGCAAGCAAAGCGGCTGGGTGGAGATGATGGGCTGCGGCCTGGTGCACTCCAACGTGCTCCGCATGAGCGGCATCGACCCGGACCAGTGGAACGGCTTCGCGTTCGGCCTCGGCCTCACCCGGCTCGCCATGATGCGCTATGGCATCGACGACATCCGCCTGCTGCAGAGCGGCGACCTCAGATTCCTGGGCCAATTTTGAACATGCACATTCAACCACGTGTGGGGCAGGCTCACAGCCTGCGGCGGCCTCTCAGGCCGCCTTCGACGATCACCCCATGAAATTCTCCTACCACTGGCTTAACGAATACGTCGACGGCCTCGACACGAACCCGCGCGAGCTGACCCACCTCATCACCATGAAGACGGCCGAGTGCGAGGGCCTCGAGGAAGTCGGCGCCCCGCTGAGCGAAGCGCAAGCGGCCCTCATCCTGGCGGTCGAACCCATCGAGGGCAGCCACAACCTGAAGGCTCTCATCGAGACAGCGGAGGGGACGAAGCAGGTTGTCTGCGGCGCACCGAACTGCGCGACCGGCATGTACACGGCCTGGCTGCCCGTGGGCCGCAAGGTGGTTGCCGGGGTGGAGAGCGACGGCATGCTCGCCAGCGGCGTCGAGCTCGGCATCACCCGCGATCACTCCGGCATCGTCAAACTCGATTCCTCCGTGCTGACGCTGGCGCCCGACGCCATCATCGAGGTCGACAACAAATCGCTCACGCACCGGCCCGACCTGTGGGGACATCACGGCATGGCGCGCGAAGTAGCCGCCATCGTGAACAAGCCGCTGCGCGATCCCGCCGACCTCAGCCTGGTGCCGCACGGCAAGCCGGCCATTGGCGTCGAGATTGCCGACCTGAGCCTGTGCCCGCGATACAGCGCGCTGGTGTTCGACAACGTGACCGTGCAGCCCTCGCCGCTGTGGTTGCAATACAGGCTCGAATCCATCGGCCTGAACTCCATTAACAACATCGTCGACGTCACCAACTTCGTCATGGCCGCCATCGCGCAGCCCATGCACGCGTTCGACGCGAAGAAGCTGCACGGCCCCACCATCTTCATTCGCCCCGCGCGCGAAGGCGAGAGCGTCATGGCGCTCAACGACGAGCACTATGACCTTGCCCCCTCCAACCTGGTGATCGCCGATGCTGCCGGGCCGGTTGCCATCGCCGGCGTGATCGGCGGGCTTTACAGCGCCATCGGCCCCGGCACCACGAGAATCGTGCTGGAGAGCGCGAACTTCCATGCGGCCAGCGTGCGCCGGACTTCGGTCGCGCTGAAGCTGCGCACGGACGCCTCGGTGCGCTTCGAGAAGTCGCAGGACCCGGTCAACACTCTGCGCGGCATCGCCATGGCCATCGCACTGTTGCGAGAAGTCTCGCCGGGTATTCGCATCGCAGGCGGCGTGGCCGACGCCTTGCGCCCGCTCACCACGCCCGCCCCCATCGCGCTCCCCATGGACTGGCTGATGCGCAAGCTGGGCCGCTCCGTGGAGCAGGCCGAGGTGGAGAGCATCCTCGCCTCGCTCGGCTTCAAGGTGACGGGCACCGAATTGCCGCACCACCCATCCCCTCAAGACAGCCAATCTCGGTGCCCGTCACCGACCTGGACGTCCACCCTCTCCGTCACCGTCCCGAGCTGGCGCGCCACCAAGGATGTCACCGTCCGCGACGACCTCGTCGAGGAAGTGGGCCGCATGGTCGGCTACGGCTCCATCACGCCCTGCCCGCCCATGATCGCCTGCGCGCCGCCGCCGCCGAATCCGGCCCGCGCCCTTGAACACGGCGTGCGCCAGATCCTGGCCGACGAAGGTTTCACCGAAGTCTACAACTACTCCTTCGTCACCGAAGAAGAGGTCCGGCGCTTGTCCATGAAACCGGACGATCATGTGCGCGTCGCCAACCCCATCGCCGCCGATCAGCAACTGTTGCGCTCCAGCCTGCTGCCCGGCATCCTGCGCAACATCGAAACCAATAATCGCAATTTCCCGTCGTTCCGCTGGTTCGAGATCGGCACCGAGATTCACAAGCGCGCGGCTGGGTTGCCCGCCGGATTACCCGACGACAAGCCGCACGTGGTTGCCGCCATTTTCTCCCGCGATGGCGACGGCGTGGCCAGTCTGCTGGAGCTGAAGCGCGTGGCCGAGTGCCTGATGCGCGAGTGCGTTGTGGAGCCCGCGCCGGCGCGCCCCTTCGAGCATCCCCAGCGCGCGGCCAATGTCGTGTGGCGCGGCGAAACGGTTGGCCGCTTGTTCGAGATGCATCCCGCCCTCGTAGGCACCGGCCGCGCCGCGATTCTCGACGCCGATCTCGCGTGCGTGCGCCGCCTCACCCCGGCGACCGCAAAATACGAGCCGCTGCGCCGCTTCCCGGTCAGCTCGTTCGACCTTTCGGTGGTGGCCGCCGCGCGCTCCCTTGCGCTGGACGTGCAAGAGCAACTCGCGGAGCTGGCCGGCGCGTCGCTGGTGGCCATCGAGTTCGTGCGCGAGTACATGCTCACGCCGGAACAACGCAGCGTCTCGTTTCGCATCACCGTCGGCGCGCCCGACAAAACGCTCTCCTCCGATGAAGTGGGCGCCGTTCGCCAGCGCATCATCGACGGCATGACCGCGCGCGGCTACGAGCTGCGCCTGTAACTCCGCCCGGCGGAACGGTCATTGACGAAGGAAACCACGAAGGGCACGTGGTGGCCACCTTGAGCCGCGGTTGGGTAAAGCAGACCGGCCGCGCTCCAGGTCACTTCAAGCTGAGGGCACGGCCGGGTTCTGCATCCTTTCTTCGGCTGCGGGCCGCTCGACCACTCCCGCGGGGCCCCATGGAACATCAACAGAGAGAATGCTCTTCTATGCTGGAAGGCGCGAGATGCTGCCCGTCGATTCCATGGAACAGTTCAGCAGCGGTAGCGTCGCCAATGACGCATGTGAACAGTTTGGCGGCTCGTGCACGTTCACAGAAGGACCTCACCTGCTCCGATTCTTCTTTGGTGATGCCTTGGTATTCCACGACCAGGCGTACCGGGCTCTGCGGTACCGGCCACTGTTGGGTGCTGCCATCGCCAAACGCGCACGTTTCGATGTACTCGCGAACTCCGTCCTTCTCTTTCTGAACTTTCGTTTTCCGCGGAAAGAACGGCAATGTTAACGCGACCTGACCGTCCATTCACGTCTCTTCGTCACGGTCGGCTCCTTCCCGTAGGGACGTGTCCCGGCGGATGATACTCATCCACGCGCCCCAGGACGCCGCTCGCCTACTCCGCCAGCATCTCCAAAGGCTTCGCCACGGCTTCAATCCCGCGATAAAGATCTGGCAAACGGAACTTCTCGTTCGGCGCGTGCAAAATGTGGCATTTAGCGAGCACCCTACGTCCGCTTTCAGGTCCCCGACGCAGACCGCGTCCGAATCGCCTCTGGAACGTCGGCGTCGTCATCAACGGCGAGAATGGCGGGTCGCGCGACTAGTTGGCCGGGCTTTGTTGGACGCGGCCATGGCCCTTAGGCTTCAGAAGAAGCGAAGGCCCACTCAAGCCTCCCGACCTCTGCGGCGTGGCGAGGCAGGTCCCGCTGGGGTTTCACGCTTCATTCTGGCTGCCAGCAACCGCGATCCAACAACCGACACCATGATGCTGTCGGCCAGAATGATCGGAGTCACGGGAACGACATAGCGGTCCAACGACCACAAAAAGACCGCGTAGCTCAGAACGTACACCAGCGGCACTGCGTAACACGCGAGCAGCCTGGCATCGCGGAGCAGGATCGCCAGTACAAAGCCGGCGAGAGTGGCCAGATTGGCGGCGATCACCCAGGAGTCGTACACCGGAGTCAGGCGGGCAAGCGCGTGCATTAAGGCCGAGGGCACTGGCCGCTGCTCAAACTCACTGCGGATGCGAGCGTGCATTGTTGGATCTGGTTCGCCTTCGATGTTTGGGACCGTTGCGATGGCCACTCTGCGGGCCGCCCGCATCTCGCTCTCGGCCCCGTCGACGCCGGAGAAGCACACGAGTGTGCGAACCAGCCCCTTGAAGTATCTGTCTGGGTACTTTCGGATCAAATCGAGAAACAGACTTGGAATCGATTGCCCGATCGGCTTTGCGAAGATCTTCTCCTGCAGTAGATCCAGTTGGCGGAAGCGGAGGCCTGAATAGAATTCGCCGTTGTGGATCGACTCGCGGACAGAGCGGTAATACAGCGGGGCGTTCGCTCCTACCAAAGGATGCTCGGGTGGCAGGAGTGCCTGCCGGATCATGCCTATCTCCAGCGCCAGATCTCGGACTGCCTTCGGGTCGGAGTATGGGTTCCACAAGGACGCGAGCAGGTACGGCGCCGCCAAGATGATTCCGACCTGGGCACAGGGCGCTAGAAACCGGCGCCATTGCCGCCGCAAAGACATGACGAGCAAACCCTTCGATGCGGCAGCCCCATGGAAGAGCGCCGCCACCGGAGCCAGGACCAGCACGTTTGATCTCCAGTAGTACCCTGCTGTCAGCGCCACGACGAGACACAGCGCCTTCGCCCACATGCGCGCCGGATTCCCTGGATCCAGCACCAACAGGTACACAATGAAGGCAATAAAGAAGAATGAACCCGCCTCGGTAAACACATAATGCTCGAAGCCGACAAGTGTGGGAAACATGGAGAGCAGGACAATCGTAATCGCGCCCGGAACACGCCCAACCAAACGTCTCACAGTCGCGCCTACAAGGAAAATGCCCGCCAGAGCCAGCGATGAGGACACCAGAATGGCCGCGCCGGGTTGTCGACCGAACGCCCAGAAACTGAGTTTCAATGCCAACGGAAACAATGGCGTACGGACACGAACCCATTCTCGCGGAAAGCGGCTGGATCCAAGGACATCTGAGAGATCGATGTACTGCAAACCGTCATATACCATCCCAACCGGCAAAGTCACCATGTGGGCGCAAGTAAACAGCACCGCAAACGCGATTGCGAAGCGGCAGACGTTTCGGTGATCGAGACCGTTCTCCATGCGTGCCGGTTAGCGCAATTCAATCGCGAAAGTTGCGCCCTCCCAATATCCCGTTTTGCCGACGTTCAGGACGCGGAGGGCGAGCCTGTGCTTGCCTTTGTCGAAGGCGGCCGCGGCAGCCGAGAATCTGTAGCCAGAGGCGTCGTAGGCTGGCGTTTTGAAGTACTCGGCGACGTCATTTCGAGGCGCGCCGTATTCGGCGGCATACGCCTTGCCGTCAATCGCGACATCCACGCCGCCTGCAGCGACCTTGGCCGTGCGATCCACAGCCCAACCAGCGACGACCAACTGACCGGCGTGAGATATCGGAATGTCCGCGGCAAAACTTGGCTGCTCGACGTCTCCCACCTTCTCCAGCGAATACAGCGGCGGTCCTTCGAGGCGCGCTAAATGCGCGGAAGGTCCGTTTGGCGTGACAGATATGTTGTCTCCGGGGCCCGTTGTCGGCGGAGGTCCGCAGCAGATAGTCAAAGCCAGACTGGCTGCGAGCACAACCAGAAGCGAGGCGTTCGTCAGGTTCCTCATTTCTATCCTTCGTTCGCACGCGAAGCCGGAATCGGCGGAAAATGATCGGTGCGCTCCATCACGGAGGTGCGGCGGGCCGGCCGCCTCACGCCCCCAGCATCTCCAGATACTTCGCCACCGCCTCAATCCCGCGATAGAAATTCGGCAAATGGAACTTCTCGTTCGGCGCGTGCAAATTGTCGTCCGGCAATCCGAACCCCATCATAACGCTGGGAATGCCCAGCGCGTCCAGAAACACGCCGACAATCGGAATGGACCCGCCCGAGCGGATGTACACAGTGTCCTTGCCGAAACTCTGCTTCATCGCCTCCGCCGACACGTGAATGAAATGGTTGTCCGGGTTCACCAGCGACGGCTCCGCCTGGTGGATCACCTTGAACTCCACGCTCACGCCCTTCGGACACGCCGCGTTCACGGCCGCGCGAATCTGTTCGATGGCTTCTTCCGGCTTCTGATACGCCACCAGCCGGGTGCTGATCTTGGCCACGGCCTTCGCCGGAATCACCGTCTTCGCGCCCTCGCCGATGAACCCGCCCTTGATGCCGTGCACTTCGAACGTGGGCCGCGCCCAGGTGCGCTCGAAGACATCGTAACCGGGCTCTCCCGTCAGCGATTTCGAGCCGATCTCCTTCTCCAGATACTCGGCCTCGTTGAACGGCAGCCGGGCCCAGGCTTCCTTCTCCTTCGCGCTGGGGGCCTCTACGCGGTCGTAGAAGCCGGGAATGTGAATGCGCCCGTCCTTGTCCTTGAGCGTGGTGATGATCTCGGCCAGCGCCTGCAGCGGATTCGGCGCCGCGCCGCCGTAGACGCCCGAGTGCAGATCCTGCCGCGCCGCCTGCACGTGGATCTCGCCGTACACGATGCCGCGCAGTCCCACGCAGAGGGTGGGCATTTCGGGCGCGAACATCTCCGTGTCGCAGATCACCGCGGCGTCGCTCGCGAGCAGCGGCGGCTTGCTCTTCACGAACGATTCGATGTGTTCGCCGCCCACCTCCTCCTCGCCCTCCAGTAGGAACTTCACGTTGATCGGCAGGCGCCCGTTCTGCTTTGTGAGCGCCTCCACGGCCTTGATCAGAATCAGGACCTGGCCCTTGTCGTCCACCGCGCCGCGCGCGTAGATATTGTCGTTGCGGATGTCCGGCTCGAACGGCGGCGACTTCCACTCCTCCAGCGGATCGGCGGGCTGCACGTCGTAGTGTCCGTACAACAGCAGCGTCGGCTTGCCGGCCGCTCCCAGCCACTCGCCATAAACCAGCGGGTTCCCTTCGCCCTCGATCAGGTGCGCGTTTTCCATGCCCGCCTTTTTCAACTGCGCGAGGGCGAATTCGGCGGCTCGCCGGATATCGTCTTTGTGGTCCGGATCGGTGCTGATGCTCGGAATCCGCAGGAACGCCTTCAAATCCTCAAGGTATTCCGCGCGATGCTGTTCGTAATAGTTCATAAAATCGCCTCTCCCGCTCCGTCACCGTCGCGGCTCAGTAACCTCGTTCCGAGCCGCGCGCGTAAGCAAGCGGTCTCCCTACTTCGCCATAAATCCGACGTTGGTCACCACAATCCCCAGTTCACGGACGTCCGGCGGCACTGGCGGCGCCACCTTATCCAGCGAGAACTCCACCGTGGCCATATCCTCGGCCAGCGCCGTGGCGGGGATGTCCCGCTGATACAGAAACTCTCCCGCGCGGTCGTATGTTTCCGGAGCCACGCCCACTCCATTGACGCGCGCGCTGAGGGTCAGCGACTTCAGCTTGTCCAGTTGCGTTTGCGGAACCGTCACCTTCATCATCAGCCGCGCGCCGCTCCGCGCCGCATTCGGCGGCACGCGCAGGCTTACCCCGAAGGTTTGCTCGGTCCACCGCCACGCGCCGCTCTCCAACTGATAGAAACCGTGGACGAGTTGCAGCGACGTGCGCGCGTCCGACATCGCCAGCACCATGGCGGGTTTGCTGGTATCCCCGGCCTCGGCGGCCGGCTTCGGCCGGTGCTTGCAGGCGGCAGGAAAAAGAACGAGTGTGGCGATCAGAACGCTCGAGAGGAAGTGCTGGTTTAGTCTCCGCATTTTTCGACTTGTACGAGACAACTATAGAACACCGCGCCGCCGCCGATGTCGGTGAGCCGATCCGAGGTCAACGCGTTGACGCCACGCCCCCAGCGCACCGACGGGGCCCGCACCACGCCGCTGCGGACGTTGCCATCCACTTCCGCGCGCAGCAGCACCTGGCCGCGGTCATTGTAGACGCGCACGGGATCGCCGGAGCGAATGCCACGCGCATCGGCGTCCTCCCGGCGCATCCACAGTACGGAAGTCTGCCGGTCCGTGTCCGCGCGGTATCCGAAGGTGGAGTTCATGCTGTCGTCGTTTTTCGATGAAACCAGCTCCAGCGGGTATTTCGCGCGCAACGCCGCCACTCCCAGACGCGATTCCACGGGTGGCGCGTAGGCCAGTTCCGCCGGGCGAAACTCGCACTTGCCGGAGGCCGTGCCGAAACCGCCGTTCGCGAACGGCAGGAACGGCTCCCCCGGCGTTGACACGTTCAGCCGCACCGCGTGCTCGCGCTCCAGTTGCTCCAGAGTTATGCCGCGCACAAACGGATGGTCCGATGCGAGCAGCGCGCGAATCATGTCGTCTTCGCTGTCCTGGAAGCAGGGGTCGTCGAAGCCGAGCCGCTCGGCGAGCAGGCGGAACACCTCCACGTTGGACTTCGCTTCCCCCGGCGCGGGCAATGCCGGGCGCGCCAGTTGCAGATAGTAGTGCCCGTAGGCGAGGTACAGATCGGTGTGTTCCAGAAACGTAGTGACCGGCAGCAGGATGTCCGCGTGATCGGCGGTGTCGGTGCGGAACTGCTCCAGCACCACCGTGAACAGGTCGTCACGGCGCAGCCCGCGCCATACCAGATTCTGATTAGGCGCGATCGCCGCCGGGTTGGAATTGTAGACCACCAGCGCTTTCGCCGGAGGATTGTCCAGCGCCGTGAGCGCCCGCCCCAGCTCCGACATGTTGACCACGCGAGCCTCGCGCCCCAGCGCCGATCGCAACTGCAACTCGGGCATCTCCAGCGCCGTCTTGTTCAGCCGGAACGCCTGCGAAGTGGAGAGTGTCAGGCCGCCGCCGAGGTCCTTCCAGGAACCGGTCAGTGCGGGAAGATACGCAATGGCCTGCACCGCCCGGCCGCCGCGCTCGCTGCGCTGCACGCCGTAATTCAACCGGATGTACGCGGGCCGCGTGGTGGCGTACTCACGGGCCAGCAGAATAATCTCCTCGCGCGCGATTCCCGTCAGCGCTTCCACGCGTTCGGGCGGATATTCCTTCGCGTGCTCTCGCAATTCCTCAAAACCCGTGGTGTGCTGCGCAACGTATTCGGCGTCGCACAGACCCTCGGCGATGATCACGTGCATCAGTCCGAGCGCCAGTGCCATATCGCTCCCCGGATAGATACTGAACACCTTGTCAGCGACGCGGCCGGTGCGATTGGTCACCGGATCGATCACGTAGAACTTCGCGCCCCGCCGCCGCGCCTCCACAACGAACGGCCAGTAGTGGACGTTGGTGCCCAGAATGTTCGCGGCCCAGGCGATGATGAGCTTCGCGTGGACAATCTGTTCAGGCTCCGTGCCGTATTTGAACCCCGTGGCCGCGATGAGTCCGGCCCCGCCGGCCGCCGAGCAGATGGTCCGGTCCAGTTGCGACGCGCCCAGCCGATGGAAGAACCGCCGGTCCATGCCAGCGCCGTTGAGAAGGCCCATGGTGCCGGCGTAGCTGTAGGGGAGGATCGCCTCCGGCCCGAACTCCGCGGCCACCGCGCGCAGCTTCCCCGCGATGGCATCGAGAGCTTCATCCCAGCAGATGCGCTGGAAGCGTCCCTCGCCTTTCGCGCCAACGCGCTTTTGCGGATAGAGCAGCCGGTCAGGCGAGTATTCGCGTTCCAGATACCGCGCCACCTTGCCGCACAGGAACCCGCGGGTGATGGGATGGTCCGGGTTGCCGCGCAGCCGCGAGCCCGCGCCGTCCTCCACGTTAATCAGCAGGGAACAGGTATCGGGGCAATCCAGCGCGCACACCGAATGTCGCACGGCCACATTGAGATTATAATTTACCCGCGGCGCCAGCCGCGTTTTTCCGGTCGTGAGCGAACGCGGCTGCGCCGCGCGTCCCTTCCTACTCTCCCGCCCCCAGCGCCACCACGTCCATGGCGAACACCGCGTCAATGGACGGCAATCCTTCAAAGCCCAGCATGGTGGACGCCGGCAGCGCCGTGCCCTCGAACTCGCCGCGCAGCTTGCGCACCTGCTCGGAGGCGGTTCCGGAGAGCACGTAATAATGGGCCATCACCGTCCGCCGCAGATCGCCGTTGGCGTCGTGGATGTCCTTCCGAAGACGCTCGAAGGCGAGCTTCACATCCGGCTCCTGCTCGCCAAAGCCGAGTTGCGATCCGGTCATCACCACCCTCGGCGCGCTGACCACGGCCATGGCGGGGACGCCCGGCACACCGTCCACGAACTGTACCGGTTCCGTTCGCGGCTGTTCCACGCGGGCGATCGCCTCGCACGCCGCCCTCGGCCGCACCGGCTCGCGCTGCATTTGCACGATGGTCACCGGAATGGGCACCCCGGCCGGCTGGGCTGGCACACCGTCCAGACTGCTCACGAAACAGGTCATCCGCAGCAGGCTGTCCATGCCCATGCCGCCGCCTTCCAGGAGGGCCTTCACTTTGGCCACGGCGCCGTCCAGCGATGGCGCGGGCTGAGCGGACACGAACGCCACGCCGTTCGGATTCAGCGGCTTTTTCGCTTCCGCGGTGCTCTCGATAATCACCTGCGCCCGATCCAGCGGCAGCGCCCCCACCTGGACCACCGTGAGCGCCGGCAAGTCGTGCTTGTCCGCGAACACTTCGGCGGCGATCTCCTGGACGCGCCGCATGTCCCCGGAACCGGCCACGAACGCGCGTAACTTCAGCACTTCCTCGGTTCCGTGGGCGCGCACCAGACCGTGCAAGGCATCGCGGGTTTGTTGCGATAGCAGGCCCTTCGCCGACAGCGTTGACGTGCGGAACACCAGCCGGGAGGTGTCGGCGTTAACAGCCGCCCGTGGCTCCCGTAATGGTGGCGCCGGCGGCAGCTCCTTCTTCTTTTCTTCTTTGGATTGTCTGACCGGCAGATCCGCAAACGGAATGTCGTTCTTATTGCGCTGGGCCGGAGCAGGGAGGGCCAGGGCACCCATCAACAGGATCGTGGTGGTAGCGCAACCGCGGAGGATCACAGCAGCGGTTTGATTGTATCAAAGGTGGGGGTCTGAGCGGGGAAGCCGCGGGTGCGCTGTCGGAGCAAGATAGAAAGTTCCGGTCCAGGCAAAGTAGAAAGTTCCGCTTGGCGCAGTTGCGTCAGGACAGCGCCTGCCATTCCCTCTTGGCCGGAGAGTGTTCAGTGCATCGCGGCCGAGCCCCGTCAAGGCCGCGCCGGGGTTGCGTGCCGAAGGGTAGCCTTGACGGGTGGACGCGATGCAACATGTTGGCGGGCAGAGGGAATGGCGGGCCAAATCGCCAGAACGATGGGGTCTGGTGACCTGCAGAAACCGGAACTTTCTACTTTGCCGCGACAGAGGCCGCGGGTTTGCGACATGAAGCAGTCTCGCGCAGCCGGGCTGATCTTCGCCGGCCGAGTCTTCCGGTTGTTTATCACCAGAGCCTGAAACTGGCCAGCCACCTGGCCAACGTGGGCAACGCCAAAACGCTGGTGATTCCATCACCGGCGCGTCGCGTTTCATCAAGCAGGTGCAGGGTAAGAAGATCCTTTCGGTGGCGGTGGAACCGGACACCAGCCCGGCGATCAGGCAGAAGCGCGCCGGCCTGCCGCTGGCGCCTGGACCGCACAAGATTCAGGGCATCGGCGCGGGGATCATCCCGGACACGCTGGACCTGTCGGTGGTGGACCTCGTGGAAACCGTGACCAGCGAGGAAGCGGCGGAAACGGCGCGGCGGCTGGCCACCGACGAAGGGATTCTCAGCGGGATCTCCTCGGGCGCGGCAACCCATCGTCGTGATCCTGCCGGCTTCGGGCGAAGGGTGTTTGAGTTCGATCCTCTTCGATAGCCTTTCCTGAGGCTCGCGTCATAAGAAGTGCTGACCGCTCGGTTACCCTCGCGGCTCGGTAAGATCCTGCAAACCTGTGACGCGACGTGACGGACACCTTCTTGCCCTCGCGGCTCGGTAACATCCTGCAAACCTGTGAGGCCCCAGGGACACGCGGCTGCCGCAAAGACGCGGCTGGTGGCCGCGTGTCCGCGTCCACCTTTGTTACTGAACTAAGACAAGATATTGCAAAGATTTGCAGGCCTTGTTACTCTTGGGCTAAGGCTGTCGCAGGGGTCGGGTTTGGACGGGCGCGAGGAGAGTCTCCAACAGATCGAGAGGATTGCCGCGAGTGTCGCACTGCGCGGGTCGGAATCCCTCTGCAGACTGCTGAGGTATCTGGGGCGCCAGGCACTGGACAACCCGGGCGCCGCGATCCGGGAATATCAGATTGCCACGCAGGTCTTCGGCCGTCCGGCGGAATTCGACCCGCGCCTCGACTCCACCGTGCGCGTGCAAACCGGCCGCCTTCGCGCGAAGCTCACCGAGTATTACCACAGTGCCGGCGCCGGCGATGCCATTGTGGTGGAGATTCCGAAAGGCACCTATCAGCTCGCGTTTCAGGTCAGACGGGCGGCGGAATCGGCCGCGAGTGAGCCGCCCTCGCACCCCGTCGCCAACAGGCCGCGGACCGACCCGGCCCGCCGCCGGTCCGTGTGGATGATTGCCTTCGCTGGCATGACCACCATCGCCCTGACGCTCGCTGTGGTTATGGTGCTCCGTCCCGCGCCGCCTGACCCGCCCCGGTCACTGGCAAGCCCTGGCGCGTCTCTCGAACGATTCTGGCAGGGACTGCTGGAGAGCCCCTCGCGTCCGCTGGTGGCATTCCGTACGGGCGTGGCTGAGACACTGGCGATCCACGAGCTCGACGGGGTGTTCGCGGCGTTGCGGCACGCCGTTCCCGTGAAGCCGGTCGGCCTGCTTTCGCAAATCGACATGGAGAGCGGCGATGTGATCTTCGTGGGCCCGCCGCCGGACAATGCCGGTCTTCGCGGTTTCCGTTTCCAGCCGATGCCGAGCGGGCCGCGAAAGGGCGAGATGGCCATCGTGAATCTGTATCAGCTTCCCGGCGAGGCTGCCCAGTGGGTCCCGGACGGGCCTCCCGCCAGTGAGGACTATGCGGTGATCTCGCTGGAGCCCGGTTCGTATTCGGGCCGCTGGTTGCTGACGCTGGCGGGAACAACCGGCATCGGCACCCAGGCGGCCGTCGATTTTGTCTGCCGCGACGATGCCGTACGGAGTCTGCTGGAAAGGACCGGCCGCGCGCGGTTCGAGGCGCTGGTTCATACCCGAGTCAGGGACGGCGCCCCCGCGGATACGCAACTCGTGCTGGTGCACACGGCGGACCAGTAGCGGGGGTCCCCGTTTTGCGTCACCGTCCTTCGCGGCAGAGCTTCGCGGTCAGCATCCACTTCAGCAGGCCGCGCGGCTCCGCGGTGAAACTGTCGATGAAGATGCGCAACAGCGTCGCCTTCTTGAAATCCACCTGCAGGGAAGGGCAGCCGAGCAGGTATCCCGCGAGCGAGGTGAACAGCGGATCGTGGCCGGACAGGAGGATGGAATCGACGTCCTTGTGCAGACGAATCTCTTCCCACACGTCCGCCGGGCTGGCGCCGGGCAGAAGCGTTTTCGTTCGCAGAATGTCGCCCTGGTATTCGAACACTTCGGCGGCCAGCTCCGCGGTCTGCACCGCTCGCCGATATGGGCTGGTGACGATCAGCGCGGGGCTGACGGCCGCGTTGTGGTACGCCGTCTCCAGCACGGCGCGAAGTTTGCGGCGTCCCTCGCCGGTGATGGCGCGCTCGGGATCTTTGGCCGGGGGACCCTCTTCAGCTATGGCGTGGCGAAGCAGGTAGATGTTCACTACACGACAGCTTAGCGCGAGTGTCATACTCGTTTCTTACCCCATGCGTGTTGGCCGGCCGGAGCTCGAACGCGCCGCGTTCTACGTCACCTTCGCGGCGTGCGTATCCATTCTGTTTTCGATTGCCGTCTCGCAGATTCTGATGGGCGCGGCGCTGGTGCTGCTCATCGCCTCGCGCGCGAAGCTGCGGCTGCCGCCGGTGTGGCTGCCGATGCTGCTGTACATGATCGGCACCATCGTCTCGTGGCTGCTTTGCGGCGACATGCGCAGGGGGCTGCCGCAGATCCGCAAGTTCTACGTCTGGCTGATCCTGTTGCTGGTGTTCAGCACGTTCCGCAAGCTAGGGGAAGTTCGCTGGGCGGTGGCCGGCTGGACCGCGGTGGCCACGGGATCGGCGTTGTACAGCCTGATCCAGTTCGCGCAGAAGTTCGAGGACGCGCTGGACGCGAACCAGGACTTCTATTCGGCCTACGTCGCACGGCGCATCACCGGCTTCATGAGCCACTGGATGACCTTCGGCGGCGAGGAGATGGTGGTGCTGTTGTTCCTCGCGGCGTTCCTTTTCTTTGCGGCTGCTCCGCCGCGGTGGAAGGTGGCTGGCTGGATCTGCGGCGGCGTGCTGGGGTTGTCGCTGGTGCTGGGATTCACGCGCGGGATCTGGCTGGGAACCATGGCCGGCGGCCTCTACCTGCTGTGGTTCCGGCGGCGGTGGCTGATCGCCATCGTGCCGGTGGTGCTGCTGGCGGGGCTGGCGGTGGGGCCCGTTCGCGAGCGCATGGTCTCGCTGTTTCAGCCGCACGGCGAGCGCGATTCCAACCAGTTTCGGATTGTGGTGTGGCGGACGGGCCTGGAGATGATTCGCGCGCATCCGTGGTTCGGACTGGGGCCGGAGCAGGTTGGGCCGCAGTTGGATAAGTACGTGCCGCGGGACATCCCGCGCCCGCTGCCCGACGGCTACTATGGCCACCTGCACAACATCTACATTCACTACGCCGCCGAGCGCGGCATCCCCACCATGCTGGCCATGATGTGGCTGATTGGGAAAGCGCTGTGGGACTTCGCGGCGACGCTCTGGCGAAAGCGGCCGCGCGGCGATGCGCGCTTCGTGCTGCACGCGGGGGTGGCGGCGATCATCGGGCTGTTGGTGGTGGGGTGCGTCGAGTACAACCTGGGCGACAGCGAGGTGCTGACCATGTTCCTGACTACGGTTTGCTTCGGATATTTGGCGAAGGAGACGGTGGAGGCGGGCGCGGCCATCACGTAGTTACCGCTCAGAGTTGCCGGACATCGAGGTTCGGGATCATGCGGAAGTGGCGGACATTGTGCTTCACAACTGAGTAGCCGAGTTCCAGTGCGGTAGCGCCGATCAGCAGGTCGCCCAGCGCGATCCGCGTGCCTTTGGCCTGCAGACTGCCGTCGATCCTGCCGGCGCGAAGCGCTATCGCCGCAGTGACGGGCTCCGCGGAGATCTCGTCCAGCAGCTCATTCAAAAACCGCTCTCGCATGACCCTCCGTTCGGGAGAGTTCGCGCGCTCGATTCCGTGGGCCAGCTCGATGATGGTAATTGCCGACAGCGTGGCCTCGGTGTCGCCCATCCCAGCGAGCAGGCCGGCGATCACTTTGCGAGGATTTTCTCCGGCGCGCTCGGCGGCGATCAGCACCGTCGAATCCAGAACGATGCCCACGGGCTTAGTCCCACTCCGGAGGATGGAGCGGCTCGCGATGGCTGTCGATGAACGCCTGCACGTCGGCGGCGAAATCCGGATCGATGGTCGCGGGCGAGTCTTCCGGCAACGCCGCCATGATCTCGGAGAGCCTGCGCCGCCGGGGCTCGGCGGCTCGCAGTACGGCTACCGGCCTAGCGTTGCGTTCGATCACGACTTCCGCGCCGGACTGCACGCGATCGAGTAACGACGCGATATCCCGCGCCAGCTCCGCTTCGCTGATGTGCAACACGGCCATACCTTTGATGATAGTTCCTCCGAGTCCGCTTCTGCTTTGGGCTCGTGGCCTTGCGGGAGCCGCATCTCAGCTTCGCTCGGTGGATCAAAGACATAAGGGACCACCATCAAGTCTGCCGACTCCTCATGGCTCGAGCCTTCAATTGAAACGTGGGCCAGTGAATACCTCATCCCGTAAGCTGAAGCCAGCCGATTCAACGAGTGCTCGCGCCCTAGCCAGGAATGCCCGGCCTGCCTCATCTGGCGGAAACTGGAAGACCACCTTGAACACGACCGGCTTGTCTTTCGCGTTCGGGTATTCCTCCACGATCTCGCCACTTTCGACGAAAGACAGATATCGGTTCAACTTGGTCTGAAGGAGGAGCTGGTGTGCCGTGCTGTCAGACCAGTCCAGGTGGTCACTGATCGTGAGAACAACATGTCCGCTGATGCGGTCGGTGCTCACGATCTCAATCACATCAAGTTGTTCTATCGACACGTGGAGATCCTGCGTGTTATCCGCATGATACCGAAAAAACGCGGCTGGCGCCGCGTGTCCGGCCGCTGATCTACAGCCGGAAGAAGGCGTGCAAAAACGAGCTGGCCGCGGCGCCCTGGATGAGGTGGTTCGCGGCGAACGCGCAGCCCCAGGCGAGCGCGGTCATGTAGGTGAACTGGATAATGGGCCACTTCAGGCCGCCGGTCTCGCGGCGCACCACCGCCATGGTGGACATGCACTGCATGGCGAAGGCGAAAAACACCAGCAGCGCCACCGCTCCGCCCAGCGACAATTCGCTGTGCAGTGCCTGCTGCAATCCCACCGATTGCGACGTGCCCTCCATCCCATAAATCGCGCCGAGCGTGCCAATAATCACCTCGCGCGCGGCCAGTGAGCTGATTAATCCGATGCCGATTTTCCAGTTAAATCCCAGCGGCGCGATTGCCGGCTCGATGCCGCGGCCGATCATGCCGGCCACGCTGTCCTCGATCCGCGGCGGCTGTCCGTTGTGGTAGGGTACGTGCGCCAGCAGCCACAGCACGATGGTCACGGCGAGGATCACGGTGCCGGCGCGGCGCAGGAACACCATGGAGCGGTCCACCAGGCGCAGCGCCAGCGAGGTGACGGTGGGCCAGCGGTACGGCGGCATCTCCAGCATGAACGGCGCGTTGCCGCTTTTGAGGACCGACGATTTGAGAATGCGCGCGGTGACCACGGCCGCGGCGAAGCCGAGCACGTACAACGACAGCAGCGCCGCGGACTGGCTCCCCAGAAACGGGCCCAGCACCGGGCGCTCGCGGATGAAGGCGGCGATGATCAGCGTGTACACGGGCAGGCGCGCCGAACAGGTCATGAACGGGGCGATCATGATGGTGGCGATGCGGTCGCGCTTGTTTTCGATGGTGCGCGTGGCCATGATGGCGGGGACGGCGCAGGCGTAGGCGGAGAGCAGCGGGATGAACGATTTCCCCTGCAGGCCGAAGCGGCGCATGGTGCGGTCGGCAATCAGCGCGGCGCGGGCCAGATAACCGGAGTCCTCCAAGATGCCGATGAACAAGAACAACAGCAGAATCTGCGGCAGGAACACCACCACCGAACCGACGCCGCTCCAGATGCCGTCGATCAGCAGCGACTTCAGCATCCCGGCGGGAAGCAGCGAGCCGAGCCAGGCGCCAGTGGTCTGAATCAGGATCTGCAGGCCGTCCATAAGGGGCCGCGCACCGGCGAAGATGGTCTGGAAAACGGCCCCCACCACCACCAGGAAGATCAGCGGGCCGAGCAGCGGGTGCAGGAACACGGAGTCGAGGCGGCGCGTCCAGACCGGGGGCGCGGGCGCGTGATAGCGGGCCTTTGCGCCGACGCTGGCGGCCCAGTTGCGGCACTTCGGGATGTCCTGAAGGACGGGCAACTCCATCAGTGGGGGCTTCACCTTGTAGCGGCCGGCCGCGGTGCCCTGGATGTACTGGAACACGCGCTCGACGCCTTCTCCGGTGAACGCGCTGACCAGGGCCACCGGGGCGCCGAGCTGCGCCGCGAGCAGGGGAACGTCCACCTTGCCGCCGCGAGCCGCCAGGTCGTCGGCCATGTTGAGAATCACCAGCGTGGGCAGGCGAAGGCTGAGAATGGGCGCGGCCAGAATCAGGTGACGCCCGAGGTTGGTGCAATCCAGTATCAATAGGACGGCATCGGGCCGAGGCACTCCGGGCATGTCGCCGTTGAGCACGTCGCGGGTGACGCGCTCGTCTTCGGATCGCGCTTCCAGGCTGTAGACGCCGGGCAGGTCCACCAGCATGATCTCCCGGTCGGACTCGACGCGGGCGCGGCCGGTATGTTGCTCGACGGTGACGCCGGGGAAATTGGCCACTTTCTGGCGAAGGCCGGTCAGGCGATTGAACAGAGTGGATTTGCCGGAGTTCGGCGGGCCTACGATGGCGATGACATGAGGGCGCGCCGCGGAGGCATCCCCATCGCGGGGTTCGACAACGGCAACCCCGGCAGAGCCGCCGTGGCACTCGCTCATGAGGCCATTTTCTCCTTACGCGGATAGTGGAATGGCGGCGATGTCCGATGCAACCGGCGTCGCGGGGTCCCGCAGACGCAGCCGGGCGGCGGTCTCCCGGCGAAGAGCGATTTCAGAGCCGTCCACGCGGAATACGCGCGGGTCGCCACCGGGGGCGGCCATCGCCCGGGTGATCCGCTGTCCCGGCAGGAAACCCAGCTCCATCAGACGTCTGGCGACGTCCTTCGGCAGATCGAGCCGATCCAGCACACCCTCTTCCCCGGGGCTGAGGTCTTCCAGACTCCGGCGGGACCGCACGGCTGGCTTCCTGCCACTCAGTTGCATCATCTGCAACCAGTATCCAGCCGCCACGGTGGGCTTGTCAACAGTTATCTAAGACCGTTCAAGTCCTATATTGAAGAAGTAAGCCTGCTTTCAGTTCTCGGAGTCCTGACCCGGCTTCACCTGGGCACGCCGGAGCGGCTGGCCGGGCTTTGCGCCGTCGGAGATCTGAATGTTGTTGACCACGCGGACCGCGCCGGCGGTTTTGGCCATACGAGTGGCGGCGCCCTTGTGCTGGGGGACGCCGGTGCGCCCCTCCCAGGTCACCACGCCGCCATGCACCTTCGGCACGAAGCCATCGTGCCCGATCTTCGATTTGGCCAGCTTGGTACGGATCTTCTGCTCGATTTCGGCGTCGCTGAGTCGCGGGGCGGAGCCAGCCTCATGAGTGGAAGGCGCCGATCCGGAGGCCGCCCGCAGGCCAGTGGGGGAAAGGAGTAAAGCAACGAAGAGAACGAATAATCTGCTCATCACGATTGGTTAGTGCGGGAAGCGGAGGGAATTCGCAGGCAAAACGGGGACACGGGGCAAATAAGGGGACAGCCTGCTGCGAGGCGTGTATCAGCCTGTGGCGGTGCCCGTCACCGTCAGTCTGTCCCTCGTTTTGCCCCAATCTGCACCAGTCCCCCGGCCGGGGGCCGGACGTGCTTCTTCGGCGGCGTGAGCAGCGCTTTCGGCAGCCTGGCGAAGTAGGTGAGGCGCTCGATCCACGGCAACAGACGCCGCACCGTGCGTCCGTGCAGCAGCAGGCTGCCGGCCACCAGCAGCGGATGCGGAATGGTGGTGCAGCAACGCGCGCACATGTCGATCTCGCCGGCGCGCCCGGCCACGTGCATCCGGCGCAGATGGCGCATCGGAGCGCCGTTCCAGATTTCCTCCAGCGGCTGCGCGCCGATGTGGCCGATGGGGCCGCCATCGAGCATGTAGCTCTGACAGCAGGGGTACACGTCGCCGTTGTGCTTCACGTATGCCGGACCGCGCCAGAGATAGTGGCAGGGGTGCTTCCAGTCGGCGGCCTCATGGCCCGCCTCCGGCTGCAGCAGATTGGTTTCATCCTCTTTAATGCGCACCTGGTCGACGCCGGGCACCGCGCTCCAGAAGCGGATGAAGTCGTCCACCTCGTTCGCGTTGCGCTCCATGCGGACCATCTGCACCACCACCTGCACTTTGGCCCGGAGCTGGTGCTTCCGGCGGGCGAAGCGGACGAAATTATCGCGTACCTTGTCGAACCGCGCACCCTTGCGATAGTACTCGAAGGACTCCTTCGTGAACCCGTCGAAGCTGAGCGTGATGTGCGCGAGCGAGCTCGCCAGGAGCCGTTCGGCGCTCTCTTCATCCAGCAGCGTGCCGTTGGTGGAGAGCAGAGTGGAGACGCGGTGGCGCGCGCAATATTCGATGCGGTCGAAGATTTTCGTGTCGAGCAGCGGTTCGCCGAGGCCGATGAGCATCATGTGCTCGGCGCTGCGGCCTGATTCGCGGACCAGGCGGGTGAATATCTCGTCCGTCATGTCCTCTTTTGGCTGCGGGAGCGTTTCGCGCGGGCACATGGGGCAATACAGATTGCATTTCGCGGTGGTTTCCACGATGTACTCCACGGGCAGGCCGCGCAGGCGGGTGCTGCCGCGCAGATAGCCGGCGAGGAGTTTTGCCCGGTTCCAGGCGCGCATGACTCCTCCTATTCTAGCCGGGGGGGCGTTGCCCTCCGCTCACCCGGGTGGGCAACGGGGACAGGCGGGGGGGCAATAAGAAAAAAGGGGGACACTCTACCTGGTCTAAGAGTCGGCAGAAGTTGCGTTCAGATAGAGTGTCCCCTTTTTTCTTATTGTTCCCCGTTTGCCCCGCGCCACCCGGGTGTATTGTGGGCGGTAGGGCCATGCGAATTGCATTGACGGGCGCGACGGGATTCATCGGCGGCAGGCTTGTTCCGCGGTTGCGCGCGCGCGGGCATGAGTGCGTGCTGTTGAAGCGGGGCGAGGGCTGGGCGGCGGAGTCGATCGATGGCGCCGATGCGGTGATCCATCTGGCGGGCGAGCCGGTGGCGCAACGCTGGACTGCGGAGGTGAAGCGGCGCATTCGCGACAGCCGGGGCGAGGGCACGCGGAATCTGGTGCGCGCCATGAGCGGCGTGGCGCGGAAGCCCGCGGTGCTGGTGAGCGGGTCGGCCATCGGCGTCTACGGCTCGCGCGGCGACGAGATTCTCACGGAGTCGTCCGCGTCCGGCGGCGGATTCCTCGCCGACGTGACGCGCGAGTGGGAGAGCGCCGCGGATGGGGCGGAGGCGCTCGGCATGCGCGTGGTGAAGGTCCGGACCGGCATCGTGCTCGGCCCGGAAGGCGGCACGCTGGCGAAGCTGCTGCCTATATTTCGCGCGGGCGCCGGCGGCCGGGTGGCCTCCGGGCGGCAATGGATGTCGTGGATCCACGCCGACGATCTGGCCGGCCTGTTCGTGTTTGCGGTGGAAGAGGCGGGTGTCCGGGGAGTGCTCAACGGGACCGCGCCGAATCCGGTCACCAACGCGGAGTTCACGCGACAGCTTGCCGGGGCGCTCCACCGGCCGGCCCTGTTCCCGGTTCCGGTGTTTGCGTTGCGGCTGTTGTACGGCGAGATGGCGGAGGTGGTGGCGGGCAGCCAGCGTGTGCTGCCGCGAGCGGCCGAAGCGGCGGGATTCCGGTTCGTTTATCCGGAATTGCGAGCGGCGCTGGAGAAAATGCTGGGCTGAGAAAATGGTCTGGCCGATTGTTTTACAGCTGACGCGCGGCTCAGAAACGCAGCCTCACATTCCACCTTCAAAGCCGGTAGTTTCTATTTGGCGTCGACACGCACTTGCCGAGCCCGTTCGCGGCGCCAGCGGATGGCGCCCAGACGGACGTAATCGATCCCGCTCCAGCCCGTTGCCAGTGTCGTCGCGGCCACCAGAAAGCCGCCCACCGCGGGAGTCGAGGAGAAGGGAGTCGCCCGCACGAAGAGGACTCCCACGCAGGCGCCCACCTGCACCAGCGTGCTCAGTTTCCCCCAGATCGACGGCGGAAAATCGCGAATGGCGGTGAAAGCGAACGCCGCGCCCACCATCAGAAGAATGATGGCGTCGCGCGCGAGGACCAGAGCCACCAGCCACCACGGAAACGCGCCCACTCGCCCCAGCGTGAGGAACAACGTCACCAGCAGCGCTTTGTCGGCCAGCGGATCGAGCCACGCGCCCAGCCGCGAGGTCCAGCCAAAACGCCGGGCGAGGAAGCCGTCCACGCCGTCGGTGCATCCGGCCAGCATGGTGAGCGCCAGCGCCGCCCGGAAGTTGCCGCCCAGCACCTCGGCCGCAACCACGGGAACCAGCGCCAGACGCGCCGCCGTGAACAGATTCGGCAGGTTGCGATACAGGTTACGAAACAAGCGCGTGAGCCACTCGCGTGGCGAGCTGATCGAAACTCAGAATCTCGTAGAGCGAGGGATCGGACATGATGCGCGCGACCAGCGCAGCATGCATGGCATGGCCGGCGCGCTCGGCCACCACGTGCCCCAGCAGCGGCCGTCCGATCAGCGCCAGATCGCCAATCAGGTCCAGCGCCTTGTGCCGGCAGCATTCGTCGGGGAAGCGCAGGCCGCCGGGATTGAGCACGCCGCCTGGCTGGAAGCACAGGGCGTTCTCCATGGATGCGCCGCGAATCAGTCCCATCCGTCTCATCGCGTCCAGGTCCTGTTCGAAGCCAAACGTGCGCGCCGGCGCAATCTCCCGCGCGTACCGCTCCGGCGTGACCTCCATCTCGATGCACTGCCGGCCAATCAGCGGGTGGTCGAAGAAGACGTCGCAGGTCAGCAGGAACTGATCGGCGGGCAGGATGGAAATGCGCTTGTCGCCGTACTCCACGGTCACCGGCCGGCGAATTCGCATATAGCGCCGCCGCCGCCGGTACTGCCGGATTCCCGCATCCGCCAGCAGCTCCACCCAAGGCAGGCCGCTCCCATCGAGGATGGGCACCTCGAGGTTGTCGATCTCCACGTAAGCGTTATCCAGACCCATGCTGTAGAACACGCTCAGCAGATGCTCGGTGGTGGAGATGAGCACGCTCCGGCACATCAGGCTGGTGGCATAACTCACCCGCGCCACGTAGCGCCAGCTCGCCGGAACCGGGGTGTTGTCCAAATCGCGGCGGAGAAAAACGATGCCGGTGGAAGGTGGCGCCGGCAGGATGCGAACCGAAACCGGCACTCCGCTGTGGAGCCCTACGCCGCGGGTCTCCACCGGGCGCTGCACGGTCGTTTCAAATCGCAACAAGTCCTCCTCGGGGATCGCTTCGAGCGTGGGCAAATGGTTATTGTATCAGTGCCTCGGAGTTTCCAATCACCTGATACGCAAAGACTTGTAAAGGTTGTACCGTGGCTGTTCAACCACACCATTGCGCAGATTGTGGCGTATTCGACACGATCAGCCGTGGTCGCCGGCCCTGCTGGGACCAGGGTGAGTGTGATGCCGGACAGAAACGCACTCGACGTTAAGTTGTGGATGGGGAACAGAGCGCCCGCGTCCGCGATCTTACGATAGCCGTTCAACTATACAATGGAGGAACGGAACCGGTAGTGAAGCCCGAGCCGCTCAAGCGAGCCGGCGGCTCTGATCGAAAACGACCGCTCGTGTTCCTGGATACTAACGTGATCGTCGGGTACCTTCGGGGCGAGCCGTCGGCGGTGCAGTTGTTCTCCGCTGAAGCCGAAGGGCGCACTCGTTTCGCCGTAAATTCAATTGTGCTCCAGGCGTTGCTTGACCGCCGAAAAACCGCAGGTTGTCACGCCTGAAGAACTCGTCACACATCTCCTGGCTGCATAGTGCGCGTCTACTTCGATACCGGAGTATTCATCGATTAGTCACCCTCGCGGGATTCTCCGCCGCCGCCCAGGCGGAAGCGAAGATCCCATTGGGCCGGATCCGTGTCTCGGCAAACGATCTTGCGCCCTCGAGTATTCACAAGGATTCCATCCAGATTCAGCATCGCATCGTGAGTATTCTCGAGGGTGTCCCTGCCCTTCGGAATACAGGACAACGGGTGCGGGAAGCTGTTCTATAGTGGGAGGGGGCGAATGAATCTCCCGAACACGCTGACCCTGCTCCGCATCTTCTTTGTGCCGCTGCTGGTGGCGGTGCTGGTGGAGCAGGACCTCGCCCTCACATGGAATGGTAACGTTCTGCTCCCCAATGAATTCCTCGCGCTCGGCATCTTTCTGGCCGCGGCCGGCACGGACCTGCTGGACGGCTGGCTGGCGCGGCGCTGGAAGCAGACCACCACGGTGGGCACGCTGCTGGATCCCATCGCCGACAAGCTGCTGATCTCGGCCGCGCTGATTTCCCTGGTGCAGATCCGGCTGGTGCCGGCGTGGATCGTGATCGTCATTATCGGGCGTGAGTTCGCCGTCTCCGGCCTGCGCAGCATCGCCGCCGCGGAGGGCTACACCATTCGCGCCAGCGAGCTGGGCAAGACCAAGATGCTGCTGCAGGTGGTGGCCATCGCCGTCGCTCTGGTAAGTGTGCGGCGGACGGCGCTGCAACCGGCGGCCATCGTTTGCATGTGGGGCGTCATGGTGTTCGGCCTGGTGTCCGCGGTGGACTACTTCCGGAAGTTCTGGCGCAAGGTGGACGAAAGCATCAAGCGCGGCCGCCGCCGCGAGTTGCTGCGGCTGGAGAGAGAGAGCCGCCTGGCGGGCGAGCCGGTCACGCCCGCTTCCGTGATTTCGGGCGACGAGCTGTAACTGTTCACCCGAATCGTCCAGTCATCCATTGATCGCGCTCCTCAGGAGTTAAACTGGCGGCATGAAGATCGTTCTCGCAATCCTCTTCGTCCTCGGCAGCGCACCGGTTGACAACCGCTTGCCGTGGCCGGAGAACTATCGCCAGTGGGTGTGGCTCAGCTCGGGGCTGGGCATGTCCTACAGCCCGGCGGCTGCGGATCGCGAACCGCAATTCGACAATGTGTTTGTCGATCCCGCCTCGTATCAATCCTTCGTGCGGAATGGACTCTGGCCCGACGGGACCATGCTGGTGCTGGAAGCGCGCGACTCGGTGAGCCACGGCTCCATCAACCAGAGCGGCCGTTTCCAGGGCGCGCTCCGGGATATCGAGGTGGAAGCAAAGGATCGAGGCAAATGGGCCTTCTACAGCTTCGGCTTTTCGACGAAGCCCGCAAGCGCCCTCCCGGCAACGGCTGCCTGCTATTCCTGTCACGCGCAGAACGGGGCAGTGGATAACACGTTCGTGCAGTTCTATCCGACCCTGTTCGAGATCGCGAGGCAGAAAGGCACGCTGCGCAAACAGTGAGCCGGAAGCTTTCAGGCCTCCAGATACCAGGGAATGTTCACCACGTTGAGCCGCCGGTTGCCCCGCACAAATAACAGCGCCTTCAGTACCGCGGCCCGCTGATTGTGCAGGAAGTAGTGATACCAATGCCGCTCCACCACCTCCGGGATCAGGACCGTGACGTAGCGATCCGGGTACGTCTTCTCGATGTAGCTGACGAAGTCGAGGATCGGGCGAAACAACAGCCGGTAGGGTGACTCCACGACGGTGAGCCTGGGCACGGGCACGCCCAGTTGCAGCGCCGGCTCTTCAACCAGGTGAACCCAGCAGTCGCGAAGGTCCGGCGCCTTGTCGTTCACGCGCACCTGCAAAGCATACACGTCCGGGGACAGGTGGATGGCAAAACGCATCGCTTTCTCCGCGATCTTCGTCCACGCATGGAGGGGGACAATGACCACCGGCGGATTGAGGTGGGCGAGGTTGAGCGGAGTGTGGAGCTCGATCTCCTTCGCCACGGCCAGATAGTGGCGGCGCACCCAGGTCATCGCCGCCAGCAGCGAGGGGATGAGCAGGACGGTAATCCACGCCCCTTCCACAAACTTCGCCGTAAGCACCACGGCGACGGTGATTCCCGTGGTGGTGGCGCCCAGACCGTTGATGAGCATGCCGTGCCACGCGGCGCCGCCTCCGCGACGCTTCCAGTGAACTACCATGCCCGCCTGGGAGAGCGTAAAGGCGAGAAACGCGCCGATCGCGAACAGCGGAATGAGCCGGTCTGTCACCCCCTGGAAGACGACCAGCAAGGCGCCTGACAGAATCGCAAGAATGCAAATGCCATATGTGAACACCAGGCGGCGGCCGCGGTTGGAGAAAGCGCTGGGGAGGTAGCCATCGCCGGCGACAATCTGGCACAGGCGCGGAAAGTCGGCGAAGGCGGTGTTGGCCGAGAGAGCGAGCACGGCCAGGATGGAGGCGATCGAAACGTAGTAGAAGACGCCCCTTCCGGCAATGGCGCCGATGAGCTGCGACAGCAGGCTGTCATAGCCGGGCAGACCCGGATCGGTGGCTCCCACATGGTAGACGCGGGCGAGCCAGGCGATGCCGGCCAGCATCAGGATAAGGATGCCGATGATCGCCGAAAGGGTGCGCCGGGCGGTTTCGACCGCGGGCTCGCGGAACGCCTTCACCCCGTTGCTGACCGCTTCCACGCCGGTCATGGCCGTGCACCCGCTCGCGAAGGACTGCAGAATAATCCAGGCTCCGACCGTCGCGACCGTGGCCTTGAGCTGGTGCGGCGGAACCACTGGCGCGGGATGGCCACTGCTGAGCAGCGCCTTCGCCAGGCCGAGGCCGATCACGCCCAGCAGGCAGGCAATGAACAGGTAGGTGGGGACCATGAACAGGTTCCCGGTTTCGCGCATGCCGCGGAGATTGACCAGAGTGATCGCGGCGAGAATGCCCAGACAAATCGCCAGCGTGTGCGGCTGCAGGCTGGGTACGGCGGAAACCAGCGCGCCGACGCCGGCGGAGATGCCCACGGCGACCACCAGAATGTAGTCGACGATCAACGCCGCCGCCGCCAGCAGGCCGGCACGCGGCCCGAGGTTCTCCCGAGCCACCGTGTAGGAACCGCCGCCTCCGGGATAGGCGGCGATGGTCTGGCGGTATGAGACGTAGACGATGATCAGCAGTGCAATGATGCTGAAGCTGATGGGAACCACGTACTGGACGGCCAGCGCGCCCAGCGGGATCAGCAGAGTGAGCGCTGCTTCGGGACCGTAGGCCGCCGAGCTGAGGGCATCCAGTCCAAAGACCCCGATGCCCGCCGAGGTGCCCAGCCGTTGCTCGGAGTCTTCCAGTGTGGCCAGGGGCTTGCCAAACAGCAGATCGCCAAGCGACATAGACAACCATTATGGAGGAAGCCGGGCTTGGGAAACGGACGCCAGGCCACCGCCCGGTCTTTCGATTCGATCGGATCCGCTACGTGGTGGCTTCCCCAGGCTGCGTGGGTTTCGCATCCTCGTCGGCTGGGGACGCTTTCTCAATGAGCTTATAGCTGTCGCGGGTGAACAGAACGTCGCGCACTTCGCCCTTCTTGCCGAGATTGCCGAGCGGGCGGCCATTCCATTCGATCTGTATGCCGCCGGCGTTGCCAATCAGCACGCGCGTGTTCTGCTTCCCTTCGACACTGCGGCTCTGCCGGCTCTTGATGACCCCGGCGAAGATGTATCGTCCGTCGGCGGTGACACGCACCCAGGTGTCCTCGGTGGCCGCCAGCGTGATGCGGACGCCATCGGTTGGAGCTGCTTGCGGGGACCCTTGCCCGTGAGGTTGTCCCGCAGGCGCCGGCTGTGCCGCGTCCGCCTGCGGCGGCTCGGCTGCCGTGGAAACCTGCGGCGTGACCGACCGCGTCTCCACCACGGGAGCGGGCGCCCGTTTCCTCGGCGATCCGGCGACGCTGCGGCTGGTTTCATCGGTCCGGGCGTAGCTCTCCATCCGGCGCCACCAGGAATAGAGGAGGCTGCACCCCACCAACACCGCGAGCAGAACGCCAATGGACGGCAACACGCGCATGGCGGCCAGCCAGGAACCGCGCCCGGCCATGGGCGGGATATCGCGCAGGATTGACTTCTCCCGGCGCACCATAGGCGTGGGCAGGGGCGCTTCCTCGATCTGGACCGCTGCGAGCGCCTCCTCGATCTCGTCGGCGTCCAGGCCCAGCGCGTCCGCGTACTGGCGCACGAAGCTCTTGTAGAAAAACCCGCCGGGAAGGCTCTTCCAGTCGTCCGCCTCCATGGCTTCGAGATACTTCCGATTTACCTTGATTCGGGCGGCAACTTCCGTCAGATCGAGGCCCTGTTGGGACCGGGCGCGGCGGAGTATGGTGCCGGGTGAGGTCATGTGCGACGCGGTGGCACAGTGCCCAATGGGTATAATACAACAGTCGGTGGAAACGTACCGGAATGGGGCCATTTCGGTGGTGGTGGTCAACTGGAACCGGTGCGCCCTCCTGCGCGGCTGCTTGCAGTCGCTGATGGCGCAGCAGATCGACCGCGACGTGGAGATCGTCGTGGTGGATAATGGTTCGGTGGATGGCTCGGCCGCTATGGTCGAGAACGAGTTTCGGGACGCCGGCCGCTTTCGCCTGCGTCTGATCCGGAACAGCGGGAATCGCGGCTTTTGCGCCGCCAACAACCAGGCATTCGCGGTGAGCCGGTCCGAGTTTGTGGCCTTGCTCAACAACGATGCCGAAGCCGGACCGGGCTGGCTGGCCGGACTAGTGGAAGCGTTCGAAAAACGGTCGGATGTCGGTATGGCCGCTTCGCGTATCCTCGTGTATGAGGACCCGAGGCGCATTGACAAAGCCGGACATCTGATGTATCTCGACGGTCAAAACCGGGGCCGCGGCTCCGGCGCGCTGGATAACGGACAGTATGATCGCGTGGAAGAGGTGCTCTGGCCCGATGGTTGCGCCGCCATGTACCGGCGCGCCATGCTCGATCAGATCGGCGGTTTCGACGAGGACTTCTTCGCCTATGCGGATGACGCGGAACTTGGCCTGCGCGCGCGCATCGCGGGCTGGAAGTGCCTGTACATGCCGGCGGCGGTGGTGCGGCACCGGCGTGGAGAAACGCTCGGTCTCCGTTCGCTGCGCCGGGTGGAGCTCATCGAGCGCAACCGCGTCCTGCTCGCGGCCAAGCTTTTCCCGTGGAGCCTCCTGTGTCTAAACGGCGTGTTCTACATGGCAAGACTGGCAGCGGGTCTGGTGGCCGCGCTGCGGGGACGAGGGGAGGTGGGCCGCTTCCCGGCATCGGAGCGCCTGAAGGTGGCAATGGCGCTCCTGCGGGGCGACCTGCAGGCGATACGCATGCTGCCGGCGATGCTGCGCAAACGGCGCCAGGTGGAGGCGATTCGAAAGCTCTCTCCGCGCGCGGTCCGGCAACTCCTGTGGCGCCATCGAATCACCCTCGCCGAGCTGAGCGAGCAGGCGACCCGGGCGCTCCCCTAAACACTGCGGTTCCGGAGAACGCGTCGCTGTGTCCCGCCTGTGGCGATTCCGGTTTCCGCGTGCTGTTCCGCGCCACCGACCGCCTGTATCACACCACCACAAAGCAGTTCCACATTGTCGAGTGCAAAGGCTGCCGCCTGCTTCGTCTCGACCCACGGCCCAGCGTGAAGGAGTTAGCCGGCTACTACCCGAAGAACTACTGGTTTGCGCCTGCCGAAGACGCCGCCAGCCGCATGGAGGAACGCTGGCGCCGCTTCGTTCTTCGCGATCATGTCAACTTCGTGGAACGAGCCATCCGCGATTCCGGTGAGCACGGCCTGGTGCTGGACGTGGGATGTGGTGGCGGATTGTTCCTGAATCTGGTTCGGGAAGCCACCGGCCTGCCCGTGCTCGGACTCGACTATTCTTTGGATGCGGCGCGCGTGGCCTCCACCACTAACTCGATTCCCGCCTTCTGCGGCACGCTCTGCCAGGTGCCGCTGCCCCCGGAAAGCTGCGCGGCCATCACCATGTTCCACATTCTCGAACACCTGCACGATCCCGAACCCTACGTCCAGCAGGCCCGGCAACTGCTGCGCCCCGAGGGACGGCTGATTGTACAGGTGCCCAACGCCGGCTGCTGGCAGTTTCTGTTGCTCGGCGAGAATTGGAACGGCATCGACGTTCCGCGTCATCTGATCGAATTCCGCCAGGACGACCTGATCAATCTGCTGGACCATTGCGGGTTCGAGGTCCTGCGCGTCAAGCATTTCTCGCTGCGCGACAATCCGGCCGGTCTGGCCAGCAGTCTCGCGCCTTCGCTCGATCCCATGGCCCGCCGGGTGCGCCGCGTTCCCGAAAGCCCAGGGAGGCGCATGCTCCGGGATCTCCTCTACTTCGGCCTAGTCTGCCTGGTGCTGCCGTTCGCCGTGGTGGAAGCAGCCTGCCGCGCCGGCTCCACCCTCATGGTGGAGGCACGAATCCGCAAGTGATCTACCGCACCCTCGAGCGCCGCCTTCCTGCCGCGCTGCGCCGATACCTGCTGTATTTCGAGGCGGAGATCGAGCGCGCGGTCAGGGCGTTCGCGCGTTCGCTTCCGGCCGCCTCCCGGGTGCTCGATGCGGGCGCGGGCGAATGCCGGCACGCCCGCTATTTCGCCGCGCATCGCTACGCCGCCGTCGACCTCGGCATCGGGGACGTGGCTTGGAACTACCGCGCTCTCGACGCCGTCGCCGATCTCACGGCGCTCCCCTTCGCTGACGGTTCCTTCGACGCCTGCGTCAACATCGTCACGCTGGAGCACGTGCGGGAACCGGCCGCCGCTCTGGCCGAGATGGCGCGCGTGTTGAAGCCGGGGGGCCGCTTGCTGCTCATCGTGCCCCACGAGTGGGAAGTGCACCAGGCTCCGCACGACTATTTCCGCTACACCCGTTACGGCGTCGCCTGGCTGCTCCAGCGCGCCGGCTTCACCGCCGCGGACATCCGGCCGGTGGGAGGGTGGTTCCGTCTGACCTCGCGGCGTCTGCTCAACGGGCTGCAGTTCTTTCCTGGCCCCTTTATAGTCGTCGCCGCCATCTTCCTCGCCCCGCTCGCCCTGGTGCTGCCTCTGTTCGACCGCCTCGACCGCGACCGCAACTTTACCCTGGGATATGTGTGCACCGCCAGAACACGTGGCTGAGCCGCGCGCGGCAGCAAGCGGTTTTCGGTCTTTTTCATTGTGAAGTACGCGAAGCTCGGCCGAGCTGTTCATCTGATTGGCCGGTCCGTTCGCGACTGAGACTCAATCGGTCGCAAAACGCGCTTTATGAAACACCGGGAGCCCGCGAAACACGGCGGCGGGTTACCTGAAAGGGATGTCCACTTCGGTGTAGCTGCCCGGCGTTGCGGCGTTCACGGCGGCAACGACCCTTTCAATGTACCGGCGCAAGATCGGCCAGTGTTGGTTTCCGAGAACGACAAAAGCGATTTTCCGGCGCGTCAGGTTTTACTGGTACCGAATGTTTTTGTCGGTGGTCAGCAAAAGCTCAAAGCCTGCGGCCTCGGCGGCCGCTATCAGTTCGCCGTTAGCAAGCCTGTCCCATCCGCGTCCGATTGCTTCCACCACCACATGACCTTCGAGCGCATAGCGAAGCGGGGCAGGGGTTCCGTTATCAAAGAGTATGAGCATCGGCCATTTGGGCGGGGGGGTTGCGCTACCGGCGGCGCGTCCAGACTCCGCGCTGCGAATTCCAGCACCGCTGACACCTGTTCCCGCGTGACGTGGAACCAGTCCATCACCTCGCCGACAGTCGCTCCCGCTTCCAGATTGTCGAACACCACCGAGACCGGCGTCCGGGTGTCCCGAAATACCCAGGCGCCGCTGCGCTTGCCGGGGATGCTCTCCACGGCGGGGCATTGTGACCAATCGAGACTTGCCATGATCCGCGCTCCTTCTCTGAGAGTACCCTGTTACGCTGCCGCGCCGGGGCCTAACGACCAGCACCAACTCATCAGGGGCACCAGCGCACGTTCGTGGCCTGCGGCAAACTGGGGAGAGCATGGGACGCCTGCTCCGCGGCCAACGTCCCTACCGCGTGTACTTCAGGCTCACCATGAGCTGGTTCGAGCGGAAGTCCTCGAAAGCGTACAGGCGCTCCGCGAGACTGTACCAGCGCCACTCCGAGTTCCACTGGACGCCCTTCGCCAGCGGAACCGAGAGGCGGGCCGTGGGCTGGTAATACTCGATGGGCTGGCTTCCCGCCGAAGTGAACAGCGAGCCACCGAACGCGAACCGCGGGGCGAAACCATGCACCGCCTTCGGGGCGAGCTCGATCAGCGCCGTCGCGGTGTTCCCGTTTTCGAGATACGTGGAGAGAGCGGTGCCGAGCGTCCCGGGATCGAGGTACAGGATATTCGAGTTCACGTTCGACCGCGTGTACTCAAGCAGCATGTTGACGTTGTGCCCGCCCCGGGGCAGCCAGGTGAGCGATGCGGACGTGGCCCGGCTGACAAAATGGAGGTTCACCTGCGGGTCGGGATTGTCGTTGTTCAGCTCGAAGAAGTCTCCGGCCAGCCGCCAGTTGGGCAGGAACTCCCACTGCGCTCGCGTGCGCAGCTTCCAGTAGTTGTGCAGGCTGGTGCGGAAATACTCCTGGCCGTTCGAAGCCCCCTCGAAATCGGCGCTGGTGCGCAGCGTCTGTTTCAGCCGGAAGGACACGCCGGCCAACGCCGTGTTCCGGCTCAGGCTGGAGGATTCCAGCGGGAGCTCGGACAGCGTAGACCCGCGTACGGTCGCGTCGCCCCATTCATAGCGCTCTCCGCCTCGAACGGTGAGGTTGGGAAGCACATCGTAGAAGGCCTCGATCTGCTGCTCGTTGTCGGTGAGCACTAGGCGGTCGGCGCCCGGATCGGTGGTGAGGAACGGCGACCCGGTGGCCAGAAACTCCTCAGTGAGCAGCGACGAGGCGGCATTATGCAGCCGGTCCGTCGACCAGTACTCCACTATGCGCAAACGCTTGAGCGGCCGGGCCTCGGCCGTGAGCGATCCGCTGCTGTGCGGCATGTTGGCGTCGGCCGAAGCGATATCCTGCCCCGAGTTGTAAAACGCAAACGTCGCCGGCAGGAACAGCGTTCCGTTTGCCGCAGATGTGTAGTTCGTGGTCAGGCTCGGGTCGGCGTACATGAAGTTCCCCGAAACGCTCAGCCACGGGAAGGGATTGGAAGCGATCAAGGCTCTGGTGAAGAGCGAGTCGCCGCGGACGCGATACAGCTCGTTGAGGCTGCTCAGGTTGAGCTGCTCGCCGAAATACGGAATGGTCAGGTCGCCGTCGTTCGGCTGGTTGTCGGATGCGCCCTGATCGTCCTTGAAGGTGGTGCCGCCCGCCTCCAGCACCACGTGCACCAGCGGCAACTGAAGCTGGACGCCGCCCCGGAACGTGTCGGTCGAATCGCTTTCCGAGTTGGTCACCGGATAGTTGTTGGGGAACTGTGTGAAATCGGTGATCCCGCTGCCGTACCAGCTATCGCGGGACCACGCCAGATAGGGGCTGATCCAGTGTCCGGGCAGAACGTCCAGTTGCACGTCGGAGGTGCGGATGTGCGTGTCGAAGCTGCTCTCGGTAAGCAGAGATCCGCTGCTGAGCGCCGGGTTCGCGTAAGAGGGGAGGAAGTTGAAGTAGGCGGTGTTGCGATAGTCGGCGGTGAAGCGGTACAGGCCGGACTTGTCCACCTCCACCCGGGCAGTGTTGTAGGGGTCGCCCCAGGCGCTGGCCTGCACTTCGAAGTGGTCCCACAGCGATTTCACGGGGCTTACGGTGAAATCCAGACCGATCAGGCGAAGCCCCTGCCCAAGGTTCACAGTGCTGTTATACACGTCCTGGTTTCCGCCGGGGCCCGAGACAAAGCGGTAGCCGAGTTCCACGCTGCCGGAGATTGGGGAATCGGAGGCGGCAGCCGGGGCGGGTTGATCCGGCGCGGTGACGGCGGCTGGAGCGGTGGCCGGAGCCGGGGCCGACGCGGTGGATGGAGCCTGGACCGGCGCGGTGGCCGGAGCCGGGGTGGTGGCCGGGGCGGCAGCTGGCGCTGCAGATGGAGCCTGGGCCGGAGTAGTGGCTGGCGCGGCTTGATCCTGCGCAGCCAGAGCGCCCACGAAGAGAGGAACCAGCAACAGGAGTCTCATCGCAGTAACGTCCCGTCCACGTAGGAGCCGTGTATCTTCACATGGCACACGGTGCAGTTCTGGTAGCGGGGGACCCGCAGATCGTGAAACGACGGGGGAGTTCCGCCCAGCACCTGATGACCCGCGGGGGCCGGGTTGGTGACGATGTTGGAATGGCACTCCAGGCAGACAAAGCGCACTTCACTTCGGATCAGCATGCGCGGATTGGCCGACCCGTGCGGTTCATGGCAGGCAGAACAGCCTTCCAACCGGACCGGCGCGTGCTCGTAGGTAAACGGACCGCGCATCTCGCCGTGACAGCGCAGACACCCCGGCTCGTTGGCGAAGGCCACCCGCTGCGTCTCGGACCCGCTGCCGTGCGGATTGTGGCAGCCCACGCAGGACATGGCCCCTTCCGGCAGACGGTGTTTGAAGGGGCGCTGGAAATCGGCCCAGACCGACTGATGGCAATCTGCGCACAGCTTGTTCACGTCCGGAGCCCGACGCACCACCAGGGGCCGGTGATCGGTTCCATGAACGGAGTGGCAGCCCACGCAACCGGGCCCCTCCTTCGCGTGGCCACCGGCGATGCGGCCCACCGGCGTCGTCTCATTGCGATGGCAGGTGAGGCACAGCTTGTTCTGTTCTTCGGGCGAGAGTTTCGCCGGGTCGCGGATGTCGCCGGCGGCCAGCGAGTCCGCGTGTTTGGCGCCGGGGCCGTGGCAGGCTTCGCAGGCGAATCCGGCATGGCCACGGTGCTTGTCGGTCTCGAGTACGTGATGCGGGTTCTTGTCGAATGCCTTCGAGATCTCGTCATGACAGGCCGCGCACTTGTCCGACCCGGCGAGGCCGCCGGCGGTCTGAGCGGACGCGGCCGCCGTGCTGAGAAGGAACACGGCGGCCGCCGGGAAGAGGCAGATCTTCTCGAAGAGCATCACTACTTAGCGTAGATCAATACTGCGCATGCGCCTGGTCGACGGCATACGCGGCGCCGGAGCTGTGACAAACCGCGCAGGCTTCGCCGAGCGACGTGGTGTTCGAAAGCATGTGCGACGCTGCCGGGAGATCCACGTGGCACCCGGAACAGGCCGATGAGAACGGCTGATTCGGATTGAGGTACCCCTGCGGATCGGTCACCGCATTCAGCCCGGTCAGGGTCAGGTCGTTTTGTTCCGTACTGTTGACGTGGCACATCGAACAGTTTTCGAGATCGGTCGCTTCGCCCGTCGGGCTCAAGGCCGGGAAGAGCACGCCGCTGAAGTCGTTGTGGCTTCCCTGGTAGCCTACCACGATGTAGGGCTTGCCGCCGTCCGGCACGACGTTTACGCCGTCGTGGATGCGGTGAACCAACAGATTGAAGTTGATGCCCTGCGGCTTAGCGGCCTTATCGGAAGCGAGCACCGCGCTCGCGCGTGTCGAGGCATCTGTGTTCGAAGGATTGTGGCAAAACACGCAATACTCCGTGTTATTGCGAAGCGCCCCGTGCTCCTGCAAGGAAACATGGCAATTATTGCAATTGCTGAGCTGCACTACGGTTCGCCTGTCCACTACCGGCGAACCATCCACCGAAAAGTAAACGACTTTGTTCGGCGCTCCGTACTCGATGCCGACCTGTGAGGTCGCCCCATTAAGCAGCTCGGGCACGGTGTCGGTGCGCCGCGCTTCCACGCCGATCGCGTACGTACCCGTCGCCGTCGCGGGAACAATGTGGGTGAACGTGTACATGCAGCCCCCATTGCTGCCGCAAGTGGCTTTCGCGGCGCTTTCCGTCACATAGCCCGGCGTGGTTACGTCGCTTCCAAAGCTGGTGTACCCGTAGTCGGTGGTGGGTCCCGCCATAGTGAAGGAGATGGAGCCAAGGGCGGACAGCAGAACCGCGTTGCCGTTCTTATCCTGAACGGTGAACGAAACAACCGGAGCGCTGCCCGCCGCGCCGTTCGCGACGTTCGTGATATTCACAGCCAACCCGTTGAGCAGACTGGACGCCGTCGGCGCCACGTGCGCGCCCAGAATCGAGGCGTCGAAGTCCATTTCGCCCTGGGGGATATGACAATTCGCGCATTCGGTGTCGTCGTTCTGTATGCCGCCCGGGTGGTTCGCGCCCGTGGCGAAGTTGACATCGTCGTGGCAGGCGCCGCAGGCGGCACGCGTCGGATTCGTCAGAAACGCAGTCTCCTGCACGGCGCCCGTCTTTTGCGAATGGCAGGTCTCACAGCGGCGCGGGTCAAACGGATCCGCCGGGAAGACCACCGTCGAGTAGTTAAAGGTCCCATGTGAGTTGACGGCTGGTATATACGGGGTGCCCGCCTTCACACTGGGCAGACTTGCGCCCATGTGAATCTTGTGAAAGAAGACCTTGGCATCCAGGGTGTCGCCGGTATTCGGGTCCATGTTCTGCGGCTGATGGCACAGGACACACATATTGAGGCCGCGCCGCGATCCGCCGTGCGCCGACAACTGGTCATGACAGGCATCGCAGCTTGCCGTCTCGATGATGTCGTGAACGTGAGTGACCGCGGCGCCGTTCGGAACAAAATTGTAAGTCGTGCTGGCGTAGTTGGTGGGCAGATTGAAGGTCGTCGTCAGATTCCGCGATCCATATACGCCGATGGTGTGCGTGGCCGTCACATCGTATCCCGAGGGCGCCTTCGTGGCAAACGTGTACGTGTACTGCCCGGGTCCGACGCTCGTGGTCGTGCCGCCCGAGTCCGCGCCCGGCTGCTCCGTGGACGCGATCACCGTGCCGGTTGCGACTCGCGTGGTATATGCAGTGTAGTCTTCCTGGTTGTTGGGAATCACCGCCGCCACGTAGCTCAGGCTGATCGGGCCCGGCGTGGTGATCCCGGCCGCATCCAGAGGCAACCCGCTGGGATCAGTCAGCGTGTAGGTGACCGTGATCGTGCCATTCGCCGCAATGGCGGCGGAGTTGACGGTGATGGTCAGGCCCGGCCGGACGAACTGGACCGTGGCGTCATCCATGTAAAATGCCTTGTCTTGCTTCGTGTATAAGGATTTCTGAGCCCCGGTGAGGGCCAGGGTCCCGGCGAGGGCAACCAGGCCCCCCAGGATTCGGACGGTACTCCCTGTCGTTCGCATTAGGCGACTCCTTCGTAGCGGCTACAAGCGCAGCGATCAGCAAACCTTCAGCAGATTGCCAGCCAAACCTATGAAAACGCCAACTGGCAGTCTCCAATGGTCCGATGTTGCGGTTTTCAGCAGCGTGTGGGGGATTATACAACGAGATTGGGTGAAAACACACTTCTTACCCAATTCATCCCCTCAGGAACTGTAAGACATATTGCAACGGTAGAATTTACCGTGAGAACTGTCGAACTTTGCACAAGTGCGGCGCGACATTCAGGATTCTCAGGCGGAGTGTGTTACAGGATGCCGATGAGCTTCTCTTTGATCTGGTCGGCGGTGAACGGCTTGCGAATATAGCCGGTGGCCCCGAGCTGGATGGCCTGCATCACCTTGTCCTGGCTCCCTTCGGTGGTCACCATGATGATGGGCACGGTTTTCCATGCGTCGTTGGCCTTGACATGTTGCAACAGCTCCAGGCCGTCCATGTTCGGCATGTTGATGTCGGAGAGGATCAGCCCGACGTTGCCCCCGTTGAGCTTGACGAGGGCCTCTTTGCCGTCGGCGGCCTCGATCACGTCGCCGAGCTGAAAATCGGTGTGGCGCAGGACGCGCTCCAGAATCTTGCGGATAGCGGCGGAGTCGTCAACGATCAGAACGTTCAGGGCCATGGGCGGTCACCTTATGCAGTCAACATGCATATCGGCGCGGTTCGCGATGTCTTGAAGCGGCTAAGGAAATGTTTGACCGCGGCCGGGGCGGACCCGGTACCCTGCGCCGCGCAGTACCCTGCGCCACGCCGGCCGGTCATGCGGCCAAAGAGCGCGGCGCCGGGGACGCCCCCCATAGAGCACGCTACTTGCCGAGGGCGCGCTCTAACGCGGCAGCCAGCACCAGAACGGGGTGCCCGCTGCGCTCGAATCCGTTAAGCACATCGGGGCCGGGCACGCTGCCCCAGCGCACCCGCTCGTCGGCCGTTTTGAGTTCGAGGAACCATTCCGCCGGAGCGTCGCGCTCAAGCCCGGAGCTCAGGGCGAACTGCACCATGTCGTCAATCAGCCGGGCCCGCAGCGCGCCGGAGGTCACGTCGAGCAGACCCTGGTAGACGGACATCCTGCGGTGGTAGAAGGTCGCGTCCGGCTCGTCCGGGCTCTGCCGCCAGCCGGCCATCTCGTCTAGAAAATCCTCGAGGTGCTGCTGGAATTCCGGCCCGGCCCGCTCGGTCCGGGAGACGAGCGTGCCCCGGGTAAACATGAGATTCATCTCGTCGCTGGCGATTCGCTTCTCCTCGTCGGATTGCGCCTCGGAATTGTTCGCGGGATCGGGTGCGACGCAGCGTGATGCAGTGCCATGGCTGACGACAAAGCGTTGAAACGCCGGCACAAGCTCGGTGGGAAGGTCGGGCGTGAGCGCCGCCGATACCGAAGCAAACGAGCGGTCGTCGGCCGACACCGCGGCCATCGCCGAACCGAGCTTCACCAGCAACAATTGCCGCTGCTCGGGCTTTACGTCCAAACCGAGAACCATGCGCAAGGCGGGCTGGAACTGGAGTGGCGAGGTAATGGCGCCCAGATAGTCGATCGCCAGATGGATGTCGTCCTCGTGGCGTTTCTCGGCGGGCGTGAAGGTCTGGTCCACGACGCGGCCCAGAGTGCTGTAGAAATCGCCGAGATCCGCGCCCACCCAGTCATCGCAGGTGAGAGGTTCCGGCGCGGGCTTGGGGATCTCCAGAAAGAGGTCGCGCGCGCGGCGCTTGTGAAGCGGGAGCATCAGGCGTACCGCGCGCGCCTGGAGCGAGAGCCGGTCGAGTTCCAGCTTGCCGGCCAGGGCGCGCGTGGCGGCGAGAAGACCGGCGCCGGGCATAGCGCGAACGCGCCAGCCATCGTGCGCCAGGGCGGCGAGCTGAAAGGTGCGCTCCGTCAACTCGCGGCGCGTTGGCGGGTCGTCGATGGCGCCGGACTCCAGCATGCGCGCGAGAGCGCTGGCGCCAAACTCGGGCGGCGCCGCACCCACCATGTCCATGATCGGGCGGAGTTTGTCGGGGAGCTTGAGGACCACTCCCTCACGGTCGTGGCTCGCCGGACCATCGGGGACTTGTCCGAGCAACAGGACACTCGCAAGAATGGCCGCAAACATATTGAAATCAGAAGTTGACGATGGTTGCGAAGCCTTCCGGTTTCAGGCTGGCGCCGCCCACCAGCACGCCGTCAATCTGCTGCTGGGCCATCAGCTCTTTCGCGTTCTCCGGTTTGACGCTGCCGCCGTAGAGAATCCGCAGGCTGTCGCCGGCGGCCCGGCCGAATTTCGACGCGGCCAGATCGCGAATCGCGGCGTGCGCATCGGAGGCGATCTGCGGCGTGGCCGTTTTACCGGTGCCGATGGCCCACACCGGCTCGTACGCCACCACCACGGCGGCAAACTGTTGGGGTGTGAGCGGAGCCAGACCACCCGCGAACTGTGTCGCCAGGACTTCGTTGGTGCGGCCGGCCTCGCGGTCCGCCAGAATCTCGCCCACGCAGACGATCGGCTTGAGGCCGGCGTTTAGCGCGGCTACAGTCCGCTTGTAGACCGTTTCGTCGGTCTCGCCGAAGTACTGGCGGCGCTCGCTGTGTCCGACCAGCACCCACTGCGCGCCAACGGCCTTCAGCATGTCTGCCGACACCTGGCCGGTGAAGGCCCCTTCCTTTTCCCAGAACAGGTCCTGCGCGCCGATCTCGACGTTGGACCCGCGCGTGGCTTCGAGGGCGGCGGCCAGATCGATGTAAGGCGCGGCGATAACGATTTCGCGGTTGCGCGTGGCGGCCACGAGCGGAACGAATTCCGCGAAGAACGCGCTGGTCTCGGCGGGGGTCTTGTACATCTTCCAATTGCCCGCCATTACAGGTTTTCTCATATGATCTCGCTTAAAAGCTGGTTCCTTTCATGATGTTTACTCCGGGATTGCCTGGGACCGAGAGCCAAATGCCACTTAATTTTACATTACTGAACAACTGCACAGGCTCGTGGGGCGGCCCCTCGGGCTGCGGCCAGCCCCCGGCCGCCCTCTTCGGAGGGGCAGACGCCTGATTCTCCGCGCGAACAGCGGGTCCGAGGAACCCGCTTAGACCGGGGGTCTGCCCCACGAGTTCCGCGCGATTCCCGATATTGAGAAAGTTAAGTGGCACCGGGCTGAGGGCCTGCCCCACGCCGGAATACAGTTATTTCATGAGACGGTCTAAAAAGCTGGCTCCTTTCATGATATGTACTCCGAAAGTTTCCGCGACGGTCTGGCCGATGTCGGAAAGCGAAGCGCGCGTTCCCAGATCCGAGCCGCGCGGCCGCCGCGGCGCGTAGGCGAGCAGCGGAACGTACTCGCGCGAGTGATCGGTGGACGCCGTGGTCGGGTCGCAGCCGTGGTCGGCGGTTAGAATCAACAGGTCGCCGGCGGTCAGCTTGTCGAGCAGCGAGGGCAGCCAGGCGTCGGCCTGTTCCAGCGCCCGGCCGTAGCCTTCCACGTCGTTGCGGTGACCGTACAGCATGTCGAAGTCGACGAGGTTCACGAAGATCAGGCCGCTCGGCTCGTCCCGCAGCGCGGCCAAAGTTTTGGCCATGCCGTCGGCGTTGCTGACCGTTTTTTCGTGACCGCCGATGCCGCGTCCGAGAAAGACCTCGAAGATTTTGCCGACGCTGAACACACTGACGCCGGCCTCTTCAAGCCGATCCAGCAGCATTCCCTGGGGCGGCGGGACGGCGTAGTCTTTGCGATTCACCGTGCGCGTGAAGGAGCCCGGCGAACCGAGGAACGGACGCGCAATCACCCGGCCCACTTCGTGCGGCCCGCGCAGAATCCGCCGGGCGATTTCGCACATCCGGTAGAGTTCCCAGAGCGGGATCACTTCTTCGTGCGCGGCGATCTGGAAGACGCTGTCCGCCGAGGTATAGACAATGGGCGAGCCCGTGCGCACGTGCTCCGCGCCAAGTTGTTTGATGATCTCGGTCCCGGAGGCCGGACAATTGCCCAGCGTGGAACGGCCGATGCTCCGCTCGAACTCCTCCATGATCTCCGGCGGGAAGCCGTGAGGGTATAGAGGAAGGGGCCTCTCCAGATGAATGCCGACCATCTCCCAATGCCCGGTGGTGGTGTCCTTGCCCGGCGAGGCCAGAGCGCAGCGCCCGAAGGAGGCCATCGGTTCGGCGGCCGGCGCCACACCCGCGAGCGGGCGAATGTTGCCGAGTCCGAGCCGCGCGAAGTTGGGTATATCGAGGCCACGCCGGAGGGCGATGTTGCCCAGCGTGTCGCTGCCCGCGTCGCCCCAGGCGGCAGCATCGGGCATTTCCCCAATGCCCACGCTGTCGAGCACGATCCAGACGACGCGCGCGAATGGCGGGGTGGCGGTCATGGCCGAAGGCATCCGGGAACCGCTTGCTGACGCGCGCGGCTCGGAAACGCAGTCACGAGCTTGCGGGCCCCTACCGAGCCGCGACCGTAAGGGAGCGGAGGCCGGATTGGGGTGAATGGGGGCGTCGCGCTCATGGTCTCGCGCCGGCGGTGGTCTTCCCGGATTTCAGCGCCTCGTCGATGCGGTCGCCGAGCATGGTGACGAAGCGGTCCGGGTCGAAGCCGGTCATGCGGCTCACCAGCCCGCCCTGCCCGTCGAAAACGAGCGTGGTCGGGATGGAGGTGACCTTCAACAGGACGGCCAGACCATCCTCGTAGTAAGAGCTGTAAGTCCACTTATTGGAGGACAAAAACGCGGGAACCAGCGCACGGTCCTCGTCGGTGTCGATGGCCAGGAAGACCACGTCGTCGCGGCCGCGGAATCTCTCCTTCACCTTGTCGTAGAGCGGGTGCTGAACGCGGCAGGGGCCGCACCAGGTGGCCCAGAAATCCATCACGATCACCTTGCCGCGCAACGACGCCAGCTTCAGCTTGCCGCCGTCCACGCCGGTGAGAGTGAAGTCCATGGGATTGGACACCTGCATGTTCGGGTCGAACTGCTTCAGCATCAGACGGCGCTGCGCGATCATTTCGCGGTTGCGGTCCCAGGCGGCGAGCACGATATCGCCCAGCCCCGCCTCCGAGCCTTTCCATTTGCGGTAGATCTGGCCGAGCTGCTCGCGATCGCGGGCGCGGTCAGTTTCAGTGGAGCGGGCGTCGCCGATGGTGAAGGCGTCGGCAAGCCAGCGCACCGCTTCGGCCTGGTTGCCCAGCTCGTTGCACCAGAAGCCGGCTTCGCGCGCGGCCTCGGCCGTGGGGGAAACATCGAAACTGCGCCGGGCGAGCTCGGCGGCCTTGGAGGCATTGCCCAGGACGCCCTGCGCGCGGGCCTCGAACAAGACGGCGGCAGCCAGGTGCACATCGGTTTCGATGATGCGGGAGGTCCCCCGCGGGCCGGCGTCGGCCTTTTCACGCGCCTGCTTCGCCATCTCGCCGAACAGCGTTTCCAGAACCCGCGCGTGCGCCAGCGCCTTGCCAGCATCTTCCGGCGTACGGGTCTTTAGCTCGGCGTTGGCCACCTGTTCGAGCACTTGCGGATCGTTGGGGTCGCGCGCCAGCACGCGTTCGCCATACAGCGCGATGCGGGGATAATCCTTCGCATCCGCGGCACCACGAACCAGGCCGCGTTCAATCTCCGCCCGGCGGGCCGTGTTCGGGTACTTCTGCAGATGGTTCTCCAGCGCGCGGATGAAATCCACCGGGCTGGCGCCGGCCTCTTCGAGGGCGTGGTTGAGCGCCTCGGCTTCGGAGGCGGCCGTCTGCGCGGGCGCGCTGGCGCACAGCACAAAGCAGAGGCCCAGCGCACAAAGGAGCGACGTCGGCGGTCTCATCGGGATGACTTCTCTACCGCGGGTTTCCCGCTGCGGAATTCGTCGGACAGGCTGGCCGCGCGCTCGCGGTCCACGTGCATGAACGATTCGTTTTTGGCGATGCGCGCCAGCAGGGGCAGAAACTGCTCCGGGGCCACCAGCCGTCCCGCATCCCAGAGCATGCGGATTTGCAGGATGGCATGATCCACGCCCAGCTTGTCGAAATGCACCGCCCGATCCAAATCGAGGTAGCGCTGTTCGGTCTCGGCGACTTGTTCGAACAGGTCGAGGAGCTGCTTCGCGTCGGCGTCGATGCTGTAGTTGAACGACACTTCGTGTACGGTGGCGCCGTCTTCGAAGCGGAACGTCTTCCGGCCCATGTTGGCCACCTTCAACCCGGATTCGATGGGGCGCGTGAAGTTGTCGAGCTTCGCGGCCAGAGTGAACGCTTCGCCGGCCTCCCTGGGGGTTAGACGGAACTCCAGCGAATTCGGATCGTCCTCGGCCTCGCGATAGACGGCGCGGCCGTCCTTTTCCACGGTGATGGCGACGAACTCGGGGTCGCTGCCTTTGAACAGCTTCGAGTAAGTGATGTGCGGATCGGCGAAGGCCGGGATGGCGGCGAGAAGCAGCATCCATAGGCTGCCACACCTGAAGACCTTGTGGGGCAGGCTCTCAGCCTGCCGCGGGTCCCCGACCCGTCTGCCGATGGGTTGCAGAAAGTCCGGAGCGGCCTGAGAGGCCGCCGCAGGCTGAGAGCCTGCCCCACATTCCCGGCTCACCCGGCGGCTCCCATCTTTTCCAGTACCGTGGCGCGGGTAGCGTGACAGATGGCCACCGCGAGGGCGTCGCTGGCGTCCTCGGATTCCACCGGAGCGGCGAGGCGCAGCAGGGAACGAACCATGAGTTGTACCTGCGACTTTTCCGCGCGGCCGTAGCCGACCACGCTGGTCTTGATCTCGAGCGGCGAGTATTCGCCCAACGCAAGCTCCGACTCGGCGGCCAGCATCAGGGCGACGCCGCGCACGTGCGAGAGTTTGAGGGCGGTCCGGACGTTTCTCGAGAAAAACACTTCTTCCACGGCTACCGCGTCGGGGGCAAACCGCCGGATGACACCGCGCAGCCCGGTGGCGATCGCAAACAACCGCCGGGCCAGCGGATCTCTCTCGCTGGTGACGATCACGCCGGCGTCGACGAGCGTGTGCGAACGGCCGTCGCTTTCGATCACGCCGTAGCCGGTTCGCTCGGTTCCGCAGTCAATTCCCAGAACGCGCATGGGTCCGCTCCGTCACCGCCGCGGCCCGGTCAGGCCATCGCCTCCAATTCCTTCTCGTCGATGTCGAAGTTCGAGTACACGTTCTGCACGTCGTCGTGGTCCTCGAGCGCCTCGCTGAGCTTCAGCATCCCCTGGGCGGTTTTCCCTTCCAGCTTCATCAGGTTCTTTGGCACCATGGCGATGGCCGCCTCCACGGTGGGGATGCCGGCCTTACGGATGGCTTCGCTCACCGCCTCGTGCGCGTCGGGCGCCGAGAGAACGCTCCAGTGATCGCCATCGTCGCGCAGGTCGTCGGCGCCGGCTTCCAGCGCGATGTCCATCAGCTTGTCCTCGCTGGCGTGTTCCTTTTCGATGACGATCTGGCTCTTGCGCTCGAACATCCAGGCGACGCTGCCCTGCTCGCCCAGGTTGCCGCCGTTCTTCGAAAAAACGTGGCGGATTTCGCTGACCGTGCGATTGCGGTTGTCGGTGGCGACGGAGACCAGGACGGCCGCCCCTCCGGGACCATAGCCTTCGAACATGATCTCGTCGATCTGCCCGCCTTCGAGCTCGCCGGTGCCGCGCATGATGGCGCGCTTGATGTTGTCCTGCGGCATGCTGACCGCTTTGGCCGCGAGAATGGCGGTGCGCAGGCGTGGGTTCCCGTCGGGATCGCCGCCGCCCCCGCGCGCGGCAATCATGATTTCCTTGATGCAACGAGTGAACACCTTGCCGCGCTTGGCGTCGAGAGCGCCCTTCTTGTGCTTGATGGTGGCCCACTTGGAATGGCCTGACATGTAAACCTCTGGCTCGGGCTCGGAGAGCCGGGAAACGTTTGACCTTAAGTCCTAATGCACAGAATAGCAAAATGCCCGGAACTCGATCAGCGCCATGCAACCGCCGGTATGGATCAGTGAGACAGGTGGGGTACCCGCCGGCACTCATAGGATATGGTAGCCATGCTCTCGTCGGTACTCAAGAGCGAGCGGGCCGTGCAGGTTGACATCGCCATCATGCGGGTGTTCGTGCGGCTCCGGAAAGTGATGGCCGGCCATCGGGATCTGGCAGAGAAGATCGGGACCCGGGAAGAGAAATACTGCGATCACTACGAGAGGATCCAGGCCATCTTCGGAGCGATCCGCAACCTCCTTCAGCCGCAGACTCCCCAGCGGCGGCGACGGATCGGGTTTTCGAGTGGAGTTTCGAGCGGAATGGACCGATAAGAAACAGCGAGGGTGAACGGACTGGCGCCAGGTGCTTCCCCTCAGGAGTGGCCGGAGTGCTGGCACTGGCACCAGGTCATCCCCCCTGGGGGAAACGGTACGAAGGTCTAATTGTTGCGAAGTCCTGGCGCGACTAGGCTAAGACAGAAGGAGAGTTGGCGGGAAATGCTGCGGGGCATTATTATCTGTCCTGATGCCGACGTAACCGATCGGCTGGAATCTGCGCTGGCGGACCTCGGTCTGGTCAGCATCACCCGCATTCTGGACCACTACCCCAATTCACTGGAGTTAATGCGATTCGTGCGAGCCCATGCTCCGCACGTGATCTTCCTGAGCACCGAGTCGATGACGCGCGCCACCGACCTGGTGCGGGAACTCGACCAGCGCGTTCCGGGCATCCAGACCGTCGCGGTCAGCCGCGTGTGCGATCCACAGCTTCTGCTGGAGTGCATGAAGGTGGGGATCCGCGAGTTTGCCTCGCTGCCGATTGACGTCCGCTCGCTCGGGGAGGCGCTGAACCGCATTCACGGGGTAGTGGAATCGAAGCCGCCGGCGATCGAAACTACCGAGCAGGTGTTCTCCTTCCTTCCTTCCAAGGCCGGCGTAGGCACTTCCACCATCGCCCTGAACACCGCCATGGCCCTGTCCGGCATGGCGGACGCGAACGTGCTGCTGTCGGACTTCGACATGAATTCGGGCATGGTCCGGTTCATGCTCAAGCTGGACAACGGATTCAGCGTGACCGACGCGTGCGAACGCGCCCTGAACATGGACGAGAACCTGTGGCCGCAACTGGTCACCAAAGTGGACCAGCTGGACGTATTGCATGCGGGCAAACTGAACCCGGACCTGCGCATCGAAGCCACGCAGATTCGCCATCTGATCGAGTTCATGCGCCGCAACTACCGCATATTGTGTTTCGATCTCTCCGGCAATCTGGAGCGCTACTCGCTGGAGATCATGCACGAATCGAAGCGCATCATGCTGGTATGCACTCCCGAGATCCCCTCGCTGCATCTGGCCCGCGAGAAGTACATGTATCTGAAGCAGCTCGATCTGGGCGACCGCGTCTGCGTGCTGGTGAACCGCTGTCAGAAGCGCCCCATGATCACGCCGCAGCAGATCGAACAACTGCTCGGACTGCCGGTGCATATGACCCTGCCCAACGATTATCACGGGGTGCAGCGGGCGCTCACGCTGGGACGCTGGGTGGACCCCACCTCCGATCTGGGCAAGCAGTTCCAACTGCTGGCGCAGAGCATGGTGGAGGGTCCGCGTCCGCTATCGCTGCCCGATCAGAAAAAGCGCTTCGTCGAATACTTCTCGATCGTCCCCGGGCGCTACGGGTCGTTGAGCAACAAGACCGCAAGCTGACGGCGTACTTACCCGGAAGGGCTGACGGGTCCGTTATCCTCTAGGTTTGAGCCACGTCATCGATTGGGTGTCCACCTACGGCTACGGCGCCGTGTTCGCGTGCCTTTTCCTGGGAATCGTGGGGCTGCCGCTCCCCGACGAATGGCTGCTGGTGTTCACCGGCTATCTCATCTGGCGGGGACGGTTTCACCCGGTCGGGGGCGTGCTGGTCGCGTTCTGCGGCAGCACCTGCGGCATCACCCTGAGCTACACCATCGGACGCACGCTCGGTCTGAGGTTCGTACACCGGTACGGCCGCTGGGTTCACATCACCGAGGAACACACCCGGCGCGTGCACGACTGGTTCAACCGCGTCGGCCACTGGGTGCTGTTCTTCGGCTATTTCGTGCCGGGCGTGCGCCACTTCACCGCCATCGTGGCGGGCGCCTCGAAACTGGAACTCCGTTCCTTTGCCGGCTATGCCTGGAGCGGCGGCCTGCTTTGGGTTTGCACGTTCATTTCCATCGGCTACTTCCTCGGCGAGCAGTGGCAGCGAGTGTTCGACGCGATCGATCACAACGTCCGCATGGTGACGCTCACCGCCGCTGTCCTCGCGGCCATCTACCTGGCGTACAGGTACTGGATGCCGCACCGGCCTCGGAAGCCGGACTGACGCACTCGGGATCGCAGGATCTCTACCGCTCCGCCACGTTGACCGATTCGACGCGTCCGTCGCTGCAGCGCACGCTGCCGACGCGACTGCCGTTGGCCGTGTACTGGAGGATTTCCACGAGGCGCCCGTGGTCATCCATGCTGATCCGCGCGGAGGGGATGCCCAGGCTTCGAATGACATCGGCGCGGCTGGCGCCGGAGGCGACGGCCCGGAGTTGTGCCGAGGTCACCTGGAGCGCCGGCGCGGGGCTCTCATAGCGGCTGAACGACGGTTGCAACACCGGAAGAACCGGCAGCGCCTCGGCAGATCGCCGCCAGACTGGCCCCGCCGAAGCAGCAGGGGCCGAAGCCGGTGGGGCGGGCATGGCCGGAGCGCCCGCCGACTTCATCTCCGTTTTCATTTGCGCGCCTTTGGCCGATTTGGCGTCCGCTTTCGGGGATTCGGCCGCGGCAGTGCCGGTCTCGTCGCTGGCCCCCTGCAGTATCCTGGTCAGGGCGTCACTGACCGTCTTGCCGCCGGCGACACCACCGCTGGCGCCCGCAATGGCCGCTGCGTGGTCGGTAAGAGACTGTCCGCACAGCACCGCCCCGAAGAGAATCGCACTCGGGGCGAAGAGCAATCGACGAGCGGTCATACGAATCTCCTTCTCCCATGGTAAGGGCGCACCGTTGCTCCACGCGTCCGCCATTCACCTTAAGGTGACCCCCTCCTTTTCACTAGGTTTAATGAACTTGACGGGCCCGCGATCTTACCGTCCGCGACGCAACAGGATCAGACTCCGGTGGTGAAGGAGTACGGGGTGTCGGGCGATGAGGTGATTCATCTGTTCTATCTGCCGGACGTAAGGACCCCGCCCTAGCTGGCAGAAGTTACCGCCGCCGTCCGCTCTATAGGAGACATCCGGCGGATGATGTCGAGCTGTAGCCAGAAGGCGGTAGTTGCGCGAGGGACGCCCGATCAGACTGCACTGACAGACTGGCTATTGAGTGATCTCGGTTCGGCGAGCCGGCAATCGCCAGCGCAGAGTTTGACCATGAACGAGTACCCGCTGACAGTGAGAGCCGATCCGGCATTCGAACGAGGAGGCTTGGTGCGGGTGTATGACCTGGCGCATATCGCGACAATACACGATTTTCAGGAAGTGGCAACAATGGCGCGTTTTATGGCTAATATTCGGCTATTGTTCAGCTATAATACCGCAAGAGCGGCAGCAGCGCGCGGCACGCCGGAGCAGATTACCCTGGTGGATTGGCTCTTCAAGGATCTGGATCGTGCTGCGAGCCCGGACGCGCCGGCCCAACCGGGCCGGGATTCAGCCGCCCACGAATACCGGCTGCCCGGGACTGGCGAGATCGTGCGCGTGTTTTACCTGACTCACAATCAAACTCCGCAGCAGATTGAGGAGATCGCTACGCAGATTCGCGCGATCACACGGTTGGCCGGTTGGAAACGTACACCGCGCTGCGGGCCTTGGCTCTGCGTGGAACGTCGGATCAGATCGCGGTCGCCGAGCAGCTCGTCAGGGAACGCGACCGCGACTGATGCTCTACCGAGGCCGCCATAAGCCACGCACCGCCCTGCGCAGGTCTATTCGTGGCGAAGCGCGACCATCGGATCCACGCGAATCGCGCGGAGCGCGGGAATGAAGCAGGCCAGCAGCGCTACGGCGGAAAGCAGGATCACTACAGTCATGAAGGTCAGCGCATCGGTGCTGGTCACGCCCAGCAGCATGGTCTTCAAATAGCGGGTAAGGCCAAAGGAGGCTGCCAGGCCCAAACCCACCCCAACCAAAGTCAAGCGAAGCCCATGTGCCAGTACCAGCCGCAGGACGTCTTCTTTGGTTGCGCCCAGCGCCATGCGGATGCCGATTTCATGGACGCGCTGCCGCGTGGTGTAGGCGGTGACGCCGTAGATTCCCACGGTTGCCAGAACCAGTGCGATCAGTCCGAACGCGCCCACAAATGTCCCGGCGATGCGCTGCTGGAAGCTGGCGATTTGCCAGCGCACTTCGAGGTCGGCCACATCGAACACTACCAGGTCGGGATTCAGTTCGTGAATGGCCTTCTCGACGGCCGTGCCGGAAGCCAGCGGATCTCCGAGCACCCGCGCACTGACGATCATGGTGGCCTGATAAACCTGGTACAGCGGCAAATACAAGAATGGCCTTGGATTTTCATTCAGGCCGGTCGCCTTGCTGTCCCGCGCCACGCCCACCACGGTGAACCATTCGTTGGTCAGATCGGAGAAGAGGCGCTTGCCGACGGCTTCCCGGTGCGGCCAATACCGGTCTGCAAATGCTCTGCTGACAATTACCGCGCGCTGCGAATCCTTTCTGTCCCGCAGCGTGAAATCGCGCCCGTTCAGGATCGGAATCTGCATCGTCCGGAGGTAATTCGGTGTGACGATGGCATCCTGGGTCTCCATCGACTCATGCGCCTGCGGCACGTACCCTTCCGGCTTGACGCTGGTGGACCCTCCCGGGAATCCCACCGGCACGCGGCTTGACAGAGCCACTGACTGAATGCCCGGCACCGTTTCCAGTTTCGCGACGAGCTGCCGGTCGAACTCCGCCCCGGCTTCGGGCGAATATCCCGCGGTAAACAGATCGTAAGAAGCGATCAGCACGTTATGGGTGTTGAAGCCCGGATTAATTTGCTGCGCGCTCACGAAGCTGCGAATAAACAGGCCCGCGCAAATCAGCAGCAGCAGCGACAGCGAGATTTGCGCCACTACCAGTCCGCTCGCCAGGCGCGCTTTGTGCAGGCCGCTGGACACGCTCCCCGCATCCTCTTTCAACACCTCGACGGGCGCTTCGCTGGAGGATCGCAGCGCGGGCAGGATTCCGAAAAGCATGCCGGTGAGCACCGAGATTGCGAGTGACGCAAACAGCACTGTCCGGTCGGTTCGAACGATGAGCGAAACCGGGAAATCCGTTACGGGGAAGAACTCCATGAGCGTTCCGGCGGTCCAGAACGTGATCATCGACGCGGCTGCGCCTCCCGCGATGGCCAGCACGAGGCTCTCCACGAGCAACTGCCGCACCATTCGCCACCGGCTCGCGCCAAGCGACATTCGAATGGCCATCTCGCGCCGCCGCCCCACGGACCGCACCAGCATTAGATTCGCCACGTTGGCACACGCCAGAAGAAGCACGAAGCCGGCGATCGACATCAGCATCGGCAGCAGCATCGAGAATATCTGATTTACGCCAAACGGGCTGCGCCACAGCGGATACACGGTCACGCTGTCATGCCCTTTGTGTTCCTCGGGATAGTTTCTTACCTCCCGTTTCAGCCGCAGCGTCACCTCGTCCTGCGCCTGTTGAAGCGTGACGCCGGGCTTCAGCCTCCCCAGCGCGAACATCCAGAAATAGTGATGGTCGTGAATCAGGTCGCCCTGCTCCCTCAACTGCTGGATCATCATGATCGGAACCCAAATCTCCGACCGCAGTCCCGTCTGGCTCCCCTGAAACACGGCGGGCGCCACGCCCACAATCGTGTACGCGTGCTGATTGATCTCGATTGTCCGGCCCACCACGTCCGGGTTCGCGCCGAAGTGCGATTGCCACAGCCGGTAGCTGATCACCGCGACGGGAGCGCCACCCGGCTTCTCGTCCTCGGCGGGCAGGAAACCGCGCCCCAGGGCGGGTTGTACACCCAGCACGGTGAAGTAGTTCGCCGACGCCACCGTGCCCCAGACGCGTTCCGGCTTGCCGTTGCCGGTCAGGCTCATCGGCACCACTCCACTCGCCGTGATTCCCGTAAAACTCCGCTGCCCGTCGCGCATGGCCACCACGTCAGGCCAGGTAAACGGAAATGGGTTTTCCGAAGCCCGGTTGAGCGATAGTGCCACTACCTCATGCGGGTTCGCCAGCCCGGGAACTGGATTCAATAATGTCGAGTTGATCCAACTGAAGATCGTCGTGTTCGCGCCGATCCCCAGGGCAAGCGTCAGAATGGCGATGGCCGCGTATCCCGGCGCTTTCGCGATCATCCGCAGGCTAAACCGCACATCTTGCCAGAACGAGTTCATTCTCACACCTCCAGGGGGGAATCTCGTGAAACGATTCAGAGCATGTTTCTGGCCCATCCTTGGGCGAGTCTTATGGAATACTGGCGCGAGCGTTTAACGAAGACTGCCTCATTTCCAATCGCGCGCTGTTGTCCGATTGTGGGACATCGCTGCGCGAGAGCGAACATCTTCAGCGGAGCGGTTCGAATCATGTTCCGGAGCCTCGATCAGTTCCAGCACACTTGACTACAGCGGGCAGAGGCAACCCCTGCGATCGGCTGGCAAACTTCCCAATGCCGGCTGCGGGTGCTCAGCGGGTAATTGGGAAATGAGGTGAACGTCACCGAATTGGAGATAATGGTGCGCGTGGCGGAACCGCTCATCGAAGCGCGGAAGGTGGAGAAGTTCTACGGGCAGCCGGGCGAGAACCGCATTCAGGTGATCGCGCCGCTGGATCTGTGCGTGTATCCGGGGGAGATTCTCGCGCTGCTGGGACCGTCGGGCTCGGGCAAGTCGACGCTGCTGCGCATCCTCACCGGCCTGGCGCGGGCCTCGGCGGGCGAAGTGCTGTGGCACAACCAGCCGGTGACTGGCCCGGTGAAGAACGTGTCCATCGTGTTCCAGAGCTTCGCGCTGTTCCCCTGGCTCACCGTGTTGGAAAACGTGGAGGCTCCACTCAAGGCGTGCGGCCTGGACCCCGCCGAGCGGAAGAAGCGCGCCACTCAGATGCTGGACACCGTTGGTCTGGACGGCTTCGAAAGCGCATATCCGAAGGAACTCTCGGGCGGCATGAAGCAGCGGGTGGGCTTCGCGCGGGCGCTGGTGGTGGAACCGGAAATCCTGTTCATGGACGAACCATTTTCGGCCCTCGATGTTCTTACCGCCGAGAACCTGCGCAACGAGCTGCTGGACCTGTGGGAAGACCAGAAGATGCCCACGCGGACCATTTTCATCGTCACGCACAACATCGACGAGGCGGTGCTGCTGGCGGACCGCGTGGTGGTGCTGGCGAAGAATCCGGCGCGCATCCGCACGGACTTTCACGTGGATCTCCCCCGCCCGAGGGAGCACAAGAACCCGCGGTTCACCGACTTGGTGGACTATATTTACACGGTGCTGACGCAGCCGGACGCGCACCCCGAGGTTCCCGCGGCCGCGCCCGCGAAGGCGCATTATCCGATGCTGCCGCACGCACGCCCCGGCGGCATCGCGGGGCTGCTGGAGATTCTGGCGGACCACAACGGCCGCGAAGACGTACACCGCCTGGCGGACATGCTCTCTTTCGACGTGGACGACCTGCTGCCCATCGTGGAGGCGGCGGCGATGCTGGGGTTCGCCAGCGTGGCCGAGGGCGACGTGGAAATGACGCCGCCGGGCCGCGAGTTCCTGGACGCCGGCATTCTGCACAAAAAGGAACTGTTCCGGACGGCGGCGCTCGATCGCGTCCCGCTGCTGAAACAGATTCTCAACTCGCTGGAGGCGAAGGCGGACCGCACCCTTCCCGATGAGTTCTTCGAAGATCTGCTGGATGAGCACTTCAGCGAGGACGAGACGAAGCTGCAACTCGAGACCGCGGTCAACTGGGGCCGGTACGCGGAACTGTTCGACCACGACGCGCGCGGCGAACGGTTCTTCATCCCCGAGGAAGCTGCGGCGGGCAACGCTCGATGAGCATCCAGGGGCTGGCCCGCTCGATTTCCGGCGAGCGCACCTGGCCGCTGCTGCTGGACGCGGCGGTTTTTGTGGCGGTGATGGCCGTGGCGTCCGCGGTGCTGATGGTGGGGCACGTCTGGCTGGGGCCCGTCGCTCCCCGCGCGGAGATCTCGCGCTCGCCGTCGGCGCTGCCACTGTATGCGCTTTATTCGCTGGTGCGGATGACGGTGGCGTATGTGCTGAGCATGGCGTTCGCCATCACCTACGGGTACATCGCGGCGTACAACCGGCGCGTGCAAGGCATCATGCTGGCGGTGCTGGATATTCTGCAGTCGATTCCGGTGCTGAGCTTTTTGCCCGGCGTAATGCTGGCCATGGTGGCGCTGTTCCCCACGCGGCAACTGGGCGTGGAGATCGGTTCGGTGATACTCATTTTCACCGGGCAGGTGTGGAACATGGCGTTCAGCTTTTACGCCTCGCTGAAGTCGATCCCGCGCGAGCTGCGGGAGGCGTCGCGGGTGTACCGGTTCGGATGGCTGCAACGGTTTCTGCAACTGGAGCTGCCCTACGCCACCATCGGGCTGATATGGAACTCGATGGTGTCGGTAGCGGGCGGATGGTTCTTTCTGATGGCCTGCGAGATGTTCGTGCTGGGCCAGCGGGACTTTCGGCTGCCGGGTCTGGGGTCGTATCTGCAGTCGGCCGCCAGCGCGGGCGACATGGGCGCCATCGCGTGGGGTCTGGCCGCGATGATCGCGGTCATCATTCTGATCGATCAACTGGTGTGGAGGCCGGCCATTGCGTGGGCGGAGAAGTTCAAGTTCGAGCAGGTGGAGAGCACCACGGCGCCCGAATCGCTGGTGCTGAACCTGCTGCGAAAATCGCCTCTGCTCCGCCGCCTGCACGAGCGGATGCTGGCGCCGCTGGATGAATACTGCACGCGGGCAACGCGGGTTGGCCCGGAAGAGGGCGATGCGGCGGGGCATGCCGTGGGGAAGACTGTGCTGGGCGTGGTGGTGGCGGGCGCCTGTGCGGCGGTGGCCGGCTTCGGCGTGTTTGAAGCGTTCCACCAGTTGCAAGGGATCAACGGGGGAGAGGTGATCGCCACGGTGGAGAGCGCCGGTGCGACTTTCGTGCGCGTGCTGGTGTCGCTGGCGATTGCCTCGGTGTGGACCATTCCCGTGGGCGTGGCCATCGGGTTCAGTCCGCGGCTGGCGCGCATCGCTCAGCCGGTGGCGCAGATCGCCGCCTCGGTTCCGGCCACGGCGCTGTTCCCGGTGGTGCTGCTGGCGTTGATCCGCATGGGCGGAGGACTCAATACCGGGTCCATTCTGCTGATGCTGCTGGGGACGCAGTGGTACATCCTGTTCAATGTGATTGCGGGGGCCACGGCGATTCCCTCGGAATTTCACGAGGTGGCGGAGATCTTTCGCTTCAACCGGCTGGACCGCTGGCGCACCGTGATTCTGCCGGGCATTTTCCCGTATTTGATCACCGGGCTGGTGACCGCGTCGGGCGGCGCGTGGAACGCCAGCATCGTGGCCGAGTATTTCCACTTTCAGGGGAAGGTTCTTTCCACTTTCGGGCTGGGTGCGGAAATCAGCTCGGCCAGCGATTCCGGCAACTACGCGGTGCTGCTGCTGTCCACGATCGTGATGGCGAGTCTGGTAGTATCGGTGAATCGGCTGCTGTGGCGCCCGCTGTACCATCTGGCGGAGACGCGTTACAAGCTGGATGTCTGACGGCGGCGGCGATGATTCACCTGCCGCACCATCGGCTATTCCGGTTAATGGCGCTCTTTTTCGCGATTGCGGCGGCATACCACTTAAGTAAATACAACCGCCATGATACAATCGGAGTCATGCAGTCCCCTATGCTCGCGTCCCGACGCATGAAAGGACGCTTATTGCTATGCTGCGCATTTCTTCTCTTGCCCTACTCTGTCTTTTTGCTTTGCCGCTCTCCGGTCAGGTGGCCGCTCCTGCGAGCGCCGACCTGATTCATCAAGCCGAGGCTGCTTCCCAGGCAAAGCACTTCAGCGAAAGCGCCGGCCTTTATATGCGCGCCCTGCCGCTTGTTCGAGACTTTGAGCGCGCGGAGGTCGAGTACAACCTTGCTCGCGCGCAGGCTCTCGCAGGGGACCGCGCGTCTGCGTTCGAAACTCTCAGTCATGCGAGCGAGGATGGCTACATTGACCGCAAAGGCGTTGAAGCAGAACCGGACTTCGTTTCGCTCCACGCCGATCCGCGGTGGCAGCCGCTGCTTGAGCAGATCACCGTCATTGCCGCTCAGCAAGATGGACAATGGGGGGATGCCACATTCGCTACTCCCTACGCGGCAAATATCAGCGATGTGGAAAAGCTGGCGGGCCTCGCCGAGCTTTGGGCTCAGGCCAAGTTCGGCTTTTCCAACTTCTGGCACGTGCCGCAGCTTAATTGGGACCAGACCTACCGGGACTTTATCCCGAAGGTTCTCGCCACTGGCTCAACGAATGAATACTACCGCGTCCTTCGGAGCTTCTACGCTCTGCTGGAGGACGGTCATACATGGGTCGATTACCCTGAGCCGATGGGAAGCAAGATGGATCGCTTGCCCCTCGAAACCCGGCTCGTAGATGGTCACCTGCTCGTTATTGGTTCTCGCGACCCTGCCGCGGACCTGCAGGGCCTGCATGCCGGCGACGAGATAGTGACCATTAACTCGGAACCTGCCATAAGCTGGGCTGAGCGCAACGTGGCCCCATTTGTGAACGCCTCGACCACGCAAGGCCGCAACAGCCATACCTACGATTACGATCTCTTTAGCGCGCCAATCGGAACTGCCTTTACACTCGGCACCCAGACGCCTTCAGGGCAACAGGGCACACATCGGTTTGAAGTCACCAGGAGCACCCCACAAGACACTCCATATTTTGACCTGAAATTCTTGCCGGGCAACATCGCTTATGTGGCGCTGAACAGCTTCGACGTTTTTATGCCCAGGAGCAACAACTCTCTTATCACCTGGAATAGCGCCGATGTCTATCGCAACGATACCGCCGCGAAAGAGTGGGACAATCATTGGCCCGAAATCAGTAAAGCCAGCGCGCTTATCCTTGACTTGCGCGGAAATGGCGGCGGCAACAGCGCTGTCGGAGACCATATTCTCGCGACGCTCATCGACAAGACCACGCCCGGTCAATTATTCCACTTGACGCGCTGGGTTGCCACCTACCGCGCGTGGGGCAGAGCCGAGACGCCCCTGCATTTTCCCGACGACGCTTTAGATCCCGATCCTGCCCGGCACTTTTCCGGCCCTGTCGTCCTGCTGACCAGCCCTCGGACCTTCTCTGCCGCCGAGAACTTTGTTGCCGTCTTCACTCAGGCGCATCGCGGCAAGATCATCGGAGAAGCTACTGGAGGCAGCACGGGCACGGCACTCAGGTTCAAGCTGCCCGGCGGCGGCGCTGCACGCGTCTGTACCAAGCTCAACAGTTTTGCAGACGGCCGCGAGTTCGTCGGCATTGGCATACAGCCCGATATACCAGCCCATCAAACGCGTGCCGACATCATCTCCGGCCGTGACTCTGTTCTCGAAACAGCCATCCAGTCACTATCGTCCCGAGAACCCTGAGCACGCCCATCCTGCTGAACGGCTTTGCGGTCCTTCCGCGCGCGGTGGGACGCAGGCCGGTACAATGGCTTCTAAATTAGCCCGACTTTCGCAAATCTGAGCTTAATCCCGTTCGTTTTTCGCCACGCGCCCATTGCCGGGCCGCACTGGCGACATGGCCTCTTCGTACTCATCGATGCGGCGTTCTGCGGACCTATGCTGTGGAGACCTCGCTGGCTGTTTCTGCCTTGCACCGTGCTTGCGGTGCAGGCGGCCTGGTCTCACGGCGCCCAGGCCTGGAGGATTTGGCACATAGAGAGGCGGGCAGACTGGGTATCCTTATCGTGCTGATCGGCCTGCCAGTCATGCTTCGCAGTGTTCCGGGACGCATTGGCCGCCCAAAGAGCGCGGTCTCTTCCGCTGATGCCCCGGCGGCGCAGTGAGCCACGCTACGGACATCGCGCTTCGCAGGCAGAGTGCCGCGGGACAGAACGTTACACTGTGATTGGAAACGGCGTCCGGCGTGTGGCCGTCAGGTTCTCTTATTCATGAGCAACGAGCAACGGATCGATGAGCCGCCGGTGACGGCAGGACGATGGAATGCACTGCTGACGCTGCTGCTGGCATTGTGCATCGTTCGTCTTTGGCTGATGCCGCTGCCGGCGAGCTTCTGGGCCGACGAAACGGTGACGTACTTCGTGGTGCATTATGGCGGCGGCCATCCTTCGCTGGCGGTGGCTCCGCAGCTTCAGGAGTCGATTTACTACTGGCTGCCGTGGATGGCGGAGAAACTGGGCGGTTTCTCTGAAGTCGGCTACCGGGTGCCGTCGCTGCTGGCGATGGCCGGCGCTCTGTTTTTGATCGCTCGGCTGGCCGCCCTCCTGGTTCATCCGCGGGCCGCGTGGTTCGCCGTCTTCGTGTGTCTTTCCATGCGCGGCTTCAACTATCAGACCAACGACGCCCGGCCCTATGCGCTGGGCACGCTGGTGGCGGCCGCGAGCGTGTGGTTTCTGATCCGCTGGCTGGATGACGGCCGCTGGCGGGATGCGCTGCTGTTCGCAGTTTTCGCGGCGTTACTGTGGCGCGTGCAACTGGTGTACTGGCCTTTCTATCTGGTGTACGCTGTGTACGCCGGGCTGCGTCTGGCGCGACGCGAGACGCCGGTAGGTTGGACGCGGGCCGCCCTCGTGTTCGCGCTGCTGGGGCTGGCGCTGTTGCCGGTGGCGCTCGAGGCGCTGGCATTGTTCGCTCACGGCAGCACCCACGTGATTGCTCCGCTTCCCGCGCCGCGCAAGCTGTTTTACGCGCTGGAGCCGGGGCTTTTCGCGGTGTGCGTGGGGGCAGTGTGGCTGGCGGCGCGGTTGATGCGATGGCCGCGAGTTGTCTGGCCGGTTTCGCTTTCTTCGCTGGCCCTGACACTCGCCTGGTGGTTATGTCCGGCCGTGGCCCTGTTCGCCGTTTCCTGGGTATCCGGCCAGAGCCTCTTCGTGGCCCGTTACTACTCGCTGCTGCTGCCGGGGGCGGCGCTCGCCGGCACGGCCCTCGCCGCGCGCTTCACCCCGGCGTGGCGATGGCCGGTGATGGCTGCGGTGCTCGCGGTTGGAGTTCTTGTTTGGGTGGGGGAGTGGAACCGCCCGGTGCCCGGTTATCACAACTCCGACTGGAAGGGCGCTTCCCAAACCGTGAACGCGCGCGTGCCGGAGGCGGATACGCCGGTCATCTGCACCAGTCCGTTTATCGAAGGGCGGTCGCCGGTGTGGTATCCCGAGTATCCTCTTCCGGCGTTCTTGTACGCGCCCCTGGCGATTTATCCGGTCCGGGGCCGTATATACACCTTTCCGTTCGAAACTTCACCGGAGGCGGAGCGCTATGCGAATTCACTGACACAGACGACGCTGGGCGCGTCGCGCCGGTTCTTCGTCTATGGGTCGGACGTTAGCGTGGATTACTGGTGGCGATGGTTCCAGCGGAGGCTTGGGTCGGCCGGGTGGACGAGCCGAAAGCTCGGACCGTTCGGCATTGTCTGGCTGGTGGAGTTCGACCGGGCGGACCACCAGATGTGATCCTTCGGGATGTGGGGCAGGTTTGCAACCTGCGCGCAGGATACAATCCTGCCCCACAAGCAGCCGAACCACAGTCGAATCGTCGCGGATCACCAGATGTAGTCCTTCGCGTCCTCGCGGCGATCATAGCTGTCAAGCACGTGCACCACGCGCAGGCGCTTGAGTTTCGTGGGCGAGAGCGCGCCCAGCGGGATGTACATGATGTTGCGGCCGAGGTGCGCGGCGATGGAGCGGAAGATCGACCGCGGCGGCTTCGGCCCCACGTACACGACGTGGCGCTCCATGGAGTAATCGAGCGCGGCCAGCAGCAGGCGCTCCGGTTTGCTCAGCGCGAACTCGTAGTCGGGATCGGACCAGACGTCGTACATGCGGCGAGGCGGCAGGGTCATCAACAGGCCGCCATACTCGGCGCGTCCGATGCCCGGTCCCACGATGTGCTCGAACGGAAAGGTGGAGTAGAAGGCCATGTCGGATTCGTTCTGGTGCTCGCCGAGCCAGGTGGTGAGGTAGCGATAGCGGTCGTCCCGGTCCTCGTCGAAAATCACCACCACGGCGCCCACGTCGCCGGCGATGCGGTCGAGCTGCCGCACGTAGATCTTACCGGCGTGCCAGTTGCGGATGGTCTCGCGGATGTCGATGCCGTCGAGGATGGAGGTGGTGAACGGCTCGGTGCGCATGCGCTCTTCCGAGACCATGCTCCTGGCCTTCTGCTTGAGGAAGCGGCCGTAGTCCTCGATGACGATGTCCTCGGGCGGATAGGAGCAGATGGCGTCGCCGGTGGTTTGCCGCGCCCACTCACCGGCGGACTTCTCCCTCTTGCGCTTCTTGAGCCCGCGCGGGAGCAGGCGCTGCTTCATGCGCGGAAGACGGCGGTGCAGGCGCAGCTTGCGCGTGCTCAGCCAGATCTGCTCGCCGGAGAGATTGAGGGTTTCCAGCATCTCGCTGGAATCTTTCTGCGCCGGGTAGCGGTTGGCCATCTGCCACACTTCCCAGGCGTAGTTGTCGTCTACCACGGAGCGGGCGGCGACGGTGAGATCGAAAACGCCGGCGGTGAGATCGTTGCTGATTTGCGCCAGATTACGCGTGTAACGGGCCAGCATGCGCCGCTGCCAGTGCTCGATCCTGTCGCCGGTGTTGGCCGCGTATTCTTTCTCGGCTTCGCGGAAGAGATCGAGTTGCGCGCGCGGCCGGTCGATGAGCGCGTCGGGCTCCATGGCGGCGCGGAACCGCTCGTAGCGTTCCTGCAGGAACGGGTATTCGGAGGTGATCTCCACCAGGCAATCCGGGTGTGGGTTGATGAGCCGCGGTTCGAAAACGTGACGCTTGTAGGAGGGCGCGTCCTGCGGGCGCTCCATGGCGTCGAGCAGCGGGTCCAGCAGATTCAGCGAGACCACCACCAGCACGTTGGCCAGCGGGTCCGTGCCCTGCAGCTTCCAGGCCATGGCGGTCGCGTGCGCATCGATCTCTTCGGTGCGGGCGATGGGCCACAAGCGGTAGGCCTCGATGTAGCGATCGAGTCCGATGCGGCGGATGGCGTAGGTGTCCGGGTAGTTGTCGGGAACGTGCGGGCGCTCGGCCACGTCCGGCTCCAGGAACACGATCTCGGCGGAGGCGTCGATGCCGGTGCGGACCGCTTCGGTGAAAGGATCGCAGGGCTCCACGGGCACGTAGATGGCGCGCTCGTCATCCAGCGCGTCGGGATACACGATCACCGACATCTGCGGCATGCGCGCCAGCGCCTGAAGATAGGCGTCCTCGAGCGCGCCGGGCAGCTCCACGGCCACCACGCGGGGACGCTCGGCCAGGATCAGCCGGCGCAGTTCGAGCGCGAACTCGAGGCGGCCCGGGGCCACCGGAAAGTAGGTGAAGTTGCCGCGGCGGAGGCTGCCGGGATCAGAGGCGTGGGACATACCGCAGCGCCTCGTCGCCGAGGGTCTCGATGATGGCGGTGCGCAGCAAAGGATCGATACTGCCGCGCCCGTCGTTCATGCTGTGCAGCTTCATGGCGAAGCGGCCGATGTTGATGCCGTCGCGCACGGTGTAGCGCTCGTCGGCGGCGTGCGCCTGCTGCAGAAAGTCGGTGACGTAGTTCAGGATGTGTTCGTCGCCGAAGGGCAGGTTTTCGCGCAGGATGGCGTATTCTTCGTGGCGCTCGGGAAAATCGATGGTGATCATCGGCTGCAGGCGCGAGTGAATGTACTCGGGGAGATCGAAGGTGGAGGCGTCGTCGTTCATGGTGGCCACCAGGCGGAACAGCGGGTGCGCCTTGATCTTGATGCCGGCGACGATGGATTCCACGTAGCGGCGATTGTCCAGCAGCGGGGCCAGCGACGCCCAGCTTTTCTCGCTCATGCGGTTGCCTTCGTCCACCACCACGATGCTGCCGCGAATCATGGCCGTCACCAGCGGGGAGGCGACGTAGCGCAGCTTCCTTTCGCCTTCGATGACCGGGGTGACCAGCAGGTCCTCGGGGCGGGTGTCGACGGTGGCCTGCAGTATGTAGACGTCGCGGCCGAGGCGTTTGGCGGCGGTGTAGGCGAGGGTGGTCTTGCCGACGCCGGGCTTGCCCAGAATGCGCGGGTTCATGGGCAGATCCTGGGCGTCCAGCACCAGCCAGGCAGCCAGCAGTTGCCGCATGACGTCTTCCTGGCCCACCCAGGTGACGTTCAATTCGTCGGGGTGAGCGAGGTGCAACTGCACGCCATCGATCTCAACGACCATACGTAACAGAATATCGGAATGCGGGGGAGGGCGCGGATGCGCCTACAGTGCGGCTGAGCAGCTCCAGGGTTCAACCGGTGGCTCAACCTGCCGGTGACGGGACCAGGCACTCACCCTTTTCCACTGGGTCTCACGGAATTCCGCAAGGACGTTCGTTTGCGCCGGCAGCGCACTTTCGCGAGGCGGTCGCGGTTACTTCGATGAGACCCAGGGTCGAGCAACTCAGGAGATGATCTTCTTCGAACAGGCCGTCAACCCAATCGCTTCCGCGCTCTTCGAAGTATCGCTTGACCCAGGCGCTCGAATCCAGATAGTAAACCATCATCGGCGATCGGCGATGAGCGCCTCAGAGGCGGGGACACCAAGGCACTGAATCCGTTTGCGCTTGCGGAACGGTCCGGCATTGGCCGGCGGCACGCGAAACGCCGCCCTGTCGGCCAGGCGCTCTCTCACGACTTCCCGTGTCAACGTAGCGCCAGCCGCCCGTTCCGACCCCTTCGTCGCAATCAGGCCGAGAACCTCTAGCGCTTCCTCCTCGGTGAGCTGATCCACCTTCCTCCGGAGTGATTCTTTTGCGGTTGCCATTTCTCAATCCTCTGTTTCCGCTGTTCCCAGAATACCAGGACCGAGGAACCGCTGGAATGTGAAGTGCCGCTGGAGGAAAATGAGAAAGGCAGGATCATGGTGACGCTGGACACGTTGCGCCGGGAAAAGAAGGCCGAGATTGGCCGACTGGCAGAGATGCGCGGCTGCCGCAATGTGCGTGTGTTCGGTTCGGTGGCAACGGGCGAGAACCGGCCGGATAGCGACGTGGATTTCCTGGTGGACCTGGAACCCGGGCGGACCATCTTCGACCTCGCGGGATTCCTGGGCGATCTCAGGGACCTGCTCGGAACCGAGATCGACGTGGTCGAAAGCCGCTCGATTCATCCCTACATCCGCGATCGAGTCCTCGCCGAAGCGGTAGGACTCTGACGCGATGCCAGCCAGGGACCCGCGCCTTTACCTGATCCACATTCGCGAGTGTTGCGCGCGGATTCTAGATTACACCGCCGGTATCGAGTCGACGTGGCCTGACGTGCCGGTGGTAAATGACGCAGTCTGCCGCAACCTGGAGATCATTGGCGAGGCCGCGCGCAGGTTCGATGATGCGTTCCGCGTTGCTCATGCCGAGATTCCGTGGCGGGCCATGACGGACGTCCGGAGTATCCTGATCCATGCATACGACCGCGTTGCCGCTGAGATCATCGTTGATATCGTGCGGCGGGACATCCCGCCACTGCTGGCCTCGGTAAACGCCATTCTCGAAGAGGACAAGGATTGACCTGGTTCCGCCGCAAAATGAGGAGCGGCACTTCGTGGTAGGCTGTGAGCGGCAAGGACTGGTCGATGCGGCAGTTCAAGATTATCGTCGAGAAGCACCCGAATGGTTATGTCGCGTACCCGCTGGGTCTCAAAGGCGTCGTTGTGGGCGACGGTAACACATACGACGAAGCCCTCGCGGACGTCAAATCGGCGATCCAGTTTCATATCGAGACTTTTTGCTCCGATGTCCTGCCGGGCGACTCGCCCATTCCGGCAGCGTTCATTGCGGAAGCAAACGATCCCCCGCATAATGCCCAGTTTCCGGTTGATGCACCCAGGGCGAGCGCAGGTCGAGATCGGGCGGTGGCTCGGATTACCTGACCATGCCAAACCACTCGACGATTACAGTAAGGCCTCTACTTTGCTCTCCGTTCTCACGCACGCCGGCATCCCTCGGGACGAGTTTCCGGACGCCTGCGAACAAGCCTGATGGGAACGAACGCCATGAGTCACGAACCCGTTCCGGGTTTCGCCAGTGAGGAGGCGGAGTGGTGGGATGCTCACCCCGAGGTTCTCACAGGACGTTCCCGGACGGCTGCACAGCAAGGCCGGGTCCGACGGTTGAGCCAAACCGGCCTGCCCGGCGCACCAGAGACGGTCACGATTGGGATTCCCGACCCGTAGCTGAAGCGAGCACGTTTGCTCGCCGCCAGACGCGGTCCGCGCTATCAAACGTATATCAAGATGCTCCTGCACGAAGCCCTCGACGCGGAAGAGAAGCGGCTCGCCGGCTAAGAGTCTGCCCTGATTGGCTGCCCCACGATGTGTTAAAATCGGGGTTCCCAGCCAGGAGTTCCAGTGGACAGGATCACCCGTAAAGAACTGAAAACCGACCCGTTTGCGAGCGAGGTCCAGCACACGCTGGAGTATGTGACCGACCACCGGTCCGAGGTGGTGCGCTACGGATCGATCGTCGTTGGCATCGCCGTCCTCGCCGCCGCATGGTATTTCTATTCCCAGCACCAGCACACTGCGCGCCAGGACAAGCTGGCCGAGGTTTTCCGGATTACGAATGCGAACGTCGGTCAGGCCGACAACGCCTTCACTCTGAGTTACCCCACCGAGCAGGCCAGAGATCAGGCGTTGGTGAAAGCTCTGACCGAGCTGGCCGTCCGATACAGCGGGTCCCCCGAGGGAACCGTAGGCCAGTACATGCTTGCCGCCCAGGCCGCGGACAAGGGCAACACGAAGGAAGCGGAGCGGCGTCTGCGGGACGTGGTGGACAACGGCAAGGGTCCCTACGTCTCCCTGGCCGCGGTGCAACTGGCCAGGATCTACGGTTCCGAGAGTAGGATCGCGGACGCCCGAGCGCTGCTACAACCGCTGATCGACAAGCCCACCGTGTTCGTTTCCAAGGAAGAGGCCGAGCTGGTGCTGGCGAAGATTATTAGCTCCACCAAGCCCGACGAAGCGCGCAAGATACTGACCCGGCTGGAAGCCGACCAGCGCCCGGCCATCAGCCAGACGGCGATTGCCGAGATGGCCGAGTTACTCCAGAAGTGAACCGGCCTCTCGCCCGCCTGCGTTTCCCGGTGGAACGCAGCCGCGGGCGGCGTTATCCCGAGCTCTCCCATCCCTGGCGCAACGAGTTTCAGCGCGACCGCGATCGCGTCATTCATACCCGCGCCTTCCGGCGCCTGGAAGCCAAGACCCAGGTCTTCACCGCCGGCCTCTCCGATCATTTCCGCAACCGCCTGACCCACACCATCGAGGTGGCCCAGATCGCCCGCACCGTCGCTTCGGCGCTGGGACTGAACGAAGACCTCACCGAGGCTCTCGCGCTGGTGCATGACATCGGTCATCCGCCGTTCGGGCACGCCGGCGAAGAGGAACTGAACCTGCTCCTGAAGCCCTTCGGCGGCAGCTTCAATCACAATCTGCACGCGCTGCGCATCGTGGAGGTGCTGGAGCAACGCTACGCCCGCTTTCCCGGCCTGAACCTCACCTTCGAGGTGCGCGAGGGCATTGTGAAGCACTCGCGCGATCTCGATCCCGGGCAATCTCCCGAGCTGGAGGAGTATCTGCCCGGCCACAAGCCCACGATCGAGGCGCAGTTGATCGACCTTGCCGACGAGATCGCCTACGACACCGCCGACCTCGACGACGCCTTCTCCGCGGGGCTCTTCGGCATGGACGACGCCGCGGCGGCCGCGCCGCGTTTTGCGCAATTGCGGGAGCAGGCGCAGGGGTGGTTCCCGGGGTCGTCGGTGCGGGTGCAGTTCCAGGAGATTCTGCGCGGTCTCATAGACGGGCTGGTATCCGGCCTGGTGGAGGGCACCCTGGAGCGGGCCGAAGCGGCCGGCGTCCGCGAACCGGAAGAGGTCCGGACCGAGCCCGGACGGCTCGCCGCATTCACCCCCGAGGCAGAGAGGACCGCTCGCGATCTGAAGGCCTTTCTTCGCGCGCGGGTGTACTATTCCGAGCCGCTGGTGACGGAACGCCAGCATTCGGCCGCGATGATCGGGGGGCTTTTCGGCTACTTTCTCGATCGCCCCGATCGCCTGCCCGAGGGTTACGCGCTCCCCGGCGACCCTGCCTGGCGCGGCGTCTGCGATTACATTGCCGGGATGACCGACGGGTTCTTTCTGCGAACTTGGCGCGATCTGCTGGGCCCGCGCCAGCCCCTGTCAGATTCTTAGATCGAAGATCGTAAACGAGAATACTCAAACATTTTGGCAGGTAACATCAGGCGGCGGCCGCCGTGCCGGAGGACTTCCGGAAGGCGAATGATCCGCGTGTCGTGGATTTTGATTCCGGCCTGGTTCACCCAACCTGAAGGGACAATCGGCACAGCCCCATTATCTCGCATTCGTTATCCTAGGCTTGCATGCCCGAGGAATCGAATCTGCCCGTGGCCGCGCCCGTAGTCGTAATTGTCGGGCGGCCCAACGTCGGGAAATCCACGTTGTTCAACGCCATCCTGGGCCAGCGCCGTTCGATTGTCGGCGACGAGCCGGGCATCACCCGCGATCGCATTCACGGGGACGCCTCGTACCGCGGCCGGCGGTTCGAGCTGATCGACACCGGCGGCATCATTCCCAACGACGCCGAGTTAATTCCCACCGAGATCCTCAAGCAGGCCCGCTTCGCGCTCGACCGCGCCGCGCACATCATCTTCCTGGTTGACGGACGCACCGAGATCACCTCGGCCGATCGCGCCCTCGCCGGCATCCTGCGGCATCTCGGAAAGCCCGTGACCGTAGTGGTGAACAAGATCGACACCCAGCGCCGCGAGGATCTGGTGGGCGAATTCTATTCGCTCGGCTTCGCGGATGTCCTGCCCGTCTCGTCCGAGCACCGGCTGGGACTCGACGATCTGCTCGATCGCGTAACCGCCGGTTTTCCCGTCGCCGAGGCGGCGGAAGAAAGCCCGCGCGAAACCCGGATTAAAGTGTCGATTATTGGCCGCCCGAACGTCGGCAAATCCACGCTCTTAAACGCGCTGGCCGGCGCCGAGCGCGCCATTGTGTCGGAAGTCGCCGGCACCACGCGCGATTCCGTGGACGAAACCATCCATCGCGACGGCATCGACTACGTGTTCGTGGATACGGCCGGCATCCGCCGCAAAGGCAAGACGAAGCTCATGGCCGAGAAGCTCAGCGTGGTGATGGCCCGCCGCAATATCCGCATGGCCAACGTGGTGGTGCTGGTGGTGGACGCCAGCGAAGGGCTGGTAGCGCTGGACGCCACCATCGCCGGCTACGCGCACGAGGAAGGCCGCGCCCTCATCATTTGTGTGAATAAGTGGGATATCACGACGCTGCGCGACCAGAGCGAGTACACGCTGCGCATCCGCGAGGAGTTCAAGTTTCTGGAGTACGCCGAAGTGGCGTTCATTTCGGCTAAGGACGGCAAGGGCGTCGGGAAGCTCTTCCGCATGATCCGCGATTGCTTCGAATCGGCTTCCAAACGCATCGGCACCGGCGAGCTGAACCGATTCGTCGCGAGTCTGGAACTGGACTCCGACTTAAAAGTCCGCTACACGACCCAGGCCGGCGTGCGCCCGCCCACGTTCGTCGTCTTCACGTCGCGCCCCGCCGCCATCCATTTTTCGACCGAGCGCTATCTGGTGAATCAGCTCCGCAAGCGCTTCGGCTTCGCCGGGACCCCGATAGTGATCAAGACGCGGAAAAACCCGGGGAAAGAGAAGAAATAGCTCAGGGTGATCGTGGGCGGGCAATGCTCACGGAATGAGATGCGGCGCCACAATGTCGATGAACTCGCGCGGCGTGATCACCTTCGTCTTCTTCCAGAACTTCGGGAAATGCCGCTGGTTGCCGGTTACCAGGTAGTCGGCGCGAGCGGCATCGGCGCATTCTACGAACTTATTGTCGTCCAGGTCCTTCGTCGCCTGGAGCGGGCGCGAAGGGGTGACGCAATGGGAATGGCTGCGGATGAGCTGGATGAGCTGTTGCCGGGGGCCCTTGCGAATCCGCAGCTCGGGGCGCGAGAGCACTTCGCGGTACTCGGCGAGGATGGCCTCGGATACGAATAGCCTGGCCGGTCTGGTGATCGCCAGCAGCAGAACCGTGCGCTGGAGTCCGTCCGGCCTCAGAGCCGCCGAGACGACGATATTGGCGTCGAGGACCAGCCGAAGCGGGATCATCCGCGCTTCGGTTTCCGTGCGCGGGCGGCTTTGATAACCTGGTCAATCTGCCGCGAAGTGAGCTTGTCCGTGCCTTTCCGTCGCGATTCCTCGCCGATCACTCTAAGTACCTCCGGCTCGGGAGCGGCCAGCCGGACATAATCCCGGATGCCCAGCAGCACCGCCTTGGGCGTGCCGCGCTTTTCGATGATGAGTGAGCGGCGCTCGTCGTCGACCCTTTGCAAGAGCCTGCCAAAATTGGCACGTGCGTCAAGTGCGGAAACGACTATGGTCTCATTGTTGCCGCTTCTCAGCATGATAAAACCCTCCAGTTAGACTATCTGAACTGTACAGTTCATGCGGCTGCCATGTCAAGGTCGGGGTCTAATCAACGGGTTTCGCAGGACTCTCGCTGGAATGAGACGCCGCGTTGACCGCCTCTACCGCGCGCTCCCAGTCCTCAATGATTGCCGGGTCTCCCGGTCCGCCATCCTGATTGTGCCCTCGATCCAGTCTGTCGGTCGAACGTCCGAGCCGTCTGGCTGGTCCCGCTGTCAGGGTTTCACGAAAACCCTTCCCACGCTGAAGTTGTCGAAATCATCGGTGACCCGGACGGCAATCATCGCGCCGTCCCCGCCGGCCCCCGGGATGGTCACGTCGTAGTCCTCTTCAAGCGAATCGGAGAGCCCGCCGACCGGGGCCACCACTTTCCACTCGCCGCCGTTGACGGAGTACTCGGCCCGGACAACATTACTCTTCGCGTCCTGGGCGTGCCAGCGGACCCTCACACCGGCGGCGGATCGGGCGGCGCTGAGACCGCTGATCAGCGGCGGGGTATTGTCGATCAGAAACGGCTCGCTCACCAGCGTGGCCGTGAGCGCCTCGCCCTCCGGATTGCCTGGTTCGTCCGAAGCGGTGACCCGCAGCTCGTACTCGCCGTCGGGGAAAGCCGTGCTGTCGATGTCGATGTACTTCTCGCGCACTTTGTCCTTGAGCGGCAGCCAGTTCTGTTCATGGATGCCGCGGATTTCCACGCGGTAGATGAGCGGGTCGCCGTTTTCGTCGGTGGCGGCCCAGCGCGCGCCGATGGTCCCCTTACTGTAGGTGAGGGTCTGGGCTGTGCTGGCGGGCTCAGCCACCGGAGCCGCTGCCGCCTGGCGGTGCGTACCCAGCGCGGGGAGCGTGAGCGTTGCCGGGGACGGAGCGGACGGCGGGGGAGCGGAAGGCGCGGGGAAGCGGTAATTGGCCGGCGCGATCTCGATTTGCTCCAGCGTGGGCGCGACGTTCCTGGGCAGATACGCCACGTCGGCTTCGGACAGGGCGGGCAGAACACCGCCGGAAGGCGTGAATTCCAGCCGGTACTGGAAGAACCGGGCAGCGGGCGACGTCACCTTGCCGTCGCTGCACGAGGCGCAGCCCGGATCCGGTTCGAGGACCACCGGAGCCCACGGGCTCCAATTGTTCTGGGTGCGATTCACGTTGCCGCTGCGGGTGGAGACGGCCACTCCCGCCGTGGCCTCCCCAATGGAAAACCGGCCCCAGCGCGAGAATTGCACCGCGTCGAAAACATCGCTTTCGTACGTGCCGGATTTTGCCATCCCCGGCCCGACACGGTAAACCTTTCCAATATTGCCAGTTACGGCGTACAGTGTGCCGCCGGAACCGGGCACGAATGCCGTTATTTGCGTGGGTGGCACATCCAGCAGAATGGTGCTCAGAACATCGCTGTCCAGGCGGTAGACGCGACCGGAGTTTCCCGTACCGAGCAGCGGCAACCCATTGGAATCGAAGGCGATGGCGTAGACGAGCGACTGCGGGCTGGTCCACGCGCGATGCGGCACGCCATCCACCTCAATCCGGTACACCTCCGAACCTCCGGCCAGCGTGGGCGGACCCAGAGGCAGGGTGGGCGGCGCCGGCGTGGCCATTTTTGCGGGTACCTGGCCAGCCGCCGCTGGCGGGGCCGGCGCGGGTGCAGGAGGGGGAGCCACTGGTACTGTCGGGGCCTTCGTACCATTTCCAGCGGCATAAATGGCCCCGCTGGAAGCGATTGCCAGAGCGGTGATCTCCTTTCGTGCCGCCTGGTACAAAACGAACCCAATTCCGGAGGGCGAAACACGCAGAATCAACCCCGAGGGATCGGTTCCTATCAGGATGTTATCATCGCGGTCGATTGCCAGCGAGCGGGCGTGCGTGTCCTGGGTATTGAAGAACTTCGCGCTTTTCCCGTCCGGGGTTACCCGAAACACCTGGCCGTCATCGCCGGTGGCCACGTAAAGATTGCCGTGACTGTCGAAGGCCATGGCCCAGATGTAGCGGGTGTGCGGGCTAAAGAACTCCCGCGGCTTACCATCGCGAGAGATCCGGTAGACCTTGCCATCGGGATTGGTGGCCACGAAGACCTCGTCGCGGCGGTTGACAGCGATGGCGTGAATCTCCAGCCCCTCGACCGCGGCCAGCACGCGGGCCTTGCCGCCCGGCGCGATGACGAACAACTTCGCGGTTTCGCCGCCGGAGCTGCTGCCGCCGGTGTAGAGATTGCCTTTGGAGTCGCGGGCGATGGTCCACAAATAGGGGACGGAGGTGTCGAAGACCTCGGTGACCTCGGGCGCGAGCGACAGGCGGCCATCGCTGCGAAGGGATACGCTCTTGAGCGTGCCCCTCTCGAAGTCCGCCTGGTCGTTCTCCTGCCAGTACCTGGTCTCGACCGCAAGGCAAGCCGGCGCCAACGCCGCTGCGGCGAAGAGAACAGCAAAAATGGTTTTCATCAAAGGGCTATTTCACCTGGATGCGGAGCGCGTAACTGCCTTCCACAACGAGATCGAACGGGATGCTGCCCTGCTCCACCACGTTCTGGGCGGAACTCACCAGCCGCCGGCTGGCGGTGCGGCCGGTCTGCATGACGTTCATCACCGACGGCGGCAGGCTGGGCATGGTCTTGTCCTCGTAGAACACGGTGGGGCCGGCTTCGAGCAGGGAGATATACAAGCGGTCGTTCCGCCGCTCCTGATTGATCAGCGCGACGGTCTGCGGGATGTCCATGTGTTCGGACACGGCCGCGCCGCTCTGCATGCGATTCAGTGTCTCGGCGTCGCTGAACAGGATGGTGTGCGGGCCGCGGGCGAGGTTCGCCGGGATCTTTACCGTAAACTCCCGTTCGATGCGTTCGCCGCGATACGGCTGCACGAAGACCTTCACCGGCACTTCCGCCCCGGGTTCCACCTCGCTGTTGGGCACCCAGGCGTTCTGGACTTCCGCGATGCGCCGGTCCGGCAGCAGGTCGAGCGTGACCTTAACGCCGCGCAGCTTCGGCATCTGCACCGGATTCAGGAAAAGACGGTTGAACTTCTCGCCCCACCATCCGGCCAGTTGCATGGGCGCGGGGATGGGCATTTCGCCGGGCGCCAGCATGGTGGTGAGGTTGACGTTCGGCTGGCCCTCCAGTTGCACCTGGCCGCTGAGCCGGTAGGTGGCTTCGTCGGCGTATTCGTTGAGGCTGGAGACGGCGTTGAACAGCGTCACCATCATTAGATAGGGCGTCCACTTCTGCTGGACGAAGACGGAGAAGTTCAGGTCCTTCTCGGTCCTGATGGTGCTGTTCTCGTCAAAGGAGCGGACCTTCAGCTCGACCGGCACCATCTCGGCCGACGCGCCGAGCTCGCCCATAATGGCGCTATGGCGGTCCTGGCGGAGCGCGCCGGCGATTTCGGTGGCATTGCCGATCTTGTTCGGCTGGAAGGCGGAGGCGAGCGTGGTGACCACTTCGCTCTTCGCCATGGGCATGTCCACCGGGCCGAGATTGAAGATGGAGTGGCCGCAGGCGAGCACGTGCCGGCCGTCGTTGTAGGTAACGGTACACATGCCGGAGATGCTCATGTCGCCGGAGACCAGCACGGCGGAAACCGCGTCGCCGGGCTTGAGCGACGTCTTCCAATCGGCCGCGGGTCTCGCATCGCGCAACGTACTGGACGAGCCGCCGCCGGCCACGGTGGTGAGCCCAGCCTGCTGGAACGCGGGTCCGAACTGCGCCAGCGTCTCCGCGTCGAAGCCGGCGAAGGCCAGCGGGGTCTCGATGGGCACCATGGGCGCAAGCGCGGCTGGCGCAAGCGCGGCTGGCGCAAGCGCGGCTTGCGGAAGCGCGCCGGTGGATGCCGTCGCCTGTTGTTGGTTCATCCTGTCGGGAGTTCGCGCTTCGGCGGGGCGGGAGGTGTCGAAGTCGTTCACTTCGAGCATGAGCTCGATCGGCGTGATGCCGCAAATGGCGTCCGGCGAGAAGATGCTCAGCCGCAGCGCCACCGCGCCCACCAGTTTCCCGTCAATGTACACCGGGCTGCCGCTCATGCCGCCGGCGACGTTGGTGCGAATGGCCTGGCCCCCCATCCTGGCCAGAATGACGTCCTGGTGGGGGCCCCAGAGGTTCTTCCCGATGCCCAGAATCTCGATGGGAACCGCTTCCGGCTCGGTTCCGGAGAACACCGTCCAGGCGACGCCTTTCATGCCCGGGCGCAGATCGGCTTCCTTCATGATCCGGGGTTTGCCGATTCCGGGCCGAACGGGCGCGGCGGGGGCGGGGCCCGCGGCGGGGACCGGGTTTCCGGCGGTGACGAACCACGATACCGCGCACAGAAGCACGGCGATTCGCTTAACCATGGAGCACTTCCTCAGAACGGTACGCTTCGGGGCGGGACCGTCCGCGCAGAACATCCATACAGTATATCGGCTTGACGGCCCTGTTTGATTGGATGCAGGGAGGCGAGGGGAGGGTACGGGGGAAATTGGGGGGCGGGCTGTGGAAGCGGTTCGTGGGCCCGGGAACGGTGCGCCGGTTGCCGCGGACCACCGCCGCCAGTCTCCAATCGTCGATGCCTCGGGGTCTGGCCACCAAAGCCCACATCCCACGCTGCAACGTTCCACTCGCGCGGCGCGTCCAGGAGGACAATAGAGACGGTGCCCGAGCGGCAGTTTGTACGGGGAGGGATCATGTTCTTATTCAACCGAAGTGCGTGTGTGTGGCTGATGGTGGCGGGATTGCCGGCAGTCCCCGCCGCCGCGCAAACCTTCGACAACAGCGCCAACGCGACATTGCATGGCAACTACTTTGTCCGCGAGGTTCTTGTCACGAACGTGAGCGCGAACGGCACGGTGGGCCAGGCGATCAGCGTGATCGGCACGGCGACCTTCGACGGGGCCGGCAATTACGTCTTCAATGGGACGACGATGGATTCCAGTCCGCCGAGCGGGGAGCCACAGCAGAACACCTCCTACAGTGTCACCGGCACGTATAGGCTGGCGGCCAATGGCTTTCTGCGGATCGAGAGCCTGGTGGGCACCTACATCGACCAAAACGGCAACTCTCAGATCGATGTGGCGTTCGGCGGTGCTGGAACGGCGGGCCCCAACGCATTCGAAGCCAGCGCGACGGAAGAGTCGAACTACGATCTGCTGATCGGGATTCCGATGAACGCGGCGGTGAGCAACGCCAGTTTCAAGGGAACGTACAACGCCGCGTACCTGGATCTTGCTGGGGCCGACATAACAATGATCTCCAACTCCACCTTGCAGCAATTCACGGCGAACGGGCTGGGAAGCCTCGGGAACGTGGCGGTGTCGGGCTACGCCGCGAATTCGAACAGTACGCTGCTGAATCAGACCGTCTCCGGCGGAACTTACTCGCTGTCGAGCGTCACGGTCACCGGCGGCACCATGAACTTCGGTTCTACGGCGAGCCTGATCGGCGGCAGCATGGCATTCATGGTGTCGCCCGACGGAGCGCTGGTTCTGGGCGGCTCGTTGAATGGCTACGACATGCTGGTGGGAACGCCGGTAGTGGCCAATGCGAGCGACGCCAAATACCAGGGCTTCTACTTCCTCGGCGCGATCGAGGACGACGCCTCGCTACTGGTGTCCCAGAGCCAGAGCACCATCGATACTTTTTATGGCTCTTCCAGCGTAACCGGAACCGGCGGGCTCTACATCAACCACCTGCGTTTCGATCAGGAGGGTTACCTCCCCTACGACTACACCTACAACGACAACTACAGCGTGCCAGCCACCGGCATATTTCAGCCCGCGAACGACCCCGATCAGTACATGCTGGGGGCGAACGGCCAGGTTTTGATCATGAGCGGCCAGAGCACGTGGTATTCGCTGATGGTGGGTCTGCAGGCGCCGAACTACAGCGGAAGCGGCGTTTTCCTGAATCCGCTGGGCATAGTGAATTCCGCCAATTGGGCGCCCGCCACCAACCCCGTGGCGCCGCTGGAAATCGCGGTGCTGCTCGGCACCGGCCTGGCCTCCACCAGCTTCAAGGCGACCACCCTGCCTCTTCCCACCGAGACGCCGGACGGCGTGCAGGTCCTGATCAACGGAGCAGCCGCCCCGCTGTTTGCGGCCAGTCCGACACTCATCACGGTGCTGGTTCCCAGCGGCATCAGTCCGGCGAACGGCGTGTATTACGCGACGTTCCAGGTTGAAAACAACGGCGTGAAGTCACTGCCGGTGACGATGTATACGAACTACACGGCGCCAGGGGTGTATGCGATTTCGCAGGGCGGGATCGGAGACGCCGCGGCGCTGCACGCGGATGGCTTACTGATAACATCGGCCAACCCGGCAAGCATAGCCGAGACCGTGGAACTGTTCCTGACCGGCCTGGGAAGCGTGACCCCGTCGGTGCCGGATGGGTCGGGAGCCCCCACGTCGCCGCCGTTCAGCATGGTGGACGCGACCACGAACGTCTACATCGACGATTGGGATTCGCAAACGCCGTTCGTCGGCCTGGCGCCCGGATATACCGGGCTCGACCAGTTGAACGTCACCATGCCGGCGGTCAGCTCCACCGAGGACTGGTATCTGGGCGTCCAGGCGATTGACCCCGTAGGGCTGGACGGTGGCTACACGGTGGAAGCTACCCTCAACATCACCGGCCCCGCATCGCCGGCGCCCGCGGCCGGGGCGGCGCCCGCCGGTCGCCCAACGGCCGCGCCACGGCCACTCCGGGCAGCTCATCATGGCATCCCGGCGGTGGACGGGCTCAGGCCCGCTTCCGGCCGGTTGCCCCGCGCCGCGCAGTGAGTTGACGCAGTAACGGCCTGGGACATGACGGACACGCGGCGCAGCCGCGTTACGGCGGCCTGAGAGGCCGCCGCAAGCCGAGGGCCTGCCCCACAATGAAACGCAGTGATGCGATTCCACAAAATGTACAAACTCCAGACGCGGCTGGCGCCGCGTAAAGCGGCAATTGCCGCGTTTTTGCCTGGCGAGTACGCGGCTGCGGCCGCATGTCCGGCAACTTGCCGGTCCTGTTGAGAATTGCCGACCGCACGCGTAGTGGTGGATTGTTTCGGTCGCAGTTGCCTGACGCTTTCCGCGCCTGGAGTAGAATAAGACTTCCGATTCATCCGACCGGAATCCGCCGATGGTGTCGCTTCCCCTTCCTCTGTTCGTCAGCGGCGGGTTCCTCTCTTTCATTCGAGGAGGACCAACCAATGTCCAGACCCCGCATCACCATTGATGGAAACGAGGCGGCAGCCTCGGTAGCTTACCGGCTCAATGAAGTGATTGCGATTTATCCCATCACGCCTTCATCAAACATGGGCGAATGGTCCGACCAGTGGTCGGCCGAGGCGAAACCGAATATCTGGGGCACCATACCAAAGGTAGTCGAGATGCAGAGCGAGGGTGGCGCCTCCGGCGCTCTGCACGGCGCCCTGCAGGCCGGAGCCCTGGCCACCACTTTTACATCGTCGCAGGGCCTGCTGCTGATGATTCCTAACATGTACAAGATTGCCGGCGAGCTGACCAGCATGGCGATGCACGTGGCCGCCCGCTCGCTGGCCGCGCAGGCGCTTTCCATCTTTGGCGATCACAGCGACGTCATGGCGGTGCGGCAAACCGGCTTTGGGCTGCTGGCCTCCAACTCCATCCAGGAAGTGATCGACTTCGTGCTGATCGCGCAGACCGCGTCGCTGGAAAGCCGCGTGCCGTTTTTGCACTTCTTCGACGGCTTCCGCACCTCGCACGAAGTGCAGCGGGTGGAGATTCTCACCGACGACGACCTCCGCGCCATGATCGACGACGACCTGGTGCGCGCTCATCGCGCCCGCGCGCTCTCGCCCGATCGCCCGGTGTTGCGCGGCACCGCCCAGAACCCGGACGTTTACTTCCAGGCGAGGGAGACAGTGAACCCGTTCTATCTGGCCTGCCCGGAGATCGTGCAGCGGGTGATGGACAAGTTCGCCGGCATCACGGGCCGCCAGTATCGCCTCTTCGATTACGTGGGCGCGCCCGACGCCGAGCGGGTCATCGCGATCATGGGCTCGGGCGCCGAAGCCGCCGAGGAACTGGTGGAGCACCAGATGCAGGCCGGCGAGAAGATCGGCCTGCTCAAAGTTCGCCTCTATCGGCCGTTTTCGATTGAGCACTTCATCCAGGCGCTGCCGAAGACGGTGAAGTCCATCGCCGTGCTGGACCGCACGAAGGAGCCCGGCGGCGTGGGCGAGCCGATGTATCTCGACGTGGTCACCGCCCTGAGCGAAGCGTTCGTCGGCGGGGCCGCGCCGTTCGCCAGCATGCCGCGCGTGATCGGCGGACGTTACGGTCTTTCGTCGAAGGAGTTCACCCCGGCGATGGTCAAAGCCGTCTACGACGAGTTGAAGAAAGACCACCCGAAGAACCACTTCACCGTCGGCATCAACGACGACGTCACGCACACCAGCCTCGCCTGGGACGCATCATTTTCCACCGAGCACAGCGACGTGGTTCGCGGCCTGTTCTACGGGCTGGGATCCGACGGCACGGTGGGCGCGAACAAGAATTCCATCAAGATCATCGGCGAGGACACCGACAACTACGCCCAGGGCTACTTCGTGTACGACTCGAAGAAGTCCGGGTCGGTAACGGTCTCGCACCTGCGCTTCGGTCCGCGGTCGATCCGCTCTACGTATCTCATCACCCGCGCGAACTTCATCGGCTGCCATCAGTTCGTATTCATGGAGAAGATGGACGTGCTGGCCGCGGCCGAGCCCGGCGCCACGTTCCTGTTGAACAGCCCCTACGGCCCGGACGAAGTCTGGGACAAGCTGCCCGACATCACGCAGCGGCGCATCATCGAGAAAAAGCTGCGGTTCTTCGTCATCGACGCGGTGAAGGTAGCCAAAGAGAGCGGCATGGGCGGGCGCATCAATACGGTGATGCAGGCCTGCTTCTTCGGCATCAGCGGCGTGCTGCCGCGCGATGCCGCCATTGAGGCCATCAAGCACGCGATTCAGAAGACCTACGGCAGGCGCGGCGAGAGTGTGGTGCTGAAGAACTACGCCGCCGTGGATGCCGCCCTGGAGAATCTGCACGAAGTCACGGTGCCGGACGCGGTAACCAGCACCACCAGCATTCGCCCGGTGGTCCCCGCGGCCGCCCCCGAATTCGTGCAGCGCGTCTCGGCGGCCATCATCGCCGGGCGGGGAGACGATCTTCCGGTGAGCGCTCTGCCCATCGACGGCACCTGGCCCACCGCCACCGCGCAGTGGGAGAAGCGCAACATCGCCCTGCAAATCCCGGTATGGGACGAGCAGCTTTGCATCCAGTGCGGCAAGTGCGTTGTGGTATGTCCGCACTCGGTGATCCGCTCCAAGGTGTACGACCCCGCGTTCGACGGCCCGGCCCCCGCCACGTTCAAATTCGCCCCGGCGCGCTGGCGGGAGTTCGCCAATCTGCGCTATTCCCTGCAGGTGGCGCCGGAGGACTGCACCGGCTGCGAGCTGTGCGTGCAGGTGTGCCCGGTGAAGAGCAAGAGCGAAGCGCGGCACAAGGCCATCAACATGATGCCGCAGGAGCCGCTGCGCGAGCCGGAGCGGTTGAACTGGGAGTACTTCCAGACCATTCCCGATCCCAATCGCCAGGCGGTGAATCCGGCGCTGATCAAGGACACGCAGCTTCTGCAGCCGCTGTTCGAGTTCTCGGGGGCCTGCTCGGGTTGCGGCGAAACGCCGTATATCGGCCTCATGACGCGGCTTTTCGGAGACCGCGCGGTGATCGCCAACGCCACCGGCTGCTCCTCTATCTACGGCGGCAATCTGCCCACCACCCCCTATACGGTGAACAGCGTTGGCCGCGGCCCGGCATGGTCGAACTCATTGTTCGAGGACAACGCCGAGTTCGGGATGGGCATTCGTCTGGCCGTGGACAAACAGGCCGAGTACGCGCGCGAGCTGGTGACGCGGCTGGCCGACGTCATCGGCGGAAATGTGGCGGAGGGGATACTCAGCGCGGATCAGTCCTCGGAGAAGGGGATCAACGATCAGAGGGAGCGCGTGGCCGCTCTGCGCCAGATCCTGCGCAACACCGATTCGCGGGAGGCGCGCGATCTGCTGGCGCTGGCCGACGTTCTGGTGAAGAAGAGCGTCTGGATCCTCGGCGGCGACGGCTGGGCTTATGACATCGGCTACGGGGGCCTCGATCACGTGGTGGCGTCCGGCCAGAACGTGAATATCCTGGTGCTGGATACCGAAGTGTATTCCAACACCGGCGGACAGATGTCCAAAGCGACGCCGCGCGGCGCCGTGGCCAAGTTCGCCGCGGGCGGCAAGCGCGCTCCGAAGAAAGACCTCGGCATGATGGCCGTCAACTACGGCTCGGTGTATGTGGCGCGCGTGGCCATGGGCGGGAACGACCAGCACACGGTGAAGGCGTTTATCGAAGCCGAATCGTGGGACGGGCCGTCGCTCATCATCGCCTATTCGCACTGCATCGCGCACGGATACGATCTTGTGTACGGCCTCGAACAACAGAAGAACGCGGTGCTCTCCGGCTACTGGCCGCTGTTCCGCTACGACCCGCGGCGTGCGGCCGAGGGGAAGAATCCCTTCCAGCTCGATTCGCGCGCGGCCACGCTCCCGCTGGATCAGTACATCTACAAAGAGACCCGCTACAACATGCTGGTGCACAGCAATCCGGAGATCGCCAAACAGTTGTTGAAGGAAGCGGACCAGGACGTCCGGGAACGCTGGAAGATGTACGAGCAGCTTGCCGCCGCCGTGCCCGCCGGTCCGGCTGCCGCCGTCAAAAACGCCGCCGACGCCAAAGTGGGGGCGGCCAAGGAGGCCAAATGATCGACCTCTCCAGCAACTATCTGGGGCTCCGCCTGGAGAACCCGGTTGTGGTCTCGCCCTCGCCGCTGTGCCAGGAGTTGGACAACATTCGCCGCATGGAGGACGCGGGCGCCGGCGCCATCGTGCTGCACTCGCTGTTCGAAGAGCAGATCGAAATTGAGGCGCGCGCCCTCGACGACGCCATGCACAGCGAAGCCGGCGGCTACGCGGAATCGCCGACGTTCTTCCCCGAGCAGCCGGCGTACAACCTGGGTCCGGAAGCGTATCTGGAGCACATCCGCAAAGCGAAGGCCGCGGTGCGCACGCCGCTGATCGCCAGCCTTAACGGCACTACGCCGGGCGGCTGGACGCGCTACGCCAAGCTCATGGAAGAGGCCGGGGCGGACGCGCTGGAGCTGAACATTTATTATCTGCCCACCGATCCCGCGCTCACCGGCGAGGACGTGGAGAAGCGCTACACGGAACTGGTGGAGCGGGTGAAGGGCTCCATCCGCATCCCGGTGGCGGTGAAGCTGGGTCCCTATTTCAGCGCCCTGGTGAGCATGGCGCAGAAGCTGGACGCCGCCGGCGCCGATGGCCTGGTGCTGTTCAATCGCTTCTACCAGCCGGATTTCGACCTGCGCCTGCTGGACATCATCCCCAACCTGATCCTCAGCAACTCCAACGAGCTGCTGCTGCGGCTGCACTGGGTGGCCATCCTGTCCGATCACGTGAAAGCGTCGCTGGCCATCACCGGCGGCGTGCACACCGCCGAGGACGTGCTCAAGGCGATGATGGCCGGCGCCCGCGTGGCCATGATGACCTCGGCGCTGCTGAAGCGCGGCATCGGGCACATCGCCTACGTGCTGGCGGACCTGCTGAACTGGATGGAGGAACACGAGTACGTGTCCATTCGCCAGATGCAGGGCAGCATGAGCCAGGCGTCGGTGGAAGACCCCGGCGCCTACGAGCGCACCAACTACATGCGCGTGCTAAGCTCGTATTCGGTACGAGGCGCGAACGCGTAAGTACCATTCATCCGCACTCACCTGATTCGGGCCGCACGCTCACCTCACCTGTGCGGCCCGTTTTTTTCTATGGATTGCGATACGTGGAGGCACCTGGCTTTCGGCGGGGCCGCGAACGGGCTAAGGGGTAGTCAAACCAGCGGCTTTTCAACAAGCCCCCAGGCGGCTCAGCGCGAACGCACAAGCGCCAACCGCCACGGCCTCACTGGTGCCCAGCCGCGAGATTCCCACCGCGGTGCGCGGAAGCGGGTCGTAGGCAATCGTGCGAGACGAACCCGGCACACGGATCTCACGGACTTCGCCGCGGAGGAACGCTTCCCGCTGCCCCTGGTCCTCCATGTTGAACGCCCGCGCGCCCAGCCGCGGCTGGGGGTGACCGCCGTTCTCGTAAACGCCGTTCAGCGCATCGACCAGAGCCGGCAGGAACAACGGATGGGCGCCGGAGATGCCGCCGCCGACCACCGCCAGTCCGTCCAGCAGCGTCAGCGCCTGCGCCACCGCATCCCCGGCCACCTCGCCGAGCTGCCGGAAAGCCTCCATGGCGGCGGCGCGGTTTCCTTCCGCCTGGCCCATGCCGATCTCGAAAATGATGCGCGGTTCGGGAGCTGCGTCGAACGCGATGCCGGCCTGCTTGGCATAGACGCGGCGCACCGCGCGGATGGACGCGCCCTCCTCCGCGTTCACGGCAGCGTCGAGTTTATTTCGCAGCAGCCACGCTTCGCCAGCCATCGAATTGTCCCCGGTGAACAGCTCTCCGTTGCGCACGATGCCGCCGCCCAGCCCCGTCCCCACGGTGATGCCGAACAGGTTGTGGTAGCGCTTCGGGCTGCCGGCCTCTTCGAGCAGGCCGTTGACATAAGGCAGAAAGCCGGCGATGGCCTCGCCGTAGACAAACAGATCGCCGTCGTTGTTGATGAATGCGGGAATCCCGAACTTGTCCTCCAGCATGGGGCCCAGCGGCACGCCGCCGCGGAAACCCGGCATGTTCAGCAGATCGCCGATGATGCCCAGGGGATAGTCGGACGGCCCGGGGAAGGCAAAGCTGATGGCCACCGGCGGCTCCGGCAAGACCCGCTTCACCAGGTCAAAGCCGCCGTAGATGTTCCCGAGACACCGGTCGAGGTTGTCCGCTTCCGATGGCAGGCTGAGGGGACCCATTAACAACTGGCCACCGCGCATGGCGGAGAACTTCAGGTTGGTGCCGCCCGCGTCCAGCGTCATCACGATGCGGGGGTCTCGAAGGAATGAATTACTCATGAGCGGGGATCTCACACAGAGTTTACAGCAGCGGTTGTTAGAATTGAGTAGACGTCCTGTTTACGCGTTCTTATTGCGGTCGCCGCTGCGCTCTCTTTGTCCCCACAAGCCTTCGCCGGGAAAGCGCGCGACTGGCAGACGGGTACGGTTCTGGACCCACATCACTCCCCGTATTTCACCGCTTCCACAAACGACCCGCCGTACGGGGGCGCCGCCGATGTCCCGCTGATGAAGGTGTACGAGCCGTTCCTGATAGAAGGCGAGACCACCGCGTACTTCGGCCGCGAAGGGTTGCGCTGGCAGTGGAAGAAGCCGGCGAATCTGAAGCTCGGCGGCCCGGTGAAATTCGCGGTCGCAGGGCGCAAGATGTTCGTCATCGACGATAACGGCAAAGAACACCGGATGGCGATCACGAAACAGATCCCGCGCGGCTCACTGACCTGCACGCGGGGGCCATTGCACAGGATCGTGGGGCAGCCTTGACCCGGGCGAAGCTGCGATGGTCTTCTTATCCGCTGGCCACGAGCGAAGATCAAAGCACACCTTATCGAGGGACAAGGCCGCCCACTCCGGCACAACCGGGGTCGAAGGTCGGCATTTATCTTTCGCCCCCCGGTCAAGGCTGCGGCCGGTCCCCGGCCGGCCTCTTCGGGTGGGCAGGAACCCGGACCTTCGCGCGAACAGCCCGAGGGACCCGCGCGGACCGAGGGTCTGCCCCACAAGTTCCGCGCGGAGCACTGTCATGTTCGAGTAATTTCTTCGATCGCCGTCAGCCGGGCCCGCAGGTGCTTCATCTCATCTTCGGCAAGCCGTTCCGCGCAACCGGCCACAACACGGCGGCTGCGCTCCAACAGCGCCCGCCGGTAGTCCGGGTCCGGCGTAGTGATGGCGATGTCGGCCAGCGCGCGCAGCAGGCGGAGACTGACGGCCACATCAGTCCTCGAGTACATCCGGATCTGCTCGAATGCCGAATTGAGCAGCCCCTCGAAATCGATCCAGGGGATGCCCACACGAAGCACGCCGGGCGGGTCGTAGAGCAGAGACTCGGGCGGCTCGCGCGAGGCGAACCGGATCAGGATGCGGCTCAACTGATCCACCGAGCTGATGGCCGTGGTGGGATCGTTCACCGCCGGCGAAATCGCCTTCAGCGCGATGTCGACAATCTGCAGGACTCCGAATTCCACGTCCTGTTGCAGGGTTCGGGAAGGCCCCAGATCGAAGGCGCCGCGCAACTCGGCGACGGCTTCGCCCGACAGACGCCCGCTTCTGGACAGCGCCACCAGCGGGGTCCCGGCCGGAACGAACTGACCCACGCGCCGGCGAACGCGGATTTTGACGTGATACGTCTTCGCCAGCCAGACCAGCCGTGTTGTATCGATGAAGCGAATGTAGCCCGAAGCCGCGCTAAGCACCACCGCTTCGGCGAGTTCTTCCAGGCTCGCGGCGGTGTCGGCCACCCGCACCGGCTGGCGCGGCCACGGCATGGTATCGTCGATCACCGCTTCCGTTTCCGAGGCGATGCGGTCCACGATGTAGTTCACGCTGATGGCCTGGGAGATGTGGTGAATGAAGAAAAGCAGCCAGCCCACGCAGGCGATGGCCAGCAGGATGGCGCCCAGCACGGTGGCCACCGGAGCCACCGGGTAGGGCACGGATCGCGCCGCGGGCAGGGCCGCCGTGCAGTACAGGAAGGTGCCCAGAAAGATGCCCAGGGTCCACTGCGTCACCCGATCCCGGGAAAAGCTGATGATGATGCGCGGCGAGAACTGCATGGAAGCCAGCGTGAGCGTCATCAGCAGGATGGCGAACACGATGGACACCACGGTCATGATGGAGCCGGCGATGCCCGCGAGAATGATCTGCGCCACCTGGGGATCGGCATGCGAGGGGAAGATTGCCTTCGGAACCCAGTCGCCGATGAGGGGCTGCAGCTCTTCCAGCCACGACAACAGTGCGCCCGTGCAACCGAGTATCAGCGCGATGCCCATGGGACGGACCAGGAACCCGCCCCGCAGGTTGTACATGGCATGGCGGACCAGCAATGGCAGACGCGCGTTCATGATGAGCTTTGTCTCAGCCGACTCGGAGCCAGGCAACGCAAAGCGGGGACAGACTACTGCCTGCGCGTTTGGTCAGTCCCCGTTTTGCGTTGCCTGGCTCCGAGTCGGCTCTCAGTGTAGTCTACTCCGCCCGTTCAGCGCGCGGGAGAGTGAAGAGGAAGGTGCTGCCCCGGCCCGGCTCGGATCTCACCCGGATGCGCCCGCCGTGCGCCTCCACAATTCGCCTGCAAAGCGCCAGCCCCAGGCCGGTGCCGGGGTAATCGTGGCCGTGCAGTCGTTTGAACGGCTCGAAAATGCGCTGGTGATAGGCGGGATCGATTCCGATTCCGTTGTCGGCCACCGCGAACTCCCAGGCGTCGCCGTCCGCAGCGGCGCTCACCCGTATGCGGGGCGGCTCCTCTTTTCGCCGGTACTTCAGCGCGTTGTCCAGCAGGTTCTGGAACAACTGCGTAATCTGCGCCATATTGCCGCGCACCACCGGGAGCGCATCGCAGGCGATGATCCCGGCGCTTTCCTCCAGCGCGGGTTTCAGCGCCGCGATCACGAAGTGCGCAATGCCGTAAGTGTCCACCTGCTCGTCGTAAGCCTGCCCGGCGGAGTTCACGCGGGACCACTTCACCAGGTCCTCGATCAGATTGCGCATGCGCTGGACGGCATCCAGCAGGAAGTGAAAGCGCTCGGCGCTGGCCTCGTCGAGGGGGCCCGGCCAGTTGCGCTGCAACAACTGTGCGTAGGCGTGCACGGTGCGCAGGGGCTCCTGCAGGTCGTGTCCGGCGGCCCACGCGAACTGCTGCAGCTCTTCCTCGCGGGCGCGCAGAGCCTCCTTTGCCTCGGCGAGTTGTTGTCCGAGATTTCGCAGGCGTTCGTCGCCGGCGGAGCGCGGCTCTTCTTCTGACATGGCCGTTCCGGGGTACGTTGCCGAGGATATCACGAGCACGGTCACACGATCAGGACGGCGTCATCCGGCAGCGCTTCATTGGCGGCCGGGAATAGAAGGAGATGCATCAGGCCGACCGCGACAGTGCTGGGAGGTCCGTTCGCAAGCGGGGGAAGGTGCGCGCGGCGCGTCCACATAAGGGTGTTTCAGGTACCGGCCTTCAAGCCCTCCTCACACCGAGACTCTTGCGGAACACCATGGCGAGGGAGTAGCAGAGACACGACAACGCCGGGTAAGTTAGGAGATCGCGCAACACGGGGCCTTCGTCGCGTCCAGGGTGAGCATGAAAAAAGAAGTCCTCGAACACTGTGCGCCAACCAAGGGTGCGGACGTCACTGGTGGCGGCAAGAAGTAGGACGCTAACCGGCAACACCCAGATCCAGCGCCCAGTTGCCTTCGCCGATGGGAACGTCAGCCGTGCTGAGAGCCCCATGAGACAACCAGCGGCTCCCACGGCAATCGCATGAACGATTTGAATACCGACATTACCAAGTGGAGATCCGGTTAGCTCATTCAAGCCGGGCAGCGTAAAGACGGCACCAACGGCGAGCACGGGCACCCACCATGCAAAAAACTGCTGAAGCGCCCAGCCGCAGAATCGTATGGCGATGACCCGCAACGGCGACCGGCGCCTGATCGCGGCGCTTGAGCCTTCCTCCCCGCCCGTTGGGCTACAGTTCGCTTCCATCAGAGCCGACACCTTCTAGATCAGTTAATGCAGATCTCCTCGGAAAAATCAAAAAAGCTCATGGCACACAAAGCGCGGGCCTTTCTCCGGCGTCCTTCCAGAGCCCGCGCAATGCGCCACTGGGCATATGAACGCACGAGCAGGATAAGTGGCTTGGGGCGCGCCGGGCTGACAGTGTGTCGGGGAGCACATCAACTACCCCCGCGCCTGCAGCAGCACCACCGTGATGTTGTCCGGCCCGCCGGCCTCGCGCGCGGCGTCGATCAGCAGACGGCATTTCTGCTCCAGCCCGCCGGGGCCGGCGAGGATCGCGCCAATCGCTTCCGCCGTCACCATGCCATGCAGGCCGTCGCTCGACAGCAGCACCTGCGTGCCCGGCTGCGGCTGCAACGCGTAGGAGTGTATACGAAGCTGAGAGCTGACGCCGATGGCCATGGTCAGGACGTGCCGCATGGGATGCGTGCGCAGGCTCTCCTCGTCGATGCCCAGGCGGCGTCCCACCTCCTGCACCCAGGTCTGATCTTCGGTGATGACCATCAGGCCGTGTCCGTCGTACACATAGGCGCGGCTGTCGCCGACGCTGGCGATGAGCAGCTCGGGGCCGCACTCCAGCGCCGCCACCAGAGTGGTGCCCATGCCCTCCAGCATGGCGTCGGCGGCGGCCGCCTCCATCACCCGGCGATTGGCTTCCTGGAAGGCGAAGACGAGCCTTTCGGCGTCGGCCTGCGGGCTGTTCACAATGGCGTCGACGACGGTCTCGACGGCGAGACGCGAAGCCTGCTCGCCGGCCTGCGCGCCGCCCATGCCATCGGCCACCACATAAAGGCCCCGCTCGCGGACCAGTGCGAAGTAATCTTCATTGTTCTGGCGAACGCAGCCAGTGTCCGTTAGACCGATCGCCTCCATCATAGTCGGCCTCCCGATTATACCCGTTGGCGTTGCCGGCGCCCCGGAGGTCCGGCCGGAGATGGCGGTGGCGGTGTCCGCGACGGGCTCGTTTTCGCCGGGCCACTGCGGCGGGCCGGCCTCGGACCAGTCGCCGTCAACGGAAGCGACGCTGGCGAAAACCGCCGAAAAATCGCCGGGTCCCACCGAACTGCTCGCCGAAGGCGCGTCCCCTTGCGGTGCGGCCAGCGGCGGCGCGGCCATCCGCCCCGATGGGGCCTCCTCCTCACGCGGTTTGTTCGACCAGCGGACTCGTATCTTCACGGCTTCTTCGGTTGCAGGAGCGCCTTCAGTTGGAACCAGGCGCTCTCCTCGTAATCCGTCTTCAGCCGCTCCAGCCCCTGCGTCTGCGGCTCGCCCCGCCGCGGGCCGCTCTGTTTCAGGCATCGTGCCAGAAGGACCGGCGCGTCGTTGTCGTCGGGATCGCGTTCCAGCACGGCCCGAAAGCGCTCGGCCGCCGCCGCATAATTGCCCCGCTTCCACAGGGCATAGCCCGTATTGAACTGGTATACAGGGTCGCTGGTGTCGCCGTCCAGCGCTTTTTGGAAGTTTTCGAGGGCCGAGGTTTCGTTGCGGCGCGATTCGGCGGCGCCCAGATCGTTCAGTACCTCATTCAGCGGGACATTGGCGGCGACCTGATGGAAGGCGGTTTCGGCGCCCGCGAAATCGCCCATGTAATAGCGCGAAAGTCCCAGCAGGAAGGTGGCCTCGTTGAAGGGCACGCTCTCGGGCGCGACCTTCTGGAACCAGTCGGCCGCGCTGCGGTAGTCTTTACCGCGGAAATTCAGCCGCCCCAATTCGAAGCAGGCCTGCGAAAAGCCCGGATTCAGCCGGACCGCTGTTCCGAACAGCTTCCGTTTTTCCTCCGCCGCCGGCGCCAGCAGGCCGCGGATATACGATTCGATGGCGTCGGCCCTGACCACCGGATTGCGCCGGTCGAAGTCGGCTTCGGCGGGCGCGGTGTCCGGGGCCACCAGCGCCAGCGTCTGCCAGGCGAGGTGCCGCTGCAGCACGGCCAGATCCTCCAGCGCGCCGACCTCGCTGAACTTCGGGCCCTCGCGCGCGCGCTTAAGGTCGAGGACGTGTGCGGTGATGCTCAGCGTTCCACGCGTCTTCGGGCCCGACGGCGGACCGGGCTTGAGGTCGAACTCGCCGTAGATCACCTGGTCGGCGTCGAGCGATTGTCCCAGGCGGATCACGGAAGCCAGCGTCAGCGTGACGTGCGCGTGGAACTGCAGCCGGCGGTAGGCCTCTTCGCGGTCGTCACGCGACAGCGCGATCATGCCCTGCGAGGCGAAGGCTTCGCGCACGGCTTCGGCGACACTTTCGCCGATCCAGTCGAGGCTGGGCGTGCCGGAGTCGTTGAAGAACGGCACAACCAGCACGGTGTCCGCCCGGGCGAGCGTTGCGAAGAGGATGATGAGTGGAATGAGCGCGAGGCGCCGCGGCACGACTTCAGTGTAACGCGGGGCTACAATAACGTTGTCTATGTTCATCAAGCGGCTCCGGCTGAAGAACCTGCTGTCGTTCCGGGACACCACGGTGAAACTGGCGCCGCTGAACGTGCTCATCGGCGCGAACGGATCTGGCAAGAGCAACCTGATTGAGGTGATAGGCCTGTTGCAGGCGGCGCCGGACGATCTCCAGCGCGCCATGATGGTCGGGGGCGGGCCGCGGATGTGGGTTTCGCTGGCGGAAGGTGCGGGTCACGTCGCCACGATCGAAGCTGACTTCTCCCTCGATAGTGGTGATCTCGGTTACGAGCTTTCCTTCACCGCGTCGTCCGATGTGCTCGACTTGGTTTCAGAGAGCCTGCTCGATCTGGCAAGCGGCCGCGAGTTCTTCAGGCGCGAAGGAGTGGCGCTCGTCATCGATGGCACCCTCGCGCAATTCCCGCCGCCGGCGGAGTCGGTCCTAGCCTTGTATCGGGACCCGAGAGAACAGTCGATTACGCCCCTCGGGCGGATGCTCGCCGGCATCCGCATCTATCGGGAGTTTCTCACTACCGGCCGCTACGCGCAAAGCAGGTTCGGGTTCGAGCCCGGCAGCCCTCCGGTGTTTGAACCTGCGCTGCAAGATGGCGGCGATAACCTCGCCCTAGTCCTTCATGAACTGGATTCCCGGGGCCTGCAGGATCGGGTCGGCCAGTATCTGAGAAGGCTGAGCGAGCGATTTGGAGGCGTCGGGGCCAGGGTCGAAGTCGGGGAGGTGGCGCAGAGTTATCTGCAAGAAACGGGTCTCCTCGAACCGCTCCCGGCTGTGCGGATGTCCGACGGGACTTTGAAGTTTCTCTGTCTCCTGGCGGTCCTGTTGGATGATGACCGTCCGCGGTTGCTGTGCATCGAAGAGCCGGAGGTGGGGCTCCATCCAGAGGCTATCCAGGTTGTGGCCGATTTGCTCATTGAGGCCTCCGAACGAACACAGCTCGTTGTCACGACGCACTCCGAGGCCCTCGTTGACGCGATGTCGGATCGTCCCGAAGCCGTACTGGTTTGCGAGCGTGACTTTGATAACGGCACGCAATTCCGCCGCCTGAAATCGGAGGACCTGAAGCTCTGGCTGGAGCGCTATTCGCTGGGAGAGTTGTGGCGGGATGGCGAGATCGGTGGGACCCGGTGGTGACTGAGATCCACGTCTACTTCGAGGGCGATAGGACCCTGCGCGAGGGGTTCCGCGAGTTTCTTAAGGAGCTGTACGAGGCCGCCTCCGCGTCATCTGCGAAAACCCGCCTGATTCCCGCCCGCGCGACTCCGGTTGATCGATTCAAGGTCGCACTTCAGCAGAATCCAAACGCCCTGAACATTCTCCTGCTTGACAGCGAGGGGCCAGTGGGCGGCGAAAGGTACAAAGAGAGGCTCGCGGAGATTCCGCAGAGCGCGCACAACTGCGTGTTCTGGATGGTGCAGCTAATGGAGAGCTGGTTCCTCGCAGATCCGGACGCTCTCGCGGGCTTTTACGGGAAAGGGTTTGGCCGCGGTTTGTTCAAGGATTGGCAGGACGTTGAGGCTGTGCGCAAGGAAGACGTCGAGAAGATCCTGCATGACGCGACTGGAAAGACGCAAAAGGGCAAGTACCACAAGACGGCGCACGCGCCGCATATTCTCGCGTCGATCAACCCGAACCTTGTGAAGCAGAAGTCCCGCCACTGTCGCGAACTGTTCGAGCGAGCTCCCGCCATGCTGGGAGCTTGAGGCATGTCCGAGTCGTCGCCAAGCTGGGCCCACCCTGGCTGCGATCATGTATGGGTAAACCCATGCGCACTACCATCCAGCTCGACGGTGCCTTGCTCCGCCGGGCGAAACGCGAAGCGGCCCGCCGCGGCATATCCCTGACCGCTCTCATTGAGAAAGGTCTGCGGCTGATCCTCTCGCAGCCGCCCGTCTCGTCCGCGAGCGGTGGCACTCTGCCGGGCGTCGATCTCAGCGACAGCGCGGCCCTTCTCGACATCATGGAAGGGCGCCGGTGATTGGAGTGCCGTCCGCCGTTCTAAAATCAAATTCAATGGCTCTCTTCCGGATTCTCCTCGTCGCTCTGCTGGCCATGGCGGCCGCGAGCGCGCAGTCCCTGGCCGAGTTCGAAAAGCGCGTCACCGAGTTCACGCTTGCCAACGGCCTGCATTTTATCGTCCTCGAGCGGCACGACGCGCCCGTGGTCTCGTTTCACTCCTTCGTGAACGCCGGTTCCGTCAACGACCCCAGCGGCGAAACCGGCATCGCGCACATGTTCGAGCACATGGCCTTCAAGGGCACGCCGCAAATCGGCACGAAGGACGCCGCGGCCGAAAAGCAGGCCATGGACGAAGTGGAGCGCGTCTACGACGACTACGACGCCGAGCGCGCCCGCGGGCGGAAAGCCGATCCGGCCAGGCTCCAGACCCTCGAAGCCAACCTGAAGGCGGCCATGGAGAAAGCCAATTCCTACGTCATCCCCAACCAGTACCCCGAGATTATCGACGAGAACGGCGGCGTGGGGATGAACGCGGAAACCGGCGTGGATTCCACCCAGTACTTCTACAGCTTCCCCTCCAACCGCATCGAGCTGTGGTTCCTGCTGGAAGCCGAGCGCTTCGCCGAGCCGGTTTTCCGCGAGTTCTACAAGGAGCGCGACGTGGTGCGCGAAGAGCGGCGCATGCGCACCGAATCCGATCCGCAGGGGCTGCTCGTCGAGGCGCTGCAGGCCACGGCGTTCGAGGCGCACCCTTACCGCGTGGGCGCGGTGGGCTGGGCCAGCGACATAGAGAACTTCCGCCTGAAGGAAGCCGTCCGGTTTTATCGCGAGTATTACGTGCCCGCCAACATCACCATCGCCATCGCCGGTGACGTCGATTCGAAGCAGGCGCGCCAGCTTGCCGAGAAGTACTTCTCGCGCATCCCCGCCGGACCCTTGCCGGCCGGCGTGCGCACCGTAGAGCCTCCGCAGAACGGCCCTAAGACCGTGGCCGTGGAATCGCCCTCGCAGCCGCTCGCGCTGGTGGCCTGGAAGCGGCCCGACGAGAACGACAAGGACGACCCGGTCTTCGACGTCATCTCCGACATCCTCTCGTCGGGCCGAACCTCCATGCTCTACACCGACATGGTCCGCGACAAACAGCTTTCGCTGGCGGCCCAGACCACGGCCGTTTACCCCGGTGGAAAGTACCCCAATCTCTTCGCCATTATCCTGGCTCCCAACCTCGGCCACACCGTGGAGGACAACCAACGGGAGTGCTACGCCATCATCGAACGGCTGAAGAATCAGAAGGTGGACGACGAGACGCTGAAGCGGGTGAAGACGCGCATTCGCGCCGGGTTGATCCGCCAGCTTGACAGCAACGAGGGACTGGCCACGCAGCTCACCTTCTACTACGTGAACTACGGCGACTGGCGGAAGCTGTTTACGGGTCTCGAGGACATTGACCGCGTGACCGCCGACGACGTGCAGCGCGTAGCCAGGAAATACTTCGTCCCGGAGGGCCGTACCGTGGCTTACATCGCCGCGCCCGCGCCTGCCGCCGAGGAAGTCAAAGGAGAAACGAAGTGAAGCGCGCTCTGATTTTAGCCGCGCTGCTGCTGGCCGCCGCAGCAGGATATTCGGAAACGCCGCAGGCGCCCACGCCGAACGCGCCAGCGTCGCCCGCCGTGGCGCCCTTTCCCAACTGGCAGGATCTGAAATTCCCCGCGTTGCGCTCGCCCAACATCCCCCAACCGGTAGAATTCACGCTGCCCAACGGCATGCGCGTCTACCTGCTGGAGGATCACGAGCTCCCGCTGGTCAGCGGCGCCGCGCTGATTCGCACCGGCAACCTGTTCGATCCGCCGGATAAGGTCGGCCTGGCCGAGATCACCGGCAACGTCATCCGTTCCGGCGGCACGAAGAAGCTCACCGGCGATGAGATCGACGTACAGCTCGAAGACGTCGCCGCATCGGTGGAGAGCGGCATCGAAGAAAGCAGCGGCAGCGTCTCGTTTTCCTGTCTGAAGGAGAACACCGATCTGACCCTCGGCCTGTTCCACGATATCCTCACCGCGCCCGAGTTCCGCGAGGACAAGATCGAATTGATCCGCACGCAGTACGGCAGCGCCATCGCCCGCCGCAACGACGACCCGGGCGGCATCGCCAGCCGCGAGTTCGCCAATACCATCTACGGCCACGGCACGCCCTATGGCTGGATGCCCGAATACGCCACCATCGGCAACATCCACCGCGACGATCTGATCGCCTTCTACAAGCGCTACTATTTCCCGGCCAACGTCATGCTCGCGGTGATCGGCGATTTCCACGCGGCCCAGATGCGCGACCGCCTCACCGGCCTATTCAAAGACTGGACCTACACGCAGCCCCCCGTGCCGAAGTTTCCCGAAGTGCGTAAGATCGACGCGGCGGGCGTGTTTCTGGCGACGAAAACCGACGTGAACCAAACCTTCTTCGAGGTGGGCCATCTGGGCGGCGTGCTCAGCGACACGGACTTCGCGGCCCTCGACGTGGCCTCCGACATTCTCGGCGGCGGCTTTTCCAGCCGCCTGGTCCGGCGCATCCGCACCAAACTGGGGTACGCGTATGGCATCAGCGGCGATTGGGGCGCCCACTACGACCACCCCGGCCTGTTCGAGATCTCCGGCAGCACGCAGTCGAAATACACCGTCCAAACCCTGCAAGCCATTCGCGAGGAAATCGAGAAGATGCGCACCAGCGAGGTCTCCGACGAGGAGCTGCGCATCGCCCGGGACAAGGTGGAAAACAGCTTTGTTTTCTCTTTCGACCGGCCCTCCAAGACGCTGGACCGCGTGGTCCGGTACGACTATTTCGGCTACCCGCGCGACTTCATTTTCCGCTTTCAGAAGGCGGTGGAGTCGGTTACCAAAGCCGACATCCTGCGGGTTTGCCGCCAGTATTGGGACCCGAAGCGGCTGACCATTGTCGCGGTGGGCAACCCGGCCGGCTTTGGGCACTCCCTGGACGAGCTGGGCCTGCCGGTCCGGCCCATCGACCTCACCATTCCGGGGGCGAAGTAACGGATGCAGGCGGCCCGGACGTCAAAGGTGTGTATGTTCAACGAGAAGACCGCTTGCTCGCGCGCGCGGCTTAGAAACCGCTTCCGTACCGAGCCGCGACGGTCACGGAGCGGAGTGTTGCTCGCTCTCATCCTAACGTTCGCCGTCTCCGCGCACGCCGAGGATTCCCAGACGCGCGCCAAACGAATCATCGACGAAGCCATCGCTGCTCTGGGCGGCAACGCCTTCCTCAACATGGAGGATCGCACCGAGAGCGGGCGCGTCTACGCTTTCTATCGCGAGAAGCTCACCGGCCTCGCCTCGGCCACCATCTACACAAAGTACGTGCCCGTCTCGGACCCGCACGAGCTGGCCGTCCGCGAGCGCGACTCGTTCGTGAGAAAGGATAAGAGCAATAAGGAGGACTACGCGGACCTGTTCACCGACAAAGGCGCCTGGGACATCAGCTACCGCGGCGTCCGCCCGCTCCCCGAAGACCGCCTCCCGCGCTTCAGGGAATCCACCCACCGCAATGTGTTCTACATACTGCGCGAGCGCCTGCACGAGCCCGGCATGCTGTTCGAATCCCAGGGCGCCGATGTGCTGGACAACCGCCCGGTGGAGATCGTCGACATCACCGACGCCGACAACGACACCACCACCGTCTACTTCGACCAGACCACCAGGCTGCCCGTGCGCCAGGTCTTCTACCGCCGCAATGAGGTGACGAAGGACAAAGACGAGGAAGTGACCATTTTCTCCAAGTACCGCGACGTGGGCGGCGTGCAATGGCCCTTCGACGTGCAGCGCATGCGCAACGGCGAGATCATTCTGCAGATCTACTCCGAGTCGGTGAAGATCAACCAGGGCCTGTCGCAGACGCTTTTCGAGCTGCCCCCCGGCGCGACGATGCTCAAAGCCCAGGATTGACGGGCGACGGGCCTCGACCAGCTGTGGCGGGTCGGGTCCCGGTCGCCGCGTGTCGGTCGCGCTGAGCCGAGTTATAAAACGCTGTCAGCAAACAGACGCGCACTCTGGGACCTTACTCAAGGACCACGCGAAAACCTACGTTGTAATAACCGATCCCGGGGTCCACGCCGCCTCGAAATGCGCAGGATAGTTGCGCAGAGGATCTGCAGAGGAGCCCCCACGCACCACTACCTGATGTAGGCTCGATGTTCCCGGCCCAACGGGGTCGTCGCGCCGGCTTGACGCCGACGTATAGTAGCGTGGTTCGTACCAGTCACCAGTCCACTCCCATACGTTTCCAGCGATGTCATACAGGCCACCGATGGCGGGAAACCTGCCCACAGGCGTTCGATCGGGAGCCGTTCCCCTCGGCCAAGCGCTCTAGTAGTTCGCCTTGGCAGTGCCGATCTTCTCTGGATCGAACTCACGGTTGCCCCACGGATACTCTTGGCCGTTGCCCAAGATCCTCATCGCGCGCTCATACTCGGCTTCGGTCGGGAGCCGGTACTTCTGGCGTTTCCATGAAGATAGCCAGCGACAGAAATCCTTTGCCCCAGCCCATGCCATCCAGACCGCGGGCTTAGACGCGTCGTTGCCGGAACAGATTGCAACATCATCCACGCTGGCATCATTTTGGGCAGACTGATACGTTGCGTATTCACAGGATGTGACTGGAATCGATCGAATACTAAAGGCGTGAAGTGTAACGTCGTGGGTCGGACTGGCCTCGGGGAACCGATCAGACCCTTGGCGGAACTGTCCGCTCGGTATCCGCACAAACTCATCGTCGGAGAAAAACGTAATCGGGGGCAACCTGGCGTCTGTGTACGCAGAACGAGAAGATCGAGCAAACTGTTTGCTGACAAGCGAGAGCTGCCTCGTAAGCACTCGTGCGCGAATGTCATACGCCCCAGGGGTCAGAGCTAGGTTAATTGAAGCGCGATCATAGTCGCGGAACCTACGCTGCTCCACGATTGAGCCATTTCGCAGGACCTGCAACGCCCCAAAGTCGGCAACCGTCCGCTGGGTTGCGTTGACCTCTATGGCCGCCAGGTCGTGCTCGGAGAAGAGGATCTTGATACGCTCCACTATCACCGAGCTGGCCAGACCGAGCACCAAGCCAATGAATAGAGAAGACGAAAGCCAGCGGACGACCACCCTCCCGCGCCGACGAAGAAGCCGGATGAGCGGCCGAGTGCGTCGCATCGACCAGTGATTATAGCTCGGCTCCAACACATGCCCCACGCGCCACTCGCCACGCCGTCGGAACCATTCAGATCTCAGTTGCAACTGATTTGCTGATTTTGATTGACCCGGGCGCGCTCGTCCCGTAATCTGGACTAAAGAGATCCACGATACTTGCCGCTTGATTGCAACAGCACAGGCCGATTCCTGCCCTTCGTTCTGCTTGCCCTGCTGGGGACGAGCCTGCGGGCGAGCGACGGAGGAAGCCTGCTGGGAACCATCACAGATCCCACTGGCACACTGGTTCCCGGAGCCCGCGTCACGGCGACGGACACGGCCACAGCCATGGGGCGGACCGTCACCACCGACGGCCAGGGCTTCTACTCATTCCAGGGCCTGCCCATCGGACGCTACGACGTCGAGGTGAACGCCCCCGGGTTCAAGCCTCTTCGCCGCACCGGTGTGGTGATCGCCGTCAACAGCAAAGTTGTCGTGGACGCGTCCCTCGCCATCGGAGAACACACCGACACGGTAACCGTTTCCGAATCGGCCGCGCACGTCGAAACCGCCGATACGCAGATGGGCGAGGTCATCACCGGCAAACAGATGACCGCCGTGCCGCTCAATGGCCGCAGCTACACGGACCTGCTCGCCCTGCAATCCGGCGTCGTCCCGGTGACGTCGCTGACATCCGACACCACTCAGGACGTGGGCGTCAGCGCATTCTCCCCCTCCGGCGATTTGAACCCGGGCACCATCTCCATCAACGGCCAGCGGGAATTCGCCAACAGCTTCGTGCTGAATGGAAGCGACGTCGAAGAGGACGTCAACATGGGCGCGGCCATCGTCCCCAACCTGGATTCCATCGCCGAGTTCCGGATTCTCACCAGCAACTTCGACGCGGAATACGGCGAGTTCAGCGGAGGCCAGATCAGCGTGGTAACGAAATCCGGGACCAACGCGTTCCACGGCGATGCCTTCGAATTCCTGCGCAATACGGATCTCGATGCCCGCAACTATTTCTCTCCCACCCGCGGCGCGTTCGACCAGAACCAGTTCGGCGGCACGCTGGGCGGCCCCATCCGCAAGAACAAGGTTTTCTTCTTCGCCGATTATCAGGGCACCCGGTTGACCCAGGGAGTCGATACCGGACAAATCCCGGTGCCTTCCCTGCAGGACCGCGCCGGCAATCTGTCCGATATCGCGAGTTCGTTTATGACTATCGGTCAAGAAGGAAACCCGGTTCCTACCACCGTGAGCGGCCCTTATTGGGCCAGCCAGCTTTCGCAAAAACTCGGCTACGCCGCGACAGCGGGCGAGCCATATTACTTCCCCGGGTGCACCAGCCCCGCGCAATGCGTGCTGCCGAACGCCATCATCCCCCGGAGGGCGTGGTCCGCACCGGCCGCCAATCTACTGCAATACATCCCGGCGCCTAACAATCCAAACGGCACCTTTTCCACCTCGGCTTACAACCAGACCTTGCAGGATGACAAAGGCGCGTACCGGCTCGACGGCGCCACGCGCCAGGGAATGTTGTCCGCTTACTATTCTCTGGACGGCTGGTCGCAGAACAACCCGTACCCGGTGGCTCAGGGCGGCGCGAATGTTCCGGGTTTCAACGCCCTGAACTTCGGGCGCGCGCAACTGCTCGCCCTGGGTGACACCAAAACGCTCGACTCCAGCGCGGTCAACGAATTCCACTTCAGCTTCATGCGCGACGCGACCGACCTGGGCCAGCCGAGCGGCGGCGTCGGCACAAGCCTCGCGTCCCAGGGGTTCGTGGTGGGCCCGAATACGCCGGGCATTGTTCCGTTATCGCCCAAAACCGAGGGCGTGGAAAACGTCGATTTCAATAACTTCTCCATCGGGACCAATACGAACGAGCTGAAGCAGGTCAACAACACCTTTCAATGGCGCGACGGCTTTTCCAAAGTCGTGGGAACTCACACCATCCAGGTGGGTGCAGAGTTCCACTACGACCAGGTCAATACCGATCCCATCGCCCAGTTGAACGGCAATTTCGTATTCTTCGGTAGCGAGACCGGCGTCGACTTCGCGGACTTCCTGCTGGGCATTCCGAGCCAGTACAACCAAAGCCAGCTTCAATCTTTCTACGGCCGCAATAAGTACGTCGGCCTCTACGCGCAGGATAGCTGGCGCGTGAAGAAGAATCTCACGCTGAATTATGGCCTGCGCTGGGACCGCATCGAGCCCTGGTACGAAGAATACAATCAGATTGCCACCTTCGAGCCCGGCCGGCAGTCGGTCGTCTTCCCGGGTGCGCCCGCGGGCATCCTGTTTCCAACCGATCCCGGGGTCCCGCGCACGCTGGCGCCAGCCGGAAACCTGGACTTTGCGCCGCGCATCGGTCTGGCCTGGTCACCCGGCGGAGGCAAAACAAGCGTGAGGGCCAGCTATGGCATGTTCTACACGGCCATCGAAGCGCTGACCATCGGCATCATGAGCGGGAATGCGCCGTACGGAACCACCTACACCAGCCCCGCCCCGCCGCTGTTTGCCACTCCGTTCATTACCGCAGCCAGCGGTCAAAACCTGGGCCAGTATTTCCCCGTTCAGCTAGCGCCCCTGAACACCACCGCGAGCCACCCGGACGCGAGCCTCAACTGGGCTCAATTCGAACCCATCAGCGGCATGCCAACCTATCCGTCCGGCAACAAGATCCCCTATGCCGAGGAGTACATGTTCTCCATCGAGCGCGGTTTCGGAAACAACACCGTGCTTGACGCCAGCTATGTGGGCACCGAGGCGCATCACCTGCTGGTGCTCAGGGAGGCCAATCCAGGCAATCCGGCACTCTGTTTGCAGCTCAGCAACCCGGCCAACCTGGCGCCCGGCCAAACCCCCTGCGGTCCGTTCAGCGAAAGCAATGTTTTCACCACCGCATCGGGCCAGGTGATCGATGGCACCAGAGGGCCTCTGGGACCCGATTTCGGAAGCGACACCGCGGAGACCACCATTGGCAACTCCAACTACAACTCTCTGCAGGTCACCTTGCGGCACACCAGCGGACCGCTGCAGTTGCTGGCGGCATACACGTACAGCAAGTCCCTGGATCAATCCTCCAATCTGGGCGAAGAGGTCAACCCGCTCAATCCCTCCCTCAGCAAGGCGCTGTCCGCTTTCGATATTACACAGAACTTTGTCGTGAGCTACAGCTACCAGATCCCCTCCGCCAACCGCTGGACCGCGGGATGGGAGGTCTCCGGCATCACGCGCTTCAGCAGCGGTCTCCCGGTGACGCTGATCAACTACGGCGACAACTCCCTGCTGGGCGCGGAGCCAAACGGGATCAACAACTATGGCGTGGATGAGCCGGATGTCGCGCCCGGTCCCCTCCATCTGAATCACAATCCCCGAAACGGGCAGCCTTATTTCAACGCCGGGCTGTTCAGTGAGAATGCCTTGGGCACGGCGGGCGACGCCTCGCGGCGCTGTTTCCATGGCCCCGGAATGGAGAACTTCGACGTGGCGCTCCTCAAGAGCGTGCGCCTCACCGAATCGAAGTCCCTCCAGTTGCGGATCGAAGCCTTCAACGTCATCAACCACGCTCAGTTCTTTGGACCACAAGCCATCGACGGCAACATCGGCAGTTCAACGTTCGGCCAGGTGGTTAGTGCGGCGGCGCCACGGCTGGTTCAGGCCGGCGCGAAGTTCACGTTTTGAAAGAGAAGGGATACCGCCACTTCGTTGCAGGTGGTGGAGCGGCCCCCCGGTCCCCGCCGGTCTCCCGGACCCGCTTTGGCCAAACGGGGACGTCGGCCGCGGGGAGGGCACCCGCCCCACCAGGTTTCATCACTCCCGGTGGGCCGCAGGCCCATGGGGCACTTCGTTCACCATCGGTGCGTCGAGGCGCGGACTGGGTAAACTCCTGGTATCAGGCGATTTATCGCTATCAAAGCCGTCCGAATCACACTATACTGACGCTACGATTCATGCGAACTAAGCATGGTGGTTTCAGGCGGCAAAACTGCCGCACCCACGCCTCGTTCCGAGTGGAAGAACGGCTGCAGCCGCTCCCCCGGAGAGGCGTGTAGAATGCCCTCCCCTGCCGTAAACGGCCATCGTTCGTTCCCCATCCTGCCGGACTCCGCCGAACCGGCCTCGTTCCCTCCATTGGGTCCGAACCTGAAAGTCCTGATGGTGTGGCCGCGCTTCCCGCCATCGTTCTGGGGCTTCGAGGGCGTGCTGAAGATGCTCCCGGAGGCTGCCATATCGCCGCCGCTGGGCCTGATCACCGTCGCCGCGCTCTGCCCGCCTGGGTGGACCATCCGGCTGCTCGATCACGCCTTCGAGGCCCTGCGCGACGAAGACCTGCTGTGGGCCGACCTGGTGATGGTCAGCGCCATGCACGCCCAGCGCGCGGACACCGTCGCCACCCTCGCCCGCGCTCGTTTTCTGGGACGCCGCACGTTCATCGGAGGTCCCTGGGCCAGCAGCCAGCCGGAGCTCCTGCTCACGCACGCGGATCATGTGCTGGCCGGCGAAGCGGAAGAGGTTTTCGGCGAGATCGCCGCCGCGCTGGAACAGGGCACCGCGCGGAGTCTGTACCGCGTGTCCGAAAAGCCCGACATGTCGCGCAGCCCTATGCCCCGTTTCGATCTGCTCCGCTTGAACAAGTACGCGCAGATGCCGGTGCAGTTCTCGCGCGGGTGTCCTTTCCAGTGCGAATTCTGCGACATCATCACCATCTACGGCCGCAAGCCCCGGTCCAAGCCGCCGGCCCAGTTCATCGCGGAGCTTGACGCGCTGCGCCGCCTGGGGTGGCGCAACGAGGTGTTTGTCGTCGACGACAACTTCATCGGCAACAGCAAACGCGCCATGGAGCTGGTGCAGGAGTTGAAGCCCTGGCAGGAACTCCACGGGGTTCCTTTCGCGCTCAGCACCGAAGCTTCCATCGACCTGGCCGACCGCCCCGAACTGCTCACCGCCATGGTGGAGGCGAACTTCATGTACGTCTTCATCGGCATCGAGACGCCCTCCGCGGAAGCGCTCAGAGGTTCCAAAAAGTTCCAGAACCTGCGCAGCGACCTCGTCCAGCAGGTCCATACCATTCAGGCGGCCGGCCTCTGGGTTTTAGGCGGCTTCATCGTCGGTTTCGATTCGGACGACGAGACCATCTTCGAGCGCCAGCGCGAATTCATCGAGCGCACGGCCATCACCTGGGCCATGGCCGGCGTCCTGCAGGCACCGCCCACCACACCCCTGTTCGAGCGGATGAAGAGGGAGGGGCGTCTGATCGAAACCAGTCAGGCCACCTCTAATTTCAGCGCTCCCGATTTCCGCACCATCATGCCGCTGCCGGTGCTGCTCCACGGACTGAGCGGGTTGTTGGCGGAGTTGTACGCTCCGCGGGCGTTCTTCGCGCGCGCGTCCCGCTCTCTGGAAGCATGGCGTCCCCGCGCCACCCAGCGCCCGCCTGATACGCCTTTGCTTTACACGCTCCGCGTGCTTTTCGCATCCATGTGGACGCAGGGCATCTGTTCGAATTACCGGCTCCCCTACTGGCGATTCCTCGGCCGCATGGTCTGGTCGTGGTCGCGCCATCCGGCCAGGCTGTGGCTCGGATTCATGGTGATGTTGTCGGCGCACCATTTTGTCCTCTATGCCCGCGAGGTCGCCGACGAACTCGAACGGGAATGCAACGGCGCAGAGCGAGTCGAACCCGTCTTTCTGGATCAACGCCAGGCAGCCGTTCTCGAGGCCGAGCCATTGGGGGCGACGGCTGAATAGTCAGGATCTCTTGTGTCTTGTGGGGCAGGATTGTATCCTGCGCGCGGGTTTGTAACCGCGCCGTCGCAGGCCAAAGGCCTACTTCACACGGACTGCAAACCATTCATCTGCCGCTGTGGAGCAGGCGTTTTCGCCTGCGTTCGGCCCTCCTATGAGGCCTTCGCCCGGCGTACCTTTGCCCTAGTCCGGCGCTTCGAAGCAGTTACCGTGTCCCAGCCGCCCAGTTCGAGAGCGACACGAATGGCGGCCTCCCGGAGCCGGCTACCGAGTCCCTGGTCGTGCACCGATCTGGCCACCACCATGCCGCCGATACAAAGAGCGGCGATCGCCATCGCGGTGCTTTCGGGCGGTTGAGCGCTGTTCCTGAGATCGCGGCCGAGCAGGTTCACCATCGCCTTGAACACCGTCTCGAAGGCCCCCTTCACCCTCTCGTCGCTGCGAGCGACATCGCTGGGCAGCGCCACCATCGGGCACGAGTTTTCCACGTCGCTAAAATGCTGCCGCGACAGGTACGCGCAAACGATTTGCGGGCCGGCATCGGCCGAGGCCGCATCGACCTCGATCCCCTCCCATCGGCTCTTCCAATTCGGATCGGTAAAGAAGCAGTTCAACGCCTCCACATAGAGATCGCTCTTGCTGTCGAAGTAAGGCAGCGTAAATAAATAACATTTACAAGTGCCGCCCTGATGTGTTATCACGGTGGGCATGGACACTGATGCCCAACTCGCCCAGTACTTTGCTGGCATGTGGCCGCATCTGGACGAACATGCC
>Ga0326727_10001082_pt1 | contig 104903 bp, 90 predicted proteins | sample MB2enrmetagenome_FD_207643 | JGI IMG/M metagenome (GOLD analysis project Ga0326727, IMG submission 207643) | Lab enriched peat soil microbial communities from McLean, Ithaca, NY, United States - MB29MY | ecosystem: Environmental > Terrestrial > Soil > Wetlands > Peat | place: USA: New York... | reverse complement strand
TACTGGCTCGTTGGAACCAGATTGCCGCCGCGCTGGGCGAACGAAACCGCAGGCGGAAACCACAGGTGTAGCCCCCGCAGCTACTTCTTATCTTAGCGCTTATGGGCCCTCGGCCTGCGCGGGGCTCTCAGCCTCGCCTTCCCCTGCTTCATCCCTCGCCGCTCCCGGCAGTTTTCATCCGGTTCGGTGGCCGAACCGGCCATGCCCAACACGCGGCGGCAGCCGCGTTCCCGCCTGTCGCCGCATGCCCTCTCTTACACCGCGGCAACGCAATCCACCAGCGTCGCGGCGATGTGCTCGATGTCGGCATCAGTGCGCTCGTGCCCGATGGGCAGCGCCAGTGACGACGCTGCGGCGGCCTCGCTGTTGGGCAGGTCTCCGGCGGAATAGCCCAGATACGCGAAGCATTCCTGAAGCTGCAGCGGCACCGGATAGTAGATCTCGCTGGCGATGCCTGCCTCGGCCATGGCTTCGCGCACCCGGTCGCGCCGGGGCACGCGCACCACAAACTGGTTGTAGATATGGCGGCAATCGGCCCGCTCCACCGGGAGCGTGATGGCCGTCGCGTTCGCCAGCGCGCGCCGGTAGACCTCCGCGTTACGGCGGCGCCGCGCGGTCCATTCGTCCAGATGGCGCAGCTTCACCAGCAGCACCGCGGCCTGCAGGGTGTCCAGTCGCGAGTTGATGCCCACCGTGCGATGGTAGTAGCGCTTCTCGGCGCCGTGGCCGCGCAGCAGGCGGAGCTTCGCCGCGAAATCCGCGTCGTTGGTGGTGAGCAGGCCGCCATCGCCCATAGCGCCCAGGTTCTTCGACGGAAAGAAGCTGAAGCACCCGCAAGCGCCCATCGATCCGGCGCGCCGTCCACGATACTCGGCCCCGATAGCCTGCGCGGCATCTTCCACCACCGGAATCCCAAAGCCCGCGGCGGTCCCCAAGAGCGCGCTCATTTCAGCGCATTGCCCGAACAGGTGTACCGGCAGGATGGCTTTGGTGGCGCGAACCTCTTCCGCGGAAGCGCTCGCCAGCGACCTCGACAAGGCCTCGACGTCGATGTTGTACGTGGCCGGGTCGATATCGATGAACACCGGCGTGGCGCCCAGGCGGGTCACCGCGCTGGCCGTCGCGAAGAACGTGTACGGCGTGGTGATGACGCGATGGCCCGGCCCCACGCCCAGCGCCATCAGCGCCAGCAGAAGCGCGTCCGAACCCGAGGCGCAGCCCACGGCGAACTTCGCGCCGCAGTACGCCGCCACCGCTTTTTCGAATTCCGTCACTTCCGGACCGAGGATGTAGCGGCCGTGATCGAGCACGCGGCCGATGGCCTCCTCCAGCTCCGCCCGAATGGGCCGCGTCTGCGCCGGAACGTCCAGCAACGTGATCTTCCTGAGTGCTGTTTCCATCTCTCCATCCATCATGTCAGGCCGCGTACACTAGTACAAATGATCCGATGGTTCATCGTTCTCCTCGGCGCCGCCGCGCTCTCCGCCACCGCGCTCCGCGCCCAGACGCCGGATATCTCCGGCGATCGCATTCGCGCCCACGTGAAGTTCCTCTCCAGCGACCTGCTGGAAGGCCGCGGACCGGGCGCGCGTGGCGGCGATCTGGCCGCCGAGTACATCGCCACCCAGTTCGCGCTGTTCGGCCTCCAGCCCGCCGGCGACAAGGGCACATACTTCCAGCATGTGCCGCTGATCGGCGCCACCACCGATGCGGATTCCTCCATCACCGCGGACCGCGGCGGCCGGGAGATCAAGCTCAACTGGCTGGACGATTTCGTCGGCGTCACCAACGCGCAGCAACCCGACGTTCCCATCGACGGCGACGCCATCTTCGTCGGCCACGGCATCGTGGCGCCGGAATTCCAATGGGACGACTTCAAGGGCGTCGACGTCCGCGGCAAGATTCTCATCCTGTTTACCAACCAACCGCCGTCCGACGACCCGAGATTCTTCGGCGGGAAAGCTCTGACCTACTACGGCCGCTGGACCTACAAATACGAAGAGGCCACCCGGCGCGGCGCTCAAGCCGTGTTCATCATTCACACCACGCCCACCGCGGGCTACGGCTACGATGTGGTGCGCAGCTCGTGGGGCCGGGAAGACGGGCAGGTGAAGCTGGAGCCCGGCGAGCCCGCTCTCAGCTTCGCCGGCTGGCTCTCGAAGGAGGCGGGCGACAAGCTGCTGGCGCTTTCCGGCCACACCGTGGATGAGCTGCTGAAGCTGGCTGAATCGCGCGATTTTCATCCCATACCGCTGGGTGTGCACATTTTCAGCAGCCTGCAAACCAAACTACGGCAGATCGATTCCAGCAACGTGGTGGGCATGGTGGAGGGCAGCGATCCCGTGCTGAAGAACCAGGCCGTGGTGTTCACCGCGCACTGGGATCATCTGGGCATCGGCACGCCGGTGAATGGCGACGCCATCTACAACGGGGCCGTGGACAATGGCACCGGCTGCGGCATCATTCTGGAGATGGCGCGCGCCTGGGCGTCGCTCCCGCACAAGCCGCGCCGCTCCGCGATTTTCCTGGCGGTCACCGGAGAGGAGGAAGGCCTGCGCGGTTCCGCATATTACGCCGCGCATCCGTTCATCCCCGTCGCGCGCACCGCGCTCGATCTGAATTTCGATGCGCTCTTCCCGGCCGGCCTCACGCGCGACGTCTCCGCGGCGGGAGGCGAGCGGACCACCGTGTGGCCGCTGGTGCAGGAGGTCGCTCGGCGCATGAATCTGACCATCAAGCCGGACGCGCACCCGGAGCAGGGCTCGTATTACCGGTCCGACCATTTCTCGTTCGCGCAAGCCGGCGTGCCTGCGTTCTCCATCGACGAAGGGACCGATTTCGTGGGAAAGCCGGTCGATTTCGGCGAAAAGCTCTTCGACGACTATAACGACCACCACTACCATCAACCCTCCGACGAGTTCCACGAAGACTGGGACTTTTCGGGACTCGCCCAGGTCACGCGCTTCGGCATGGATATCGGCATGGCCGTGGCCGACGAGAGTGCTCTGCCCACCTGGCGCGCCGGTGACGAGTTCCTCCCCGCCCGCCAGAAAAGTGGTGTGAAGTGAGCTCGATATGTATTACAGCATCTGAGAACGAAGTGGGGCAGGCTCTCAGCCCAATGCCGCTTAACTTTTCAGCGCAGACGCGGAAGGGTGTCCGTCCGGGATGTGGGGCAGGTTTCCAACGTGCGCGCCGATTTCCAATCGGCGCCGTGCGCGGGTTACAAACCCGCGCGCAGGATACAATCCTGCCCCACAACTCTGTGCAGGTGTTCAGCGATAGGAAAGTTAAGTGCCATTGGGCTCTCAGCCTGCGGCGGCCTCGACCAGGGGCGAAGCCGCGGTGGTCTCCTTATCCGCGGATAAGGTCGGCACTCGTCTTTCGCTTGTGGTCAAGGCCGCCCTGCCGATTCGGCGCCGTGCGCGGGTTCCTGCCGGCGCTGCTTGCCCTGGCCTGCGCGCCGTGCATGCTCGGTGACGCGCCACCGGTGCGCGGGCTCCATCTGCTGACGCCGAAGCCGGCCGATGTGCCGCTGCTGGTGCGCTTTATCCGTGAAGCACTGCCGCGGGAGGGCGTAAGCACGCTGGTCCTCGAGGTCGACTACCACTATCAGTTCAAGAGTCACCCGGAGGTGGCCGACCCCGACGCGCTCTCGCGGGAAGAGGTGGCGGCGATTGTCGCGGCGGCCCGCGCGGCCGGAGTCCGGGTGATCCCGCAAATCAATCTGCTCGGGCACCAGTCCTGGGACAAGACCACCTACGGCCTGCTGCGCTCTCACCCCGAGTTCGACGAAACACCCGGGAAATACCCGGAAAATGCCGGCATTTATTGCCGCAGCTATTGTCCTTTGCATCCCGGCGTTCACAAGATCGTCTTCGATCTGATCGACGAGCTCGCGGACGCTTTCGGCGCCGATGCTTTCCACGCCGGGATGGACGAGGTTTTCATCCTCGCCGACGACGATTGCCCGCGCTGCCGTGGTCATCTCGCCTCCGAGCTCTACGCGGATGAGGTCAGGGCCATCCACGATCATCTGGCGCAGTCGCATCGCCAGATGTGGATGTGGGGCGATCGTCTGATTGACGGAGCGGCATCCGGAGCCGGCAAGTGGGAAGGCAGTTACAACCAGACCTGGCCGGCGATCGAGCGGATTCCGCGCGACATCGTGATTGGCGACTGGCATTACGAATCGGCCGTGCCGGGCGCGGCGTATTTCGCCATGCACGGCTTCAACGTGGTATCCTGCTCGTGGCGTCAATCGGATGTCGCGCTGGCGCAACTGGAGCTGATCCGCACGCTGCGGGCTCGCGCAAACCCGGAGGTTGCATCGCGCGCGCAGGGACTGCTGCACACCACCTGGGGCAACGCCGCCGCATCCGTGCAGTGTTTCCGCGCGGCATTTGCGCGCTTGCGAGAGGATGCTGCGGGTGCCCCAAAATGAAGTGCACCGGTGTGCTGCCGAGCCGCGCGCATCAGGAGGTGTTGACCACCCGGCTACCCTCGTGGCTCGGTGACATCCTGCAAGCTCGGGACATCGTAACCCAGCCGCGACGGTTACGAAGCGGTCCGATTGTTCCGGACTCTCGCCACCGCCCCTCAGCTCTGCTTGTTGAACACCAGCTTGTCCGGCTTTCCCTGCGGCACGATGGGAATCACGTCCATCTGCAGCATGGAGCCGGTCACCGTGAGCTTCCGCTTCACCACGCTGCTTCCCCTGGTCTCCATCACCATCAGACTGTCGCCGCTGTACCAGAGGGAAACCTTGGCCTTGCGGCCGCCGTCGGTCATGGCGCATTCCTTGCCGTCGGTGGTGCAGTCGAACTCGGCGGTTCCGCCGTTGTGAGATTGCAGCACGTAATGCAGCGAGTCGTCATCCCTCGTTTCAATGCTCAAGGTCGCGCCACCCCCGCCCTCGCTGCGGGCCGGATCAATCTGCCATTTCCCGGCCAGATTCGGTCTGTCCGTATCCTGAGCCAGTACGGCCGGCGCCAGCAGACCACAGAACAAAACGCACACGAATCGCATCGCAGTCAACCTCCCGGGCGAATGCCACGCCGGTCGGAAGCATATCACCACGCAACGCTTCACGCAATGGTAGTGGTCTTATGAGTCTTTTCGAAATCGCCAGGCTGCCGACGGCCGGCAACTCGGTGATTCACCTGAACGCCGCGGACAACGTTGCCATCGCGCGGGTGCCTCTGCAACCCGGCCAGACCGTGCGCGCCGGAGAGGCCGACGTCCGCGTCGCGCAGCCGGTGCCCGTTGGCCACAAGATCTCGCTTCGCTTGATTCCCAACGGCACGCAGGTTATTCGTTACGGGCAGCCCATCGGTCGCGCGCGGGCGGACATCGGCCCCGGCGAGCACGTCCACACGCACAACCTCGCCTACGAGGAGCACCCGCTTGACTACGAATTCCCGAGCGTCGAACTGCCGTTGCCGGGCCCGCGGAAAGAGGCGCGGTCGTTTCTCGGATACCCGCGCGCCGACGGACGCGCCGGGACGCGGAACTACATCGCCGTGGTCGCCGCATCCAATTGCGCCGCGCACGTGGCCACCCTGATCGGCCAAAGCTACGGCGGCGCGTCTCTGCCCGAAAACGTGGACGGCGTGGTGGCCTTTCCGCACGGCGAGGGTTGCGCGCACACCATCGGGCCCGACACCGATCAGCTTCGCCGGACGCTGGCGGGCGTGCTCGATCACCCGAACATCTCCGCCGCGGTGATTCTGGGCCTCGGCTGCGAGACGAATCAGATCGAACATTACCTCGGCCCGGGGGCCACGGGGAGCGAGCGGCTGATCGGCCTGACCATCCAGGAAAGCGGGGGCACGCGCGCCACCGTCGAAGCCGCCCGCGGGCAGATCGATCGTCTCATCGAGCAGGCCGCCGCCGAACGCCGCGTCGAGATGAGCGCCGCGAAGATTGTCCTCGGCCTGAACTGCGGCGGATCGGACTCGTTCAGCGGCGTCACCGCCAACCCGGCGCTGGGCGTTTGCTCCGATCTGCTATCCGGTATTGGCGCCACCGCCGTGCTGGCCGAGACCACCGAGACCTTCGGGGCCGAGCACCTGTTGATTGCCCGCGCCCGCAACCGCGCCGTGGCCGAACGCTACCTCGGCTTCGTTCGCGAATACAAGGACTATCTGCACAGAATGGGCGGCAGCTTCGACGATAATCCGTCGCCCGGCAACAAAGCCGGCGGTCTGACCAACATCGTCGAGAAATCCCTGGGCGCGGTGGCCAAGGCGGGGAGCACCGCCATGAACGAAGCCGTCGATTACGCCGGGCGCGTGCACGGGCCGGGTTTCGTCTTCATGAACACTCCCGGCTACGACCCGGTCTCACTCACCGGGCTCGCGGCTGGCGGCGTGAATCTCATCGCGTTCACCACCGGGCGCGGCAGCGCGATCGGTTTTCCCTCCATCCCGGTGATCAAGATCGCCACGAACTCCGCCACGTGGCAGCGCATGCGCGATAACATGGACATCAACGCCGGCCGCATCGCCGACGGGGAAGCAACGGTCGCTCAGGTTGGCCGCGAGATCTTCGAGATGGTGCTGCGCGTGGCCTCCGGCGAGCGGACCTGCAGCGAACGGCTCGGACACAGCGAGTTCGTGCCGTGGCGCATCGGCCCGGTGCTCTGACGATCCTCGAGCGGGACACCGAGCCACGAGGGTGACTGAGTGGTCATCGCGCGGAATCCTTCACAGCTTCTCAGCCGCGTTCTCCCCCGGCGATTGCCGCGCGCGGCCACACGGGATAGTCTTTTAGAGGACGGTCGTGTCCGAATACCACTGGCTGGGCTGCGATGCTCGTGCCGCCCAGGAAAACGGAGGCGATCATGCCCATAACGCACGCAATCGAACTTGGGAGCGTTCAAAGAACTCTTCTCCTGCCTCTTTGGGGACGCGCCGTTGAGACAAAGAAACCGCGCCCCTTGCTCGTGGATCAGACCGCAGTCCGGATCCTTGACACGATCGACTACGACTTCTCCACCATTGCCCGCAACATCAGCTTCGTCAGCCAACTGTCCTGGATCGCTCGCAGCCTCCATACTGATCGGACCATACGGGAGTTCCTGGAACGGCGCCCCGGCGCCACTTTCGTGAACCTCGGCTGCGGCCTGGACACTACCTTCGAACGAGTCGATAACGGGCTCCTCTCCTGGTACGATCTCGACCTGCCGGACGTGATCGAGTTGCGGAGGAGATTCATCCAGGAAAGCGCGCGAAGGAAGTTCATCGCCTGCTCGCTGCTGGACCACGGCTGGTGGGAACAGTTGAAAGACGCGGATTCGATGTTCTTCCTCGCATCGGGAGTCTTCTACTATTTCGAGGAAGCGCAGATCAAAGCGCTCCTGATCGATCTCGCCAGTGCCTTCCCAGGCAGCGAGGTCCTGTTTGACGCCTGTTCCCGTCGCGGTGTCCGGGCGGCCAACCAGAGGGTCATCAAGGCCGGAGGCATGGATGAGGCGGCGATTCTCCGGTGGGGGCTCCAGCGGGCCCGCGACATGGAATCGTGGGATAGCCGGATTGCCGTTGTGGATGAATACCCAATCTTCCGAGACATGAAGCGCGCGCTTAGTTTCCGGGAACGATGGGGGACGTCATTGTCCGACGCCTTGCGGATCATATCCATGGTTCACCTGCGGCTGGGCACTCGGCGAGTCACGTAAAGTAGTATTGAGTGGCGGTGTGAAAGGGAGTGCGTCCTTATGAGCTTTAAGATCAATATCCGGGAGACCCCGGAAGCCGTGATTCTGGACATGAAAGGCCAGATCACTCTCGGCGAAGCGCTGATGGATTTTCGGGATACCATCCGCGAATCGCTCGCCGGCGACCAGAAGAACATTCTGTTGAATCTCGCGGATGTCACCTACATCGACAGCTCCGGCCTGGGCCAACTGGTGGGCAGCTATGCGACGGTGACCAATGGCGGGGGCCGGATGAAGCTGCTGCACCTGCAAAAAAGGGTCAACGATCTGCTGCAGGTCACCAAGCTGCTGAGCGTTTTTGAGGCCTACGAGAGCGAGGCGGCGGCCCTCCGCAGCTTCAAGACATCGAAGTAGTCATGTGGGGGCAGGCTCTCAGCCGGCTCTCAGCCTGCGGCGGCCAGGCCGCCTTCTGGGCAACTTCTGAGCCGCGGCCGTCAGGGAGCGGACTTGTACGCAACCATCGGCAGCGACCAGGTCTCCTGGAAGATGATCCCGTATTCCCGCACGGTCGGACGGCAAATCTCCACGTTCGCGAACCCCGCCTTCTCCAGACGCCGCACCAGATCGGCCCCGGAGAAGAGCCGCATCTCCAGAGTGGTGCCCGGACCACCGTGAAAAACGGGGTCCTCGAAGACTTCCACTCTTCCGTCCCGAGTGCGGTTGTGTACCTGCCAGCGGCCCTTGTCCTGTACGATCTGGTAGTCGAACAGATCCGGGTAATGCTCCGCCGTCACGTCTCCGATCCAGGGAACCGTAATGAACGCGATGCCGTCGGGCTTCAGTAGCTGGCATAAGTTCACCAGCGCGGCGTCGACCGGTGGAACCACGTGCTCCAGCACTTCGGTGGCGATCGCGAAATCGTAGCGGCCTGTCCTGTCCTCCGGTACGTTGCTGATGTCCAGGCGAGGCTCGGTGTGAAAGTACGTGTTGGTGTAGTTGAAACAGCGCGCGAACGGGCCGGCATAACCTTCCCAGTCGCTGAGGCCCAGACCGCTGATGTCCTTTCGAACCGGGAAGCTCTTCAGCGGCATGCTTCGATTGAGGAACGCCTCGGAAACCGCGTGGACGATCCAGCGAAACCGCACATTCGAGTCGCAATAGTCGCAGCTCGGTTTCTCGCGGTCCATCTGCTCGTAGGATTTCGTGTTCGCGGCCGAACAGACGTTGCACCGGAAGCGTATGATTTCGCCCTGCGCCGCCGCGCGATTGGAGCGCAGCCGTCTGTTTATCCATCGCCGCGCGCGTGCTCGCAGAGAGTGAATCATGATCGCTGTCGAGCCATTCTCTCATACGGCGCTCTTTATACTCAAAAGTGACCATGGCGCAATCACCGGTTCGGCTCGGCGCCGATTTCAAAGAGAAGATCTGGGGCTCTTCGAAGCTGGAACCCTGGTATTCGAGCGACGGACGGCTCATCGGCGAGGTCTGGTTCACTCACTCGCAGCCCTTGCCGCTTCTGGTGAAGTTCATCTTCACCGAAGAGAACCTCTCCGTGCAGGTGCACCCCGATGACTCCTACGCGAGCGTGCACGAGCAATCCCGCGGCAAGACGGAGATGTGGCACATCCTGCGCGCGGCGCCCGGCGCCAGGGTGGCGATGGGGTTTCGCGAGGAGATCTCCCGCGAGCGGCTGCGTGAGGCGGCGGTCACCGGCGAGATCATGGAACTGCTGAACTGGGTGGACGCGCATCCGGGCGACACGTTCTTCATACCCGCGGGAACGGTCCATGCCATCGGGGCCGGTCTGGCGCTCTGCGAAGTGCAACAGCAATCCGACGTCACCTACCGTCTTTACGATTACGGCCGCGGACGCGAACTGCATTTGGACAAAGGCGTCGCGGTAGCGCACACGGGCGGCCATCCGGGATACGCGCGGCGGGCTGCGCTTCCCAACGGGTCCGAGCTGCTGGCCGAGTGCGAGTACTTTCGGACCGAGCTCCGAGTCTTCGCCGATCCGATTGAGCACTGCCCCAACGGCCGCGCGCCGGAGATGCTGGTTTTTCTGTGGGGCGCCGGCTCCATCGCGGACCAGCCGTTCCGGCTCGGCGAAGCGTGGCTGATTCCCGCACAGGGGCCGGTAACATTGGAGCCTGCCGGAGAAGTGGCCATGCTTCGGACGTTCGTGCCGCCGGGTCTGTCAGCCTGTGGCGAAAGTGGCCGTTCGGGCAATTCGGGGACAGGCGACGAATTTCTGCGGCGGGCAAAACGGGGACAGACTTACTGATGTGGCTTGAGTCACCAAACGCGCACGCAGTAGTCTGTCCCCGGTTTGCCCGGTACGGAAACTCCGTGCCTGTCCCCGCATTGGACGAGCACGTACCTCCACCACAGGCTGCTGCTATTACAGCTACCGACGCATTCACATCGCCGGGTGCAGCACGCCATCTCGCGACTCGTACTTCGCGCCGCAGCTCGCGCACTGGATCACCGGCCCGCCGTCCGGCAGACCAATTCCGCACTGGCACATCCAGCCGGCCTGTCTGGCGGGCACGCCCATCACCAGCGCGTAATCGGGGACGTCGTGGGTCACAACCGCGCCGGCCGCGACAAAAGCGAACCGGCCGATGGTTATCCCGCACACGATGGTGGAGTTCGCGCCCAGCGTTGCGCCGCGTTTCACCAGCGTGCGCTTGTATTCGTGCTTGCGAATGATGTGACTGCGCGGATTCACTACGTTGGTGAAAACCATCGACGGCCCGCAGAACACGTCGTCTTCCAGCTCCACCCCGGCGTAGACGGAGACGTTGTTCTGTATCTTCACGTTGTTGCCGATCCGAACGCCCCCTGCGACGAACACGTTTTGTCCTATGATGCAGCCCTGCCCGATGCGCGCACCGGACATGACGTGCGCGAAATGCCAGATGTTCGTGCGATCGCCGATCTCGCAGGGCTCATCCACGATCGCCGTGGGGTGGACCCGGTATCGCGCCGCCTTTGGCTGCAGCGCCACCGGCTGGCCGCCGTTCTTCAGCGATTCCTCGCAGGCCTGCAGAATCGCGAGAACTCGCAGGCCCTTTTCTCCGCTGGTTCGCGGCGTCTTCCGCTCCGACACGCACTCCAGAAAATGCTGGCATTCGAGCAACAACGGTTCGTCGGCGGGGATCGGAAGAACCCGCGCCTCCGCCTTGTGAGCCACCGGTACGCGATCCGACCATTCAATCTGGTGAGGATAGAAAACCAGCTTTTCGCCGTTCTTCGTATCGTCGAACACCAGCATGCTGCGGTCGCCCACGACAACCAGTTTCTGTTCCTTGAATGGGTGCAGCCAGCTTACAAAGATATGCGCCTGAACTCCGCTGGCAAAATCACATGTGGTGAGGGTCGTGTCGAAAACATTCGGATTGATGTAACTGGCGCCGTGAGCGGCGACGGTGACCGGCTCCTCGCCGAGCAGGAACAGCAGCGCCGAGATATCGTGCGGAGCGAAACTCCACAGGATATTCTCCTCGGTGCGGAGCTTTCCCAGATTCAGCCGCGACGAATACACGTATTGGACCCGGCCCAGCCGTCCGGCCTGCATAAACCGGCGCATTTCCAGAATGGCGGGATGATATTCCAGCAAATGACCCACCATCAGGATTCGTTCCCGGTCTCGCGCCAGGTTCACCAGAGCCCGCCCTTCGTCCACGCGAAGCGCCAGCGGCTTCTCGACGAAGACGTCTTTCCCGGCGGCGAGCGCGCGTTGGGCCAGCTCGACATGCCGGGCGGCCGGCGCGGCGATGACAATGCCCTGAATCTCCGGATCCTGTAACAGCTCGTCATAGTTTCTGGTTGCGCGAACGTTGTACAGCGTGCCCAACTCCGACAGGCGAGCTTCGTCGGGGTCGCAGATCGCGTGAAGGCAGTTCAGCTTGTGCAGATTACGAACCAGCTTGCTGCCCCAATAACCGCAGCCTACCACCGCGACTCGCGGTATTTGATGTTCCATGATTACGGCGTCTCCTTCGGCCGCCCGGCAAACGCGCCGATCGCCAACGCGGCAAGTACAAATAGAAAAGACAAAAGCGTGATCCCTGCGCCCAGCCGGCGCGCTGGCGTGTCCAGGAAATCCATGGTCACAAGATGCTCGCCCGCGGGAACATCCAGCACGATCGCGCCGGTTTCGCCATCGGTCCCCAGCGGCGTCGGGTGGCCATCCAGAGTCGCATTCCAGCCAGGATAGTTGAAAGTCCGCACGAACAAGTGCGCGGCGTCGCTGCTCTTCACGCCGATCACCCGGTGCTGCGGCTTCCATTCGCGAACGGTCACCGATCCCGCCCCCCCGTCCAGCGTGGTCCGATCCATCTCCGGAAGGTCGTCAGTACGTGCGGGCGCGGTGCACGGAATGATCGCATAGTTGGTATGTTCTTCCTCCGGCTGGAAGGCCTGCTGTTTGTTGACCGGCGCCATGATCCCGAAGATCGTGAACAGGACCCCGCCGAACAGGATGACCAGCGCGAGGCCGCCGAACAGAGCAAACCTCCCGCGTCGGCGCGCCCGATGCGCATCGAGCGCCGCTTGCACCGTCGCGCCTGCCAGAAGCGCGGCTACCAGCGTCGTAATGGCCAGCATACGCCAGGAGAACACGCCAATGTCGATCTTCGGAATCCTGCGTCCCAGAGGTGCTGACATACGCAGCATCATGAAGCTGGCAAAACCCCCGATCGCCGCCCAGAACACAAAGGTGCTGCGCAGCGCGGACAAAATCGGGGACACTGTCCCCGAGTTCGAACCCAGCGCTAATGACGCAAATACCGCAAGAACAATAACTACAACATAGAAGCACCACGAGGCATTGAGGAGCTGAAAGAAGTCGAAGTACTGTTTCGAGTAACCTGCGTACATGAACAGGTAAGTCTCATGATATGGCCAGATCTGCCCGATGATTTCGTGGCGGATGAAATTCTGCTCCACCGCCGCCGGATACAGATAGGCGGCCGAGAGCCCCACGCCGAGCGCCAGTCCGGCGCCGGTCCACACCAAACCTCTCCAGTTGCGCCGCAGCAGCGCCAGCAGCGGCAGGAACGGACAAAAGGCCAGCGTGAACTGATACGCCGTGGGTGGATGCGACCAGAGAAACGCTCCGTAACTCAGGACCAGCCCGGCAGCCGGCAGCAATCGGCGAGTGTTCGCGAACAGCTTGTCCACAAACAGCAGCATCAGCGGCATCCAGACGAACGACAATAACTCAGCCAAAGCTTCCCGATGATATTGATCGATCGCGTGGTAGGGAAACACGACATACGCGATCATAGCCGCGGCGGCCGCCGCGCGCGACATGCATCGCCGGGCCAATAAGAACGCCGCCGCCGCGGAACCTGCCATCATCAACAGGTGAGCGCCCAGCAACACGCGCGTCCAGTCATGAAACAGCGGGTACAGCAGCGCGGTGAGATAGTAAACGCCCGGAGGATAGAAGCAAGTGGTGGGAGCGCCGAAACCGTAGTTGGTGTCTTCCTCCCAGCGTGGATAGAGTTCGCCGGCGGTCAGCCCCTGGTAGAAGTCCCGCATCTGGTCGAAGTGCAGGAACATGTCGTGGGTCTCGGGCATGCGCAAGCCCCAACGGCTGCCCTCTGGCAACGGCTGGCCCATGAAGAAGAACGGCGTCACCGCCAACGCCGACACGAAAACACATAGAAGCGCGATAGCAGCCCGACGTTTGAATTCACTTATTGGGGTCATCGCACGTGGAGCACCAGCGCGTCCGGGTCGCTGTACACGGTGTCAAAGTCGCCGCTCGCCCGAGCCGCCTGAAGAAAGTCGTCCTTCGAGTTATCGGTAACAACATACTCTGCGCCGAAGCGTTTGCGTATAACTTGTCCGGGATGCTCCTGCTTTCCGTTCTTGATGCTTTCATACAGCTTCCCCAGATCGGGGTTGGCTTCCGACAGATACCGGGGGTCGAGCCCGCAAACATAAGTATTGCGCTGGTTGTAGTAGAAGAGCATGGGGAACTCATCCCAGTCGGTGTTGAAGACCAGCGAGCCGGCGGGCGTGTGCTGCGCGACCCATTCCGCCGCGCCGCGCATCGCGGTGGGGTCGGTCTCGGTGCCAACGTCGGAACGCGCCTCGCGGATATTCATCACCAGCGCCACGCCGGTGGCCAGCACCAGCGCCGCCATCCCCAGCCGGTGAAGCCGGCCGCGAACCTCGGGGACTGCCCCACTTAGAGTGAATGCCGCAAACAACACCGCGAACGGCGGCCAGTATTCCACGAAACGGCTCCATCTCAAATTGAAAACCAGGAACAAGGTCGCCAGCATCAGGAAGAACAGCGGCTTGCTGTCATCTCGCCGCTTACGGTAGTCGAATGCAAGCAGGGCAACGAAACACGCGGCGCATACAGCGACGTTCCATGTGAGCGTTTCCCAGGTGTCAAACGGAAACCATTCGGCGCCCGGGTCCACGCCGGTAGTCGAAGTCCCCACCATCCGGACATGTTGCCACATCAGGATAAGATCTCTCGGGAAATATGGATTGATTACCAGACCCAGCGCCGCGCCAATCATGGTGGCCCAGAGGGCGCCGAGGTCGATACGGCGTTCGCAAAGATACACCGTCACCGCGTATGCGAAGGCGAAGATCACCATCAGCGGGAACATGCTATACGACCACACGAAGGCGAATGTCAGCAGCGCCAGCAGACCGAGCCTGCGCCGCAGAATCAGCCAGACGCCTGCGGCGAGCAAAGCCAGCGACAAGCTGGGCGCGCGCGTCATCGACATGCGGTAAAGGAATTGTTCGGAACCGGCGGCGAGCAGCGCCAGCCAGAACCAGCGAAAACGGACGCGATATGCGACCAGAAGCGCGAACAGCACCGTCAAAGCGACCGCGGAGAAGAACGGGGCGGCCAGCTTCGCGCCCACGCGCAAGTCGCCGGACGTGAACGGCGTGAGCAGGACATGGAACAGGAAATGATGATCCACATAGCCGGGCGCCCGCAGCACGGTCAGAGGCAGCCATTCGAACCGCGGCAGGTGCGGGGCCGCGTGCCGCAGCATCCAGCTCCAGCGGATGTGATAGTAGCCGTCGTTGTCGACGATGGCCGGACCGGCGAACTCGATCCACAACATCAGGCCGAGACAAACCAGGAATGCGGCTGCGCACTCCAGCGGGCTGCTCCAGCGGCCGAATCGCCGGATCATGGGAACAGCCCCCACTTCCTGGTGTTGGCCACTCGCTTATGCTCGGGGCTCGGCAACATCGGGACCGCGCCGCGACGGGCACGGAGCGGTCCGGAGAATACTTCACGCCTGCTGATAGTCGCGGCTCGGTAAGTGCTCGCAGACATGTGGCCGCGTGTGCGACACGACAGGACATGCCGCGGCAGTCGCATACCCGCCTGGCACCGCAAGAACGCGGCTATCGCCGCGTGTCCTCGCCGGAAATCCAGGTAACGATCGCTGGCAAGCTCCACCTTCATGTTGCGCACCCCTGCTAGCGTTTCAAGCCCAGAGCGAGATACAACACGGGCCGGAAGATCCGGTACCAGTCGCTCCAGGCACGCATCTTGGTGTAAGCCTGACCGCGAATCACATCCGGGTATTCGATGGTCACGGGCACTTCCACCACTCTATGACGCAGCCGCAGCGCCTGAAACAGCAGGTAGGGCTCCAGCTCATAGCCATTCAGCCAGGGTTGCCACAAGTTGATGCGTTTGTCCGCGAACAGCGCGAGGCGGATCGCGCGGAACCCGCTGGAAGCATCGGTGACGCGCCGCCCCACCAGCAGGGAGAACAGGAACGTGTAACCGCGCGTGCCGATTCTTCGCGACAGTGTCATGCGCAGGAACTTGCCGCCATCGGTGTAGCGCGAGCCTTGCGCGAACTCCGCGTCGCCAGCGAGAACCGGGCCGAGCAGTTGCGGGATCTGCGCGGGAGGAGTCTTGCCCGCGCCGGAGACGATCACCACCACGTCGTATCCGCGGTCGATGGCGTAGTCGATGCCGAGACGGATGGCTGCTCCCACTCCGCGATGCGCGCCCTGCAGCACGGTCGCACCGGCGGCATGGGCACGCTCACCCGTCTGGTCCGTGGAGCCGTCGTCCACCACCACCACCTCTTCCACCACGTCGCGCGGCACTGCCTCCACGACCGGCCCAATCCGGTTTTCCTCATTCCACGCCGGAGCGACGCAGACCACGCGCAACCCGGCCTCAGGACGGCTCATTGCAGCTCCCGCTGAGCCAGAGCCAGGTTTGTCGAAGGCCGTTCTCGAGCGTCACGCCCGGCACCCACCGCAATTCGCGCCGAATCTTCTCGATATTCAACACGCGTCGCCGGATATTATCGATATCGCGGCGGTCGATATACTCGGGCTCTCCCTCCACGCCAACGATCTTCATCACGGCGCGCGCCAGTTGATTGATGGTGGTCTCGCGGCCGGTGGCGACATTGTAGATCTGGCCGTCGGCCTTTTGCGAAGTGGCCGCGAGCAGCGTGGCATTCACCGCATCGTCGACGTATGTAAAGTCCCGCGTCTGATCGCCGTCGCCGTGGATGCGCAACGGCTCGCCCTTGCGGGCCGAGTCAAAGAACTTCGCGATGACGCCGCAATACGGATTGTCGGGGCGCTGCGCCGGACCGTACACGTTGGAGTAACGGACCACCGCCGTGGACACGCCCTGGCTCTCGTAGAACGCCCGGCAGTAGTTCTCTCCGGCCAGCTTGGAGACGGCATACGGGGTCAGCGTGTCGATGCCGTCGTCTTCGTTGATGGGCAGATAACGCGGGTTCCCGTAAACCGAGGCGGATGAAGAGTACACCACGCGCTTCACGGTGGTCCCCTCGGTGGCCAGCAGAACGTTCAGGGTGCCGCCGATGTTCGTCTCGAAATCGTCGCGCGGGTTGCGCGTGGAGGCGATGATGTTTCGCGCCGCCGCATGAATCACCAGCCCGGCGCCCTTCACCACGTCGCGCACAAGAGCGAAGTCGGCGACGCTGCCGCGCACTACTTCGAGCCGGTCGTGGGCCTGAGGAAGGTTCACGGTGTTGCCGGTGGAAAAATCGTCGAGCACAACGACGAAAGCGCCGCGTTCCAGCAGGCGGCGCACCATGTTGGAGCCAACAAAACCGGCGCCGCCAGTTACAACGACGCGTTCATTCGTCATGGGTATCCGCGTGGCGCAGGCTCCCGGCCCGCGCGCCAGCCGCGCGCGTATTCGTCGAGCGTATATTCATGGATGTTCTCCTTACAGAGTAGTTGAACCAACAACCTGTGGCAAAAACCGCTCGACCACTCGGTTATCCTTGTCGCTCGGTACCATCCTGCGAGCTTGGGATAATCTTACCGAGCCGCGCGCGTCAGAAGCTGTATGTAGAGGATTCGGCGTGTCGATCACTCGGTTACCCTCGTGGCTCGGCAACATCTGCAAACTCGCGTCATCGTAACCGAGCCGCAACGGTGACGGAGCCGAATACTCAGCAACAACCCATGCGCACCCCGCCGCTGGTGTCCACCGGAGGGCCGAAAGCCTCCACTGGCGCCGGCGCGCCGCGCATGACGGCCACCCAGCGCCGCGCGGCGTCGAAAACTACCAGCACCACGCCGGCGATGAAAGCGGCCAGCAGTGTCGAGTCGATGTAACCGGTGATCTGCTGGCCGGGCTTCGCGGTGAGCGGCCAGAAGATGTCCCGGATCGACAGCACGCCCGCGGTGATGGTGGTCACTCCCACGAATAACATCGGCAGCGCCGTGATCCACGCATAGCGGGCCTTGCCCATGTTCACCAGGAACGTGGTGCCCACCGCCAGCGCGATGGTCGCCAGCAACTGGTTGCCCGTGCCGAACAGCGGCCAGACGGTGGAAATGGTGCCGGTGTAGATCAGATACGTCCAGGCGAACACCACCAGCAGCGTCGCCACAACGTTGCCGGGCAGCCACGCCGTTTCTCTGAACTTCCCGTTCACCTTGCCCAGCAGCTCCTGGAGAATGTAGCGCGCCGCGCGGGTCCCCGCGTCGATGGTGGTAAGGATGAACAACGCCTCGAACATGATGGCGTAGTGATACCAGTACGCCATCAGGCGATTCATGCCGGGCAGACCTTTGAAGATCTGGGCCATGCCGACGGCCAGCGATACCGCGCCGCCGGTGCGCCCGGCCAGCTTCTCGCCAATCTCGCGCGAGAACAGATCCAGGTTCACGGTGGTGAGCCCGAGCTTGCTGAAAACCTGCGGCGGCGTGTTGATGGCGAAGAAATCGCCCGGGTACATGGAGGTGGCGGCGATCAGCGCCAGGATGCCCACCAGCGATTCCGCGATCATCGCGCCGTAGCCGATGAACCGGGCATCGGTTTCCTTGTCCACCATTTTGGGCGTGGTCCCCGATGCGATCAACGCGTGGAAGCCGGAGATGGCTCCGCAGGCGATGGTCACAAACAGGAAAGGGAACAGCCGGCCCTTGATGATGGGGCCGCCTCCCGACACGAATTGAGTGAACGCCGGAAACCGGATGTCGGGATGCACAACGAGAACGCCAACAATCAGAACCGCGATGGTCCCCAGTTTCACGTAAGTCGAAAGATAGTCGCGCGGCGCCAGCAACAGCCAGACCGGGAGCACCGAAGCGACGAAGCCATAGGCGGCCATGAGAAACGTGATCTGATGCGGCGTGAAGGTCAGTGCCCCCGCCGCGCTGCTGTGGGCGAACCACTGCCCGCCGATCACGGCCGCCATCAGCAGGACCACCCCGAAGATACTCGGCCCCGTGACGGTGACTTGTTCCCGGCGCCCCCGAAACATCCACACGCCCATCACCAGCGCGATCGGAATGGTCATGCCGATGGTGAAGACGCCCCACGGGCTGTCCGCCAGCGCGTTGACCACCACGATGCCCAGGCCGGCCAGCGTCACCACCACAATCAACAACACCGCGAGCATGGCCACAAATCCGGCGAAGGGACTCACTTCGGTTCGGGCGATATCGGCCAGCGAGCGGCCGCGATGCCGCATGGAGGCAACCAGAACCGTGACATCCTGAACGCAGCCCGCGAGCACCGCGCCGATGAGCAACCAGAGAAAACCAGGCGCGAACCCGAACTGAGCCGCCAGCGTGGGCCCCACCAGCGGTCCGGCTCCGGCAATCGCGGCGAAGTGGTGGCCGAACAGCACCCAGCGCGGCGAGCGCACATAGTTGTGCCCGTCTTCAAACGCGCGCGCCGGGGTGATGCGCCGGTCGTCCAGCACCAGCACCTTCGCGGCAATGAACGCACTGTAGTATCTGTATGCGAGCGCATAGATACAGAGGGCTCCGAGAAGGATCGGGAGCGTGTTCATGTGACGGTGTGATTAACAGGATATCTTATCCGGTCGGGGACGCTTGCGCGGTCCACCGGACCTGACTATGATCGCGTGACCGCCGTACGAGGCAAAACGGGAGCACCCATGTCGAGCCGCCGGATACCGGCAACCCGGTTCGCGCCAGCGATCGCTTTGATCATCGTGAGCCCCAGCATCATGGGCATGGACGGCAAGCACCTGATTCACGCGGCCGCGCTGTTCCCGTTGGAGAATCCCGGCATCGTGAGCATCCCGCTGGGCTTCATCGGAGCGTTTGCCGGCGCCATGATGAGCCGCGTGGACGACAACGCCGAAGCCCGGTTCACGGAACTGGAAGTGCGCGCGCGCGAACACCGGCCACGGCGCCGAGAAGGCCGTCGCCCACTGAGTCCTGCCGGGCACTACTTGCAGGCGATTCGCTCGATCAACGGATAGCCATCCACGGTCTGTTGGGGATCGAACGTCACCGTGCAGGCGCGCAGCTCTTTGGGCAGAGGCCGCGCCAGGGTAATGCTGGTGCCGGAGTAGATGCAAACGAGCCAGTTCTGGCGCGGGGGGTTGGGGAAGAGCTCCCAACTCTCCACCAGCTTGCCTTTGACATCCTTTTCATCCGGGGCCAGCGAGGCCTGTTCTTCGGGAGGACCATCGTAGAAGGTCAGCCCCGCCAGCACATTGGGCGAGGTGTTCTTCTTATCAGTCCAGCCCGGCACCGCCCCGGACAGGCTCTGCGTCGTTGCGATGCTCGCGGGGCAGCGGACGTCTTCGGCGGTGGCAGCCGCGGCCGCCAGGGCCGCCAGCAGAATAATCGTGCAGGTTCGACAAATCGCCATAGGTCCTACTATTCAACCACGACGACGCGCAACGGAACGTCCGGCAGCCGCGCACTCAACTGGCGCCGCAAGAACCCGGTTGTCGCCGCGTATCCGCACGTAACGGAACGTCCGCCGCCGCGTCGGCATCCGCGCGGCGCTGGGCGCGCAGCGTGCCGCCAGGACATGGCCACGCCCCTTCGCCGCCGTGGGTCCGGTGCTGGCGCTGATTTCACTGGTGGCAGGGGCGGTCGAAGACAACACGCGGTCGCACTGAAGTGATACGATGCGTGCGCAGGAGTACCCAATGAACATGCGAATGCCCCTTGCCGCAGTCTGCGCGGCGGTTCTCTGTGGAACAGCTTTGCTGCATGCACAGAGCCAGTACCCGTTTCAGGACCCCGGACTGCCGCTGGAACAGCGGGTGGACAACATCCTCTCGCTGATGACGGTGGACGAGAAGATCGCCTGCCTCGAGATGAACTCCGGCGTGCCCCGCCTGCACATTCCCAGCGCGGGATGGTCGGAAGGCCTCCACGGGCTGGTTCGCAAGGGAGACTTCGGCGGGAAGGCGATTCCCACCACCTCCTTCGCGGAGGTGATCGGGATGGCCGAGACCTGGGATCCCGACCTGATCCGCCGCGCTGGCGCGGTGCAGGGATACGAAGCTCGCTATGTCTACCAGAACGAGAAGTACAAGGACAAGGCGCTGATTGTCTGGGGACCCAATGCGGATCTGGCTCGCGACCCGCGCTGGGGGAGAAACAACGAGAGTTATGGCGAGGATCCGTTCTTCACCGGAACCATGTCGGTCGCTTTCATCCGGGGGATGCAGGGGGACAATCCGAAGTACTGGCAGGCTGCTTCGCTCATGAAGCATTTCCTCGCCAATAGTAACGAGACTACGCGCGGTAAGTCGTCGTCCGGTTTTGACGAGCGGTTGCTGCGCGAGTATTACTCCGTGCCGTTCCGCAGGGGATTTGTCGAAGGCGGCGGAAGGTCGTTCATGGCCGCCTACAACGCGTGGAACGGCGTGCCCATGACAGTGCAACCCATCCTGAAGAGCCTCGCGGTGAAGGAGTGGGGAGCCGATGGGATCATCTCCTCGGACGCCACCGCCGTGGAACTGATGGTCAACCAGCGGAAGTACTTCAAGACGATGGAAGAGGCGACCGCCGCGACCATCAAGGCCGGCATCGGTCAGATTCTGGCGGTCTATCTGAATGCTCCGAGGCAGGTGAAGCAGGCGCTGGCCGACCACTTACTCACCGAAGCGGACATCGACGCGGCCCTCCGAGGCAAGTTCAGAACCCTGATCCGGCTGGGACTGCTGGACCCGCCGTCCCTGGTTCCTTACTCGACCATCGGGAGCGCCGGCGAGCCCGAACCCTGGACCACGGAGAAGCACAAGACCGTGGCCCGCGAAGTGGCCCGCGAATCGGTGGTGCTTCTTAAGAACGCCGATGGCCTGCTGCCGCTGGACCGGGCGGCCATCAAGTCCATCGCGGTGATTGGCCCGCACGCGAACGAGGTTCTGATCGACCTCTACGGGGGCCGGCCGCCTTATACCGTGACCGCCCTGCAGGGAATCAAAGACAAGGTGACGCCCGGTACAGCCGTCAACTATGCCGCCACCAATGACAACGACGCCGCGTTGAAGGCCGCCAAGTCTTCCGACGTCGCGGTGGTGGTGGTGGGCAATCATCCGACCTGCAATGCGGGCAAGAACCTTGCCGCCATCTTCAACATCGATGTGTCCAGCAAGCCTTGCGCCGACCCGGGCGAAGGCAGAGAGGGGCGGGATCGGGAGTCGATTGACCTCTCGCAGGAGGAACTGGTCAAGCAGGTGTACGCGGCCAACCCGAAGACCATTGTCGTGCTGGTGTCGAGTTTCCCGTACGCGATCAGCTGGACGGAGGCGCACGTCCCGGCTATCCTGCACATGACCCATGCGGCCCAGGAGCAGGGGACCGCGTTGGCGGAGGTGTTGTTCGGCGACTACAATCCCGCCGGCCGCCTCAACCAGACCTGGCCTAAGTCGCTGGATCAGTTACCGCCGATGACGGATTATGACATTCGTCACGGCCGGACTTACATGTATTTCAAGGGCGAGCCGCTGTATCCTTTCGGTTATGGTCTGAGTTACACCACCTTCAAGTACTCGAAGCTGCGAGTAAGTGCCTCGAGGCTTCCAGCGAATGGAAGTGTCATGGTCAGCGTGGACGTGACTAACACCGGAAAGCGGGCGGGCGATGAAGTCATTCAACTCTATGTGCAACACCCGGCGTCGAAGGTGGAACGGCCCAACAAAGAGCTGAAGGGGTTCCAGCGCATCACTCTGAAGCCGAAGCAGAAGCGAACCGTACAGATCCCTCTGAAGGCCGAATCGCTGGCCTGGTGGGATGCGAAGCAAGGGCGTTTTGCCGTGGAGCAGGAGACCTTTCGGATTGTAGTGGGCGGTTCGTCGGCCGACGCGCGACTGTCGAAGACCCTCAATGTGACGCCATAGCGGCTTGCTTGCGGGGGTGTTCGCCCGCCCGGACCGCTCCGTGACCGTCGCGGCTCGGTTCCGAGGCTACTCACGGGCGCGGCTCGGCAAGGTATTGATGTTACCGAGCCGCGGGCGTCAGGAAGCGGAACCGTCACGCCACACCGAGGAAGTGGTTGCAGAAGTTGACCAGATACTTCCAGGCCAGGTAGTAAATAGCCAGAGCCATGGGGAAGGCAACCCACATCCACGCGGCGTTCTGCGCGATGAAGTCGATGCTCAGCAGCTTCGCCAGAACGTAGCCGCCGGGGATCAACAGCAGCGGGAGCAGCGCGCCGTGGACCCCGATGGGCAAATGCCAGCGATCGTGCAGCGCGAGATAGGCGACGTTCCACAGGCCCCAGGCATTCGGCACCACGGCCAGGGGGAAGACGGCCATTCGTTCGATCGGAATGGGCACGTTGAAGACGTAACGCAGAATCATGTACCCGGTGAGGCCGCACAACATCAGCGGCGTGGGCACGGCGATTCCAGCCAGATAAGCACGAAAATACGGGTGGTTGTTCATATTGACCTCATAATTGATACAGCAGTTGCGGAATAATGGCCGGGAACATGACCAGGCCAAGCGATACCAGCAGCAGAAGAACCCGGTCCAGCCAGCCCATGCGCGCACTGCGCTCATCCAGACGGCGCAGCATGCGCGGCCAGAGGTCGATGTCCTCATCCAGCCGGACCGGGGGGAGCGCCTGGCGGAGCATTTCACGAAGTTCGTTCTCGGTTAGTTTCATGGCGTGGCGTTTCATGGCATAACTCGCAATCTCCTCAGACTCTTCCTCAACAGCCCGATGGACCGGTGGATGCGCGACTTCACGGCCGCGACGGATATCCCCAACGCGGCGGCGATCTCCGCGCTGGACTCCTCTTCAATCAGCGCCAGACTCGCGGCGGCCTGCAGTTTCGCCGGAAGCTGGCGGAAAGCCGTGCGTATGGCATCGTTCAGCGATGTGTCGCGGATGGGACCCGGGGCCACCGGCACGTCCGTGACGTCGAACCCGGCCACCTCGCGCGATTTCGCTTTCAGAAAATCGATGGCCACGTTGGTGGCGATCCGCCGCGCCCACGCTCCAAACTCGTGCCGGGCATCGAAGCGCGCCCGGGCGCGGTAGATGCGCCAGAACGTCTCGATGGTGGCGTCCTCGGCGAGCGGCCCGTCGCGCAGGATGCGAACGATCCACGCGAAGACCTCCGCCTGGTGGCGGCGGAAGAGCGTTTCGAAGGCGTCCAGCTCGCCGGCCGCGAACCTGTGTTCGAGGTCTGCCGGTTCGTGGATTTCCGCCGCCGTGTCCATTTTCCTTTCCTGCTTAACCTTACTGTGGATTGGCCGGCGGGGATTCTTTTTTGTGGCTCGCCTGTGGCGGCTGCCGGCGACCCGCGAATTGGGTTCGTTTTGTCGCACGGGTTTGTTCCTGGGGAGATGCGCACAACCTGTTTTCAATCAGTTACGGGGGCTTTGCGCCTTCGTGGCAAAAGAGGCCATGGCGAATTGGGTTCGTTTCGTAGTGCGGCACTGGGATTGGGTTCGTTTCGTAATACAGGGGCACCGGTGGCCTGAGCCTACGATCTGCGGATTGCGGGGAGCCGCTGCGTTGGGCACACATGTCGCATTGACGGTAGCACGGGGCGGGCGGGATATCCCAGGGCAATTCGTGGAACCGGTTGGGTAATGTGGAGTTTGAGAGATCTGGGTTGTTGGGATCGCCGCGCGCGGCAAGGCAAGGACAGGCATCGTGCAACCAACCGGCATCATCGTCAAGGATCAGGACATCCTCGGAGGGACTCCGGTCTTCCGAGGCACGGGGGTCCCGTTTCAGGCGTTATTAGACTACCTGGAAGGCGGGGAGACACTTGGCGAGTTTCTGGACGACTTCCCGACGGCAACCAGGGACGCGGCGCTGGAGGCGCTCGAACTGGCGAAATCGCTCCTTGTCGGCCAATTGGGATGAGGATGATGCTGCTCGACGAGTGTATTCCGCGCAAGCTCAGGAACGCACCCTCAGATCATGAATGCCAGACCTTGCCCGACGCGGGCCTGGCCGGCCTGAAGAATGGAGTCCTGCTATCGCTGGCGGAAAGCGCCGGCTTCGATCTCTTCCTCACGATGTAGGAGCCGGCGATCCGGTAGTCGCGGAGTACTTAAGAATGAAATCGACCGAAGTATCCACCTGTGGTACGATGTCCTGATTCCAGGAGGAGGACAAATGCCCACAAATCGCGCCTTCGCAGACCCCGATTTAACTCCGGCCGATTTCAGCAGCTTCAGCAAGCAGGAGGTTTCCGCAGACGCCGCAGTCCAGGCGCTCGCGCAATTAGAGCCAATACCGGTACCGAGGAGCACGACTCCGATGGATTTGGCGGCGGTTATCGGCGCGGATGCCGCACAAAAGATCCAGAACTCCGGCAGGATCACTTTTCATACCGTCGGCGACACCGGCGGAATTCAGAGACCCGAATTCCAATTTGCGGTTGCCGAGGCCATGGCCGGCGACGGGGCGAGCGGCGCCTCGTTCTGGTATCACCTGGGGGACGTAGTCTACTATTGCGGTCAGGAGCAGTACTACTACGAGCAGTTCTTCGATCCGTACCGCAACTATAATGCCCCGATCTTCGCGATCCCCGGCAATCACGACGGCGCGGTTTTCACGGGCGAAAACGCGAAGTCCCTGGATGCGTTTGTGGAGAACTTTTGCGCCACCGCACCCGGCCGCAATCCGGACAGTCAGGGGGTGGTCCGAACGACCATGGATCAGCCGGGCGTGTATTTCACGCTGAACGCTCCGTTCGTGAAATTCATCGGGTTGTATTCGAACACGGGCGAGGGCGGCACGGAAGGAGTGATCGCCGGCCCCACCGTGGGCACCGCTCAGTTGGATTTCCTGCAGCAGCAACTGGCGGCGGCTAAGGCCGAGCGGGACAGCGGTCAATGGCGCGCACTGATCATCGCCACGCATCATCCGCCATTCACGGGCAGCCCGCAGCACGTGCCCAGCCCCAGCATGCTCAAACAGATCGACCAGGCCTGCACCGCGGCGGGCATTTGGCCGGACCTGCATCTCTCCGGCCACGCGCACCTTTACGAGCGATACACGCGGACCGTGGGTGGAAAGAGGATCCCCTACCTGGTGGCGGGCATGGGCGGATACTACAACCTGCCGGGTTTGAACCCGGGCAAGCGCGCCACGCCGCCCACCACTCCCGCCTCAGGCACGGACGCCAGCGGGAACCCGCTGACTCTTGAGGTGTACAACGATACGGCCTTCGGGTTTTTGCGGATGACCGTGTCGCCTGCTTCCATTACCGGCGTTTTCGTGACAGTTGATCCGACTTCGGGAAAAACCGGCACAGGAGACAGTTTTACGGTGGACCTTAAGGCCGGCACGGTTTCCACTGGTGGGTCTGTGGCAGGCGGCGCATCGTCCAAGGCTAAGGCGACGAGCGGCAAGTCCGCCAAAAGCGCGCCGAAGGCTGGCGCCGCCCCGTCGAAAACGAAGCAGGGTAAGGCCGCGAAAAAGCGCGGGAAGCAGGGCCTCTGATCCCGCGCGCAGGTCACGCGGCGGATGCGTGCTGAAGGTTCACGGCCAGGCTGGGGTGGCGGTCTCGATCTCCACCCTCCTCCTGGCTGATGGTTGCGAGGCATGATGCCGCGGAGTCCGGCTTTGCCTCGCGGGGGCTGGCTTGACGGGAAATCACAAGTACTTTATTATGTGAAGTACTTGCTAATTGCGGCTGCCTGAGTCGCGTGCCGCGGAGGTTCCGTTGAACGTCTTGCCGATGAAGCCGCCGGGCGCTTTGCCTGCGGTGTCCAGGACGCGGCTGGCCCGCCGGGTGTTGGCGATGTTGGGTGTTCTCGGCGCCGGCGTGTTGCCGGGGGCGCTCTGGCTGGAGCACGGGACCGAGATCACGCTGCCGGCACCCACGGGGCCATTCGCGGTTGGCCGCGCGATCTACGATTGGACCGACGATGCGAAGCCGGACACACTGGCGCCGGTTGCGGGAACGAAGCGCGAGCTTCTTGTCTGGATCTGGTACCCGTCGGCGGCCGGGCAAGCGGTTGCGATGGACGATTACGTGCCCGCTCAGATGCGGGCGGCGGCCGGACCCGCTGGCGGCCTGCTGAGACTTCTGACGCGGGATTTGTCAAAGGTCCACGGGCACAGTATTCGAAACGCCGAGATGTCACCGCAGCAGCGGTCGTACCCGGTGGCGATCATGAGAGCGGGGGCTTCCGCCGGAGTTTGGAACTATTCGACACTCGCCGAGGATCTGGCCAGTCACGGTTACGTCGTCGTGGGCTTCGATGCCCCTTACCGCACGTATGCGGTTGTTTTCCCCGACGGCCGGGTGGTGAGAAGGACGCCGGAGGATAACCCGGAACTCTGCGAGGGCGAGGCGCCAGCGCAGCAGGACCGTTGCGTGAGCAAAGTGCTGACTGCGTGGACCGCCGACATCGCGTGGGTACTCGACCGGCTGGAGCGGTTGAACACCTCGGACTCATCGGGCAGGTTCACGGGGCGCCTGGACATGACGCGCGTGGGAGTGTTTGGTCACTCCTTTGGCGGGGCCATCGCCGCGCGATTTTGCCACGACGATTCCAGATGCAAGGCCGGCATCGATGTGGACGGACGACCCTTTGGCCGCGTGATGCGGGAGGGCCTTCATCAGCCGTTCCTGTTCGTGCTGAGCGACCACATCCATTCGTCCGACCCGGAGGCGCGTCAGGTGCTGGCCGATATCCAGTCGATTTACGATCGTCTGCCTGCCGATGGACGGCTGCGCGTGGTGATCCGTGGTGCGGACCATTTCCTCTTCAGTGACGATGGAGCCCTGCGGAAAAGCCATATCGTGCTGCGGGCGCTGCGTATGTTAGGTATCGTCGGCATCGACGGACGCCGGCAGCTTGCCGTTACGGCGTATTGCGTGCGCAGCTTTTTCGACTGGTACCTCAAGGGGCAGGCGGTTCGCAGCGTAAGATCTCATCTCCGCTTTACCCCGAGATCCAGGTTCTCGATTGAGGCAGGCATGGCCTGACCACGAGCGTAAGACAAATGGTGACCTTCGACCCCGGTTGTTCCGGGTGGGCGGCCTTGTCCCACGATAAGGTCTGCTATGATCTCCGCCCCTGGCCGCCGGATAAGAGCACCGGTGCGTCTCTGCCCTGGCCAAAGGTGTGCTCCGATCTTCGCCCGTGGCCGGCGGACAAGGAGACCACGGCGGCTTCGCCCCTGGTCAGCCCTGCCCCACCCGAACATCGAAGGGAATTGGGGGACGCTCCATGACGCAGGTTGTTGGGAGCGGCGCGGCTGAGAAGTTGCTGCAGAGTGGCCGCCGGCCGACGTCCGGGCACCTCGGGTATCCTGAAGAGGGATACGATGCCCCCGGCATTCGAATGGGACCAGCACAAGGCTCGGTTGAGTTTACGGAAGCATCGCGTGAGCTTCGTCGAGGCTGTCGCGGTCTTCGGGGATCCGTTGGCGCGGATTTTCGACGACCCGGACCACTCCGCGGAGGAGCGCCGCGAAATCATCATCGGCCGTTCGGCAACAGCCAGGCTTCTCCTGGTATGTTTCACGGAGCCGGTTGAGGACCGGATTCGGATTATCAGCGCCCCTCGCACGACAAGGCGAGAACAGCATGACTATGAAGAACACGTCAGGAATCAAGTCCGGAACTAGAAGAACAGATCAACCGAGGCCGGAGTATCGTTTCAATTATGCCGAGGCCAGGCCAAATCGGTTCGCGGCAGGACGCGCGCGCTGAAGGTGGTCTACACCGGCATCGACCCTCTGCCGAACACCTTCAAGGACGGCTCGCAGGCCCTGGCCGAAGTCTGCCGCGGGGCGATGACGGCGTCTTTCGCGCAGGCAGGATTCAGGCCACGCGCGCATCAATACAGGCATTATGGGTGGTGGCCGTGTTATCGCAGCGATTCGACAAAGTGCTCAACAGCATCCGAAGCTGGAGGCTGGGTAAATCGTAGGTCGTTATGGTGTGCGCCGCGCACTTCTACAAACTGCTTTTGCGCAGCCGGAGAAGCATCAAGGACCTCTCGGCCTTGTTCGATGGGTACCACATCGTCCAATTGCCCTTGAATGACAAGGAGCGGGCTGCTGACGTTACGAATCGCGGCAGCGTTCTCGTACACCTGCGCGACCGCCGGATCTGCCTTCATCTTCACCACACCGCGTCCGTACCAGGGAATATCGTGTTTTGAAGACCATCGCATCGTTGCCTCGGCATTCGCTGGAGGAGCCTGCAGAATCAATCCGGCAACGTGCCGATTCGCCGCGACGTGGATCGCCATACCCGTTCCGATCGACCAGCCATAGGAGACGATAGGCGTTGCCGTACTCGGTGCAAGTCGCTGTTTAACATAGTCGAACTCCTGCAAAGCCGCGGACTGAATCGCTGCAATGTCCACCGAACCGCGGCTGAAACCGTATCCAGGATAGTCAAAGCAGATAGCATTCACATGCACGGTCTCACTTAACCACGCAAGCCGGTTCGCTTCGTGAGCCAAGTCCTCGTTGCTTCCATAAAAGAAGAGCACGAACGGAGCGTCGCCTTTATTGCTTCGGTAAAGCCATCCACGCAGCTTCGTTCCCTCCGTCGTCTGAATTTCCAGGGACTCGCGTCGCGGAACTTTCTCGCTCCATTTCTCGGGAGCCGGAGGCTTGGGCGGCTGGAAGACATCTTTCGCGTGCAGCGTATAGCTTATTCCTAGCGCCAAAAGAATCGCGAACATGGATTGACCTGATGACTAGTTCGGCGTATTTGATCCTGTCGCTCAGGTATACGTGCACGAAGGGCCCGCGGTTCCGCTTACTCTCAAAGGTCTGTGATGCCCAGACAACGCGTCGCGAAGGGCCGACAGAAGCCCAAGCCCCGGTTGGTCGGCCACTCGGAGACAATCCACTCGGCACATGTTGTCGTCTCGGAGACATGCGGGCCGCGGTGAGATCCCTCGAAGCCCGGAGAACCTGTGGTGTTAAGACGCGTCATCAAACAACCGTGCCGCGCTCAAACGGAGGGAGTTGGCGGGGCTGAGAGCCCCGCGCAGGCCACGGGCATGCCCCACAAGGCTGCCCGGATTCCTGGGACAGTCGGAAGAATCCTCCCTTAAGGCAGGTTGCACCCACGCTATACTAAAGACTCCGGGGGGAGACCCATGCGTGCTTACGCGAAGTTCGCGATCCTCGTTGTCGCGATTGTCGGTGTTTTGATCTGGCTTGCCGCCAGCGGCATCAGCGAAACCAAGACATACTACAAGACCATTGCCGAATTGAATGCAATGGGAGGTCAGGCGCAGCGCGAACGGCTTCGCGTGGGCGGAGACGTGGAACCCGGTTCCATCGTGCGTTCCGCCAGCGGCGTTACCTTCACGCTCAAGCAGGACGCGCGCGAGCTGAAGGTTGTCTACACCGGCATCGACCCTCTGCCGGACACCTTCAAGGACGGTTCGCAGGCCCTGGCCGAAGGCCGCCTCGGCGATGATGGCGTGTTTCGCGCCGGCAGAATCCAGGCCAAGTGCGCATCGAAATACGAGGCCAAACCGGTCCCGCGCAACGCGGCCAGCCTCTGACACGCCGGTGAGAACCCCATGGAGAACATAGGCGCCCTCGCGATCCTCCTCGCTTTCTGTCTGGCGGTTTACTCCGCGGTGTGCTCGGTGATCGGCAAGGTGGCGAAGAAGCCGTTCCTCGCGGTGAGCGCGCAACGGGCCGTGTACGCCGTCTTCGCGTTGCTGACCCTCGCCTCCGGCCTGCTGGTTTACCTGCTGCTCGCGGGTAATTACACCATCGCTTACGTGGCTGCGCACAGCGATCCCGGCATGCCCGCGCTCTACAAGTTCACGGCATGGTGGGGCGGCCAGGAAGGCTCGCTGCTGCTGTGGTCGTGGCTTCTGGCGGGTTATTCGGCGGTGGTGATGTGGACGAACCGGCGCCGGTTCCGCGACATGATGCCGTGGGTGACCTTCGTGCTGATGGCCACCGAGACGTTTTTCCTGACGCTGATCAGCTTTCCGCTCTCGCCCTTCAAGATTCTGATCTCCGGCGCCAAGGCGAACCTGGTGGAGGGCATGCCGCAGGGGCTGAACCCGCTGCTGCAGTATCCGGCGATGGCCATTCACCCGCCCATGCTGTATCTCGGGTACGTCGGCTTCACCGTGCCGTTCGCGTTTGCGATCGCGGCGCTGATCACCAAGCAGCCCGGGGACGCGTGGATCCATACCACGCGACGCTGGACCCTGGTCACGTGGCTGTTCCAGAGCACCGGCGTCACGCTGGGCATGGGATGGGCGTACGCGGTGCTCGGCTGGGGCGGCTACTGGGGCTGGGACCCGGTGGAGAACGCCTCCCTGCTTCCGTGGATCAGCGGCACCGCTTTCCTGCACTCGGTGATGATGCAGGAGAAAAAGGGAATGATGAAGGTGTGGAACATGGTGCTGGTTTCCGGCACCTTCTTCCTGTGCATCCTGGGCACGTTCCTGACACGCTCGGGCATTGTCAGCTCCGTACACGCCTTCGCGCAGAGTTCCATTGGCACCTACTTCGTGGTGTTCCTCACCGTGGGCATCGCCGCCACCATCTGGATTATTCTGGACCGCCTGAAGTATCTGAAGAGTGAAGCGCATCTTGAGAGCGTGGTCTCGCGCGAGTCGAGTTTCCTGTTCAACAACCTGATCCTGCTGTCCAGTTGCTTCGCGGTGCTGTGGGGCACGCTGTTCCCGGTGATTTCCGAGGCGCTCACCGGCGAGAAGATCAGCGTGGACAAGCCGTTCTACGACAAGATTCTGGTGCCCGTGGGCCTGTTCCTGATGTTTCTCACCGGCGTGGGGCCGCTGGTGGCGTGGCGCCGCAGCTCGCTGGAGAGTCTGCGCCGCGCGTTCCTGTGGCCGTCGGTGGCGGCGCTGGCGCTGGTGGCGGCGCTGTGCTTTGGGGGCATGTACGAACACCCCTACGCGCTGGTCTCTTTCGGGTTGTGCCTGTTCGTCACGGTCACCATCGCGCTGGAGTTCTGGAAGGGCGCCAACGCGATTCGCGCCAAGAGCGAGATGGGCTTGCTGCGAGCGGCCGTGGAGCTGACGCATCGCAATACGCGCCGCTACGGCGGATACATCGTGCACATGGGCGTGGTGCTGATGTTCATCGGGTTCACCGGGGCGGCATTCAATAAGGACCGCACCGTGCAGGTTACGCCCGGCGAGGACTTCGCCATCGGCCACTACAACCTGCGCGTCATCGACGTGCAGGACGGCGGTAACGAGATCAACGACAACTACGAATGGCGCGCGGTGTCGGTGGACGTTCGCAAGGCCGGGGAGGACCTGGGAACTCTGCGGCCGGAGCACCGCTTCTACAAGTCCAGCCGGCAACCTGCTTCCGAGGTCGCCATCCGCCGGCGGCTGAACGAAGATTTGTACGTCAATTTCGCGGGCATGTCCAGCGATGAGAGCAAGCTGGTGATCCAGGCGTACGTGTTCCCGCTGGTTTCGTGGATCTGGCTCGGCTATTATGTTCTGCTTTTCGGCACGCTGGTGTGCCTGGTGCCGCCGAAGGTGCGGCTGGCGTACGCTCGCACCGAGATTGTGGGCATCGTGGGGAAGCGCGCGTCAGTCGAGAAATAGGGGAGAAATAGTTGGCTCGCTGGAAGAGATTCGTTCTGCTGGCCGCGGTGGCCGGCCTGCTTGCCGGGCAGGACGGCGCCACGCTGATCACTCCGGCGGTGCGCCGTGTGGGGATGCGGCTGGCGTGCCTGTGTGGAACGTGCAAGAACACCGTAGCGGACTGCCCCATGCTGGAGTGCGGATACTCGAAGCCGGCCCGGCTGAAAATCGCCCGGATGCAGGCCGAAGGAAAGTCCGACGACGAGATTGTCGCGTCGTTCGTGAAGGAGAATGGATTGCAGGTGCTGGCATCGCCACCGACCACCGGCTTCAGCCTGCTCGCCTGGGTGATGCCGTACGTGGTGATTGCGCTCGGGCTGGTGGCGATCGCGTGGTTCGTGAAGAGGTTCGGCGCGCGCCGCGCGGCCGCCGGGGTGCCGGAACTGGATGAAGAGACGCTCCGGCGCTACCGGGAGCAGATTGAAAAGGATGTAGCGAAACTCGAATAATGTTCCTTGTCCTGGCTGTGCTGCTTGCCGTAGGCGCGCTGCTGTTCACGTTGCTGGTCCGCGCCAAAGACGTTCCCGAGCCCGAAGCGCCGTCTCCCACCGCTCATCTGGAACAACGAAAAGAGCAGATTTACGAGAATCTTCGTGATTTGCAGTTCGAATATCGCGTGGGCAAGTTGTCCGACGAAGATTATCAGAAAACCAAGCTGGGGCTGCAGACCGAACTCGCCGGGGTTCTGGCGGAAATCGACCGTCTGCAACCGGCGGTTGTGCCTGCCCTAGCGCCCCCATCGCTGCCGCGCACGCCCGTCGCCATGTTCTGTTCCTACTGTGGCGCGAAATTCCCGCGCCCCATGAAGTTCTGCGGGGAATGCGGAAAGGCGGTGGCTTCATGAAGAAAAAGGTGACGGGCACCGAATTTCCGCACCGGGAAGCTGCTGAAAACAGCCCGTCACCTTTTTCCCGTTGCCTGCTGATAACTCTCGCGTGCGCGCTGCCGGCGCTTGCGGGCGTCGACGGCACCGTGGCCAACCGGACCACCGGCAGCCCGCAACCCAACGTCATCCTGCAACTCCTGCAGCCCACCCAGCAGGGACTGCAGACGCTCGGCACGGCAAAGTCGGACGCCGCCGGCAAGTTCCACTTCGATCAGGAACCGCCCGGGCCGAAGCTGGTGCAGGCCATCTACGCGGGCGTTGTGTACACGCACATGATCCCGCCTGGATCGCCCACGTCCGGCGTCGAGGTGCCCATCTTCGATGCCACGAAGGATCGCTCGGCGGCGAAGCTGGCCGAACATTTCATCCTGCTGCAGCCGTCGGCCGGCGAGCTTTCCGTGAGCGAGACGTTCATTTATCAGAACGACGGCACGAAGACGTTCAACGACTCTTCCGCCGGCTCGGCGCGATTCGTGACTCTGGGCGAGTTGAAGCAGAGCCCCTCGGTTTCCATAACGCCGCCCGGCGGCATGCCCATCACGCGACCCACCGAGCCTGGTAAAGCGAAGAATTCGTACCGCGTCGACTACCCGGTGATGCCCGGTGAGACGCGCTTCGACGTGACCTATACGATACCCGCGGCGGACCCGCTCGAAGTCGGCGCGAAAGTGCTGGAAACCTCGGGTCCGCTGCGCCTGGTGGTGCCGAGCGGCGTCACCCTGAAAGGCGACAACCTCGACCTGGTCGGCCAGGAACCTGCCACCCAGGCCGTCATCTACAACGTGAAGGGCAACCAGTTCCGGGTGCAGGTGCTGGGGAGCGGAACGCTGGCGCGCGGCGAGAACAGCGCGGGGCCGGCGGCGCCGCAGGAGGACACCGGCGCGCCACAGCTTCAGGAAGCGACACCGCGCCTGTATGACCGGATGGGGCTCATTCTCGGCCTGACCTTCGGCGTTCTGCTATTGGGCTCGATTCTGCTTTGGCGCAGCGGGGCTGGGAAAACTGGGAAAACCGCGAAAGGCGACCGCTAGTGCTTACTTGCGGACCGCTCCGTCACCGTCGCGGCTCGGTAGCATCCCGGAACCGAGTCGCATGAACGCCGTCGACGTCGAGGGCGTCTGGAAATACTACGGCGATTTCCCGGCGTTGCACGGCATCGAGCTGACCGTCGAGCGCGGCGCGTGCCTTGCCCTGCTGGGGCGCAACGGCGCGGGCAAGACCACGCTGCTGCGCATCATCGCGGGCCTGTCGCGGCCGGGCAAGGGCCGCGTGAACGTGCTCGGCCAGAACGCGCGCGACAAACAAACCCGGCGCAACATCGGCGTGCTGGGCCATTCCATTGGCGTCTACGAGGAGCTGTCCGCTCTGGAGAACCTGCGTTTGTTCGCGCGTCTCTACGGCATGCCCGATCCCACGCGCACGGCGATGGAGTGGCTGGAGCGCACCGGTCTCTCGGTAGTCCGCGACGGTCTGGTGCGCGAATTCTCGCGGGGCATGCGCCAGCGGCTGGCGGTGGCGCGCACGTTTCTGCACGATCCCGCGCTGCTGCTGCTGGACGAACCCTTCACCGCGCTGGACGACCGCGCCATTGCCGTGCTGCAATCGCTGCTGCGACAGGCGCAAGGCGAGGGCCGCAGCATCATCATGTCCACGCACCAGTTGCGGGAGGCGCTGGAACTGGCCACCGATGTGGCGCTCCTCAATCGCGGCAAGCTCGCCTTCCGCGGCCCGCGCAGCCAGGAAATGCTCGACGATCCCGGGTGGCTATACCGCAACTACGGAGAAGCATAACGTGGCCGCCGTTCTGTACCTGCGCCAGACGCTGGCCGTTGCCGGCAAGGACCTGCGCTCGGAATTGCGCAGCAAGGAGACCATCAACGCATCGCTCTCCTTTGCCCTGGTCATCCTGCTGTTGTTCAGCTTCGCCTTCGACCCCAGCGCCGAAACCGTCCGCGAGATTTCCGGCGGGCTGCTGTGGCTGGTGTTCGCCTTCGCCGGCGCGCTGATTCTCAACCGCAGTTTCGCGCGCGAGCTGATGAACGACTGCCTGGATGCGCTGCTGGCCTCGCCCACCAGCGGCAGCCAGCTCTTCCTCGGCAAATGCATCGCCAATTTCGTGCTGCTGATGGGGGTGGAAGCGGTGTGCCTGCCGGTGTTCGGCATCTTTTATAATGTGGCCTGGACTCGGCGGTTCGGATGGCTCGCCATCGTCTTTGCACTGGGAACCTGGGCGCTCACGGTGATCGGGACCATGTTCAGCGCGCTCACCGTCAACCTGCGGTTGCGCGAGCTGATGCTGCCGATTCTGGTATATCCCATGATGCTTCCGGCGCTGATGGCGGCCATTCAGTTGACCACGGTGTTGATGACCGGCGCGCCGCCCGGGAACGAGAACATGATATGGCTGCGTCTGCTGGTGGGTTTCGATATCATCTTCACTATCCTGGGAGTGGGCCTTGTAGAGACTGTGCTCATCGGATGAACCATGCGTGAAAAACTGATCTACTTGTTTTCGATCGCGGCCATGGCGCTGATCGCCTGGGACCTGTATCGCATCTTCATGGTGCTGCCGGACGAGGCCAACCAGGGCGCCATCTACCGCATCATTTACTTTCACGTGCCGGCGGCGATCGTGGCCATGACTGGCTTCTTCGTGGCCATGGTGGGGAGCGCGCTGTACCTGATTACGCGGAATCTCCGGTTCGATTCCGTCGCCGCCGCCGTGACCGAAGTTTCGGTGGTCTTCGCCGCCGTGAACCTGGTGACCGGCAGCATCTGGGCGCGGGTGATCTGGGGCATCTGGTGGACCTGGGACGCGCGGCTGACGTCGATGCTCATCTGCTGGCTGCTCTACGCCGGCTACCTCATGCTGCGCCGCGCCACGGACGAGCCCACGCAGCGCGCGCGCCTCTCGGCGGTGCTGTCCATCTTCGCGTTCGTGGACGTGATCATCGTTTGGAAGTCCATCGAATGGTGGCGGACGCAGCATCCGGCGCCGGTGCTCAGCATTCGCAACGGCGGCGGGATGGCGCCGGGGATGGAATCGCCGCTGTGGTGGAATGTTCTGGCGATGACGCTGGTGGCGGCCTCGCTGGTGTTGCTGCGGATGCGCCAGGAAAGCATTCGCCGGGAACTCGACGCGTTGCGGCGGTATGCGCACGCACTGTAGGAGCGTTCGATGGATACTCGCAATTTCACTTTCATGTTCTACGGCTTTCTGGCCGCGTGGGTCATCGTGCTCGGCTACGTGATCTCCATCGCCATGCGCGAGAGCCGGCTGCGGAAGGAACTGGACCGCGTCCGGCAGATGATCGAACACCGGGAGAGCTGATCGACAGCGGACGGTAACATCTGCTTATTGCGCATCGGCGCAATGGCCCCCGGGCCCGGACTTCGGCGTCCCGCCGAGTCCGCGAAGTGGCGTTTCCTACAATATCCACCCCCCTCATTCGTCTACAACCGTGGGTGAAGGACGCGGTGAGTCTGGAGCAGATGGCGCTCGAACAGGACCAGCGGATATCCGAGGCGGTACGGCGGGAGCAGTCCCGGCTGCGCAACTTTATTCGGCGGCGCGTGCCCGACCCGCGCGACGCTGAAGACATTCTGCAGGACGTCTTCTGCAAGCTGGTGGAAGCGAACCGCCTGCTGATGCCGATCGAGCACGTCACCGGATGGCTGTTTCGCGTGGCGCGCAATCGCATCACCGATCTCTTCCGCAAGAAGGAGCCGGAGAGCTTCAGCGACGCCGCCGTCGCCGGCGCGGACGACGAACTGCTGCGGTGGGAAGACCTGCTGCCTTCGCCCGATGCCGGACCGGAGGCGCTTTACGCCCGCAACGTGCTGCTCGATGAACTCGAGTTGGCGGTCGACGAGCTGCCCGAGGAGCAGCGCGAGGTATTTGTTGCGCACGAGTTGGAAGGGCGCAGCTTCAAAGAGATCGCCGCCGAGAGCGGCGTGAGCGTGAATACGCTGCTCTCGCGCAAACGCTATGCGGTGCTGCGTCTGCGCCAGCGACTGCAGATCATCTACGACGAATTTACGAAAGCATGAGGAACTGAACATGAAAAGGAAATGGATTTGGCTGGCTCCGCTGGCGATTCTGGCGATGCTGCTGTTTATCGCCCTCGGCGGCGAAGTAGTGCGGCAACTGTGGAACTGGCTGCTGCCGCCGCTCTTCGGCTGGCGCCAGATTACCTTCTGGCAGGCGATTGGAATTCTGGCGCTGTGCCGGATCCTCTTCGGCGGACTTGGAGGCCACGGTTCCTATCGCTCCAATTGGCGCCGTCGCATGGCTGACCGCCGGGAGCACATGACCCCGGAGGAGCGGGAACGACTCCGGCAGGGCATGCGCGGATGTTGCGGCTTCGGCCCATCCACCAGTGAGAGCGAGGGGCAAGGGAGCCATTTCGATAGCGCCCCAAGCCATGCCGACCCATCCCGGTGAACGGCCACGTCGCCGTCGCGGCTTGATCAGTCCGTAGCGAAGATTCTACCGGCCGGCCACCGTGTGAATCTTCATGGTGTTGGTGGCGCCGGGGGCCTGCGGCTGGTCGCCGGCGACGAACAGGATGTGCTGGCCCGGCGCCACTCTGCCGCGCTCCAGCAGCGTGCGGTCCATCCACGCCAGCATCTCATCCACGGTGTGGAGCTCCGGAGTCACCACCGGGGTGATGGCATACCAGACGGAGAGCTGCCGGGCCACGCTGTCGGTAGCGGTGAACGAAAACACCGCCACCGGCGGACGGCGGCTGGCGATCAGGTGCGCGCTGGAGCCGGAGACCGTAAACACGGCGATGGCTTTGGCCCCGGCCATGCCCGCCGCCCGGCAGGCCGCGTCGGCGACGATCTCACGAAGTTCCGGATGGGCGGTCTCCAACAGTGGCAGGGAGGGCAGCACCGCGTGCGCTTCGGTGGCGGAAGCGATCTCGGACATGGTGCGCACCGCCTCCACCGGATAGCGGCCCGTGGCGGTTTCGCCGGAAAGCATGATGGCGTCGGTGCCGTCGTACACGGCATTGGCCACGTCGCTGACCTCGGCGCGCGTGGGCACCGCCGATTCGATCATCGACTCCAGCATCTGCGTGGCGGTGATGACGAACCTTCCATGCTCCCGCGCCATCTCGATAATGCCCTTCTGGATGTGCGGTACGTGTTCCAGCGCCACTTCCACACCGAGGTCGCCGCGCGCCACCATCACGCCATCGGAGACGTGCAGAATCTCGTGGATGCGCTGCCACGCTTCGGGCTTCTCGATCTTGGCGACAATCGGAGCCGTGCTGCCCTTCGCCTCCATGTGCCGGCGCAGCCGAATGACGTCCGCCGCGCGCCGCACGAACGACAACGCCACCATGTCCACGCCCTGTTCCAGACCGAAATCGAGGTCGTTGAAGTCCTTCGGCGTCATGGAGGGCGCGCTGACGGTGGTGCCGGGCAGGTTGATGCCCTTGCGATCGGAGATCATGCCGCCACGCACCACCTGGCACTGCGCCTCGGTTTCATTGGAGCGAATCACCACCAGCTCCACGGCGCCGTCGGCGAGCAGAACGCGGTCGCCCGACCGCACGTCCTTCGCGAAATCGGCATACGTGGTAGAGGCCAGCAGACGGTTGCCGGGAACATCCTCCACGGTGATGGTGAAAGAGTCGCGCGTTTCCAGCCGCACGGGGCCCTCGGGAAAAGTGCCCAGGCGGATCTTCGGACCCTGCAGGTCCAGCAGAATGCCGGTGTGCGTGCGCGCCTTGGCCGCAGCCTCGCGGATGACGCGGATGAGCGGGGCTCCGGTCTCCTGAATCCCGTGGGAGGCGTTCAGGCGGAACAAGTCCACACCGGCCCGGATCAGGTCCCGGATTACCTCCGGGGAACTCGAAGCGGGACCCAGCGTGGCCACGATCCGGGTGCGTCGCAACTCGTGACTGCGATCCGTGGGTGACGCCGTTGTGGCCATAGTCAGGTTGCCAGCACGTCGGCCAGCGCCAGCATCTCACTGTCGAGCGTTTTGCGCCGCGCCGCCACTTCGCTCAGCTCGGTGGTCCCGAGTTCGGCGCCCTTCAGCCCCACCAGCACGCCGCAACGGCCCTCGGCGATGCAGTCGACGGCGGCGGCCCCGAACCTGGTCGCCAGGATGCGGTCCGCGTAGGTGGGATCGCTGCCGCGCTGCACGTAGCCGAGAATGGTGCTGCGCAGGTCGAATCCCATGCGCTCGCGATGCTGGTCGAAGTACTCGGTGAGTTTCGCCGCGTTGTAGGCCGCTCCCTGCGCCACCACGATCAGCGCGTGCGGTTTGCCCCGCTCCCAGGCCTCGCGGATCTGGAGCGCCACGTCCTCCGGATCGGTCTTCTTCTCCGGCAGCACAACCGCCTCGGCGCCTCCGGCGATGGCCGCCATCAGCGCCAGGTATCCACAGGTGCGCCCCATCACCTCCACCAGGAACGCGCGGCGGTGCGAGGAAGCAGTGGTCTTGAGACGGTCGATCGCTTCCAGCGCCACGTTGAGCGCCGTGTCCACACCGATGGTCATGTCCGAGCCATACACATCGTTGTCGATGGTGGAGGGGATGCCCACCACCGGGAAGCCCATGGAGGAGAGGGCGTGCGCCCCGGCCTGGGTGCCGTTGCCGCCGATGACGATGAGGGCCTGAATGCGCTCGGTGCGAAGGCGGTCCAGCGCGCGCTCCCGCGCATCCGGCGTATCGTACTCGGGGGACCGCGCGCTGCCCAGTATGGTTCCGCCGCGCTGCATGATCTCGCCGACGTCGCGCGGCCCCAGCGGTTGCACGTCGCCCTGCAGCAGACCGCCGAAACCGTGGCGGACGCCGGCCACTTCCCAGCCCCTGCTCACGGCCATGCGCACCACGGCGCGAATGGCGGCATTCATGCCGGGCGCGTCGCCCCCGCTGGTCAGAACCGCGATCCGTTTCATGTTTCCGATCCTCTTCGCGCACACGCCGGGTGTCTTCGTTGTTCTATGTGGCGCTTGCGCGTGGTTACGCGTGTCGCGGCCGGGTTCGCCGCAGGGTAGGAGGTTCTCCTCGCCACGACGGTGTGGCGTGCTCCAGCGCTGAATGGTTACTATTCTAGCTGATCGGGGTGGGGGGCGCGCGGGTTGCGGCCGTCCGTTGCGGTCGTCGGCCTCGGCCGTCCGACGGTTGCGGCCGTCCGACAGCGTCACTCCGGGCCGACCCGGAATTGGGTTCGTTTTGTATATGAGCGGCGGTCCGGGACTCCGGCTTGCTGAGCCGGTGTCGTGCCGGCATTTATTCGGTATTCCAATAACATCGCGGCCATTGACGGCCCGGCGGCGCCACTCCGGGGCGACTCGGAATTGGGTTCGTTTCGTAAATTAGCGGCGGTCCGGGACTCCGGCTTGCGGGCGCGGTGCGGCGCCGCGCATTTATTCGGTCCGGGGAGATGGGTACGATAGTGAGCATGGCGCATTCACGGTAGCATGGGCCGACGGGATATCCGAGGGGCGGCGCATGGAAGCGGTTGTTTATTGTGGTGTTCGACTGGTGTGAGTTGTTGCGAACCGTGGTGGTGCAGGAAGCGTGTTACGTTCCGGAGCGCTCGGGGCAGAGACGAACACAGGACGAATATGGTGTCGTCGTTTTGTTCAAGGAAGAAGCGCCTCCGCGCGGATGGCTCTCTGTGACAATTACCGTTCCCGGAGTTTTGTAGCGCTCTGCTCGGACACGAGCAGTTTTCGCTCGGCTCCACGGAATAGGCATTACAGCAAATCCAAAGCAATCCGGGGAGGTCGTGAGGCGCATCGAACGAAGCCTCCAGGTATACCCGTATCACCACGCAGGTGAAGAGTACATGGCCCTCGACGTGAGAGGGGCAGGAGTCTTCCGATACCACTAGCGGGCGCCAATGGACGCCGGCGTCAGGGAGAGTCCGGTGATCTCATGCAGCAGCCGGGACGCGCATTGTGCCCGCTTGAGGCAGGCTCGGCGATCCTGCTCTGAGAGCGGAGCGCCCAGCAGCCCTGCGATGTACTGAACGTCGGCGAGCGCGCGGGCAACGTTGTTGTGGAGGGTAGGCAGCACTATTAGGACACTACCCGCCGTGTGTCCCCAGAACCTCTAAGACGACGGCGAACCCAAGGGCGGCCGTTCCGTATACATCGCCCATATCAAAGCTCTATATAATACTTATATATGAAGGCGCTTCTGATCCAGATGGACGAGCAGACGCTGGCGGCCTTGAACCGCGTCGCCGAACCCGGCAAGCGCAGAAGGTCGGAGTTTGTCCGGCAGGCGATTCGCAGGGCCATCCGTCAGGCCGAGTACCGCACCATGCGGGAGGCCTATGGCCGGCAGCCGGATTCGCCGCTGGATGCCGATGACTGGTCCACGGCCGAGGAGTACAAGCCGTGAGGCAATTCGAGATCTGGTGGGCGGACCTGCCTGCGCCCGCGGGACGGCGGCCGGTGCTGCTGTTGAGCCGCAACGACGCTTATCAGTACCTCAACAAGTTCATCGTCGCCGAGATCACCACGACGGTCCGGGCGATCCCGGTGGAGGTACGGGTGGGACGCCTGGAGGGACTGCCGTCGGCCTGCGTCGCGAACCTCGACAACATGCGCATGGCGGCACGGCCGTGGCTCAGCGCGCGGGCCGGTGTGTTGGCGCCGTCGAGGCACGGGGAGGTGAAGCGCGCTCTTGGATACGCACTCGGGTGGGACGAGTTGATCGAGGCCGTCGGGTGAGCACGGCGCGGCGAAGGCGGCCTGAGAGGCCGCCGCAGGCTGAGAGCCTGCCCCACTGCCCCACGGGCGCCTGTGCTATCCTGAATGGGTACATAAACAGGATTAAGATAAAGACGAGGAGTACCGATTCGAGAATGGCACTGGCGGCTGATCTGAAAACGAAGGTTATCGCGCAATACCGGCAGCACAAGAATGACAGCGGCTCGCCAGAAGTTCAGGTAGCGATCCTCAGCCAGAGGATTCTCCAGCTTACGGACCACTTCAAGACGCACAAGAAAGACCATCACTCCCGCAAGGGACTTCTCTCGATGGTCGCTCGACGGCGCCGTTTGCTGGACTATCTGAAAGGCCGGACGCCGGAGCGGTACAAGGCCCTGATTCAGAGTCTCGGCATCCGCCGTTAGCGCGAAGCCCGAGGCCAGGTGGCCGCGCGTCCTGGTGGACGCGATCACCGCACGCAGTCACTCCCAAGTCTCCCTCTTAATCACAGACGGCGCACGCCGAAAAGGCGGAGTCGCCCAGGTTAAAGGAACCATGATGGTCCACACAGTTGAAATCGACCTGGATGGTCGTAAGCTCTCCCTTGAAACAGGAAAAATCGCAAAACAGGCTAACGGCGCGGTAGTGGTGCGTTCCGGGGACTCGGTAGTCCTGGTCACCGCCTGCGCCGCGGAAGAACCCAAGCCCGGCGCCAGCTTCTTTCCGCTCACGGTCGACTACCGCGAATACACATACGCCGCCGGGAAGATCCCGGGCGGCTTCATCAAACGCGAGGGCCGTCCCTCCGAGAAAGAGATTCTGACCAGCCGGATGATCGACCGGCCCATTCGTCCTCTGTTCCCGGAAGGCTTCTCGTACGAAACGCAGGTCATCGGCATGGTGCTCTCGGCCGATCCGGAGCGCGATCCGGCCACCCTCGCCATTGTGGGTGCGGCGGCGGCGCTGGCTATCTCCGATATTCCGTTCCATCACGTGCTGGGCGCGGTGAGGGTCGGCCTGATCGACGGGAAACACGTGGCCAATCCGGGCTACAACGAGAGCCGCGAATCGAAGATCAACATCACGGTTGCCGGCTCGGAAGAGGGCATCGTGATGGTGGAGGCGGGCGCCAATCACGCCAGCGAAGCCGAAGTCATCGCCGCCATCGAATACGGCCACGATTGCTGCAGAAAGGTTGCCGCGGGAATTCGCGAGCTGATGGCGAAGGCGGGCAAGCCGAAGAGGGAATTCACTCCCGCGCCGTTCAATGAGGAGTTGCTCGGCCAGATCGCGAAGAGCATTCGCACGGAGCTGACCGACGCGATGGATACCGCGAAGCACTCCAAGGAAGAAAGCCATCACCTGGTGAGCGCCGCGAAGAAGAAGGTGGTGGAGGCCGCTCCGGAAGAGCAGAAGGCTGAAGCCGGCCAGGTGTTCGACATCCTGAAGGAGCGGATCTTCCGCGAGCAAATGTTGAACGAGCACCGCCGTCCGGACAACCGCAAGTTCGACGAGATTCGCAAGATCTCCATCGAGGTGGGCGTGCTGCCGAGGGTACATGGGTCGGCGCTGTTCACCCGCGGCGAGACGCAGTCGCTGGTGAGCACCACGCTGGGCACCAAGGAAGACGAACAGCGCCTGGAGATGTTCGACCCCGGCATCACCAACAAGCGCTTCATGCTGCACTACAACTTTCCGCCGTTCAGCGTCGGCGAAGTTGGGTTCATGCGCGGTCCGGGCCGCCGCGAAATCGGACACGGCGCGCTGGCGGAGCGTTCCATTCTCGCCGTGCTGCCCGACGAGAAGGCGTTCCCGTACACGCTGCGCGTGGTCAGCGACACTCTGGAATCGAACGGCAGCAGTTCCATGGCGACGGTTTGCGGCGCCACGCTGTCGCTGATGGATGCGGGCGTTCCCATAGCCACGCCGATTGCCGGTATCGCCATGGGACTGGTGATGGAAGGCGACAAGTACGCCATCCTCACCGACATCGCCGGCGCCGAGGACCACTACGGCGACATGGACTTCAAGGTGGCCGGTTCGCGCACCGGCATCACCGGCCTGCAGATGGATATCAAGGTGCCGCGCGTTTCCACGAAGGTGCTTACCGAAGCGCTGGAGCAGGCCCGCAAGGCGCGGCTGTTCATTCTGGACAAGATTGTCGAGGTGATCGCCGAGCCGCGCAAGGAGATGTCGCCCTATGCGCCGCGCATCTACACGGTCATGATTCCGGTAGACAAGATTCGCGAGCTGATCGGTCCGGGCGGCAAGATGATCCGCAGCATCGTGGACGAAACCGGCGCCAAGATCGACGTGTCGGACGACGGCACGGTGAACATTTTCGCCTCCGACAGCGAATCCGCCAGCAAGGCCATTCAACGCGTCACCGACATTGGCGCGGTGGCCGAAGTGGGCAAGACGTATCTGGGCAAAGTGGTTCGCCTGGCCGAATTCGGGGCCTTCGTGGAGATCTTCCCCGGAACCGACGGCCTGCTGCACATCAGCGAGATCTCGGAGAACCGCATCAAGCAGGTCCGCGACGAGCTGAAGGAAGGCGACCAGATCCTGGTAAAGGTTCTGGCGACCGAAGGCAACAAGATCAAGCTGAGCCGCAAGGCCGTGCTGCGCGAGCAGCGCGAGAAGCTGAAGACGGGCAAAGCGTAAGACTTGACACGCGGCGACGGCCGCGTTTTTGCGCTACCAGGCGAGAACGCGGCTTTGCGCCGCGTGTTGGGCATGGCCGGTTCGGCCACCGAACCGGATGAAAACCGCCGGGAGCGGCGAGGGATGAAGCAGGGGAAGGCGGGGCTGACCCCCGCGCAGACCGAGGGCCTGCCCCACAGGGCCGGACGGCGCCCTGCGCTGTGTCTGGTTACGAGATCTCCAACAGTACCCAGCCGGCCAGCGTTGCCGGCTGGTTCCCGAGGAACACGATGCGGCGGGTCTTGGGAAATGGCAGACCGGACTGCACCGCGCGAGCGTAGAACGGGATCTGGCGAAGAACCTGCCGAAACGGCTCGTCGGTGGTGTCGAGATTCGCCACCTTCGACAGGAACCCGGCGGCCCAGCCGAGCGGCAGGACGCACCCACCACCCGCGGCCCGCACTTCACTCACCTTCTGTTCGAGTTCAAAGACAGATGCCCCCAGCGGGCTCAGGCCGGCCCACTCGGCGTAGCGCCGGTGCAGAGCGAGAGCCTCGGCCGCGTAGTCGTTGGCGGCCTGCAGGATGGCGCTGCGATCCGGCACGCGCGGGTTGCCCGCCGTGCGGCCGCTTCGTTTGATGAACTCGTTCTCCTGCCAGGCGCCTTCAAAGGTGGCGCCGGGCACGGCCATCTCGGCAAAAGTGGGCGTGCTGTCGTCGGGCCTGCGGCCGGGGACGGAACCGCGCGGGCTGGTCTTCCACGCCAGCTCGTACTTGCCGCCGCGCGATTCCAGCGTGGAGGTGCGCAGCAGGTAGATCTTGAATTGCGATTCCGCGATGGCAGCCGAGTCGGTCGGCAGGATCGCACGCATGGCGTTGGCGCCGCCGGGGCCCAAAGTCACGTCCTCCACCCCCAGCCCCGGATGCCGAAAGGCCCGCGGATCGCCCGAAGCGGCGCGCTCGGTCAGTTCCTTCGCCGCACGCTCGTTCCAGCGGCCGTGTACGAGCGCCGTCCGCAACGCGCCCTTGAGCGCGCTGGCGGGCAGATACGGGCCCGCCGTAGCCGTCGCGAACGTGGGGATGAACGTGTCCTGCTGGCTGGCCCGGTTTAGAAACTGCGCCGCGCCCGGATGCTCGAAGGGGATGCGCCGTCCGGCGAAGTTCTGCGCGAAGCCTCCCCAGGAGGCGAAGTCCAGCTTGTCCGATTTCTTGAGCTGCGCCAGATAGCCGTCCAGACGAGGGCCCTTGGCCAGCAGGCGGAAAATGCGCCGCTGATCGAGCACGTTCACGTGGTCTTTCCAGACCATGTAGTCGATGGGCGACAGCCGCTGGCCATCGCCCACCAGCGTGGGCGTCAGACACGTAACGCGGTATCTCATGGCGTCACCCGCAGAGGGATGGGAATGGCCACCGCGAAGCCGGCGCGATACACCGGGTGCGGAAAGCTCTCGGGCGCGACGTTGCGCGCGCCGCCGCGCGGTTCCGTATCCGAGATCAGCACCGATCCCTCCTGAATCATGTTCGCCGGCGTCTTCAGATCGCCATGCCTCGCCTCGCTCTCGACGCGGCCCGAGCGAACCACCAGCGCGTATTTGCCGCGGCTCCAGTCCACCTGGTCCGCAGCGTTCGGCGTGAACAGCGAGAGCATCCACCAGGCCTGCTGCGCCGGGATGGCTTCGTCGGCAGCGGGCTCCTCCGCGGATTCGGCGGCGAGGTATCCCTCGTCGGATTCCTCTTCAGCGCGTTCCTCGGCGACGGGTGTCTCAACTTCGGGCACTTCGGCAGCGGGCGCCGCCGTTACGGGCTCCTCCGCGGCGGGCTCCTGGGTGGATTCGGCGGCAGTCTCTTCTGCAGTGGGCTCTTCCGTCACTGGCGGCGGCGCTTCTTCTTCGCTCTCTTTCGCCGGGACTTCCGCGATCGGCGCTTCGCCAACCGGGGCCGCTTCATCCGGCGGCGCGGGCTCCTCGGCGACGGGTTGCTCCGTCACCGGCGAAGGCGCACCGTCTTCCGTTTTCTCCGGCGGCGCGGGCTCTTCGGCCGGCGTTTCCGTCACCTCCGCTTCGCCGGCGTCCTGGTTCGGTTCCGAGCCGCGCGCGTCAGCGAGCGGTTCGGGCACAGGCTCGCTGGCAGGCGGCTCAGCCGTCTCCCCGGGCACCGCTCCGTCACCGTCGCGGCTCGGTAACGGGTCGGCGGCGGGCAGCGCGTCGGCGGCGGGTAGCGGGGCATCAATGGCGGGTAACGGCTCGACGGCGAGTTCCGCCACCGGCGGCGTGGCAATCACCGCTGCCGTGGCCGCGCGGGGCGGTTTCGGCCGGCGCGGCGGCAGCACGAAGCCGGTGAGATCGCCGTCGACAAACTCCGGCATCTCCGAACGGCCCCACCCCTGCGACCGCTCTCCGCCGAACCCGGTATCGGCCAGCAGGCGCAGCGCGGTCTTCACCGGGCCGGCCCAGCGCTCGCGGGCCTCGCGCGAAGCGAAGCCCACCAGAAACCAGAGGCCGCACCCGGTGGCGAATTCGAGACACGCGGTGGTGTGCACGTCGCAGGCGCCGGGAGTGAGCCGGTCCACCACGGCGCTGGACCGCAAGGTGGCGCGGAACGGCCCCTCGTTGCGATCCGAAGGCAGCAGACACTCACTGGCGCCATCCAGCAGCCAGCGCGTTTCATCCACGGGTTGATCGGCCAGCAGCGAGGCCACTAGTTGCAGCGGCACGAAGCGCGCGCCTTTGTAGCGGATCTTCGCCGAGGCCGGCGGCGGCCACACGCTGCGCGGCGGAACCACGAACATGGTCTTGCGCTGGAACGGGTAGCAGGAGCTGAAGCGCACTTCGGACCCGTCGGGATTCGCGGCGGTCGCCGCCAGCCACTCCTCCAGCCGGCCCACGCGCGCCATCGCGGCGGTGACAGCCGAGTACATCGAATCGCTATGGTAGATGGTCTCCACGCGATCACGGGCGCCGGAATCGGGGCCAATTCGCCATGGACCCGTGGGCCGCAACCGGACCAGAAAGCCGAGGCGCATGGGGTCAGGCCAGCTTGCCGGCGAAGTCCGCGGCGGAGACCAGGCTGTGCAGCGTGGCCAGGTCCGCGCCGGCCGCCAGCTCCTGTTCCGCTTCGCCGGTGGCGTAGAATTCGCGATTGCGCCAGGCGAGGCGCAGATTCAGCAGACCCACGCGACCGCTGCCGCGCGACCCGCCGCCGCCTAGCGCGTCGTCTTCGAGCAGGCGCAAGCCTTCCAGCACGCGCGCGGGCAGTACCTTGTCTTCCTCGCACAGCACGTCGATCACCAGGCGAATGCGGAATCGAGCGCTCGCCGGGACGCGCTCCAGCGTCCGCGGGTTGGCCTGCGAGGTGATGCGGTCGATGGCGTTCTCGCTCTTCACCTCGGTGAGCTCGTCGTCCAGATTCTCGCGCATCTGCGGCGTGATGCTCTCGGCAATCAGTGGAGCGTCGTAGATGGTGAGGCGCGCGGGGCTGGCCACGGTGGTCTCCACCGGCTCGCCGGAAACGCGGTCCACGCGGCCGGGATTGCGCCCGAACAGCAGGCAGATCTCGTCGTCGGGCCGGTCGCTCTGGTGAATGCGCACTTCCTGTCCCTTGCGGCGCGACAGATACACCAGCTCGGCGGGCACCGCCAGACCCAGCGATTGCTCCAGCAGCGAACGCAGCCGTCCGCGCAGCGAGCTTCCGGGGATGTAGGGGAGGCCGAACGAATCCTTCACCACGGGGTTGTCGGCACCGCCGATTTCGAGCGAACCCTTCCCCGCGCCGATGTGGAGTCCGGTGCGGCACTCCAGATCGCCCTCCAGAATCAGTTTTCCAACCAGCTTCAGTTCCGTTTGCGCAGTATGCGAACTCATGGCAATGTCTCCGGTGGCTATTCGTTGTAGGCGACGATGGCTTCAAACAGGTCGCGGAAGCGCTCGTACCCGCGCGCGTCGTTGCGGCGGGTCACCTGCAGCAGCAGCTTTTCGAGCGAATCCAGGCTGCGCAGTGAATGCCGCGCGATGGTGTACGCCAGCCGCGCCCGCACCATCACGAACTCGTGCTGCCGTTCGCTCTCCGGCGCGCGCACGGCCCGCCGCACCGCGTTATAGAGGCGGCGCAACTGGCTGCGCGTGCCCGAATCCATGTCCCGCATGCGGCTCACGATGGCGTGCGCCTGATTGTCGAGATACAGGCTGTCCGCCACCAGTTTTTCCAGCTCGATTTCCGGGGGGCCTTCGAAGCGCGGTCCCCGGCGGTCGTCACCGCGACGATCATCACCACGCGGGCCGCCTTCGCGCCTTTCGCCATTCGGGCGCGGTCCGCGCCCGCCTTCTCGAGGACCGCGATTCGGACCGCCCTCGCGGGGCGGCCGGCTCTCGCGACCTTTTGTTTCCTGCTGTTCGTCTGCCATGAGAATCTCACTTGCCGCGACTAGGCGGCGCTCTCCATCGTTTCCGTGTGCGGGGTTTCGGTCAGCAGCCGCGCCCATTCGAGCGCCACCCGGCCGGACGGCCGCAGTTTCAGGTTGGCGGGGTTTCGCCCCGCGAGGTCGGTTACCAGACTGGTCCGCGCGCGTTGAAAATCGCGGGACCGCGAGCTGCCCAGAATCCGGCTGAGCCGCCGGTGGAAGCGCCACGGCCTCTCCGGCCGTCGCGCCACGCCGCTCTTCTTCGTCTGGCGATAGATGCCGCACAGCTCGCGAATGTACTCCGGCGCGATGCCGAAATCGGTCACCATGCGGATGAGTTCGTCTTTCAGGCCGGCCGCGTCGGCCACCTGCGGCCATTCCAGGGTGCGGCCCAGCAGACAGAAGCAGTCTTTGTCCGATGCCTTGGCGATGGCCAATCCGTCGCCCGCCCGTCCGAAAACCGAGGCGAGCGTGGTTTCGTCGTCCGGGGCGAGTTCGAGAGCCATGGTAATGGTCTTGCCCTCGCGGCCGGGGAGGTCTTTCAGGGCTTCCTGGGCGAACCGCTCGAACACGCGCTGCACTTCGCGCGCCAGGCCGATCAGCGCGTCCCAGGCGCCGTACACGGCGAAATCGTCTTCGCCGCAGTAAAGCAGGCTAACTTTGTTCCAGAACTCCGGCATGGAGCACAGCACTTCCAGTTCGCCCGCGAAAAACTGCTTATAAAGGACGGAGACGGTGACGTGCTCCTCGATGCTCTGCGCGCGGCGGCTGCGGATGGCGAAGTCGTCGACGTCGCCGCGAAGCACGCCCCACGCCGGGCGTCCCTGCGCGCGCCGCGCCAGCATCAGCGTAGAAGCCGCCGCATGGCCGTCGTCGCTTAGTGCCGCCTGGCGCGCCAGCGGGATGGAATCGGCTCCGGCTCCGGCGGCGGTGTTGCTCAGTGGCCAGACGTGCCTGCCGCCATCGCCCGGCTGAATCCGCGCCGGCTGGTCCGGACTCCAGGAGACGCTTTGCGCGTCGTGCAACCGGAGGCTCAGACTCTCGATGAAATACGCGTCGTCGTCGGCCGAGCCGGTGAGCGGAGTGCGATCGAAGAAGCTGGCGCCGCTCTCGGCGAGTGGCGTCGAGCGCCGCCGCAACATGGCTTCGTTCAGACGCTTGCGGACGACGGTCCAATCTCCCAGGCTCTCCGTGGCGCCCCACAGCAGGTCCAGACGGCCGCCGCTTATAGCATGAATCTGCTCGCGCGCCGCGCTGAGGAACTCCTCGGCTCTCGGGCGCGTTTCGCCGGGCAGAATCACCACGAACTGCTCGCCGCCGCTGGCGCCGAGCAGCATCCTGGAGAGCTCAAGTTCGGCGATGAGCGCGCGGGGCAGCACCTCCGCGAGCAGGCTGATCCAGTGCGAGCGTCCGGTAACTAACGCTTCCTGCCGCGCGCGGTCGAGGTGCGCGGGGACGGGCGCGAGCAGAAACTCGCGCGCACCGAAAAGTCTGCCTTGTACAAGGATCTGGACGGACATCGTTTGTGCCGGGCCGAGACTATGATCCTAAACTGTACCAGAATCTGGGGCTTCCGGACAACAGAGCCGCAGCTTGCGCAACCTCATAACGATGCTGGACGACCTCGACTTCCAGCCCAAACAGCCTATGTCAGGGTTCATGGAGCCCCGCCCCACGCTGGTTGCCAACAACTGCGCGGGACAGTACACCAGCCCCCCTCCCTACTTCATCTGCAACTGCCCAAGCATGGCGCCGCAGTGCCCGCAACGCAGGTGGCCATCCTCATCGGCTACCACGGCCGCCGGCGATCCGGCGCGCGGCGCGTACACCGGCGGGTACTGCGCTTCCTTCCCCTCGATGTCCTCAAAGCGCCAGTTGTCCCATGGCTGGTTCTTGTGGTAATTGCGGTAGACTGTGAAGCCGCTGGCCTCCATTTGCGTGCGCAGCAACTCCAACGCTTCGTCATAGCGCCGTTCCTTCAGTAACAGTTTGGGTACGCGCAACGGAACCACGCCCAGAGTGCCTTCCTCATACTGGTCGCTTTCGCCGGGGTCCACCAGATTGCTGAAGAAGTAGTAAACGCGAAAATCGTGGACGCCGCTGAGCCAGTTGTCCACCAGGTGCGCGTGCATGGGGATCTGCTCCGGCCGCGACGCCCAATACTGTTCCACGGACCCCTGATAATCGGGACTGCAGAGCAGGTGATACCAGTGCACACCGCGAACGGCGGCCTGCTCGAAGATGGGATGAATCGGCTCGCTGCAATGAGCGCAGTTCACGAATGCTCTCCTTGTACCACTCCAAATGCCGGTAGCGGGATGCGGGGCAGGTTGGCAACCTGCAGGCCGATTTATAGTCGGCGCCGTGCGCGCAGGATACAATCCTGCCTCACCCGGCAAACTGACCCCTACCCAAATGCCGTTATGAGTGCCCTTCGATTGCGATTGTATCGCCTTGCGCGAGGCCGATGCGCCAACGCGAGAGGATCAGGACCGGGTGAAACGGCGAAAGATGGGCCGCGACGGCGATCCGCGCTTCACTTCCACGAATCCCGCGGCCTCGAACGAGGCAATGGTCCCGGTCCAGAGAAACGCGGCGGGGGCGTTGGAAGTGTACGGCGCAACCGAATAACCTTCCACGATGGCGGCTCCGTGCGCCGCAGCGAGCTCAGTCGCGGCCAGCAGCAGTTGTGCGGAGACTCCACGGCGGCGAAACTCCTTTCGCACGAATAAGCAGGAAATCGACCAGACAGGCCGGTTGTCAACGGGACCGAGCACGCGGCTTTTCGCCAGACGCACGTAGGACTCCCGGGGGGCCACGGCGCACCAGCCGATCAGCTCGCTTCCCGACCACGCCAGAATGCCCGGGGGCGGCCCCTCGCCGACAATACGCCGCAGCGCGGCCTTGTTCCCCGCACCTTTCTGCCGCTCGAACTCCGCTTTCGGCAGACGCCAGCTCATGCACCAGCAGCCGCCGCACGCGCCCCGCTCGCCGAACAGGCGTTCCAGATCGGGCCATGCAGCAGGGGTCAACGGCACAAAACGGAGCGGACCGAAGAGCGCCTTCTTCTGCATGATGTGTAAACAGCATACTCGAACGGCCGAGGCAGCGGAAGGCCAGGAATGACGACGCCGGAGCGGCAGGGGCCGCCCCGGCTCCGATTCAACCGCGAATTAGTCTTCCAACACGATGCGAACGTTGCTGCCGCCGAGGTCGATCTCGCGCAGCGTAAGCTGGCCGTCCGAGCCATTGCCGTAAATGAACCTCGTGGTCTTGTATTTGCCCTCACCGGTGGCCAGCTTCGCCGGCGCCTCGGCGGTAGTCTTTCCATGGCGGAACACGGCCTTCCCGTTGTCCACGTCGAGTCTGTACTCACCCGCTTTCAACTGAGTCCCGTGTAGGTTAGTGGTTTCCAGTAGTTTGACGTTGTAAGTGGTGGCGCTGGCGAAACCGGCGCCTGCAAAAGCGAACATCAATGAAAGGATAGTGCTCCTCATCATGCGTTTCGAACTCCTCCTCATTCCACTTACGTACAGACTGGCATTTGGTTCCGCGAAAGTGCGTGAAAATCTCACAAGTGTCAGACGGATGAGTTCCACGTTAGATCTAACTTATTGTTACTGACCGAGTAACTCGGCGATACGGTCCGGATCGTCCGGCACAACTTCGGGATGATTCCCGAAAGTGGGACGAATAATCTCACTATTGGGACTCTGTAACTGGCCTGTGTGATATTTGTAAATGTAGTCAGGGTCCTTCAGGAGATTCCCGGTAAGCACGGCGATTACGCTGGCCGACCGGTCCATGATGCCCGCCGCGGTCAGCCTGCGGATTCCGGCGAGTGTCGCCGCCGAGGCGGGTTCGCAGCCGATGCCCGCGCGGCCGATCTGCGCTTTGGCATCGGCAATCTCCTGCTCGGTGACCTTTTCCACCACGCCGTTCGACGCGCGCACTTCCGCCAGCGCTTTGGGCCATGACACCGGATCGCCGATGCGAATGGCCGTCGCCAGGGTCTCCGGTTTGGACACGCTGGTGAACTCGCCACCTTCGTTGACCAGACGCCAGAACGGCGCGGCGCCCGCGGCCTGCACAACGGCCAGGCGCGGCATGCGCGCGATGAATCCAAACCCGTGCAATTCGCGCAGCGCCTTGCCGAACGCCGAGGTGTTGCCGAGATTGCCTCCCGGCAACACGATCCACTCGGGCGGATTCCAGTCGAGCTGGTCCATCATCTCGAAGATGATGCTCTTCTGCCCTTCGATACGAAACGGGTTGATGGAGTTCAGAAGGTAGATGCCGAGCCGCTGGGCCAGCACGCGCACCAGAGCCAGAATCTGGTCGAAGTTCGCCTCCACCTGCAGCGTGCGCGCGCCGTATTCGAGCGCCTGCGCCAGCTTGCCATAGGAAATGTTGCCGTGCGGGATGAAAACGATGGGCTCCAGACCGGCCGCGCTGGCGTAGGCGGCCATGGAGGCCGACGTGTTGCCCGTGGAAACGCAGGCCACGCGTTTCATGCCCAGGCGTCTGGCCTGGGTGACGCCGCAGGTCATGCCGTTGTCCTTGAACGAGCCGGTGGGGTTGAATCCCTGATGCTTGAAGGTGAGGCGGTGGAGCCCGCCGTATTCGGCCGCGCGCGGCGCTTCGAGCAATGGCGTGTTGCCTTCGCGCAGGGAGACCACGTGGTCGAGCCCGTTGTCGAACGGCAGCAGCTCGCGATAGCGCCACACGCCGCTCTGGTCCAGCCTGGTGTTGTTGAGGCGGCGCTCGCGCCACGTTTTCTTCCAGCCGGCGACGTCCACGGGATCGTTGGGAAACGCGGCTTCCAGCAGTCCGCCGCACTTCGGGCAGTTGTAGAGCACCGCGTCAAGGGCAAAACGCGCCCGGCAGTTGGGTTCGAAGCATACCAATTCGGCTCGCATGGTGATAAAACTTCAGTATGCCCCATGTCCGCCAAATGAACGTGCGGCGCCTGAACGACCTGGCCAGTGTGGGGCCGGCCACGCTGGCCGATTTCGAAGTGCTCGGAATTCGCTCCATGGAGCAGCTCGCCCGCTGCGAGGCGCACGAGCTGTACCAGCGGCTTTGCGCGGTAACCGGCGAGCGCCACGATCCCTGCTGCGAGGACGTCTTCCGCTGCGCCATCGCCCAGGCGCGAGATCCGTTTCTTCGCGCCGAGCAGAAAAAGTGGTGGTACTGGACGCGCGTGCGCAAGACTCGCACCGCCTCGCACGGGTATTGACAAGGCCGGCAGCGCACGTGGCCGGACTTGTGTCGGGCGCGGCGTCGAGTGCCGACCGCCGGCCAGTCGATTCGCTTAGGCAGGCACAACTTGTGCACCATCCATAGGAGATCACCGTGAAACGTCGCGCTTTGTTCTGCTTCCCCCTGGTATACTTTCTCGCCTTTGCCGCGGCTCAGGGACAAAGCAGGACGGTCTCAACCGCTTCCGCTTCGGAGATCCCTCACCTGCGGATGCAGGGGACCGCCACCCAACTGATCGTGGACGGCAAGCCGTTCCTGGCGCTGGCGGGAGAGCTGGGCAACAACAGCGCCACCAACCTCGAGTATATGAAGCCGGTATGGCCCAGGCTCATCAGGTCCGGGCTCAACAGCGTTCTGGCGGCCGTGTCCTGGGCGCAGATCGAACCGGAGGAGGGAAAGTTCGACTTCCGCGTGCTGGACGGCGTGATCCGCGATGCGCGGAGTCACCACCTCCGTCTGGTCCTGCTGTGGTTCGCAAGCTGGAAAAACGGTCTGTCTTCCTATGCGCCCGACTGGGTGAAGAGGCAGTTCGAGCGGTTTCCGCGCGCCCGGATCGCAGCGGGCAGGAGCATTGAACTGCTCAGCCCCTTCAGCGAGGCTAACCGGGACGCCGATGCTCGCGCCTTCGCGGCCCTGATGCGGCACGTCAAAGTGGTGGACGGCCAGCAGCACACCGTCATCATGATCCAGGTGGAGAACGAGATAGGAATGCCGGACGGCTCCCGCGACCGCTCGTCACTGGCCAGCAAAGCCTGGGAGGAGCCGGTGCCGAAAGAGCTGATGGACTACCTGCAGAAGCACCAGGAGACCCTGATTCCGGAGTTGCGCCAGACATGGGAGGCGGCCGGCTTCAGGACATCCGGGACCTGGGAAGAGGTGTTCGGCAAGGGTGCCGCGACGGACGAGATCTTCATGGCCTGGAGTTTTGCGCGCTACGTCGGGTGGGTGGCCGAGGTGGGCAAAGCCGAGTACCCGCTGCCGATGTACGTGAACGCGTGGGCGCGCGGATTTGCGAAGACGAACGAACGCGCCAACGGACAGGTGGGCAGTCCCATGCCCGACGTGATGGACGTCTGGAGGGCCGGAGCGCCGCGAATCGACATGCTCTCGCCCGATATCTACGACTACGATTACGCGACGCTGTGCGCGCGGTACAACCGTTCCGGGAACCCGCTGTTCATACCCGAAACCAGGGGACTGCCGCCGAACGGGCTGGAAGCCAGAGTGCTCTACGCCTTCGGACGCCACGATGCCATCGGCTTCTCGCCCATGGGGATCGAACGGCCGGTGCATCCCGACATCGAGCTGACCAGCAGCTACGACGTGATCGCGCAATTGGCGCCCCTGATCGTGAAACACCAGGGCGATGGCACCATGTCCGCCGTCCTGCTGGGCTCGAAGGACCCGCCGCAGAAGATCCAGGTGGGGAATTACACGCTGGAGGTCTCGTTCCTGAAACCCCGAGTCCTGCCTGGGTCGCCGCCCCCGCAGGAGCCCTTTCCCAACGCGGCGGCGATCTTTATCGCCGCCGGGCCTGACGAATATTTTGCCGCGGGCAACGGCGTCACGGTTACCTTCACTCCAAACACCCCCGGCCCCCCGCTCGCCGGACTGGCCACCGTGGAAGAAGGCACTTTTGTGAACGGCCGCTGGGTTCCGGTGCGCCGGCTGGCCGGCGACGACACCGCTACGCCCAGCCTGGTGCTGCCGAGGCTCCATGTGGACGCGGAGCACCCCGCTCTGTTCGGGCCGAGTACGAAGGGCATCCAGCGCGTGACACTGTACCGCTACCGCTGACGGCCCATTCGGCGACGGGCACCGAATTTCCGCACCGGGAACCCGCCAGGAACAAGCCACTGGCTGCTGCGGGATTCGGTGCCCGTCACCGAACTGGCCCGTGCCGCCCCGGACGCCGCGCTCTACCTACCGGTAGCGATATAGTTTGATCTTCTGGATGGTGTAGCGCTCGCCGGGGAACCAGAGGGCCTTCCACTCCGGAGTCTCGTCGCCGTTCAGCCGGCGGCCGGGGACCCAGCGGCCGTCGACGTACTGGCCTTCCTCGACGGCGGCCAGTCCCACGCTCTGGGTCGCGTCCGTGGCCGTCTCGAAGTAGACATTCATGTTTCTGCCCACGATCACGAAATCATCGGGGCCCAACTGAATGAACACGCCGGCTACGCGGTCCGCCGGGGGAGCGGCGGGCTCATTGGGGTCCCGGCTGCGCACCGCGTACCGGGCCTCGATCACGTAGTCGCCCAGCCGCGCTTTGGACCTCGGGGCCTCCTTGTCCACCAGCACCGCCGTCACCCTTCCCAGCCCCTGCCTTTCCAGGATCAGTGGAGCTACCTGCGACAGCACCTGGTAGCCTTTGGCGAGTTCACCGTCCGGGGACGCCAGCCGGTCGATCCCGAACGGCGAGTAGCCGATGGAGTCGTATCTGGCGACGGCCGACATCGCATGAGCGACGCCGCGCGCGTCTCCCCGGGACTCGGGGATGAACAGCGGGTTGCCTGATTGCGTGTACCACTCGCACCAATCGGCGAAGTTCGGGACGTGGATGTCCGGCGCGAGAATGTCGATGGCCGGCGCAGCGGCCCTCCAGGCATCCATTACCTGGGGCAGCGGGCCGCCGCTGGGATAGCCGCCGGGTGTGTCCTCCAGGGGCTTGAACCTGCCCTGGCGCAGCCAGGTATTCACAAACATCGGCAACGGGTATTCGGCTTTGCCGGCGGCGGCAACATGGCCCACGTAACGGCCGTAGTTCCACGCCATGAACAACTCGTCGGTCTCGACTCCCGCGCCGAACACCTCTTCCCAGCTTCCCGACGTCTTGAAGCCGGCGGCCTCCCACCGCTTGTGCAACTCGGGAATCAGAGTTTCTTTGTGCTTGCGGAGGTAGTCCAGGAACTCCTTCGGCACCGGCCCGGCGAACGCTTTGTTGGCCACCGGCGAGTGGTCGCGCGACGGGCCGATAACTCCAACTTCGTTTTCCACTTGGATCATGAGCACCGTGTGCGCCTCTCCGTCCACCTCGCGGATGTGCTTCATTAGTTCGGCAAAGGCGCGCGCGTCGGCGTCGCGGTTGGCGTCGCTCAGCGTGGTCAGGGTCGGCAGGCCCTTGCCGTTCTCGTCCTGGATGATTGGAAACCGCTGCTGGTTGGTCTTGACCCACAGCGGCTGGTAAGTGGATTTGCCGTTCTTCCAGCTTCCGAACCAGATCACGATCAGGCGCAGGTGGTGCCGCCGGGCCTCTCGAATCAGGCCGTCCACCAGACTGAAGTCGAACCGGCCCTCCTCGGGCTCCAGCAACTCCCAGGACACCGTCGCCAGCACGGTATTGAGGTTGGTGGCCGCGATTCTGGACCACAGCGGCTGCATGTACTCCATGCTGGAGGCGCTGGAGTTGTTCAGTTCCGCGCCCAGCACCAGGTACGGCTTGCCGTCCACGATCAACTGCGTGGCCGTTCCCTGCTTTTCGAGGTGCGGGACGTTCGTGGAAGGCTTCGCCTGCGAAAAGGCTGCCGCGGACGCAAGCGATATCAGAATTGCCGTAATAACAAGAGTTCTCAGCTTCATTTGTTCACCTCAGGGGCAACGTACCCGTCGCTATTCCCCGCCGCGCTTGTAAACCACGCGCCCATCGAAGATGGTCATGTCTACGCGGGCCTCGCCAGGGGCCGCCGGCGCGATCCGGTGCGGCCCAGTCCGGTCCGGCGCAGTCCGGAAGATATCCTCCGAAATCACCACCATGTCGGCCAGCTTGCCGGGTTCGATGGAGCCTTTGATGTTCTCCTCGAAGCTGGCATACGCGGAGCCGACGGTGAAAGCACGCACAGCCTCCTCGACGCCGATCTTCTGTTCCGGCACCCAGCCGCCGGGGTGCTTGCCATCCAGCGTGCGCCGCGTCACCGCAGCGTCGATGCCGGCGAGCGGCACCATCGGCGCCACCGGCCAGTCCGAGCCAAATGCCAGCATAGCGCCGGAATCCAGCAGCGACCGGAACGCATAGGTGCCCCGGATCACCTCCGGCCCCACGCGCTTCTCCGCCCAGCGGCCGTCATCCACCAGGTGAATCGGCTGCATGGACGCGATCACGTTCAGCGCCGCGAATCGCGGGATATCCTGCTGCCGAAGGTGCTGCGCGTGCTCGATGCGAAAGCGACGGTCGCGCGGGCCGTTGCGCCGTTCCGCCTCTTCGTAAAGGTCGAGGATGGTCTTGTTGGCCTGGTCGCCGATGGCGTGGATGGCCACCTGCAGCCCGGCGGCATCGGCGGCCACGATGCGCTCCTGCATCTTGCTCACCGGGATCATGTCTTCGGCGGCGAGCCCGGAGGTCTGCGGCGCGTCCAGATACGGATGGAAGAGCAGCGCGGTGCCCGACCCCAGCGAGCCGTCGGCATACCCTTTCACTCCGCCGATGTGCAGCTTGTCGCCGCCAAACGGGGCGGTGACGCCGATGTCCGCCAGTTGTTCCCACAGCGCCAGGGGCCGGTGCACCGAAATGCGCACGGTCAGCTCGCCGGTGCGCAGCAGGTTCTGATACACCTTCATCACGTCGCGCCGCAGCTTCTGCCCCGAAGGAGAGGCGTCGGACGAATTCGCCATCTCCTGCACGCTGGTGACGCCGTTCTCGGCCGCGTAGCCCATGGCCGCGCGAACCGCCTCGGCGATCTCGTCGAGACTCGGCGGCGGGATCACGCGCTCGATTGCGTCCATGGCTGCGTCTTTCAGGATGCCGGTGGGCTCACCGTGCTCGTCCCGGACGATAGCCCCGCCCGGCGGGTCGGGCGTGTTGCGGTCGATGCCGGCCAGCCGGAGAGCCGCGCTGTCGGCCAGACCCATGTGGCCGTCGAGGCGCGATACCCACACCGGACGATCGCGCGTCACGCTGTCGATGAGCTGGCGCGTTGGCAGCCGCGCGGGCAACCAGTTCTCGTGGTCCCACTCGCCGTTCAGAATCCAGCGCCCCGCCGGCAGAGCCGCCGCAAAGCTGGCAATGCGCTCGCGAAACTCCTCCGGACTGCGCGACGAGCGCAACTGGACGCCAGCCAGCGCCTGTCCGCCCTGATAGAAATGCACGTGAGCGTCGTTGAAGCCGGGCACGACCAGCCGGCCATGCAAATCCACCACGCGCGTTCCAGGCCCGATCCACTGCCGGATCTGGTCATCCGAGCCCACCTGGACGATGCGCGAGCCGATCGCTGCCACGGCATTCGCGCGCGGCAGCGAAGCGCTCATCGTATGAATGTCCCCGTTGAGCAGGACCAGCGTGGCCCGCGGTTGCGCCATGAGCACTGCGGAAGCGAACATAATGGGAAGAACTCGCATGGGGATTGCTTCGAGCATACCAGCCGACTATGCTTTACGATTCTTTAATAACCGGGGCCGGCTGCGGTACGTCCTCTCTCCCTCGTCTTGTGCGAACATTCCTCCTTGCAGTGGCGTGTGCGTGCGCGCCCGCGTTTGCCGCCGACGGAGCCCCCGCGCTGCAGCCGGTGACCGTTTGTGAGGTGCTGGCTCACCCGGACGCATACTCCGGCAAGCCGGTCCTGCTGGTGGGCCGCTTCTCGTTTCGCGAGTACGGCCGCTTTCTGAGCGAGAAGGGCTGCGTGCTGCACGTCGTGCTCGATGCGAAGAACGGCCCCGTTCCGCCGGCCGCCTTCTCCGTCGATACCGAGGCAACCAACCGCAAGCTGGCTGCCGTCCGCAAATCGACCGCGCTTGCGAACTTTCGCTTCGGAAGCAGCGATTACGACCGGTGGGCCATGGTCTACGGCCGCGTCGCGGCCGGCCCGCCGCCGGAGAAGCACACCCCTGTTTCCAGCGACGACCACGAGTTCGACGCATCCTCCGCGCAGGTGCTCTGCCACAGCCAGACGCTGCTGATTTTCCTGCACGAACAGTGATTGGCATGTGGGGCAGCGCCGCGCGCTGCCGCGGACCCTCGGTCCGCCTCCGGTCAGGCGGCGTGCGACGCCGCCGCAGCGTTGACCAGGGGCGAAGCCGCCTAGGTCTCCCTATCCGGGGATAAGGTCTGCAATCCGTCTTCGCTGGTGGTCAGCGCTGCTCCACCCGTGCTCAGTTGTTCTCCTGTTTGCGCGTCTTGATCTCCGCCAGCATCCGCTCGATCTCGTCCTGCTTTTCGAGCGCCGCCAGTTTGTCCTCCACATTGTCGCCGAGCAGCTCCGCTTTGGCCTGACTCATAGCCTCCTCGCGCCGCGCCTTCTCGCGCATGCGGTCGAAGGCGTGGGCGCTGGAGTCGTCGCCCATGGCCATGCGCGCGTCGCCCGCTTTGTTGAGCGCACGGGCGCGGCGATGCTGGGCGATGATCACGTCGCTCTTGGCCCGCGCCTCGGCCAGCTTCTGCTCCAGCTTGTGCAGCGCGGATTTCAGGTTCTCCACCTGCACCGTCTGATCCTCGGCCTGCTGGCGGAAGTTCTCGGCCATCTGCTTCGAACTAAGCGAGCGGTCCAGCGCCGCCCGCGCCAGGTCGTCTTCCGTCTTTCCCACGGCCAGCTCGGCCCGGCGCAGCCAGTCCGCTTCCTTCTCCACGTTTTCCGCATGCTTCTTGTTCAGAAGATGCTGATCGGCGATCGCGATGGCCACCTGCGTTTTCACCTGCATGAGCTGATTCTCCATGTCCAGAATGACCTGCTTGATCAGCTTCTCGGGGTCTTCCGCCTTGTCCACCAGATCGTTGAGATTCGCTCTGACGAGCGTTGCCACGCGTTCCATCAATGCCATAACCTGCCTCCTTTACTTCGTTGACCACGGACCGCTCCCTCACGGTCGCGGCTCAGTATCGTCGAGCGGTTACCGAGCCGCGACATTGATGGAGCGGTCCCCTCCCGCTCCTCAGCCCTGAGCGCCTGGCTCGGGCTTCTCCTTCTCCGGCTTCTCGCCAATGGTCCGCACCTTGCCGAGCAGTTCGCTCATCTGCATGCCCGAAAGCGCCTCGAACAGCGCCGGCACCTGCGCGGCGATCTTCGTCATGTCGCCGGTAATCTTGTGCATCCCAGCCGCGCCACCATCGCCCGTGGACACAATGGTGATCTTGTCGACGTTGGCCAGCGGCGCGGCCAGCGCCTTCACCACCTCGGGCAACCCGGTGATCAGCTTGTCCACCACGGCCGCCTGGTTCCACTGCTGGTAAGCCACGGCCTTCACGTTCATGGCCTTCGCTTCGGACTCGCCCTTGCGCAGGATGATGTCGGCTTCGGCCTCGCCTTCCACGCGCACCGCGGCGGCATGGCCTTCGGCTTCCGCGATCCGGCGCGCCTTCTCGGCTTCGGCCAGCGTCTCAATGCGCTGGCGCTCCACTTGCGCCTGTTTGAGGACGGTGGCGATCAACTCTTTCTCGCGCCGAAGGATTTCCGCCTCCTGCACCTTGATCTCCTGCTCCTTCTGCACCTGCTGGATTTTCACCTGCTCGGCGATCACCTGCTGCTGCATGATGTTGGTCTGGATGTCGTAGGCCTTGTCGGCTTGCGCCTGCTGGCGCTTGGTGCTTTCCAGGTACTGCGCCTTCTTGATGTCGAGGTCGCGCTGCGCCTCCGACTGCTTGGCCATGGAGAGCGTCTCGGCCAGCACCCGCTCCTGGTCCGCCTGCGCCCTGGCGATAGCCGATGCGCGCGTGGCTTCGGCCCGCTTGATGGCGGTATCGCGCTCGGCTTCGGCCGTGGCCACGTCGGCGTCGCGCTTGATGCGCGCGATGTCCGGCCGGCCCATGTTGCCGATGTAGTCGTTCTTGTCGCGGACTTCCTTGATGGTGAACGAAATCACCTCGAGGCCCATCTTGCTCATGTCGTCGGCGCAGGTGGCGCGCATACGGTCGGCCACCATCTCCGGCTCCTTCACAATCTGCTCCACCGAGAGCTGCCCGATGATGCCGCGCAGGTGGCCTTCCATCACCAGACGGATCAGACCCTCGCGGGCCGGCGGTGTCTTGCTCAGAAACTGCTCGGCCGCGGTCGTGATGGACTCCTTGTCCGACTTCACCTTGATCTGCGCCACCGCCTCCACCGTCACCGCGACACCCTGTTTCGTATACAGGTCCTGCTGCGGCGCCACATCGAACGACATCAGCTCCAGCGACAGCGAGCGGTAGTTCTCCACCATCGGGAAAATCACCGTGCCCCGGCCAATGACGATCCGCGGGCCGCGGTATCCGTAGACGATCAGCGCCTCATTAGGGCCGGTCTTGCGATACAGCCGTGCCAGCATGGCCATCAGAAACAACAGGGCCAGGATCATCAACCCGACCCATACAAAAACCGTTTGCGGTTGCATAGTCTCCTTCAATCCCGTTGCTTATCAGACCACTCCCTTACGGTTGTGGCTCGGTACCGAGCCGCGCGCGTAAGCAAGCGGTTTCCAATTACGAACCAGCGGGTCCCGCCTGGTCCGTTTCCAGCCCGGCCATTTCTTCCCATGGCCGGACATAAGCGATTCCTCGTTCGTAACGCGTAACCACCACTTCGATTCCCTTTGTGATGGGCGTGCCCACTTCGCTGCGCGCGCCGCAACAGCGCCGCACGCCCTCCTGCGAGTAAATGATTTCCCCGGTCCCCCCGGCGCGGATGCCCGAGCTGACCCGTCCGAGCACGCCGATCATGTCATAGTCGGAGGCCACCAGATCGCGCTCGTGCGCCAGCAGCACCTTCACCAGAAACCAGAACACCACCATCGCCCCGAAGGTGCCCGCTGCGCCGGCCAGCAGCAGCGCCAGCACGAACCAGATGTTCGAGTACTTCGTCAGCAGGTACCCGGTGCCACCGAACCACGCCAGAAACGCCGTGAGGGTGGGAAAGTTGATGGGCGACGCTCCGCCGCGCCCCCTGCCCGAGGCGACATGCGGCGCGTGCCCCAGGTGCATGTGCGGCACGTGCAGGTGCGGCACGTGTACATGCACCGCCCCGAGAAACGAAATCATGCTCAGCAAAAACCCGGTCACGAAACAAATCAAATAAAACGTTTCCCAGTTCATGCCGTTTTCCTCCGGATCGCCTCCGGGCCGGGCCGCAGCACCTCCATCAGGCGCTCGCCCAGACCGGGGGTCTCGATAATGGTGCCCAGCAGCACCAGGCACTTGCGCGTGTCGTCGTGCTTTGCGATGGCCAGCAGCGCGTGCCGCACGTCGGCGTCGCGCCGGAAGCGCTCGGAGCCGTCAATCAGCCAGAGATCCAGGCTGTCCTCGGCCGCCCCGACGTCGGACATCAGCTCGGTGTGGTAGCCGTCCGGGTCGCTCACCAGGTACCCCGGATGTACCTTGTAGAAACGCGCCAGCAGCATGCGCGTGGTGTTAGTGAGGTGCGGGCGCGCGCCGCTCTCGATCTGCGACAAATACGACTGGCTGATGGACTGGCCGAGATCGCGACGGATGGCCCGTACCACCTCCTGTTGCGTCATCTCGCGTTCGAGGCCGCGGAGCGTACCCTCCACCTGCCTCAGGTAGCGGAGTTTCTCGCCGAGAGTCATATGGCAATCTGCAATTCTTATATCGCAGATTGCTATTACAAGCAAGGAATATCAGAGGTGGCTGGCTGCAAGCCACAGAAAACAGGCGCAATATAATTCTTGTGGGGCAGGCTCGCAGCCTGCGGCGGGCCCTCGGCCCGCCTCCTCGCTGTCATAATCAAGACTACTCTCCATGCCATCCGCCGTCCTGTGTCACGCCACCAGAGACACCTCGTTCGCCCACGAACTCGCCGCATTCCTCGAAACAAATCTCCCCCTCACCGTTGCGCGCGACGAGGGAGTGGTCCGGCCGGGCTTCGACCTGGTGGCTGCGGCGGAGTGGGCACTCTCCGCCGATCTGGCTCTGGTCCTGCTCTCGCCCGCCTCTGTTCCCGCTGCCTGGGTACGTGCGAGGTGGGAGCCCGTCCTTCTCGCCGAACCGCGCGAACTCGGCACCCCGATCGCCTTCCTGCTTCTCGCCGACTGCAAGTTCCCGGAGTTGCTTCGCCGCGGAGTCTTTTTCGATCTGCGCCGAAACCGTCTCGAAGGACAGCGTGCGCTGAAGCGCTGGCTGCTGTCGAGGCATGGCCCGGCCCCGAACGTCGTGGGACTTCCCAGGGCCGAGCCGGTGGCGCCGCTCCCGCCCGACCTGCTCGCCGAGCTGCAGCGCGAAATCGCAGACCGGCCGGGCGCGCGCGAAGGTCTCAGCGAGGACGCCGCCCTCGCCTTCATTCAGGAATGCAGGGAGGATTTCGAGGGCGTGTTCCGGATCGATTGCGCGCACCGCAGCCGCGCCGGGATCGTCGGAGACACCGCGCAAGCACTCGGTCTGAGATTGCCGGGCACGCTCCACCAGAACAGAAACGCACTACAGTGTTTTCTCGCCGAACGCCGCTGTCTGCTGGTGTTCGCCAACATGGAAGCGGAAGACCGCGATCTGGCGGAGTTCAACGGCAGAACATCGCTGATCTTCGTCGCATCGGGCGCTGAGGCGGGTGCCTCCTCCCTCGAAGCGGTCGCGACGCTCTTCGGTTCCTGGGCTCGCAATCACGAGGCGTGTCTGCGTGCCCTCGGCGACGCGCAATACTGGCTGGGCCAGTTGCTCGCAAGCGGCGAACGGTTGCCCGAGGCGTTGCGGCTTGGCGCGGCCATGGTCGCCCTGTTGAAGCATTGTGACCGGCTGGCGGAGGCCCAGGAAGCCCTCGAAATGATGACCCAGGCCGCGCGCAAGCATAGCGACCTGCTGACGGCGCATCGCCTGATCTGGGAACAAAGCTGGATTCTGGAGCGCTGGGGCGAGCCGGTCTCCACGCCGCCGCCGATGCCGCCGGCCGACCCGCTGCAACTGGATCTGGGATTTGGCGCTTAAGCCCGCAACCGCGCACCCCTCAGAGCGGAACACAGGGGCGAGGTGGCTGATGGGAATTGGCTGAATCTGAGTATCATGTTCACAACCCTTCCGAGGTGAACATACAACGAGTCCAAATCGAGATTCGGGATCTTGACTTGCTGGCCCTCTAGCGGCTACTGCAGGCGCCACTCGGCGTCTCTGTTATCTTGACTTAGAACGATCCCAGTCCAGGAGAAATCCCGGACGTCACCATTCTGACCATTTTCGAACCCTAAGTGCAAGCTCACATTAAACTTCCAAGTATCGTTACCGTTGGGATCGATGCGGATGTGGAAGCCGCAATTTGTTAACTCCGTTATGGGAACTGCTCTCGTGACTGTTAAGTCGTACCAACCTGCATCGCTATTCTCGGGGAACCGACGATAGTCGGAAGCAGCAGATGCCACTGTACCGCCCGGGCAGTCGACCCGAGTGGAGACATGCGTGTCGGCGTCCTTATCGTCGTCGTTCGTATGAAAAAACATCTGAGCAAAGCTCAGTCCAGGCTGAGCGGGCGGTGGCGGTGATGGCTCGTCTACCGCCACCCAGTTCCAGGCATATATTCTGGTGCCGTCTTCGCCCGTGGCAAACAGTCGGTACTGCGTCGTAGACTGTGGGGAAACCCTTTGGCTGCCATTTGGCGCACTAACATCTCCGACTCCTTCTAGTTCAAGGCGCACGGCGTCCCTCGTACTCCAACTTAAGACCGTCGAACCACCTTTCTTGATGCGACTCGGATTGGCATCAAAGTGCATTATCCCTGGAGGCGGAGGGCTGTAACCCGGTAGCTCGAACGCTTCGTGCCCCTCGGTAGTGTTTATGACGAACTGAACGCTATCTTGAGGGCTACGATAACACGTGATGGCCAAACCAGCGCCAGTGATTGAAAGTGGTTTCCCAACTAACTCTTGAGGTTCGCAGGAGTCACTCACACTTTGGGGTGAGATCGTGATCTTACCGGTTGCGATTGATACTGAGCCAGGTGGCACGAACCTCACTTCAAGGCTGAAATGTCGGTGGTCTTTGTAGGGTTCGACATGCGCAGACAATCCGTCGCGTGGTAGGCATACTGTTTTCAGTACATCGGCCATCGCCACAGAAACTTTCTCAACAGAATGTTGCAGAATCTCGCTGTCGCTCATCGCCGAGCTACTGGTGCTGAGAAGCGCGGACTGCCACTGAGTAAACTGCGATTGCGCGTCGTATCCACCAAACCTGAATCCGAGAACATCCTCAATATTCAGCCCGATGTTCTTCGCGGCCTGGACGGCTTCCTGATATGTATTAAACTGCTCCTGGCGAAAGAACGTTTGAATCCGCACCAAGTGCAAATTGGACGTAAACGTATTCTCGCGATCCAAAAATGGAAAGGCTTTTAATGCTGCGCATTCGTGTGCCGGGTCCCCAACAAGAGCGATCGGCCACAGCAACGTCAGCACGACAGAGACCGCATTCCACTTAAGCATTTACTGTAATTCTCCGTTCGCAAGCTCCATCATTGACAACAAAGTCGTGTTGAGAATGAAACTCGACTGCCGCGAGGACGACACGAAAATAAAGCGTAACGTAGACTACCAGCCTAGACGCAGTATATGCCCGTGGGTCACTCCACCACAAGGGAGAGCTAGAATCGGATCAATTCGGACGATACTCGCCGAGGCGGTGGCAAATCGTAGCGTGACCGAGGATTCGATCAATCGCCGCGTACCTGTAAAGGCCGCATAGCGGAACCTGAAGGGTTTGGACCGATGCGGCTGAACGGATCGTGGCATGAATGCTGCTCCTCGGGGATGGCCGACTCACAACCCGCGCCATTGGCACTCCTCCATCGCCACCCGCCGTCCGCGAAACCGCACGCCCTCCATCTCCAGCAACAGCCGCTGTTCGTGCGCATCCTCGCGGGGCACCCGTATCACGCCGCCCGCGCCCAGCACCCGCTGCCACGCTAGCGAACCGTGCGCCCTCCCTAACACCTGCGCCACCTGCCGATGATAGCCCGGATACCCAGCCTCGGCGGCCACCTGACCGTACGTCGCCACCTTCCCGCGCGGGATCTGCCGAATCACCCGGCGAATCGCTTCCTCGTAATCCAATGTTCGACGCGGCACCATTGTATTGTATGGGCGTATTGTATGGGATAGGAACCCGCAATGACCACACCGCCCCTTGTGCACCCACCTGAGGTCCGCGCGCCGCGTGGCCGCGAGCTGAGCTGCAAGGGCTGGCACCAGGAAGGCGCCCTCCGCATGCTCATGAACAACCTCGATCCGGAGGTGGCCGAACGCCCCGCCGACCTCATCGTCTACGGCGGCACCGGCCGCGCCGCCCGCGACTGGCCCTCGTTCCAAGCCATTGTCCGCTCGCTCCGGTCGCTCGAAAACGACGAGACGCTGCTGGTGCAGTCGGGCAAGCCCGTGGGCATTTTTCGCACGCACGAGGAAGCGCCGCGCGTGCTCATCGCCAACTCCAACCTGGTGGGCCACTGGTCGAACTACGACGAGTTCCGCCGCCTGGAACATCTTGGCCTCATCATGTACGGGCAGATGACCGCGGGCTCTTGGATCTACATCGGCACCCAGGGGATTCTGCAGGGCACCTTCGAGACCTTCGCGGCGGCGGCCACGAAGCATTTCGCGGGGTCGCTGAAGGGGCGGCTGGTGGTGTCCGGCGGGATGGGCGGTATGGGCGGCGCGCAGCCACTGGCCGCCACCATGAACGGCGCGTGCTTCCTCGGCATCGACGTCGATCCGCGGCGCATCGAAAAGCGCATCGCCACCGGTTACTGCGACCGCGCTACCGACGATCTCGACGACGCGCTCGACCAGCTCGACAGCGCGCGCCGGCGTGGCAAGGCCCTGTCGGTGGGCCTGGCGGCCAACTGCGCTGACATTCTCCCGGAACTGGTGCAGCGCGGCGTGGTTCCCGACATGCTCACGGACCAGACCAGCGCACACGATGCCCTCAACGGCTATGTCCCCAACGGCATGACGTTCGAAGCCGCGCTCGATCTGCGCGCCGCCGATCCCACGGAGTACGTACGCCGCTCCATGGACGCCATGGCCGAGCACGTTCGAGCCATGCTCGCGCTGAAGCGCCTGGGCGCGGTGACCTTCGACTACGGCAACAACATCCGCACCCAGGCGAAGCAGGCGGGCGTCGAGGACGCCTACGAAATACCGGGCTTCGTCCCCGAGTACATCCGCCCGCTGTTCTGCGAAGGCCGCGGGCCGTTCCGCTGGGCCGCGCTCTCGGGCGACCCCGCCGACATCGCCGTCACCGACAAGCTGGTGCTGGACCTGTTCCCGCACAACGAAACGCTGGCGCGCTGGATTCGCCTGGCTCAACAGCGCGTCCACTTCCAGGGACTGCCCGCGCGCATCTGCTGGCTCGGCTACGGCGAGCGCGCCGAGTTCGGCGTGGCCATCAACGACCTCGTCAAGTCGGGAATGATCCAGGCGCCCATCGTTATCGGCCGCGATCATCTGGACACCGGATCGGTGGCCTCGCCCTATCGCGAGACCGAGGCCATGCGTGACGGCTCGGACGCCATCGCCGACTGGCCGCTGCTCGACGCGCTGGTGAACACCGCCGCAGGCGCTTCGTGGATCTCCATTCACAACGGCGGCGGCGTGGGCATCGGGTATTCGCAGCACGCGGGCATGGTGGTGGTAGCCGACGGCACGGACCAGACTCGCCGCCGGCTGGAACGCGTGCTCACGTGCGACCCGGGCATCGGCGTCGTGCGCCACGCCGACGCGGGCTACGAGGAGGCCGCCGCCTTCGCGCGCGATCACGGCATCCGCCGCCCCATGGACTCGTAGCCGGCAACCCCTCCGTCACCGTCGGGGCTCGGGCACGCATCGTAACCGGGCCGCGACGATCACGGAGCGCTCCGGGCTGTTACAGTGAGAAACGGAATGCCACGGCAGCTCGTAGAATGTGTACCCAACTTCAGCGAGGGGCGCGACTTGGGCAAGGTCGACGCCATCGTGCAGGCGATCCTCACGGTTCCCGACGTCGTGCTGCTCGATCGCGAGAGCGACCCCGATCACAACCGCAGCGTGCTCACGTTCGTCGGCCCGCCGAACGCGGTGGTGACGGCGGCGTTTCGCGCGGTGGAGAAGGCGGTGGCGCTGATCGACCTGACCCAACACACCGGCGCCCATCCGCGCATCGGCGCCGCCGACGTGTTGCCGTTCATTCCCATCGAAGGCGTCACGCTGGAGGAGTGCGTGCGGCTGGCGGAGCGGCTCGGGCAGGAGCTGTGGGCGAAGCTCCGTCTGCCGGTCTACCTCTACGAAGCGGCGGCGCGGCGTCTGGAGCGCACCAATCTCGAGAACATTCGCAAAGGGCAGTTTGAAGCGCTGCTGCGGGAGATGGGGACGGTGGCGGCGCGCGCCCCCGACATCGGCGACCCGATCTGTCATCCCACCGCCGGCGCCATCGTCACCGGAGCGCGCAAGTTTCTCATCGCGTACAACGTCAACCTGAACACGCCGGACCTGGCCATCGCCAAACGAATCGCCCGGACCATCCGCTTCTCCACCGGCGGCTTCCGCTATGTGAAATCGATGGGCGTGATGCTGGCCTCGCGCAACATCGCGCAGGTTTCCATCAACCTCACGGATTTCGAACAGACGCCGATGCACCTGGTTTTCGAGACGGTGCGGCGCGAGGCCGAGCGGTACGGCGTGAGTGTCGTTGGCAGCGAAATCGTCGGGCTGATCCCGAAAAAGTCCATCGAGTTATCCGCCGAATACTTCCTGCGCTTCGAGAATTTCCGCCCGGAGCTGGTGCTGGAGAACCGCATCGTCGAAGCGCTGTCCGCCCGCGGCGGGCTGCCGGAGTTTCTGGACGATCTCGCCTCCCCGGCGGCCACTCCCGGCGGAGGCAGCGCGGCCGCAGCCGCTGGCGCTATGGCCGCGGCGCTGGGTTCCATGGTGACCCGTCTCGCAAAAATGGACCCCACCCCCTTCGAGGCCGACCGGCACTTCTTCACGGAGGCCGTCGATCGCGATGCGGAGGCGTTCAATCAGGTCATGGCCGCCTACAAACGCCCGAAGGACGAACGCGGCCCGTGCGTGGAAGCGGCGCTCCACGGCGCTGCCGAAGTTCCGCTCGAAGTCATGGAGCGGTCCCACCACCTCGCCGCCCGCCTGGACGCCCTCGATATCCCCGCCAGGTTCGCCAGCGATCTGGCGGTAGCAAAGTCGCTGGCGGCCGCCGCGCGCGCTGGCGCCTGGGAGAACGTCAGAATCAACCTGGACTCCATCCACGATGCCGAGTTCAAGGCAGCTCTGCAGCGCCGTCTCCATGCGCTCCAGTAACCAACGCACAAGAGTGGGGCAGGCTCCCAGCCTGCGGCGGCCTCTCAGGCCGCCTGGCCCACATGACTGATCTGGCGCTGCTGAACTGCCGCCAACTCGTTACCTTACGCGGCCCCGCGCGCCCGCGCGTCGGCGCCGAACTGCGCGACCTCGCAATCATCCCCGACGGCGCCATGCTGGTGCGTGGCGGCCGCATCGAAAAGGCCGGCACTCGCGCTGAGATCGAACCGCTGATTGGACCGAATTGCGAAGTGGTGGACACGGGCGGACGCGTGGTGATGCCCGGCTTCGTCGATGCCCACACCCACCTTGTCTTCGCCGCCCATCGCGCAGCCGAGTTCGAGCAGCGTTGCGCCGGCGCCAGCTACCAGGAGATTGCCGCCTCGGGTGGTGGCATTCGCGCCACCGTCCGCGCGACGCGCGCGGCCAGCGAAGACGAATTGATCCAAGCCACGCGGCGGCACATCGAGTGGCTGCTGCGCTCGGGGACCACCACCGCCGAGGCGAAATCGGGCTACGGCCTGTCGCTCGAAGACGAGCTCAAGATGCTCCGCGTCATTCGTCGCCTGACTGGACCGCTGCGCCTCGTGCCCACGTTCCTCGGCGCTCATGAAGTGCCCGACGAGTACCGCGACCGCCGCGGCGAGTATCTCCACCTGATCGTCGACGAAATGCTGCCGCGCATAGCCGCCGGGAAGCTCGCCGAGTATTGCGACGTCTTCTGCGAGGAAGGCGTGTTCACCGTCGCTGAGACCAGACGCATCCTCGAAGCGGCCCGCGCGCACGGGCTCGGGCTGCGGCTGCACGCGGATCAGTTGTCGAATTCGGGTGGAGCGCGTCTGGCCGCGGAACTTCACGCCGCCACGGCCGATCACCTGGAGCAAACTGACGCCGCGGGCATCGCCGCTCTCGCCGAGGCCGGCGTGCAGCCGGTGCTGCTGCCGGGTTCGGTCTTCGCGCTCGGCCTGCAACGCTATCCCGCCGCGCGCGCCATGATCGACGCCGGCCTGGCCGTGGTGCTGGCCACCGATTTCAATCCCGGCTCCTCGCCCACGCCGTCGATGTCCCTGATCCTGTTCCTCGCCTGTACGCAGATGAAAATGACGCCGGCCGAAGCCATCGCCGCCGCCACCATCAACGCCGCGTACAGCGTCGGCCGCGGCGCCGTGCTGGGATCGCTGGAGGCAGGCAAGCTCGCCGACTTCGTGATTCGCGACTGCGCCGACTACCGCGAAGTAGTCTACTGGCTTGGCGTCGAGAGCGCCCACGCGGTCTGGATCGGCGGCCGCCGCGTGTATCAGCGCTGAGTGCTTCCGCTCCCTTACGGTGAGGGAGCGGGCCATTTTCAAGAGAGGCACGAGGTCTCCACGGCGACCGGTGGATTGTATTCAGTGGCTTCCCGGTGCGGAATCCACGGACCAACCGCCGTTGGGGCGGCCCAACTCATCAAGCCACCGGCTTCGCGGGGGGGCCGACTAATCCATCCTGATTATTTCGCCCCCGGCTCCTGCGGCATGCGGAACTGCGCCTCATCCACCGGCACATTCGTCTCGATCTTGTCCATCGTCATTTTCACCGTGCCGGCCCCCCCGCTCTGCTCAATGCGGAAGGGCAGAACCAGGCCATCCACCGGCCGGTAATCGTCGAACAGGATGGTGGTCCCGATGTGCGTGCTGTTGCTCTTCACCATCAGGTAACTCTTCGCATCGATGTAGATGTAATCCGCCCCGCCGTCCTTCACGGTGACCTTCAATTTCCAGGCGGGGGAGCCGGCGACGTCTTCCGTGCCATCCAGCTCGACAGTGCGGCCCTTGGCCTTGTAGTCCACCAGCAGCCCGTCCATGTCGGTGTGGTCGCGGAGCTCCCGGCTCTGCCTCTCCGGAGCGGCCTGGGGCTTGCCGCCGGCCATGAACGGATTCAACGCCCAGGCGGACTTGCCATCGAATACCTGCACCAGAGTCATTCCGTTCAGGTCCATTTCGAAGCGAGTCAGGTTCGGGCGCTCGCTGACGATTCTCACGGCGGCCTGCAATTGATCGTTCAGCAGCGCCGTGCCACTCATGCGCAGGGAGTGCAGACCCTTGATCTTCGCCATGCCACCGCGGGCCTCAATGCTGCGGGCGACGATGTCATCCACGCTCGGCGGCTTCTGGTCGGCGGCGGCCAGCGTCAGGAACAGGGATGGCAGCACGAACACCACCGCGCCGCGGATTGGCTGGAACATAGGAATGCCCTCCACAGGCTACTGCTTTGCGAGCTGATTGGCGGTGACAAAAACCGGGTCGATGTCCACCGGGATCGATTTCAGTTTTTCGAGTACCTTTGCCATGGACGGCCTCACCACGCCAAGGGTTTCCAGCATCCGCTTCGCGCCATCGTAATCGCCGGTGGCCTCGAGGGTGAGCAGGTCGTGGTCGAGATCGCGCACGGCGGCGCCGATCTTCGCCTCGTTCACCGCGAATGTGCCGTCGGCATTCTGCATGAAGCCGCCTTTGTCGAGCAGGTAGTTCAACTGCATGGCCATGCCCCGGCCGTGGGCCTCCTTCACGCCGAAGCGGAGCGAGCGGAACGCTGACGCCAGAAAAGTGGCGTACAAGCGGCGCGTCGTTGCCGCATCGGACGGCAGCAGCTTGTGGTCGTACATGTACCGCAGCATGAACAGGCCGGTGACGTCGGCCTTGGCCTCCTCGATGGCGCTGTAGAGTTCCTTCAACTCCAGCCGTGGATTCGTAGCGCGCCCCCGCACCTCGATCTGATGCGGCCCGATGCCGTGGCTGAGCTCGTGCGCCAGAATGTGCGTGAAGAAGGCGTCGAAGCTGAGATCGCGCTGCGAGGCGAGGGGCAGCACCAGCTTCGAGATGGGCTCCAGCGTGGATTGGAACTTGGCTTCCTGGACGTTTCGCAACATGACCCGCTTGGAGCCCTTCTGCGCCACCACGCGTTCGTCGTTGGGCAGGTTGTACGCCGCCGTCTTCACGCCGTGGTCGCCGTCGCCGGCCGCGAACACCTGGTTAACCACGCGGATGGGGGCCGACGCACCGAGCTTCGGATTGCGGTACCGAGGGTCCATCGGCAGATTGTTCTCGATCTCTTGCAGGTGATCGGCGAAAAACCGCAGCTTGCTGGTCTCCTGCTCGTCGCGGATGTTGACGTAGGCCTCGTAGGCGGCCTTGTAGCCGAAGATCTCGTCGTTGTAGGTTTCGTAGGGCCCGATGGTGATGTCGAGCGGTGCATCCAGGTCCATCCATGCCAGATCGCTTTCGTAGTAGTCGTTGGAGAGGAAGGCATCGGCGCGGGTCGCGAGAAACCGCCGCAGCGTGGCGTTATCGGTGAGCGCGGCCGCCTCGCGCAGCAGCCCTGCCGCGCGCTCAAGATCGGCGTGGTACTCCTCGCTGTACGGAACAATGCGAAGCTGGCGGTCCGGCGCACGGCGGATCACGGTGAAGAAGCCTTCCGCCTGCGCACGATCTGCGGGGCTCAGCGACTTTGCCCAGGTCTCGAACTCTTCGCGGGTCATGTCCTCCGGGTAGAAGTTGGCTCCGGGGAGTTTGTGGGCGGGGACGTCGGGCAGAAAGGCCTCGTGCGCATCGAGCTCGGACCACGGCCCCTTGTTCAGCTCGAAGAAGCGCAGGCGCGCGCGGCCGAGCGGCGAGTGGTCCTGCTTCAGTTTTTCCAGCAGCGCGGTGTTCCCGCTCCAGATCTGGCCGAGAAAGATCTGGTCGATGACGCGCGCGGCCTCGATCAGCTTCACCAGCGCCGTGCGGTCGGCGGGCGTTAGCTGGGCCGTGTCGACGCGGAGGTCGACGCGCGCGAAGCGGGAGGTCATACGGTCGAGCTGATCAGGAGTTTGGGCTGAGCACATGAGGGGAATCAGGGCGAGGTACGCAAAACCGGGCGTTCTCATTCTCCACTCATCATATGCGAGTGCGGCGGGATTGCATTGGGCGCTCATGGCGGTGGGCGCGACACGGCGTTGGACGAACGCGCGAGTTGGCTGTCGCCGCGTCTCCGGCCTTCTGACCAGGCCCTGCGATTCAGCCGCCTTACACAACTACGCCAGCCACAGGGTCTCGACAAACGGCCACTGCGCATCCGTCCATTCCCCGTCCACTCGGAAGCCGGCCGCGCCGGCCATGTCGCGCAAGCCCTCGATGGTGTACTTGTGGGACGACTCGGTCCAGATGGTTTCCCCCTCGCGAAACACGGCCACGCAACCGGCCCCCGGGATCGCCACCTGCTGCTTCGCCACAGAACACAGGTGCATCTCGATCGCGCTCTCGCGCTGGTTCCAGATCGCCATGTGCCGGAAGCTGCGCGGCTCGAAGTATGCGCCCAACTCGCGGTTCATGCGCACCAGCAGATTCAGGTTGAAGGCCGCGGTGATCCCCAGCGCATCGTCGTAGGCGGGCAGCAGCACGGCCGGCGGCTTCACCAGATCCGCTCCCAGCAGCAGGCCGTCGCCCGGTTTAAGCCGCGCGCGGACATCGGTAAGAAAGCGCAGCGCGTCGGCCCTGGTGAAGTTGCCGATGGTGCTTCCCAGAAACAGCACCAGCAGACTCTGCCGCGGCCGGCGGCGGGCGGCAAGGTGACGGACGCCCTCCAGATAGGTGCATTGGAGCGGCTCCACGCGGGCCAGCGGCGCCAGTTCGCTCCGGCAAGCCTCCAGCGCGGTCCGGGAAACGTCAATCGCATAGTAGTCCGGCGCCGGCTGGCGGACCTGGAACGCTTCCAGAATGCTCCGCGTTTTGCGGCCGCTGCCGCTGCCCAGCTCCGCCACCACCACATCGTCGAGGAACCGGCGGGCCAGTTCGGGGGCGCAACGCCGGACTATGCGCTCGTCGGCCCTCGTCAACCCGTATTCGGGCAACAGCGTGATGGCCTCGAACAACGCGCTGCCCATGTCGTCATAGAAGTACTTCGGCGGCAGCGCCTTCTGCGCGCACCCGGTGAGACCGGCGCGAACGTCAATGGCAAACTCCTGAGCCAGGGCGGGCGCGCTCATCGTTGCACCAGCCGAAAAGTCCCGTACGCGTAGGGATAGCGCCGCCGAAACCAGTTGCGGAACGAGCGCCGCAGCAGGCATCGCGCGGTCTGCGCGGAGCCCCCCTTCATTACGAAATGGTCGCCGTCGAAGAACGCCGCCGAGTATCCCGGATAGAAGTCGAACGTGCGGAACCCCGGGAACGGCCCGAACGGCGTCGAGGTCCATTCCCAGCCGTTGCCCACCAATTGCGACACGCCCCAGGCGCTGTCTCCGGCCGGGTTAGCGGTCACCGCCAGCGGGTCCCAGTGGGCGAAGTCGAAGTTGCCGCGATCCGCGGACGGCGCATCATGGCCCCAGGGATACGGGCGCTCGGCGCCCTCCGGCGCACCATATGCCGCGCGATGGAACTCGGCCTCCGTGGGCAGCGCCGCCCCACGCCAGCGGGCGTACGCTTCGGCCTCTTCCTGGGTCACATAAACCGGCCAGTCCCCCGGAAGCGGGAAGAGCTGAAACATGCCCCGATAGAACCACGCGCCGTCCTGCTCCACCCAGAAAAACGGCGGTTTCGCTCCGGCTTTGACGAACCGCAGGTAGTCCGCGTTGGTGACCTTGTATTTGCCGATAGCGAAGGCGGGCACGCGCGCGACGTGCTGGCGGAACTCATTGTCCCAGCCGAATTCCTCAGGGCGCAGGCCCAGCGTCGCCTCCCCCGCGGGGATCTCGATCATGGCGGGCTCGCGGGAACCTGGGGGACACTCCACCTGAGCGCGTGTCGAGCCGATACGGCCACCGGATGGAGCGTCCCCAATTCCCCTTGGCCGGTTCCCCTCCTGCCCATCCTCGCCCGGCGATGTCTTATGCTGGTAGGGAAGATTGTGTAGCAGGTAAGCCAGCGTTTCCGCGTGCATCCAACGGTGCTCGATGGCAACCCGGACGATTCGTTCCGGAGCATCTTCGATGGCCGCGTCCAGTTCCGCTCGCACCCGCCGATTGTAACTTCGGACCTCGTCGCCCGAAGGCCAGTCCGACTCCCTGTCCGTCGGCAGATTTCCTTCCGCAGGATCGATCCCGAACTCGAACAGCTTATCGAATTCCGGGTGAAAGGACGCGAGGCCCAGTCCGCGACGGCAGACCATGTTCCAGTCGAAGGCTTCCAGATGGCCCACATAGAAGATCATCCGATGCCGCTCTCCGATGGGCCGGGCGTACCGGGCTTCGGGCCTGAGGATACGAAACAGGAAGTCGGTTCTCGCGCGGGCCGCGGCAAGCTCGGCAGCGAGAGGAGTATGACAGATGGCCGTCGTGGTCGACATGGGCCTCCCGGAGGTGCTCGGAGCGATCCGAGCATGCATTACAGAGTAGCAAAGCACGGAGGGAAGGGAGTAGAAGGAGTACGATGACGTGCCGAGCTGTGTCTTCGCCTTACTCTCTTTATCCCCCGGATTCCCTTCCTCCCTGCTATCGTAAAATAACTGCCAGGGTCCATGGCTTTTCAAATACAGCCGCTTAAAGAGTTTCTGGTACGCGCCGCGCTGCCCCCCGCGCTCAGCCGGCTGACGGAGCTGGCGTACAACCTGTTCTGGAGCTGGGATTTTTCCGTCCGTTCGGTATTCCGCAGGCTGGACCCGGTAGTCTGGAAGAGCTGCGGAAACAACCCCGTGCTCATGCTCGGCCGTCTGCCCCAGGCAACACTGGAGCGTGCCGCGACCGATCCGCGCTTCATCGCCCTCTACCGCCGCGCCTGCGAGAAGCTGGACACTTACCTGCGCGATCGGGAACCCGAGGATCGCGCAAGGTTGGTCGCTTATTTCTCCATGGAGTACGGTCTGGTGGACTGCATGCCCATTTACTCGGGCGGCCTGGGCCTGCTCTCCGGAGACCATCTGAAAGCCGCCAGCGACGCAAACATCCCGCTGACGGGCGTCGGTCTGCTGTATCAGAAGGGCTACCTGCAGCAGTCCCTGAACCCCGACGGCTGGCAGCAGGAGCGCAATCCGGTCAACGACTTTTACACGCTGCCGGTGCGCCCGCTGAAGAACGAGCGGGGCGGCGACCTGCTGGTCACCGTGAAGCTGCCGACCGGCGTGGTCCACATCAAGGTGTGGGCCATGAACATCGGGGAGGTCAAGCTGTACCTGCTGGATACCAACATCCCCGAAAACACGCGCCCGGACCATCGCGACATCACCGACCAGCTTTACGGCGGCGACATTCACACCCGCATCCGCCAGGAAATCGTGCTGGCCATTGGCGGCCTGCGCGCGCTCGAGCAACTGGGCCTGAACCCCACCGTATTCCACATGAACGAGGGGCACTCGGCATTTCTCGCGCTGGAACGAATCCGCCTGCTCATCGAGCGCCACGGGCTGAGCTTCGAAGAGGCTTTCAGCGCTACGCGGCTGAACAACGTGTTCACCACGCACACCTCGGTGCCCGCTGGCATCGACCTGTTCGACGCGGGTTTGATGTACGAGTACTTCGAGGAATACTGCCGGGACAGCGGCATTCCCTTCGACCGCATTCTGGCCCTGGGGAAGCACAACCCGGAGGATCACCACGAGCCCTTCTCCATGGCCGTCCTGGCGTTCCAGGCTTCGGCCTTCCGGAATGCCGTCAGCGGCCTGCACCGCCAGGTTTCGCAGGACATGTGGCAGGGCCTGTGGCCGAAGCTGCCCGTATGGGAGATTCCCATCACCTCGGTGACCAACGGCATCCATCTGCCCACCTGGCTCAACGGCGATCTGGCGCACGTGTACGACCAGTACCTGCAGCCGGACTGGCGCGAACACTACAACGACCCCAAGATCTGGGACGCCGTGCAGGACGTCCCCTCCCGCGAGCTCTGGGACGCGCACCGCCGCCGCAAGCGCAACCTGCTTTCGTTTGTGCGCGAGCGCGTGTCGGCCAGCGCCATCGCGCGCAAGGCGCCCGCGGCGGAGCAGCGCCGCCTGGCCGACGTTCTCGATCCCGACGCCTTCACCATCGGTTTCGCCCGCCGCTTCGCCACCTATAAGCGGGCCACGCTGCTATTCCGCGACGTCACCCGGCTGAAGAAGATCCTCACCAACCGCGAGCGGCCGGTCCAGATTGTCATCGCCGGCAAGGCCCATCCCCGGGATCATCCGGGCAAGATGCTGATTCGCGAGATCGTGCAGCTTTCCCGCGATCCCGATCTGCTGCGGCACATTGTGTTCCTGGAGGACTACGGGATTCAGGTGGCCCGCGAAGTGGTGCAGGGCGTGGATCTGTGGCTCAACAATCCCCGCCGCGGCGAAGAGGCCTGCGGGACCAGCGGCATGAAGGCCGGCATCAACGGAGTGCTGAACTTCAGCATTTTGGATGGCTGGTTCGACGAAGCCTTCGAGATCTCCGGCGGGTGGGCCATCGGCGAGCGCGAACCCTATTCCGAGGACCAGGACGAGATTCACGCGCGGGCGATTTATTCGACGCTGGAAAACGAGATTGTCCCGCTCTACTACGACCGCGACGAAGAGGGCATTCCCGACGAGTGGGTGCGGCGCATGCGCCAGTCGCTTATGAACCTCAGCCCGCAGTTCAACAGCCAGCGCATGGTTTCCGAATACATGTCGCAGTTGTACGGGCCCGCTCACGACGCGTTTGCCGCAATTAGCGCCGGCGATTTTGCGCCGGCCCGCGACCGCGCCCTTTGGAACCAGCAGGTACAGCAGGCGTGGAACCGCGTTTCCTTTGTGGATATCGGCCCGGGGCCCGCCAGTTCGGTGCTTACTGGCAAACCGATCCCCATGCGGGCGGTGCTGGATCTGGCCGGCCTTACCCCGCGCGACGTGCGCGTGGAGGCGGTGGTGGGCCGGGTGGGGGTGAACGGGTCGCTCGAGGAAACGCAGGTCATGACCCTGCCGGCGGTCTCCCAGGAAGGCGCGGCCTGGGTGTTCTGCACCGAGTTTGTTCCCCATCAGACCGGGCGCCTGGGCTATTCGGTCCGGGTCAGCCCGAACCATTACGATGACCCTCTGACCCGGCCCTGTAACGCCCTGTTGAAGTGGGGAATCGATTAGATTGGCCACGAATAAACACGAATGCACACGAATAAAAAGTCATTTATTCGTGTGCAATTCGTGTTTATTCGTGGCTAATCAGACTACGGCCAGTTAGTGATCAGCAGGTACACGTTGACGCTGCCGATCCCGGTGGCGAAATCCCAGCCCTTCGCTGTGCCGTACGCCGGCGCATAAGCGGAGGTCGACGTCGAAAGCACGCCGCCGCCGCTGCTGCCCCCCCCGCCGCGCCGGCCGCGCGGGGCGCCGCCCGAGGCGCCACCCGGGTCGAAGCAATTCGCCGACCCGGCACTGCAATTCACGTCGTTGTCGCCGAGCGTCACGTCGTGAAACGCGCAGGTTCCCGCGCCGAGCGATGAATCGCACGAACTGTTGCCGTTGCTTCCGTACTCGGTCCGCGCCAGCAGGTACAGGTTGGGATTCGGATTGCCCTGCCTGGCGCCCATCTTCTGATTGATCAGCGCCTGAACGCCGGCCATCACCGGCGACGATACCGATGTTCCGCCGAACCCGGCCCAGTTGCTCGGCGCGCCCGTGCATGGCACTCCGCCGCGGCCTCTGCCCGGATCCGAATAGCACACGACATAATAGTGCCCCCAGACTCCATCCGCGGCGAACAGGGCGACATCGGGAATGTCGCGCACGCCGTCGGCCGGATTGCCGTAGACGTTCTGCCAGGACGGCTTCGCATAACCTCTGCAGGTTCCTCCGGCAACCCCGGACTGGGCGGGCGTTCCCGTCGCGCAATTGCTGGGGCCGCCGCTGCCGGCCACCACCCCCAGCAGACTGTCCTCCTGCGCCGTGCTGCTGGCGCACAAACCGCTTGCGCCATATGTGGTCGAAAAGCCCAGCGCGGTAGCGAGCAACTGACTCGCGCACGAATCGTTCCAGGGGATCTCGGGAATGTACGACAACGCGGAGTTGAAGTAAGTCCCGTTGGTCGAGCTCCAGTAGCTGCCGCTGTCATTATCGTAGCTATCGGCGAAATCGGTCCCGCCGACCGCCACGTTGTACGGTGTGGAAGCGTACGCGCTGACGGCAATTCCGTGCGTCGCCGACTCCGCGCCCGCGTCCGAGCTCGCCGCGCCCTCATCGCCGGCCGACACGAACACCGAAACGCCTTCGGCCGCCGCTGTTGCATACAAGCCGTTGATGTATGCATTCCCCGCGGCGCCGTTCTGCGCTTCCGACTCGCCATAGCTGATGCTGACGATGGCCGGCGGATTGGGAGCCGCCAGCAGGTTTTGCAAAGCGATAAACCCGCCGAAGTTGGTCCGCGTGTCCGCGCAGGACGCCAGCTCGATGGCCGCGTTGGGAGCCGCCGCGCTCGACCACTCCACGTCGATCTCGGATTCGACATCGTCCGAATTCGCGCCCGGATCGGAGCAGTTGCCGGCCGCGCCCGTTGGATGCACCTGGGTCAGCGAGCCCGAAGGATATGCGCCGGAGAGACCGAACGTCGACCGGAAGGTGGTGAAGTCCTTAGCGCTGTAAACGTCCGAATCCTCGAGCACGACAATGGTCTGCCCCGCGCCGGTGTACTTCGCCGCGTACGCCTGGTTGAAGTTGTAAATGGTCGCCAGATCGCCCGGCGCCACCGCCTGCCAGGTGTTCCCGCCGGAGGTGAACGTATAGTTGGCACGCGGCAGGTTCAGCGCGTGCGGCATGAAATCGTGCAGCGAAACGACCCCTTCGACAACCGGCGCAAGCGCGGCGGGAATCTGCGGATCGCTCATATTGCCGATATGGCCCGTTCCCTCGGCTTCCAGGTAATGAATCTCAGTGTGAAACGCCTCGCGCACCTGACCCGCCGTTCCCGAAAAATCGATCAACATCCCGTTGGGATGCACCTGATTCACAACGAACCCGTGCGAGCCGAGCCACCGGGTCACCGTCTCCAGGTCCTGCTCCGCGGTGCCAAACCGCTCGCCGAACTGGGCAGCGGTGAGCCATTGGTGGTAATTCGGCGATTGCGGGTCCTGCTGGCTGTCGAGAAACTTCTGCGCCTCCGCTTCCAGTTCCGGCGACCGCTTCAACTGCAATAAGAGATGATCGAGCTGCAGATTGTCGTCCACCGGCCCGCGATCGTTATGCGCGTTGGCTTCCGCACGAATGTTGCCAGGGAGCCTGACCAGCTTCGATTCATCCACCGCCTGGACCACGGCCGGAGCGTTCGACGCGAAACAGAACATCGGGCCGATGCCCAATGAAGCGGCAAGCGCTATTCTCCACGTTCTTTTGTACACGGGTCCTCCTCGGCGGCCCGCGCGGGACAAGCACGCCATCGTATCCATCGTACCTTGAGACGTATAGCCTTAGAGGAGATAAGAGGAGATTTGTAACGGTTTGTAGCCCATGTTTCCACCGTCTGACGGACTGAGCCGCGACCGTGCCGCGCGCGTCTTCATCACTTTGGGTGGGCCGCAGGCCCCATGGGGCACTCCGTAACCGTCGCAGCGCGGTTACGATTCCTCGAATTTGCAGCATGATACCGCGTCGCGACCGTAAAGAAGCGGCCGCCCGGCACCCTTACAGAAGTCTTACAGAATACAGCCCGAATCACTGTTAGCCTGCGAGTGTACGATGACTCGGAATCTCGTCGAATCCAACCCGGTTGCCATGCCGGGCCGCGTGGGCATGAACTGGTCCACCACCGCCATCATGGTGCTGCTTCACGTGGGAGCGGTGGCGGCGCTGTTCATGTTCAGTTGGCGCTACCTGGCTATCTCTCTGGCGCTGTGGCTGGTCACCGGCGGCCTCGGCATCAGCATGGGTTACCATCGCCTGCACACGCACCGGTCCTACCGAGTTCCGCTGTGGATGGAATACTTCTTCGCCGTATGCGGCGCCCTGACGCTGGAGGGCGGTCCGATTTTCTGGGTGGCCACGCATCGCATCCACCACCAGAAGTCCGATCAGCCCGGCGATCCCCATTCGCCGCGCGAAGGCGCGTTCTGGTCGCACATGGGCTGGATTCTGTTCGGCGACGTGAACCACAACAACACCCGGCTGATGTCCCGGTACGCCCCCGACCTTGCCAGGCACCCGTTTTACGTCTGGCTGAACAATTATCACTGGGTGCCCACCGTGGCGCTTACCGTCATCCTGGCGGCCATAGGCGGGCTTCCTTTGGTGCTGTGGGCCATCTGCTTCCGGGTTGTGGTTGGTCTCCACTGCACCTGGCTGGTGAATTCGGCGTCGCACATGTGGGGTTACCGCCGCTTCGCCACGCACGACGACTCGCGGAACAACTGGTGGGTTGCTCTGATCACCTTTGGCGAGGGGTGGCACAACAACCATCACGCCCATCCGACTTCGGCGCGCCACGGTCTGGCCTGGTACGAGTTCGATTCCACGTGGATTCTGATCAGCGTTCTGAAGCGGCTGGGCGTGGCCCGCTCGGTCCACGTGGCCAGGCTGCAGTCGGCGGTTGCGGAACGCGAAGCGGCCTGAGCAAGAGTACGGCGCGATCCTGCGTTCGCCGACCGGCCTGGCTGCGCAGGCCGAAAGTTCAAGCTTGCCTTTGCACTCCCATCGCTCCCAGTTGTTGCATAAGCGCAAGGACATCCACGACGCCACTTTCCTCCAGCACCTTGCCTTGCGCGATCCGGTACACGGTGATCCCTGAAACTCGCACTCGGGTGCCCGCCGGTGGAACGCCGAACAGTTCGCTATGCTGGTGCGTGCCGGTATAGCTCCATCGGATCGCGACCTTCTCCCCCTCGGCGACGATCTCGTCATCCGTGATTTGAAGATCCGGAAAGCACGCGATCGTCTGTGTCAGGAGCTCCTTGAACGCCTCGGCCCCGCGAAAAAGCTGCGGGAAGTGGGTGTAAGAGACGATGATGTCAGGCGCCGCCAGTTCATCCACGATGCCCTGTCTTCCGGCACTCCAGGCCTGAAGGAAGCGGCGGGCAATGGCTTTGTTCTCATCAGCGGGCATTTGCCACACCTCACCCGGATTGTACATCGGCCCTTCCACGGCCCGAAATGGGGGGGCGGGCAGGCGCAGGCGCAAACTCTTGGGGAACCTTTCCGATGCTCAGACGTATTAGTATTAAGACATCTGAGTATGAACAAGCCCGACTCCCTGCAAGGTTCCCTCGATCTGCTCGTCCTGAAGATCCTTTCGCGGCGGCCGCGCCTGCACGGGTACGCCATCATGTCCGCCATCCAGGACTGGTCCGGCGAGGTGCTCCGCGCCGAGGAAGGGTCGCTCTATCCGGCGCTGCACCGGATGGAGGAAGCCGGCTGGATTCGCGCCGAATGGATCACCAAAGACACCGGGCGGCGGGCGCGCATCTACGAATTGACTGCGTCCGGGAAGAAGCAACTGGCTGCCGAGGAGTCGCGCTGGCGGGCGGTCACTCTGGCGGTGAATCGCGTATTGAGGACGGTCTGATATGTCACTGTGGTCACGCTTCGCCAACGTGTTGCGCGGCGACCGGTTGAGCCGCGAGATCGACGAAGAGCTCCGGTCGCACATCGAAGAAGCGATCGCGCAGGGCCGCGACCCCGCCGAAGCCCGCGGGGCGTTCGGTCCCGTGCTCGCCAGACGCGAGGAGAGCCGCGACATCCGGCTCATTCCCTGGCTCGATTCGCTCCGCGCGGACGCCATCTTTGGCTGGCGCCAGCTCATGAAGAGAAAGGTGACCTCCGCCGCGGCTGTCCTCTCCCTGGCCCTGGCCATCGGGGCATGCACCTCGGCATTCCGGCTTATCGACGCCCTGCTGCTGCGGCCTTTGCCCATAGCGGCGCCCGAGCGGCTGCACGCCGTCGCTTTTGAAGGGCTCGGCGCGGATGGCAAGCTCACGACCTGGGACAGTTGCTCGTATCCGATGTTCCGCCGGATGCGCGCCGCGGTCGAGTGCCAAGCCGAGTCGATCGCAATCTCGTACGCGGAACACGTCGATCTGACTTACGGATCGGACCAGGAGATGGAGAAGGCATACCGGCAATACGTTTCCGGCTGGATGTTCCACTCATTCGGACTCCGGTCGGCCACGGGGCGGCTGCTTACCGAAAATGACGACCTCACGCCCGGTGCGCATCCCGTCGCCGTCCTGTCGTACGACTATTGGACGCACCGTTTCGGACGGGATCCGAAGGTGGTGGGCCGCACATTCCGGATGGGCGACGACCTTTACGAGATCGTCGGCGTCGCCGCGGACCGTTTCACCGGCACGGAAACCGGCACGGTAACCGATGTCTTCGTTCCCATGATGATGAAGAATGCGAGTACCCTCGCCAGTTCCAGCCACTTCTGGCTCCGGACGCTGGTGCAACTGAAGCCGGGCATCGCCGCCGAGCCCGTTCGCGAGAGGTTGCGCGCCACGTATCGCGCCATCCAGGAGGAGCGGGCGAAGAGTTTCACCACCACGCCCCAGCAGCTTGCGAAGTTCTTCGAAGCGAAGCTCTTGCTGGAGCCCGCGGCCGGCGGGCGCTCCAACCTGCAGAGAGACTACCGGCGCTCGCTCACGGCTCTCGGTATCCTGGTGGCCCTGGTGCTGCTGATTGCATGCGCCAACGTCGCGAATCTGATGATGGCGCAGGCGGCGGCGCGGGCACGCGAGATGGCGCTGCGAATCTCGATCGGCGCGGGACGATGGCGCCTGGTGCAACTGGTCCTGGTGGAAAGCGCCTGGCTTGCGTTCCTGGCCACGGCCATCGGCGTGATATTCGCATGGTGGCCGGCGCCGTTCATCGCCGGCATGATCAATCCTCCGGACGACCCGGCGCGTCTGGTTCTTCCCGCGGACTGGCGAGTACTCGGATTCGCCGCGGCGCTCGCTCTCGGCGTCACGTTCTTGTTTGGCCTGGCCCCCGCGTTGCGCGCCTCGGCCGTCCAGCCGGTCAGCGCACTGAAGGGCGGAGAAGATCCGCACTCGCGACGCCGCCTGATGCACGCGCTGATCGCGCTGCAAATCGCCTTCTGTTTTCTCGTGCATTTCGTCGCCGGCCTGTTTGTCGCCACGTTCGACCGGTTGTCGAATCAGTCCACCGGTTTTTCCGCGGAACGCATCCTTAATCTGGAAACGGTCACCGAGCGTCCTCAGCCCCCGGCCTTTTGGGACCAGGTGGCCGAACACCTGCGCGCGGTGCCGGGTGTCGAGACGGCCGCGCTAACCGTGTTTCCGCTGATGAGCGGGGAGACCTGGGTCGACGATATTTCGATCAACGGCGCGCCCCCAGGCGAAGTCTCTTCCGACATTCTGAGTGTCTCGTCAGGCTGGATAAGCACGATGCGGATTCCCCTCATCGACGGCCGGGATTTCCGCCCGAGCGACACCAACCCCGGCGCCGCCATCGTCAATGAGGCATTCGCGAAGCAGTATTTCAATGGCGAGGATCCAATTGGAAAGTCGTTCGAGACCGTGGACACGAGCGGGCGGGATCGCTTTCGGATCGTGGGCTTCATTCGCGATGCTCGCTCCCGGGACAACATGCGCCTGCCCATCCGGCCGACGGCCTGCATTCCGTTTAATTCGAGTGAGGCCCAGGTCCGGGGGACCTTCGTGGTTCGGACATCCGGCACGAACCCGCTTGCGCTGGCGTCCATCCTTCGCCGGGAAGTGCGGCGTGCGCGGCCGGAGTTCCGCGTGAGCAGTATCCGGACGCAGGTGGCGCTCAACCGGAGGCACACCCTCCGCGAGCGGCTGCTGGCGACGCTGGCGCTGTTCTTCGCCGTGGTCGCGCTGTTGCTCGCGGGTGTCGGCCTGTATGGCGTGCTCGACTACTCGGTGCTGCAACGGCGGCGCGAGATCGGCATTCGCATGGCGGTGGGCGCCCAGGCCGGCGATATTGCGCGGAGGGTGACCGTGGATGTGTTCGCCATGGTGCTGGCAGGCGCACTGGCGGGCTTCGCCCTTGGTATGGCATCGGTGCGCTACATCGAGGCGCTGCTTTATCAGGTGAAGGCCACGGACCTCGCCATGCTCGCGCTTCCGTCGCTGATCATTGTCGCGGTGGCGCTGCTGGCCGCGCTGCCAGCGGTAATCCGCGCCGTGCGCATCGACCCCGTGGCCATGCTGCGCTCCTAGTAGACTGTCCGGCCCATTACAAACCGGGCCCCCAATCCTGTATTCTGGAGCTTTTGGAGGCCCGCTATTGCATAACGCTAAGATCAGCGCGGTAGGCTGCTACGTTCCGCCCCGCCTGCTCACCAACTTCGATCTCGAGAAGATGGTCGACACCTCGAACCAGTGGATCATGGAACGTGTCGGCATTCACACGCGGCACATCGCCGACCCGGAGGTGGCCACCTCGGACATGGCCATCGAGGCCGCGAAAGTCGCGCTGGAAAGCTGCGGGGTCGCTGCTAGCGACATCGAGGCGATCATTGTGGCCACGGTGACCCCGGACATGCTGTTCCCGTCCACGGCGTGCATCGTCCAGGATAAGATCGGCGCGAAAGGCGCGTGGGGATTCGACCTGATCGCCGCCTGCTGCAGCTTTCTGTACGCGCTCAACACGGCCACCAGCATGGTCCGCTCCGGCGCGCACCGCAAGGTCCTGGTCATCGGATCGGACACCATGTCGCGCATCATCGATTACACCGATCGCGCCACCTGCATCCTGTTCGGCGACGGCGCGGGCGCTTTCGTGGTAGAGCGCGCCAGGGACGACGAACCCGGCTTCATCGATTTTCTGGGCGAAGTGGACGGCTCCGGGGCGTGCTACCTCTACATGCCGGCGGGCGGCAGCCGCATGCCGCCCAGTCACGAGACCGTGGACAAGCGCCTGCACTTCGTCAAGCAGCAAGGGCAGCAGGTCTATAAGTTCGCCATCCGCCGGATGTCCGAAGTGTGCCGCGACCTGCTGGAACGCAACCATCTCACGCCGGCCGATATCGCGCTGATGATCCCGCATCAGGCCAACCGCCGCATCATCACCACCACCGCGGAGAAGCTGGGCATGCCCTGCGATCGCGTGATGATCGACATCGAAAAATACGGCAACACGGTTTCCGCCACGCTGCCGCTGGCCACGCGCGACGCCATCGAAGAAGGCCGCCTGAAGAAGGGCGACCTGGTTCTCTACGCCGCCGTCGGAGCCGGTTACACCATCGGCGCGAGCCTCTGGCGCTGGGCGTTCTAGGGGAGACGCGGCGCCAGCCGCGTTCTTGTGGGTGGAGATGAACGCGACTGGCGTCGCGTGTCCGGTCATATGAACGAACTAAAAGGCAGGGTGGCTCTGGTTACCGGCGCCAGCCGGGGCATCGGACGCTCCGTCGCACTGGCACTGGCCGAGGCCGGCGCGGACGTCGCGGTCAACTATCGCGCCAGCACTGGCGCGGCCCGCGAGCTGGAGCAGCAGATTGTGGCCCGGGGCCGCCGCGCTGTCGCCATCGAGGCGGATGTCTCGTCGGCCAGCGAAGTGGAGCGTCTGGTGCGGACCGCGGACGAACGCCTCGGTGCGATTGACATCCTGGTCAACAACGCCGGTATCGCGCGAGCGCAGAAGCTGGCGGACATCACCGAGCCGGACTGGGACGAGCTGATAGCGGTCAACCTTAAGTCGTGCTTCCTGCTGACCCAGGCGGTGCTGCCGGGCATGCGCGCGCGGCGCTGGGGACGCATCGTCAGCATCTCGTCGGTGGCCGCGCACCTCGGCGGCGTCGTGGGACCGCACTATGCGGCCTCCAAGGCAGGGATGCTCGGGCTGACCCACTACTACGCTGCCGCGCTGGCCGGGGAAGGCATCACCGCGAACGCCATCTCACCGGCGCTGATCGACACCGACATGGTGCGCGCCAACCCGAATGCCGCGCCCGCGCGCATTCCCGTGGGACGCTTCGGCGAAGTGGACGAAGTGGCCAGCGTGGTGGTCATGCTGGCCGGCAATGCCTACATCACCGGTCAGACCATCCACGTGAACGGCGGCTGGTACATGAGCTAGGGAAAAGGGGCCACGAATAAACACAACTAACACCCATGTCGCCGCAAATCACCGTTAATCTGCGTTGATCTGCGGCTAACGGTCGTTCTATCGCCACGACCCGCGCAAACATCGGCCGCCGACGAGCGCCGATGAACGCGGATAAGAAAATTAGTTGTTATTCTCGTTCATTCGTGTTCATTCGTGGCCCTCTTTCGGATGCCTTCCCCGATCGGTCCCTCGTGCCGCAGCTTGGCGTTCAGCCACACGGTCATGTCGTGCTCCCAATCCGGCACGTCGGGAATCGTATTCCACGAGTCGGTGACGTGCGGGCCGTTGGGGATGCGGATCAGGTCGCAATCGGCGCCGGCTTCGCGCAACGCCCTGCGCAGATTCGTCGATTCGGAGAAATCGACCGATTTGTCCTGGTCGCCGTGGATGAGCAGGAACGGCGGCGCATCCTTGCGCACATAGAAGGTCGGCGAGGCCTCGGCCAACGCGGCCGCCTCGCCCTTCGCCTTGATTAACGGATCGAGCAGTGCGTGCAGGTTGGCATTCACCGGCTTGCCGCGGAAATCGCTGGGCCCGAAGATGGTCACCACCGCCTGCACGCGGGCGCTTTCGCGATCCACGGGATCTTTGGCCGACGGGTCGCCAGGGGCGCCAATCAGCCCGGCCATGTTGCTGAGCCAGCCGCCTGCTGAACCGCCCACCAGCGCGATCTTGTTGCGATTCGCATCCCACTCCGACGCGTGATAGCGGATGTATCGAATGGCCCGTTCCACGTCGTGCAACATGTCAGGATACGGATACTTCGGCGCGAGACGGTAGTTGATGGAAAACACCGCGTAACCCGCGGGAGCGAGGAACTCCGCGCAGTACGCTTCGCTTCCATTCCGGCTGGTGCCACTGATGAACCCGCCGCCGTGAATGATAATCGCCACCGGATGCGGCCCGGGGCCGCCGGGCGCGTAGTAGTCCATGGTCAGCTTCTCGCCGTCCGGCTCGGCATAGGTAATGATGTCGGTCACGAATTTGGAGCAGCACGGCGTCTCGACCGGCGTCGGCTCCATCAGCTCGGCCCGCGTGAAGTTGGGATCGTACAGGTTGAGCTGCCATTTGCCGTCGCGGCCAATCTTCGGCTTGTCCGGGCTCAGGCCGCGCTCCACCACGGTGCGGTACGCGGCCTCCGCGCTGGGAACTCCCAGAGCCAGGTGATGCATGACGCCCAGCGTGCGCGGTGACGGGTTGTGCACGTTCAGCATGTACTCCAGCCAGTCGGCGCCGTCGGGCACGCGCATGTCCACCCAGTCGGTGACGCGGTCCTGCATGCCGCCGTGCCAGGTTTCGCGGAAGCCGAGGATGTCGCGGTAGAAACGGTCCTCGGCATCGCGGTCTTGCACGGTGAAGCCGGCGTGGATGATGCGCTCGGAGATGCGGGTGGCGGGGAGGTCCCGGCCGAAATCGCGCCCGCGCAGCGAGCCCGGCAGATACTGAACGAACTCCACCAGGTGGCCGTCCGGATCGGTGAGCTGGAAGCTGAGGTCGCCGTAGCGGTCGTGCGCGACGGCGTCGGGCACCTTCACCCCGCGGCTGGCGAGATAGTCGTGCAGTCGTTGCGCGTTAGTGGTCTCGAAGGCGATGTCGATCAGCCGGTCCTGGGTCTCGCTGGCCAGCTCGGCGTAGACCTCGATGTACTGGTGATCGTTCACCTTGAAGCACGCGCTCTTCTCGAGGCTGCACGGCTCGGCGAATCCCAGCACGTGCCCGTAGAAGTTGCGCGCGGCGGCCAGGTCGTTGGTGCGAAGGGCGACGTGCGCGACACCCACGATCGGAGGACGCTCGATGGCGCCTTGGGCGGCGAGGCCGAACGAGAGAAACAGAAAACAACAGCTACGCATAGTAATCCCCGCTATTTGCATTTACACAGACTAAAGTCCGTGCCACCTGGCGCACGGTGGCACAGGCTTTAGCCTGTGGGAACATTATTGAATCGTCGTCTCGGCCTGCAAGCGCAGATCCCGCGAAGATGCGCCGACATGCACCATTCGCCGTCCGGTGGCCAGCGCCCACTTCTCCCCGTCCGTCGACCAATATTGCAGCCCGCGCAACGGCACGTGGAGGGTCACGTTCTTTGTTTCGCCCGCCGGCACGCTGACGCGGTCGAAAGCAACCAGAGCGCGCGGCGCGAACTGCGCCCCTTTCGGAGGCTGGCTCGGCGCGGCCAGATACACCTGCGGAACCTCGTCACTCGTCACCGTGCCGGCGTTGTGCAAGCGGAAGCGCACATCCAGCCCGCCATCCACCGCCCGCGTCACCTTCAGATCCGAGTACGCGAACTTTGTGTACGAAAGGCCGAAGCCAAACGGGAACAGCGGCTCGATGTTCTGCTTGTCGAACCAGCGGTAACCGACGTCGACACCCTCGGAATAAGTGGTCCTGCCGTTGACGCCGCGCGAGGAACGTTCCGGATGGGCCGGGTCGTTGGCCAGACCCTGATCCAGCGTCTTCATCCATGTGAACGGCAGGCGCCCGGCGGGGCTCACCCGGCCGAGCAGGACATCCGCCGTGGCCCAGCCGCCCTCGTCGCCGGGGAACCACATCTGCAGCACGGCCTTCACCTTGCTCAGCCAGGGCAGCGCCACGGGCTGGCTCGCGTTTAACACCACGATGGTGTTCGGGCTTACCGCGGCGACGTCTTCAATCAACTTGTTCTGGTCGCCCGGAATGCCGAACCACGGCCGCCCGCGCGACCACGCGAACACCACCGCCGTCTGCGCCTGCTTCGCCGCCGCGATCGCCGCGTCGTAGTTCGCCTTCTGCTGCTCTGGTGTCACCCAGCTCAACCGAACCTGCACGGGATTACCCGAGACATCCGCGGTCGTGGTCACGGCAATCGTGTGCGCGCCAGCCGTAAGCTCCACCCTGCGTCTCATGTTGTCGAGGCCGTCCGGGGTGGGCACGATGTTGTGCTCTCCCGCGTGCAGGATGTTGCCGTGCAGGTTCCCCATGTGGTTGCCGGTACGGCTCACTCGCTTGTCGTCGATGGTGAGCGAACCGACGTTGCCCAGGAGCTGCAGGTTCACCACGTACGCGCCCGCGGAAGGAACGGTGAGCGTTCCCGTCCATTTCCACGAAGAGCCCGGCGGGAGCGCCTTGCCGTTGGCATCGGTGAAATCGATTTGTGCGTCCACCTGGGCCGCCGTGCCGCTGCGCGTGAGCGAAAGCGCGGAGGCGGGTATGGCAACGCCCGTCATCTCGTCTGCCACTGCGTACGTCACGTGCGCATCGGGGGCCAGTTTCCGAAGAGCCTCCACGGCGCCGATCTGCCGCGCGGGGATGCCCAGCGACTTCTCGCCCGGCTCGCCCACCGCAATGGTCTGCCCCGCGCCCGGCCCGATCATCGCCAGCGACGCGAGATCGGCCGCCTTCAGCGGCAACACGCCGCCGTCGTTCTTCAGCAGCACCGCCGCGTCTTCGCCGGTCCTGCGTACAATCGGCGCGTCCTCTTCCTCCGGCACCGGTGTGACGTCGTGCTTGCCTTTGCCATCCAGAAATCCGAACTTGTCCATCTGGACCAGAATCCGCCCCACCGCGCGCGTGATCGTCTCTTCCTTCACCAGGCCGCTCTTCACGGCATTCAGCATGCCCAGCGCCGGCGGAGGTTTGGGGCGATTGAAATCCCACCGTCCGGGTGGCGGCTCTTCGGGAACGGCGCCTCCGAAGCCGGCGTCACCGAGGTCGGAGCCCGCGGCCGGCTTGAAAGGAGGAGGCGGCTCGGGCAGAAAGTACGGCGGCGCGAACCCGACAGTGCCCGGCATCTCCAGGTCGAGGCCGTCGTTGATGAAGTCGGTGCCGTGCGTGGCGCCCCAGTCGGAAGTGATGAACCCCTGGAAGCCGACCTCCTCCTTGAGGATCTTGCTCTGCGTGTCGGCGTTCCCGCAGGCCCAGGGTCCGTTCACCTTGTTATACGAGCACATGATGGAGGACACGCCCGAAGCCACCGCATACGCGAACGGGGCGACGTAGATCTCGTGCAGGGTTTGCTGGTCGACGATGTTGTCGTTGCCGCCGTCGTAAGCGACGTAGTGCTTGGCCTGGGCCATGACGCCCTGGCTCTGAACGCCGCGAACCACCGCCGCGCCGATCTGCCCGGTGAGCACGGGGTCCTCGCCGTAAGTGTTGTAACCGCGCCCGAAGGTGATGTCGCGATCAATGTTAATGAAGGGTTGGAGGACCACGTCGATGCCCAGCGCGCGCGCGTCGCGGCCAATCACCACGCCGTTCAGTTCGGCGTCCTCACGGCTGAAGGTGGCGGCAAGGCCCATGGTGGAGGTGGGCGCGGTGGAAGGAACCCTGGTCAGCACGCCCGGCGGTCCGTCGGCCATGCGCAGCGAGGGGATGCCGAGGCGCGGGATGCCCCGCAGGAAGCCCGGCTGTCCCTGATCCGTGGCCGGCGGTTCCGTGTCGCCGTGGATCATGGCGATCTTCTCGTCCAGGGTCATCTGGCTGAGCAGTTTGTCCACGCGGGCATTGCCGGTGACCACCGGCACGCTGGTCTGCGCCAACGCCGCGCCCGCAATGAGAAGTAATGCAAGAAGACCGCTGAAGGTTTTCATGGAGTCACTCCCGGACTCGGCGCACGGGACAAACGGCGTCGCGCGCGCAAACATGTAATCTATCACGCTAAACGACGAAGACCCTCAGCCCTTCGTTAGCAGCACCGCGTAACTGCGCCCAATGGAGGGACGGCCGCTGACGCTCAGCCCCGCTCCCGTCGCGGCCTTCAGCTCGGCTTCGAAGTCGGGGAGCTTCACGTGGCCGCGCGGTTCGGCCAGCAACACCGAGGCGCCCGGCTTCAGGCTGGCGGCGACCTCGGCGAAGAACGACTCGGCAGAGGGCAGCTCATGCACCATGGCGTAGGCCAGCGCGAAATCCACGACGCCGCCGAGATCCGCCAGGCCCAGCGAGTCGGGCGCCACCAAACGGGCATCCACTCGCGCCAGCAGGCCGCGCTTCGCCAGCCGGCGCCTGAGCCCGGCCAGCATCTTCGGCTGGATGTCCACCGCCACCACGCGGCCGGACGCTCCCACCCGTCGGGCCAGTTCGAGAGTGAAGAAGCCCATGCCCGGCCCGGGTTCCAGCACGGTCATGCCTTCGCGTATGTACGGAGACAGGATCGCGGCCGGATCCTGCGAGAGACGCCGCAACGGGCTGGCCAGCATATAGCCGAGCCACCATGGACAGACGTGGTGAGACATGTCGATACTTGAATGCTACACGCGCATCGCGCTCGCCTCAACCCGGCGCCGGCCGGCACGGGCGGTCAGAAGGTGAGCAGCTTCAGGGCAGGGAACGCGGCGCGGTACACCGACTTGTCCATGGTCAGCAGGGCGTACCCGTTCGCCAGCGCGTGTGCGCCAATCAGGAAATCGGCGAGAATGCGGCGCGGATGCGGGTCCCCGGAATGGCGTCGTCGCCGGGCATTTGCGCGGTATGCTCTTCCGGCCTCGCGCCAGACGTTCTCGGGGATCTGCCATTCGACGACGATTCTCTTTCGGGCGCAGAATTCCGCGACAAAGTCCTCCGTAATGCCTGGCGCGGCCATCAGTTCCGCGAAGACCGGAGTGGACATTGCGAGCGCGCCGTTCCCCGCGGCGGCCTCGATTGCTGTCCTTGCAGACTGGTTCAGTTGGTCGTCGCCACTCCAGAGGGACGCGATCACGTTGGTGTCGATGGCTGTTGTCACCGGCCGCGCAGCTCGCGCATGAAGCGCATCATTGCGCGCCGGCCAACCGGCAGCTCAGGAACAACGCCCCGATAATCCTCGAACGAAGAGGCGGGGCGGGCCGGACGGACAGTGACCCCTTCGCCGGCTGCCTCAAAGACCAGACGATCGCCGGGCTGGACGCCCAGCAGCCGGCGGATATCGCGGGGAACCGTGATCTGCCCTTTGCTGGTCTTACCACGCGCCAATTCGGTGACGTACACCTCATTCCCCAATTTCGCCACACCAGAGTGGAGGCGGGGTCTCCCCGAAATCCAAAGCAAGGGCTGAGGTGTACGTCACCGAATTGGCCACGCAAAAAGAAGCGGGGCCTCGCGGCCCCGCATACAGGTGAGATTTGCTCCAGGGAGGTGCGTGAGCCTAAGCGCGACTCGCACCTGACCTTCTTATCGGTCTCAGGCCGCTGGAACAATAGTGGTATTTCGCGTCATTTCCAGCCGCTCTCGCAGCCCGGGCACGGCCACCCTCAGCACATCCTCGATCCGGTCGGCGAACACGAACTCCATCTCCTCGCGGACGTGGTCGGGCAACTCGCGCAGGTCCTTCCGGTTGATCCTCGGCAGGATCACCGTGCGGATGCCGGCCCGCCGCGCGGCCAGTGTCTTCTCCTTCACCCCGCCGATGGGCAGCACCAGCCCGGTCAGAGTAATTTCGCCGGTCATGGCCACGTCCGGGCGCACCGGCTGCTTCGTGTAGAGCGAGGCCATCGCCGTGGCCATGGTCACCCCGGCCGAGGGCCCGTCCTTGGGGATCGCTCCGGCGGGCACGTGGATGTGTACGCCGGCGTTCTTGAACAGCGCCGGGTCGATGCCCAGCTCCCCCGCGTGCGACCACAGGTAGCTGCGGGCCGCGCGCGCCGACTCCTGCATCACTTCTCCGAGCTGGCCGGTGAGCGTGAGCCCCTTGCCGTCCGGCAGCAGCGTGCCTTCGATGTACAGGACATCGCCGCCCGCCTCGGTCCAGGCGAGACCCGTGGCCACGCCCGCGGGCAGCTCGCGGCGCATCTGCTCCTGGCTGAAGTTCTCCGGACCCAGCATCTCATCGAGGTCCTCCAACGTCACCGCAACCGCGCCCTCGCGCCCCTCGGCGAATTGCAGGGCCACTTTGCGAACCACCCGGCCGATGGCGCGCTCCAGCCGCCGCAGTCCGGCTTCCCGGGTGTAGCCGGTGATGATCTTCTTCAGCGTGTCGTCGCCCAGCGCGATCTGCTCCGCCGTCAACCCGGCCTCGGTCAACTGCCGCGGGATCAGGTAGCGGTGCGCGATCTGCATCTTCTCCTCTTCGCTGTAGCCCGCCAGGCGCAGGATCTCCATGCGGTCCAGCAGAGGGGGCGGGATGGTGTCCAGCGCGTTGGCGGTGGTGACAAATAGCACCTTCGAGAGGTCGAAGGGCAGGTCGAGATAGTTGTCGCGGAAGTCCTTGTTCTGCGCGGGGTCGAGAATCTCCATCAGGGCGGCGGCGGGATCGCCCCGGAAATCGCGCCCCAGCTTGTCCACTTCGTCCAGCATGAGCACCGGGTTCTTCGTTCCGGCCCGCCGGATGGCCTGGATCAGACGGCCCGGCATGGCGCCGATGTAGGTGCGCCGGTGGCCGCGCAGTTCGGCCTCGTCGTGCAGGCCGCCCAGGCTCATCCGCTCGAACTTGCGGTCGAGCGCGCGCGCGATCGATTGCCCCAGCGACGTCTTGCCGACGCCTGGAGGCCCCACCAGGCAGAGAATGGGCGCCTTCGCGTTCGGGTTCAGCTTCAGCACGCCAAGCTGTTCCAGGATTCGCGCCTTGACGTCCTTCAGGCCAAAGTGGTCTTCGTCGAGCACCTGGCGCGCGTGCGCGATGTCCAGTTTCTCCTCGCTGTACTTGTTCCAGGGCAGCTCCAGCACGTACTCGAGGTAGGTGCGGATGACGTGGTAGTCGGGCGCGGCCGTGGGCAGCTTCTCCATGCGGGAAAGCTCGCGCTCGGCCTCTTTGCGGACATCGTCCGGCAGGTCGGTCTTTTCCAGGCGCTGGCGAAGCTGCTCCACCTCGGCCTGTTCGCCATCTTTGTCGCCCAGCTCCTGCTGGATAGCCTTCATCTGCTGGCGCAGCAGGTAGTCCCGCTGATCCTTGGACATCTCCGTGCGGGCCTCGGAGCTGATCTTATTGCGCAGCTCCAGCACCTGCGCTTCGTGCGTAAGAAAAGCGTGGGTCAGCCGCAGCGCTTCGGCCCGGGTGGGTGCCTCCAGCAGCGCCTGCCCCTTCGGCAGATCGATGCTGAACATGGAGGCAAGCAGGTAGGCGAGGCGCAGGGCGTCCTCGTTGGCGGCCAGCAGGCGGCCCAGCTCCTGGGGAGAATTCGGATGGGCCAGCGAAATGGCTCGCGCGCCCAGTTCGGTCAGCGCGCCGTGGAGCGCTTCCACCTCCGGTCCCTTGTCTTCGGGCAGGGGCAGTGGATGGACCTTTGCCCGCAGGTACGGTTCGGACGTGTCCAGCTTGATCAGGGCGACGCGCTCTATGCCCACCACCAGCAGCTCCACCGCATCTTCCGTTCGATTCACCTTGCGCACGACAGCCCTGCTGCCGACGGCGTAGAGGTCGTCCTGCGTGGGCGCTTCCACGGAAGCGTCTTTCTGCGAGAACAGGACGAGCTGCTTCTCTTCCGTGGCGAGGGCGGCCTCGACGGCGGCCAGCGAGCTGGCTCGGCCCACCGAGAGGGGCATCAGGAGATACGGAAACAGTACCGCATTCTTCAAGGGCAGCACCGGCAGGGTCGGGATCATACTGGTTTCGGACATTGATACCTCCAGACTCAACTAATCTGATGCGCAGCCTGCCATTGTGGATTCGGTGACGTACACCTCATTTCCGAATTGCCGAACCGCGCGTGTCTTAGCAAGACAATTCGGAAATGAGGTGTACGTCACCGAATTAGCTCACTTGCTCGGGTTCGGGATCACCACGAACCGGCTTACGCCGCCGCCGCCCTGGACGGTCCGGTAGACCAGCAGCAGCACCTGGCGATTGCCAGACCCCCGCACTGCGGCATCGAACTCCGACGGGCTGGTCACCTTCTGGTGGTTGACCAGCTCGATCACATCGCCCTCCTGCAAACCGGCCTCGGCCGCGGACGATCCCTCCTCGACGTCCATCACCACCACGCCGCTAACCCGCGTGGGCAGGTTGAGCTTCCGCTGAATGTCCTGGGAAATGCTTTCCACCTGAACGCCCGCCAGAGCGCTCACTTCGCCGCCACCCTGATCGCCGCCACCGCCCTGGCCGTTGCGGCCACGCAGCGCTTTGGCGAACTGAGTGTTTTCGCCGAGCGTCACCGGCACGGTCGTTTCCGCGCCGTTTCGGACGATGCGCAACTCCACCTTGCTGCCCGGCGCCATGCCGGCCACCTGGATGCGGAAGGAGTTCTCGTCCTGCACCGGAGTCCCATTCACCGCCACGATCACATCACCCACCTGCAGGCCGGCCTTCGCACCAGGCGTGTTCGGGTCCACCTCGCTGATGGCCACGCCCGTCTGTCCGGGCTTCAGTCCGTAGGCCTGCTCCTGGCCGGGGGCGATGCCGTTGGGAATGATGCCGATGAAGCCACGCTCCACTTTGCCGGTCTTGATGAGCTGCTCCATGACGTTGCGCGCCATGTTCGCCGGGATGGCGAAGCCTATGCCGACGTTGCCGCCGGTTTGCCCGCCCACGATCGCGGTGTTGATGCCGATCAGTTCGCCGCGCGTGTTGATGAGGGCCCCGCCGGAATTGCCGGGGTTGATGGCCGCGTCGGTCTGGATGAAGTCCTCCACCAGTTCGATGCCCAGGCCGGAGCGTCCCTTTGCGCTCACGATGCCCATGGTCACGGTCTGGCCGAGGCCGAACGGGTTGCCGATGGCCAGCACGATGTCGCCCACCTGAGCGGCGGCGGAGTTTCCCAGCGGCAGCGTCGGCAGATCTTTCTGGTTCACCTTGATGACTGCAAGATCGCTGGCCGCGTCGGTGCCGATCACTTTGGCCGGGATTTCCTTCTGGTTGGAGAAGGACACCTTGATATCGGTGGCGCCATCGACGACGTGGTTGTTGGTGAGGATGTAGCCATCCGGACTCACCACCACGCCGGAGCCGAGGGCGTGGGCGGTACGTTCACGCGGCTGCTGCGGCACGCGGCCGCCGAAGAACTGGCGGAAGAAGTCGTCAAAGGGACCACCCTCGCCGCCGAAGGGGTTGTCCTGCATCTTGACCTTCGAAGTGGTCGAGACATTCACCACTGCGGGCATGGCGCGCTGCACCACGGGCGCGAAGCTTCCGCTCTGGAAGGCTTCGGTGGTGGCGGCCTGCGCCGTGGAAACGAAAATGGGCACGTGCCGGGCGCTGGTAAAGCTATAGGCCAGCGCGCCGGTCAGCGCGGCAATCAGGATCACGAACATCGCCGTGGAACGGCGTATCTGCATCACTCGGCTCATTTTTGAATTCATTCCTCTCAAACCTTAGTCGTTTCAAAACCTGGTGGCCACGAATGAACACGAATGCACACGAATACAGTCTTCTTATTCGTGTGCATTCGTGTTCATTCGTGGCCCAAAACTCAGCTGTCCCGACGGGCTTGCGTCGATGAAGACGCGCTCGCCGTCGTGCACCTCGCCGCCAAGAATGCGGCGGGCCAGCGGAGTCTCGATCTCCCGCTGGATGGCGCGCTTCAACGGGCGCGCCCCGTAATTCGGATCGTAACCGCTGCGAACCAGATGCGAACGCGCCGCGTCCGACAACTCCAGCTCGATATGGCGCTCCGCCAGCCGCTTCCGCAGACCGGCGAGCTGGATGTCGACAATGCGCTTCAGATGCTCTTCCGACAGCGCGTGGAACACGATGATCTCGTCCACGCGGTTCAGAAACTCGGGGCGGAAGTGCCGCCGCAACTCCTCGGTGACGGCTTCCTTCATGCGGTCGTAACCGGCGCCGCCGAAATCGCCCCGGTAGTCCAGAATGCGCGGGCTGCCGATGTTCGAGGTCATGATGACGATGGTGTTTTTGAAGTCCACCGTGCGGCCCTGACCGTCGGTCAGACGGCCATCGTCAAGAATCTGCAGCATCGCGTTGAAGACATCGCCGTGCGCCTTCTCGATCTCGTCAAACAGTACTACACAATAAGGACGACGTCTGACCGCTTCCGTTAGTTGCCCGCCTTCCTCGTAGCCGACATAGCCGGGCGGCGCGCCGATCAGCCGGGCCACCGCGTGCTTCTCCTGGTATTCCGACATGTCGATGCGAATCATGGCTTTCTCGTCGTCAAACAGGGACGCGGCCAGCGCGCGTGCCAGCTCGGTCTTGCCCACGCCGGTGGGGCCGAGGAAGATGAAACTGCCGATAGGCCGATTAGGATCCTTTAATCCCGAGCGGGCGCGAAGGACGGCTTCCGATACCGCCAGCACCGCCTCGTCCTGGCCCACCACGCGCTGGTGCAATTCGCTTTCGAGCGCCAGCAGCTTCTTCATTTCGCCCTCGAGAAGCCTGGAAACCGGAACGCCGGTCCAGCGGCTGACCACGTCGGCAATGTCCTCTTCGTCCACCTCCTCTTTCAGGAGACGCACGCCGGACTGCTTTTCCCCAAGGCGCTGTTCGGCGGCCTCCAGTTGTTTCTGCAAGCCGGTGAGTTTGCCGTACTTGAGCTCGGCCGCTTTGTTGAGGTCGTAGTCGCGTTCGGCGCGCTCGATCTCCTTGCGGGTGATTTCGAGTTGCTCGCGCAGGGCCCTCAGCCGGGCCACCGCCGCTTTCTCCGCCTGCCACTGGGCCTGCAGCGCGCTGCTCTGGGTCTTCAGCTCGGCCAGCTCTTTTTCGATCCTGGCCAGGCGCTCCTTCGAGGCCGCGTCGGATTCCTTTTTCAGCGCCTCGCGTTCGATCTCGAGCTGCATGCCGCGGCGGGAGGCTTCGTCGAGCTCGGCCGGCATGGAATCGATTTCGGTGCGCAGTTTGGCGGCCGCCTCGTCCACCAGATCGATGGCTTTGTCGGGGAGGAAGCGATCGCTGATGTACCGGTTGGAGAGCACCGCCGCGGCCACCAGCGCGGAGTCCTTGATGCGCACGCCGTGATGCAGTTCGTAGCGCTCCCGCAGGCCGCGCAGGATGGAAATGGTGTCCTCCACCGAGGGCTGGTCCACCAGCACGGTCTGGAAACGGCGCTCCAGCGCGGCGTCCTTCTCGATGTATTTGTGATATTCGTCCAGCGTGGTGGCGCCTATGCAGTGCAGCTCGCCGCGCGCCAGCATGGGCTTCAGCAGGTTGCCGGCATCCATGGCGCCTTCCGCCTTGCCCGCTCCCACCACGGTGTGCAACTCGTCGATGAACAGGATGATGCCGCCTTCCGACGACTGCACCTCCTTCAGGACGGCCTTGAGTCGCTCCTCGAATTCTCCGCGGAACTTCGCGCCGGCGATGAGCGCGCCCATGTCCAGCGCCACCACCCGCTTGTCCTTCAGGCCCTCGGGCACGTCACCGCGCTCGATGCGCTGCGCCAGACCTTCGACGATGGCGGTCTTGCCCACGCCCGGCTCGCCGATCAGCACCGGGTTGTTCTTGGTGCGGCGGGACAGAACCTGGATCACCCGCCGGATCTCGTTATCGCGGCCGATTACCGGGTCCAGTTTGCCCTGGGCGGCCATGCGCGTGAGGTCGCGGCCGTACTTCTCCAGCGCTTCGTAGGTGGCCTCCGGGTTCTGGGTGGTGACACGCTGGTTCCCTCGGACCTCCTGCAGCGCGCTCATGAGGCGGTCCCGGCTGAGGCCCAGCTCGTTGAACAGACGGCCGGCCGCGCCCCGCTCTTCGGAAGCCGCCAGCAGCACGTGCTCGACAGAGACGTACTCGTCCTTGAGATGTTTCGCCTCGTCCTCGGCCTGGGTCAGCAGCTTCTGCAGCCGCGGTGTGATGTAGATCTGGTCGGGCGCGGCCGCCGGGCCGGAGACCTTGGGAAAGCGCTCCATTTCCTGGTCGAGGCGGCGCCGGAGGGTGTCCAGGTTGATGTCTGCTTTGTTCAGGATGGACGGAACCAGACCGCCTTCCTGCTGCAGCAGGGCCAGCAGGAGGTGCTCGATGTCGATCTGCTGGTTCCCGTTGCGGACAGCGATGGACTGGGCGCCGCGAACGGCGTCCTGCATTTTTTCGGTGAATCGGTTGAAGTCCACGGCCAAGGTTTAGTGCCTCACCATCAACTTACCTTAGTATAGCGCCGACATGTGAGACGCGCAAGGCCGGGCCTACGTTTCGACTTACCGACCCGCAAGGCGTTATCAGCCTGTGGCGAAAAGTGGCCGTCCGGCCAATTCGGGGACAGGCGACGAATTCCCGCACCGGGAAGCCACTGAAAACAATCCACCGGGTCGCCGCCGGAACTTCGTGCCTGTCCCCGAATTGCCCGAGCAGGCATGTACTGGATGCCTCACAACTCCTGGCGATTTCACTTCGATGTCGATTTCAGATCAGACTGGAACTCCAGTAGTTCCACGGGGGCGCCATTGTCGACAATCATCGCCACCGTGATTCCCTCACAGGGGCTGTTCGGGGGCGTCAGGATTTCTTTTCCTTCGAGCGCCGCCGCAAGGTCATCCACTTCAAAAGCAACGTGAGGCACGGTCTTGATGATGTCGGGGAAGGGCGAATCCGCCTCGAAGCGCATCCACTGAATGCCATAGGGGCTGGATTCGAATCCCGACACGTACATCTTGAGCCCCGCCAAATACCGCTCCCCAGGACGAGGCGTCCGGGTTGGAATGCCAATGTGGTGGTATCGCCAGCCCTCGACCGCGATCGCTGAGGGAGCCTCGTGATCCTGCCGCGCAGGAATCGGCGCGAGATCGACATCTCCTCCTGTGTTGTCGTCCAGGTTTTTCTCCTGTTGTACGTTGCTGAAGCCGAGGGTGGCGTGCAGGCTCCCCGCCTTCAGGATCGCCAGAGTGCAGACGGTCATCGGCCTGCTAGCAGGCACGCCGACGGCCAGCCCGCCATAATCATGGCGCCGTGGTGCGCCAGGCTGGCGCATATCGAGGGGCACACCGTCACCCCCAGTGCGGATATCGACGCGCCCGGCCGCGGCCCATCGACCGATGGCCGACCGCTCACGGCCCGGCCGCCCGCTAGTGCGCTCCTTCGCCTCCGCAGTAAGCGCGCCGGACGCAACAAATTCGCCGGGGCGGGATGGAACAGGCTCCCTCCCTCCGCGAGTTACTGCACGTCGGTGACTTTGCCGTTGATGAAAGTCACCTTCATGTCCTTGTACACGTAGATCTTCTTGGCCCCGAGATTGACGATCTTGGCCGGTTGCCCGAGCGCTGCGGTAACTTCGTCGATGGATTGACCGGCAGCGATGCTCGCCGGCTCCGCGGGTGGGGCGGGCGGGGCGACTGCTGCATCTGGTGCTGCTGCTCCCGTTGTATCGGCGGCCGCTTCCTTTTCCGCGGCGTCCGCGTCTCGCGATTCCTGATTGATTTCGGAGGCAACCTCGCTTTGCGGTGGCGGCGGCGGGGCGCTGGCAGCCATGGCCGACTCAACCGGCGCTGTCGTCGCTGCGGCAGGCGCGGCCGGCAGTCCGCCCTGACCCTGCTTCTTCTGCAGTTCCTGCATGCCCTGGTCGATGCTCTCGCGCATGTGGTTCTGCATCTCCTGCAGATCGGTAAGCTGGACCGCAACCGCGTCGCCCCGGGGGCACTCGTTGCCGCCCTTGCTCGCCAGCACCGTGAGGTTCGCGGCGGTGGCGTCCGGCGCGGTCTGCCCGCTAAGCTGGATGGCGTCGCCCTGGCTGAGGGCGCACTCGTTTCCTCCGGCATCCACCACATCGAGGTCGCTGCCGGCCACGAAGACGTGCGAATGGCCGTCGGTCAGCAACCGTTGAATGCTGCTGGAGGCCGGGTCCGGCTCGGCATTGGCGTTCCCAGCCGCCCTTGCCTCGGTGTTCTCGATGGCGATCTGGGTTCTGACCTCATCGGCGATGAGCTGTTTCACTTCCGGCGAGACAGGCGCGGCGCCGTTCAGAGCCGCGGCTTGCACCTGCGCGTCCGCGTTGGCTTGATAAGCGGCCTGCAGGGAACTGGCGATCATATAGTCGGTCAACCAAAACGCCGCGCTGGGATAGACCGAGTAAGGCGTAAAGTACGCGCCATAATACCCGTACCAGGGAGCAGCCCCCCAGCCCCACGCATACGGCACGGGCGTGACCCACGGATTGTAAACCCACCCGTAGTACGCCGGCCCGAAATAATACGCCGGATAATACGGATTCAGATAAAGGCCGTGGTAATAATAGCGCCCGTAGTAGGCGTTGTAGTAATGTCCGTGGTAATAATAGGAACGCCGCGCATACTCATGGCCATGATACATGTATGGCCTTTGCACATAGCCGCGGCCGCCGCGCTCGGCAAAGACGCGGCTGTGATCGCCGCGTTCGACCATGACATGCCGGTTGCCGTTCAGCCCGCGATGGACGTCCATGCCGCGTCTGTTGTCGTGGAACCCGGCGATTCTTCCGTCCGCCCTCCGGTCAACTCTGCCGTTTCTTGTCTGGACAACGCGGTGGTCCCTGGCAACTGGCCGGCCGCCCGAACCCGGACCGTGTCCCCCGGCCATTGGGCCGTGAGATGGCCCACCCGCCGGGCCGTGAGATGGCCCACCCGCGGGGCCGTGAGATGGTCCACCGGCCGGGCCGTGAGATGGCCCACCCGCCGGGCCGTGGGGTGTCGTCGTCGGGCCGTGAGGCGTCGTCGTCGGACCGTGAGACGTCGGACCTGATGTCGTCGGACCGTGGGACGTCGGACCCGATGTCGTCGGACCGTGAGACGTCGGACCTGATGTCGTCGGACCGTGGGACGCGCCGGCTGGTCCGCCACCGGAGGGTTTGACCACACCTTTAGCGGGCGCAGCTTTGGCCGGCGCGGCTTTAGCCGGCACCTTGGGCTTGTCGCCCAGCGCCGGGTGGGTGAAGAGCAGAACGGCCAGCGGCGCCGCCAGGTATGCGGCTGAAAAAATCCTGCGAATTCCGCGTATTTTCATTGAATAATCCTCCAGATTCTCTTTTACGGGTTAATGTTCCAGAGGGCGCCTTATTCGACGTCCTTCACCTTGCCGTCGACGAACGTAACCTTCAGATCTTTGTAGAAATAGATTTCCTTCGTAGGAGTCTTCGCCTTTTTGAGAGGCTGGCCGAGAGCCGCTACAACCTGCTCCGGCGTTTGACCAACCTTCACTTCCACGGGCTCGGCGGGCGGGGGCGGCGGAGCCTCGAGTGGCGGCGGCGGCGCTTCGGCAGCCGCTGGTGGCGCCGCGGCCGGTTGGGCGGGGGCTGCCGGCGCCTGCTGCTGACCGCCCTGGGGCGCGGCCTGCTGGTTGTCTCCGGACCCCTTGGCATCCTCCGCGGGAGCGACGGTGATGACTTCGCTGACCGCCTTCAGGGCTTCCTCCGGCGACGGCATCACCGCTCCGAACGGAATCGTCAGGACGCCGATATAGCGAACGTCGTTGATGGCGTCGGTGAAGAAGCTGAGAACAACCCCGTCGCCGCGGACGTCGATTTTGGTCAGCCAGAACTTCTCGCCCGAGACAAAGTTCCTGCTGGTCGCACTTGGCGCACTGCCAAGGGAACTGAGGCCTGGGACCATGCTCCCCCACCTCCCGACCTTCTTTGCCGTCTCGTTAGCTCCGCAGGTCTTGGAATGGACGATTTTCCCGTCCTTGTAGGTGTTCATGCACGGGTTAGTGGCGCTGGTGGCAGCCACCATCGTGACCTTGTCCTTGTGGAGCACAAGGACGGAGCCGGCCGTCACAATGTCGGACTTGTCGTCGGTGATCTTGGTAAGCTGGTATTCCGCTTCGAGCTTTTTTCGGATGGCGGCTGTCTGGTCCTGGGCGTTGGCCGTCCCGGGAATCGTAAGCAGCGCGACAATTACTGCGCCAAAGAAGGTCGCTGACGTCGCTGACACTCTCATGATGACTTTTCTTGTCCTCCCGTCCTTCGATGGTGCGCCCTGGAGGTCTTTTTTTTGGGCAAATGGCAGGTCTCGATTATACATCCCCTTGCTTTCGCGCGCAATCCGGTGGTATGCGACGTGTCGTTAGTATGTGAGTTGTCCGGTCCAATTCACACGTGATCTGTCCGCATAGCCGGTGGGCGGGTGATGCTGGGTGGTGGATGAAACCTGGCAGTGTTCGGCCGCCGAGATGGAGCGGATGAT
>Ga0326727_10001081_pt1 | contig 104975 bp, 75 predicted proteins | sample MB2enrmetagenome_FD_207643 | JGI IMG/M metagenome (GOLD analysis project Ga0326727, IMG submission 207643) | Lab enriched peat soil microbial communities from McLean, Ithaca, NY, United States - MB29MY | ecosystem: Environmental > Terrestrial > Soil > Wetlands > Peat | place: USA: New York... | reverse complement strand
GAATCATCCCTGGAGAAAAGGCTTTTCCGCAAAGGCACACGCCTACTTTTCCGGGGCAGCGTGAAACCAATACTAGGGGACATTTCTATTGTGGAGAAGACGGGGACATTTCTAATGTGGTATGACAGTTAATAATGGGGTCCTTGCAAAGATCTTTGGAAGACAAAAAAACTTTGCGCTCTTGACGCGAAACATCGGCATCGAGGCGAGTTAGTTTTGGCCGAGCCTCGGTAAGAGCGTTAGAACGTGATCCGCACTCCGAACTCCATCTGCCGCGGAGCCCCGTTCGCATACGTGCCCGAACCGGCCAGAACCCGGTCCAGCCGCGAAGTGCAGAAAGTGGTTGAGCTGCCGCAGTATCCCCCTCCCGAACTCGAGTTATTCAGCGAACTGCCCGGCGCGCCGTTCAGCACGCCGCTTAGCTGGTTCCCCGCGCCTCCGAAGTTGGCCCAGTTGAAAACGTTAAACACGGAGACGCTCGGCTCCAGCTTCACCCGCTCCCCAACCTGAAACGGCCGGTTCAACCGCAGATCCATCGTCTTCAGCCAGATCGCCTGCGCCGCATTCCCCGGCAGCGATTGAATCAGGGGCGAATAAGCGCCCAGTGCAAGCAGTTGCTGCCCACTGAACAGGCCGCTAGTCAACAGATCGTTACCCGCCGGCGTCAATTTCCCGGCGTAGTTGCTGTTGTAGAACGCGATTGCCTTGGTCAAATTGCTGGCCGAGTATTTTCCCGTGCTGCCAACAAACGTCGCCGGCAAAAGATCGCCCACCGTGCCGTCACCGGTGACGTCGCTGCGGAAGATTTCTCCCGCCACTCCGCCCCCGTCCTGCTGCGGTAGATAAGCGCTCAACGGAAGCGGCGACGCCACATGTGCGATCATCGTAAGCTGCAGCCCGTGCGGCAAATCCGCCGTCGGAGTGAACGTAAACTGGTGCCTCCGATCCATCCCCGAGGCCCCCCAATGTCCCCGGTGCGGCCGGTTGTAATCTTCCGCCACGTTCATCAGCGAATAATCTCCGCCGCTGCCGTTCGGCTCCGCTATGTTGCTGCTATAGCGCGAGAGCGTGTACGAAATCGCCACCTCCAGCCGCCGCAAGCGCCGCATCGGGTTCTCTCCACTGACCCCGTGGTATGCGAAGTGTAGACCTGTATACTTCGACCGTCCGCTCGGAAAGTACATGATGTTCGAACCCACCGCCGGATTGATGCCGCCGAAGGACGCCTGTTGCCTTCCTAACACCGAGCACGGAAACGGCCCGCAGAACGCATTCGACGAATCCAGCCCCTGCCGCGCGAAATCGGTGATGGTCGCTCCCGGCACTGCGTTCAAATAGCAATTCACCGCAGCCTGCGAACTGCTGCCCGCGAACGTCGCCTGCGGACATGTCTTCGACGCCTGGTTGGCGGCCAGCGTCGCATTGATCGCCGACAGTTCCGACGCATAGGTATTGAGCAAGGGATTTATATTGTCGCCGTCCGTCAGGTAGCTCGCGTCGCCCACGTGATTGGTGTCAATCCCCAGCGGAAACTGCGTTCCGATCTCGCGCACGTAGTCGGCGGAGAACATGCCGCGCTCCCCAATCTGATGTTGAATTCCGGCGGAGATGTGCACCACCCGCGGCGTCTTGAAGCCAGGCGCCAGCAGGCCCCCAAAATTCGCCACGCTGTTGGCCAGCGAGTACACGTTCTGCCCGCCCGTCACCGCCGACTGCGCCGCCATGAACTGCGTTTGCAGATCTTGAATTGCTTTTGAAACTACAACAGGCCCCTGAGTTCCCGTCACTGTGGCACCGATCGGCTGCCCGCAAATCTGCGTCGCGATATCGAGCCCATCAATCTCACTCACGATGCCATTGTTTGAGCCTGACGGTGCATTCGGAAACAGCACCGATCCCGCCGGACACAGCGTCAGGCTGCGGTTGTATTGCCCGTTCGATAAGCGGTTGATGCGATCCTGATACGCATTCTGCAGCAGAAAATTGTCGTAAGACATTCCGCCGCTCACCCGCACCACCGTTCGCCCATTGCGCCCCGGATCCCACGCCACACCCGCCTGCGGAGCAAAATTCCAATCCGGCTGGTTCACGCTCTGGCCCAGATTCTGGTGCGCATTCAAACTATTGTTCGGAAGCAAACCGAACTGGTCGAGAATCAAACCGCTCGTGCACGGCGGAGTCTGCACGATCGTCAGATTGATCGCCGAACATGGGATCGGCGCCAAGTCGTTGTCCGTGCGCCCGCTGTCCCGCACATAATTCACGCCAAAGTTGATGTTCAGACTCGGAAACAGGTTGAACGTATCGCCCACGTACCCCTCGATGCGCGTGTCGAAGTGTCCGCCGCTCGGCCGGTTGAAGGCCGAGTTCTCGCTGAAATTTCCCAACCCGTTGAAAATCGTGACCGTGCCCACCGGATAGTTCAGCGGATTGTCCGCCGCTCCGCGCGGATCGCCGGGAATAAGCGGCACCAGGATGGGGTTGCTATTGATGGCATTGATCGCGTCCAGTCCGTTCGAACTGGTCACCGACGGCCCATAATTTCCCGGCGCATAGAAATCTCCCTGCGCGATGCGATGAACCGCTCCCCCGAAGCGGATCGTGTGAAGCACCCTATAGGTCGTGCCGCCGTCATAGCGCCCGAAAAGGTCGCGCTGAATCGTCTGCCGCGGACCCGCCACGCTCGGCCCCAGTGCGTATGATCCAATCTGCATATGGAAAGGCGCCGGCGCGGAATCGCTCAGCGCCGGATTGATCGCGTTCACCATCTTCTGATAGCCGAAGCGCGCGCTGTTCACAAACCGTCCGTGATTCCAATCCAGCCCGAAAACCCCAGCCGGAACATTCAACTGATTGCGAAAATTCGACTGGCTGTCGGACGGCCCGATCTCGTTCGCGTTGTCGTAGCTGAGCCGCGCAAACCACTTCACGTTCTCGCTGAGGTTGTAATCCAACCGCGCCGTCAGCATGTTCTCGCGAAAATAAGCGCTCTGCAGGCTGGTCCCATTGACAGCCGGGAATCCGAGTTCGATCGGCAGAACCCCATCCTGCTTGGTGCGTTCCCCGCCGATGAATAGAAACGCCTTGTCCTGGATCACCGCGCCGCCCGCGCCAAAGCCATACTGCTGCCGGCTATAATTCGAATCCCCCGGCGGAAACCCAGCCAGGCCGGCGCTCTTGTCTTGCAGATTTCCAAATAGATTGCCGTGCCATTCATCTCCGCCCGAGCGCGTCGCAACCCGCACCGCGCCGGCTGCATTCAGCGACTGAAACACCTCCGGAATGTCCCGCGAGACGATCGCTTCCCTCACCGCCTCCGCCGGCAGGTTCATCGTGGATGCGCCCCTGGTCTCATCCATCGCCTCGACTTCATCCATGTCGTAGTGCGTCGTTCGCCCCAGTTGGCCGTTGATCGAGAGCGATTGGGTCCCACTCTTGCCCGGATCGAAAATCCTTCCATCCACCACCTGCAAACCCGGCTCCAGCTCTCCCGCATCCAGATAGTTCCGCCCGTCAATCGGCAGCCTGTCGGGAACTTCGCCACTAAACTTGCTCTCCAGACGCACCGGCCCCGGATTGATCCATTCCAGCTTGAAATCCGCCGTGACCGCCGCCCCCAACACCACGGTCACGCTGCTCTCGACCGGCGTCATGTCCCGGCCTTCCACCCGCACCACATAAGCGCCCGGCGGCACCGGTTCGGAAACGTACGTCCCGTCCTTGCCAGAACGCGTCACGCCCCTGGTCTCGGTGGCCTGCGAGCTGTACCAAACCCGCGCCCCTTCCACCGGGCCGCCGGCGTCATCCCGCACCGTACCTTGAATGGTGCCGGTCGTCGGATTTTCCGGGGTCATTTCTTGCTCCTGCGCCCCCAACGAAACCGGGAGCGCAACAACCACGGCGAGCAATAGGCCAATATGCAGAGAACGATGAATATGCAAGCCAGAACAATCGAACAAAGTGCCACTCTCCTGGGGGCGGAGCCTCAAGTAGAACCTGGAAGCGATTCCGCGTCTAAGGATCCTAGTTTCCCACTGCAATGGTTTTCTACTGAAATCGAATAGAACAGTCTACTAGATGCGCTCACTTCTCTGGCGCGACGTATGGGTTTTTATCCCCTTTAGCAGGCTGCTGAAAAACTCGCGTTTCGTACCGGGGCATCGCTCCAGCAATGCCGAAGGTTCTTCGAAATCAGACGCCCCTTTAAGGGCTGGGAATCGACATCCGACTTTTCCTGCAGCCTGTTAGAACGTCCCTTTGTGGGTGTAGTACCCGGCGCGATAGTGCGACTGAAAAGGCCCTCCCGCAGGCGCGTTCGTCAGGTCCACCTTCAGTTGACGGAATTCCGAATTCGAATACCGCTCCGACGGATAGTACGCCAAAAGATACTGCGTCCGCAGTTCGTCGCTGATCTTCTGGAAGGCGTCGTCCAGTTGCCCGAGCGACTTGGCGTAGTAATACTTTCCGCCCGTATCGGTTGAGATCTGAATCAGCGCGTGCTCGCCGCCCGTGTCTCGTCCCGCGTCCGCTTCGATGGGCACGATGATGATGCTATAAACAATCGCTTCCGCCTCTTGTGCCGCGCGCAACGCCTGTTTGTAATCCACCTGGCTCATCGTATCTCCGCCGTCGGTGATCACCACCATCACTTTTCTTCCCTGCCGCCGGCTCAGTGCCTGCGATCCCAGAAAAATCGCGTCGTAAAGCGCCGTCGCCGAGCCATTGCGCACCCGGTCGATTCCGGCGTCGATCTTTTTCAAGTCGGACGTGAACGGCACCATTTGGCTCACTTCCTCGCTGAACTTGTACAAGGAGAGCCCGTCCTGCGGTCGCACAATCGCGTGCACAAACTTGCGCGCCGAGATCAGCTCCAGCGGCAGATCTTTTCTTGTGCTCAGGCTCGTATCCACCGCCAGCACAATCGACAGCGGCAGCGCCGATTCCTTGCTGAAGATCGCGATCTTCTGTTCTTTGCCGTCTTCCTTCAGCAGAAAATTTTCCTTCTGCAGGTTCGCCACCGGAGCCCCGCGCGCATCGGTCACCGTCACGAACACGTTCACCAGCTTCACGTCGACTTTGATGGTGGTTTCCGGGTCCTCCGCCATCAATCCGGCGCTGGCGCAAATGATCGGGAGGAAGACTAATAAAACCTGTAGAATTCGCGTCATTTGAGAGTCAGTCATTTTGATGCGAGCCGCTCCCCCGCTGTGCCTCCCGGCGATCGAATTTCTTCGGGAAACGCCTCCCCGTCCGCCCATACCGCTCCATCTTCAAAGTATTCTTTCTTCCAGATCGGCACCGTCTTCTTCAGCGTGTCAATGATCCACCGGCAGGCCTCAAACGCCGTGCCCCGATGCGCCGCAGCCACCACGATCAGCACGCTCGTCTCCCCAATTTCCAGCCGCCCCAGCCGGTGGACGATCGACGCTCCCCGCACCCCAAAACGCGTCCGCGCCTCCACCGCCAGCGATTCCATCTGCTTCACTGCCATCGCTTCATAGGCTTCGTAGTCCAGATAGAGCGTGCGCCGCCCACGCGTGTTGTCCCGCACCACGCCGTCGAAAATCACCGCCGCGCCATCTTCCGGCCTCTTCAACCGCCCAACCACAGCCCCCGTATCAATCCGCTCGCGGGTGATTCGGACTTCGTCCCGAACTTCGTCCCGGACTTCGCCGCCGCCTTCCGCCGACCCGCCGCTCACCGGCGGCAATAGCCCGACTTCGTCGCCCTCGCGCAGCGCCCTGTCCGCTCCCGAGTATTCCCGATTCACCGAAACTGCCAGCGACGGCGCCATCGCTTCAAATCGTGGAGCCTCTCGCGAATAATGCAAGAGCACATCCCGCACCCGTGCTCCTTCCGGCAGATCGACGGTCTCACCCGGCCGTCCTACCAGATCCTTTAACACTCCAAAAAAAAGCACGCCAATCTTCATCTGGGTACTGGCAGCTGGCAACCGGCAACTGGTCGACTGCCCCGCGCCACCAGTGTAGCGCGCCCGTATCCCAAAGGACCTGTCCCTGCGGATGCCGTCCGTGCCCGACCCTCTCGTTCGTTCAATTACCTCCGTAATCGTGCGTTAGGTCACTTTCCCGCTTAGGCTTACTACTAACGCTCCGTTCACTGAGAGGAGGCCGCTATCGTTAACGCCGCTCAAGCCGACGCCAGCCGCAGCGCGTCCGCTCGGTCTTTCCTCCACACCCTCAATATTCTGATCAAGTACACCCGGCTGTACGGAATGACCCATAAGCGCACCGAGGGCCAGTTCCAGACCGCCTGGAGCGAGCTCCAGCAGGCGCTCCCCAAGAGCGGTGACACCGGTTTTCTGCTCGGCGTCTCCGACAACAAACTTCTTCTCGATGGCATCCCGCTCGAAGCCGGACAGGCCGAGCGCAGCTTCGCACAGTTGCTGACCGCCGCCGGGCTCTCCAGCATCCTGTTCTCCAACAAGGTCACGATCGACGACTTTACTCGCCTGGTCCGCGCCTTTTCCATGGGCGGCTCCAAAGCGCAGGACTTTGCCAAGCAGCTCAAGGAAACCCTCGGCGATAACAAGGATTCATCCATCCGCATCAATGAAGTCAAGTTCGTCGCCGCCGATCCCTCGACCGGCGAATATTCCGTCGCCGCCCAACTCGCCGCCCAGGCCCTCGGCCCCGAATTCAAGCACTGGCTCAATGACCCTCAGAAACTTCTGCAGCTGATAGCCGCCGCCCAGGGAGCGAGCAACAGCGGTCCGGGCACACCTGGCGGCGCGCCCCTCGGCAGCGTCCCCACCATTCCCATTCCCGGCGGCGCGGGCACGGGCTCCGGCGGATCATCGTCCGGCGGACCAGGTTCCGGTGAATCAGGCTCCGGCGGAACAGGCTCCGGCGGAACTTGGATCGGTGGCGTCGTTCCCTTACAGGAAGAGGAAGTCATCCAGACCATTCGCCTGCTCACCCATTTTGGCCAGGCGATGCAAGATCCCAACGTTTCCCAGGAAAACCTCAAGGTCGAACTCGGCAACGCTCCCGAAGGTGCCAAGATCAATCTCGCCCAGTTGCTCGAACATCTGGCCGCGCAGGCCTCTCAGAACAAGACCAGCGACGGCAATGACACCCCGCTCCTGATGAAGGCCGCCGAGAGCATGGCCATCAAATTCGCCCTCGACCGCTATCAGCGCGGCGATGTCAAGGTTAACGCCGTCCACGAGATGATGGAGCACATGAGCCGGCAGATGGATACGCTTCGCCAGATCCTGCGCGTCCAGGAAGATAAGATGTCCAAAGCCGGCATTCTGGTCGAGTCCCACGCCGACATTCTCGATCGCATGTTCTGGGCTGAGATTCCCGAGGCCGGTAAGAAAAGCGTTCTGCTCTCCAGCGAAGCCGCCTGCGTGCCGCCCCGCAACATTCGCCAGTTTGTCGAAATCCTCTTTGAACGCGGCGACAATCAGAGCGCCGCTAAAATTCTCTCCAACTATTGCTGTGGCCTCGACGCTAAAGATGCCGAGCCCCGCCGCAAGACTGCTACTGGCATGGCTCAACTCGCCGACCTCTATGCCAACGCTCCGGATGAAGTCATGCCCAATGCTCTCGCCCTCATCGGCGAGAAACTGGGTAAGGAAAGCGATACCGAGATTCAAAGCCTGCTGAGCGCCGCCTTCGCGCGCTTCGGGCAGGAGGCCTGCAGCCGCAGAAAGTACAAAGCCGTCGCCGAACTCTGCGACTCGCTCGAAAGACTGGCCCACCAACGGCCTTCCCTGGTGCAGGATCTCCGCTCCCGCGTCGGCATCGAAAATCGCCTGCCCGAGATGATCGAAGAAGCCATCAACGCCGATCAGGTGCCCGAAGATCTCGTCAACGTCCTGCAGCAGCTTCCACGAAGTTCCGTTGGACACCTCGCCGACCGTTTCTTCCGCGCCCAGAAACGCGTAGAGTGCGATCGCATTATCGAGCTCGTCGGCGAACTCGGACAACCGGCCATCGACGATCTGCGCAACATTCTCCGCACCGGCCAGCCCCGCCAGGCTGCCTCCACCGTCGGCCTGTTGAGCCGCCTCGCCGTCTCCTCGCTGCTCGAACTGCTGCCCCCCCGCATGGGCGAGTTCAACCGCTTCTATCAGGACATCATCGTTCGCCAGATCGCCTACGGCGCCGCCCCCGACCGCGGTCGAACCCTCCTCGAACTGCTCGAACTGCTCGACTCCCTCATCTTGCCCGAGGCCCTCGACGAGATCGGCATGAGCCAGGACCGCAGCGCCAGCGCCAGCCTGATTGCGCTCGCCACCGCCGGTGAAGCGCACAACCGTCCTCCATTCGTGCAACTGAAAGCCATCGAGTCCCTCGGCCGTTTGCGCGAGGGCGAGGCCGTTTCGGTTCTGCGCTCCATCGTCGAAGACAAGAAACTCTTCGGCTATAGCCAGCACCGTGAGTTGAGAATCGCCGCCATTCAGGCGCTCACCAAGATCGATCCCCGCTACGGCACCCAGGCTCTTGCCGACAGCGGCCTCGAGGCTGGCGAACTCGCCATCACCCCGCTCGATTCCGGCCCTGGATGTCCCTGGGTCCGCCAGCGCCGCTACGAACGCATCATCTTGCCGCGCACTCTCTCCGCCAATCTTTCCAGTTCCTGGGGAAAGTCGAACATCGTCATGCGCGAGATGAGTCTCGGCGGCGGCATGGGCACGCGCAGCGACAATCTCCGCGTCGGCTCCGAAGCCCACGTAGAAATCTCTCTCGGAGTGAAAAAAATCCGCGCCGAGGTTTTGCTCCGCCGCGCCCGCGTCAATGAAATCGGTTTCGAGTTCGTCGGCATGGACCTCGACAGCCGCTACCGCCTCCGCCGCGTCCTGGTCGACGCCCTGCAAAAAGTCCCCGACAATCGCTCCGCCAACTGGGCCGGCGAGCGAAAAGTCTAGAGCAGGGTTAGAGCCCCTACGCACCAGAAAATAATCGTAGAGACGCGGCTTGCCGCGTCTGGCCGCACCCGTAACTCACGCCCGCCAATTCTGCCGCAACGAAAAAGCCCCTGCGCAAGCAGAGGCCTCTTCGCAAACCAAACTCGACAAACCGAACTCGTAAACCACGGACTCGCTTATACCACTTTCACGAAAATAATTACCAGCGCGAACAACACCAGCGACTCGATGAAGGCGAGGCCAAGAATCAGCGCCACCTGAATGCCCGCGCGGGCGGCCGGATTGCGTCCCAGCGCCTCGCACGCCGCCGACGCGGCACGCCCCTGGCCCTGCGCCGCCAACCCGGATGCGATGGCGATCGCGAAACCAGAAGTGATTGCCACCCAGTTGGTCGACCCAGCCCCGCCCGCTCCCGTCTGCGCGAACGCCGGGACAGCCAGCGCCGAAAACATCATCATCACGAACAACAACATCACGATTTTCCGCATTTTGTTTCTCCTTTATGAATTGCCCCAGTGGGTGGTTGACGCCGTGCGAATAAGCCAGCGCCCTCACGCTGAAAGGCAGTTGTCAGCTGTCAGGTCTCAGGTCCCAGGAAAACCTTGCCGCTGAATTTCCTGAGACCTGACACCTAAGACCTGAGATCTTCTCTAGTGCTCATGCGCCGTCGCCTCTCCCAGATACACGCAGGTGAGCAGCACAAAAATGTACGTCTGAATAAACGACACGAAAATATGCAATCCCTGCAACACGATCGGAACGCCCAAAGGTACGAGCGAGAAGGCCACCAGCGTCACCATATCGCCCGCGAACATGTTGGCAAAAAGACGGACGGTCAGCGACAGGACGCGGGCCATGTGGCTGAACACCTCAATCGGGAACAACAGGATCGGCAAGAATAACCGGACCGCCAGCGGCAGGCCCTCTTGCGGCCCCATAAAGTGCTTCAAATAGCCGACCGGACCGTTCGCCCGCACTCCTTGAAAGTGGTAGTAGAACCAGGTCAGCAGCGCGCATCCCAGCGGCACCATCGGCACTGCCGTGGGCGATTCCAAGCCCGGTACGAGCCCAATCAGATTGCAACTCAGGATGAACAGTCCCAGCGCGGTCAGGTAGGGGACGTATTTCTCCGGATGATTCGAGATCGTCTCGCTGGCCAGATTATTGACGAACCCGTCGATGAATTCCATCGTGTGCTGCAACCCACCCGGACGTTCCACCGAAAGCCGGGTGCGCACGGCAATAAAAAACATCGTCAGCAGCAGCACCACCAGCAACTCCATCGCGAAGCTGTTCGTGATCGGAGTCGCCGGATACTTCGGATGAATGTGCAGCTTCAGCAGCAACGCCAGCACCGGCGCGCCAAACAGACGATTCAGAAGCGCGGTAAAAGCCAGTTGTTCCATTTTCAGACTTCAAATACTTATTTAGAACTTGTCATCCCGAGCGAAGCGAGGGATCTGCAGTTCGCCGGGAACAATGCAGATCCCTCACTTCGCTCGGGATGACAAACTTTTCAACAGTCTTACTCTCCCCGCCGGAAGGCCGTGTACCCCTCCCAAACTGCCTCGGCCATCAGGGCTGCCACCGGCACACACAAGCCCCACAAAAAGCCCCGAAAAGCCAGGGAAGAACTCTTGAATATAGCATAGGCGGCGGCTCCCACCAACCCGTAGCGCACCACAAAGCGCAGGATGATCCGCCCGCCCTTTTCGCGGCTATTTCGGTTGACGATGCGATCGGCCAGACCTTCGACGCCGACCGTCAACGAGCGGAAATTGACGTAGGAAACCGCCGCCCCAAAGGCAAATCCAATCGCTCCCGCCCAGCGATAAAACCAGAACGCCGGCCCCAGCAGCAGAACGCTAGCGACCAGCATATTGCGCAGTAAGCGAGGAATAATGCGCTCATAGCTTAGACGCTCATGAATTGTGCGCTCATCCAGTGTCTCTGCCGGCAGAGTTTCCGCGGGCCGGTCGAGATGCTCACGCTCATTCATCTTTGGAAGCGCCCATGGCCATGCGGATCATCTGCCAAAATCCAACCACAGCCCCAAACAACAGCCCGACCAGATAGAGCCACTTAGTATGCAGCCAGTAATCGGCCATCTTGCCCAAAAAGAACCCCAGCAAGGTCGCCGCCGGAATAATGAACCCGATCTCGGAATAACGAGCCAGCGCAACGAGAGGATCTTTCTTCTCCGGGGGATTGGGGCGCTCAGACATGCGAAAGAATTCTACTCTAGCTCTTGGCCGTTGGCTCCGAGCGTGAGTCCATCATAGAAAAGCGGAGGCTTTCCTGAGACCTGAGACCTTGGACCTGCCACCTGTTTTACTTCAAAATCGCCGCCACATGCGGCGATTGCACAATTCCCAGCGACCAGTTCACGCCGCGAATAAAAGGCTCGGGATAAACCCCGATCACGATCGTAGCGAGCGCGGTCACGCCCACCGCGCAACGCATTCCGAGGCTGACCGGCAGCCGTGCAGTCTCCATCGGCGCGCGCATCAGCATGGCGTTCGCAATCTTCAGATAGTAATAAAGTCCGAACAGCGAGTAGACCACGCCGAGCGAGGCCAGTCCGTAATGTCCGCTTTCGATCAGGCTCAGAAAGATGTAGTACTTGCCCAGGAACCCGGCGGCGGGCGGAATGCCGGCGAGTGAAAGCAGAAACAGAAGCATCAGCGCGGCTTCGACCGGCGCGCGCTGGTAGAGTCCGGCCATATCGTCGAGCTCGTCGCCAATCGCGTTGCGCTGCCGCAGCGACGTGATCACCGCGAACGCACCCAGATTCATGAACGTATAGACGAGCAGGTAGATCAGGATTCCCTTGAAGCCGTCGAAAAACGCGGGGCTGCCGATCTGCGAAGTCCCTATGGCCACCAATGCCAGCAGCATGTAGCCGACATGCGCAATTGACGAGTAGGCGAGCAGCCGTTTCGTGTTCGTCTGCGTGAGCGCCGCGAAGTTGGCGCCGGTCATGGTGGCGATCGAGACGATCACAATCACCGGAGTGTAAACCGAGCGCAGCGGCCACAATCCCCACAGCAGAATGCGAAGCAGCAGCGCCCAAGCCGCCGCTTTCACCGCTACTGACATGAAGCCGGTAATGCTGGTGGGCGCGCCTTCGTAAGCGTCCGGCGCCCACTGATGAAATGGAACGGCGGCAATCTTGAACAGCAATCCGACCATCGTCGTCAGCAGCGCAATCACCACCACCGGATTGTGCAGATTCTGCGGCGCCGAGACCGCGCGTGCAATGTTCCCTAAATTGGTGCTGCCGGAAATTCCGTAGAACAGCGAGAGGCCGTAGGCGAAGATGCCCGACGAAAATGCCCCGAGCAGCAGATACTTCAACGCCGCTTCGTTCGAGCGCCGGTCGCGCCGCAAAAAACCAACCAGCACATAAGTGGAAATCGCCATCAGCTCCAGTCCAATGAAGAGCAGAACGATGTCGTATCCCGCCGCCATGCACATCATGCCCACAACGGAAAGCAGCAGCAAGGCGTAGTATTCGCCGTGGTGTTCATCTTCTACGTCGAGATAGTGCACCGACATCAGGATGGCGATGGCAGCTCCTGCCAGAAACAGATACCAGAAGTAGATGGCAAAGCGGTCGGCCAATAGCGAGTTATAGAACCCGGGGAAGCCCCTCGGCGGCATCGTCAACTGAATTTCCCATACGCACAAAGCCGACATCAGCACGCCGGCAAAGGCGCCCACGGCGTTGATCCACTTCCATCCCCGCGGCACCATCAGGTCGATCAGCAGAATGCCGAGCGCAAAAATGGTGAGTTCCACCATCGGCAACATCAGCTGGTAATCAGTTGGTGAGAGGCCTCGCACTTAGTTACTCGCTTTCGGCTTGACGACGTCTGGCGCGACAACTTCAGGTTTGACGGCTTCAGGTTTGACAACTTTCGGCTTGATGACTTTCGGCTTGATCGCGGCGGGCGGCGCCTGCGGAACTGGCACGGGCGCAACCTGCGCGTTCACCGGCGCATTCGCATTGGACTTATCATGAATCGTCTGCACAATCTGATTGACTGGTTGTTCGAGGATCTGGAAAAACGGCTTCGGATAAACGCCGATCCATAGCGCCATGACGATCAACGGCACAAACGTAAGAATTTCGCGCGGCGTAAGATCGTGCAGCTTTTCGTTCTTGGGATTCGTAACCGTACCGAAGAAAACGCGCTGATAGAGCCAGAGCAGATAAGCCGCGGCCAGAACCACGCCCGGCGCCGCCCACGCCGCCCACCTCCAGTTCGCCGTGAATGCTCCCTGCAGAATCGTGAACTCGCCGACAAATCCATTCAGCAGCGGCAATCCCATCGACGAGAGAAACATGATCATCGTGATCGTCGCGTAGATCGGCATCACGTTCGAGATGCCGCCATACTCCGCGATCTCGCGCGTGTGCCGCCGTTCATACAAAATGCCGACAATCAAGAACAACGCGCCCGTCGAGATGCCGTGATTGATCTGCTGCAGCACCGAGCCGGTCAAGCCCATCGAATTCAGCGCGAAAATTCCCAGCGTGCAGAACCCCAGATGGCTGACGGACGAGTACGCCACTAGTTTCTTCATGTCCTTCTGCATGAGCGAAACCAGCGCGCCATAGATGATGCCGACAAGCGAGATCCCGATCATCCAACTTTGCACTCTGGGATGCGACACGACCGCGGGGAAAAATGGCAGCGAGAAGCGCACGAATCCGTACGTCCCCATCTTCAGCAAAACGCCCGCCAGAATGACCGAACCCGCCGTGGGCGCTTCCACGTGCGCATCCGGCAGCCACGTGTGAAACGGAAACATTGGAACCTTGATGGCGAATCCAATAAAGAAGGCGACGAAGAGCCAGATGGCGTAATGGAATGGAATCAGCGGCGCCGTCTTATACAGCTCGGGGATACTGAACGTGTAAACGTGCGGGTTAGTGACCGAGTAGTGATGGAAGTACAGGAACAGAATGCCAAGCAGCATCAACACGGAGCCGAGCAGCGTGTACAGGAAAAACTTAATGGCGGCATAAAGTTTGTTCGGGCCGCCCCAGATGCCGATCAGAAGATACATCGGCACCAACATCGCTTCCCAGAAAACAAAGAAGAGGAAAAAATCAAGCGCCATGAAGACGCCGAGCATTCCCGTTTGTAATACCAGGAACCAGACGTAATATTCCTTTACCCGTATCTCGATGGCGGTCCACGAGGAGAGAATCGAGATCCATCCCAGGAGCGTAGTCAGCATGATCAGCAGAAATGAGATGCCGTCAATGCCCAGGTTGTAACCCGCGCCAATCGAGGGGATCCAGTTATTCGGTGTGCCCTCAAGGAACTTGAACTGATGCGTGGCGTCGAAGCGGAGCGCCCAGAACATCGGCACCAGCGGCAGCGAGATCAGAAACCCGCCCAAAGCAAAGATGTTCGCAATCCAGCGGATCGCGTCTTTATTCTCCTTAGGGACGAACAGGAGAATGAACGCGCCCACAAGCGGCGTGAAGAGAATGATCGAAAGTATATGACTCTGCATAAAAGCTCTTGGCCTTTGGCTCTTAGCTCTTGGCTTCTAGCTAACAGCTAAGAGCCAAGAGCTAAGAGCTGGCATTTCACTTCCACACGTAATACACGCCAAATCCAAGCAACCCGGCGACCATGACCAGCGCGTACCACTGCACCAATCCCCATTCGAACAAGCGCGCTGGATAAGAGATCATCCGCGCTAGAATGGCCGGACCATTCACTCCCAACCCGTCGATGATCCACTTATCCCACCAGATCGAAAGTGTAGCCACCGCCCGCGTAACCCAGCCAACATCGTTGACCGATCCGTCGATAATCTTGGCATCGAACCACGACGACGCTTCGCCCGCGCCCATGGCGCCCAGGCGGATGTCGCCAATCTTGCGGCGCCCGGTGAAAGCGTAGTCGTAGGCCTCGTCGACAAACCACTTGTTGTAGAGCGCGGTGTAGAGCGGCGGGGCTTGCACGGCAATGGGCTCCGGGTAATCTTTGCCGGCCTTGGCATAGTAATGATGGGCCCATCCTCCGCCCACGACCGCAGCCCCGACGGAGAGCAACATCAGCGTCCACTCCAGGCCGCGATGTTCTTCGCCAGCTGGCTCTTGCGGTTCAACCGGAGCGACGGCAACCTCGTGTGCGAATACCGGCTCCAAAAATTTACCGAAGGCGTTGGTCCCACCCAAACTCGCCGGCACGCCCAGCCAGCCAGCGCAGACCGAGCCGATTGCCAGCACCACCAGCGGGCCCGTCATGGACTTGGGCGATTCATGAATGTGATGCTCGACTTCATGGCTCATCCGCGGCTGCCCATAGAAAGTCAGAAAGATGAGCCGCGCCATGTAGAACGCGGTCATCAGCGCCGTGCCAAAGCCGATCAGCCAGAGATACGGAAAGCTGCCGTAGGCGGAACGGTACGCCTGCCAGAGAATTTCGTCTTTCGAAAAGAAGCCCGCCAGCGGTGGAATGCCCGCGATCGCCATCGTCGCGATCGCCATCGTCTTGTATGTAGTTGGGATGCGGCCGCGCAGGCTGCCCATGTTGCGCATGTCCTGATCGCCGCTCAAGGCATGAATCACCGAACCCGCACCAAGGAAGAGCAGCGCCTTGAAGAACGCGTGCGTGAACACATGGAAAACGCCCGCCGCAAATGCGCCAACGCCGAGCGCCAGAAACATGTATCCCAGTTGCGAGACGGTGGAGTAAGCAAGCACGCGCTTGATGTCGTTCTGCACCAGCGCGATGGACGCGGCGAACACGGCCGTGAGCGCGCCAATGATAGCCACGGTTTTCATCGCCGTCGGCGCCAGCACGAATATGGCATTCGAACGCGCCACCATGTACACGCCCGCCGTCACCATGGTCGCGGCGTGGATCAACGCCGAAACCGGCGTCGGGCCTTCCATCGCATCGGGCAGCCACACATAAAGAGGAATCTGCGCCGACTTGCCGCAGGCTCCGACGAACAGCAGCAGCGCGGCGATCGTCAGCACGGGGTCGCCAATAACGAAGTGCCCACTGCGCGCCAGCGTGTTGATGTCGGTAAAGCGAAACGAGCCCAGATACCAGGCCAGCGTGAGCGCGCCAAGAATGAATCCGGCGTCGCCGATGCGGTTCACGATGAAGGCTTTGTTGGCTGCATCGCTGGCCGACTTGCGATGAAAGTAAAATCCGATCAGCAGATACGAGCACAAGCCGACGCCCTCCCATCCCACAAACAAAAGCATGTAGTTATTCGCCAGGATGAGGGTAAGCATCGTAAACATGAACAGGTTCATGTATCCGAAGAAGCGGTAATAACCGCCTTCGTGCGCCATGTAACCGGTGGAGTAAATGTGGATCAGCATGCCCACGCCGGTCACAAAGAGCAGCCAGATGGATGAGAGCGGGTCGAGCAGGAAGCCGGCGTCGGCATTGAATGCGGCAGTCGTGCCATCCTTTTTCAGAAAGTTCAGATGCCCATCACCACTGCCGAGCCACGTATAAACAACTTTCTCGAAGGGACGTCCCGTGCCATGCGCAAAGTGCGTGTACTCGACGACCGTGAAGCAGGCGAACAAAAACGCAAGCACGACCACGCCGACGCAGACCGCGCTGACGGTGGCCTTTTGCAGTCGGCGGCCGAAAAAAAACATCATCGCGGCCCCGAAGGCCGGGAACAGCGGGATCAGCCAAATGTGGTCTAGAAAGAACATGTAGTTAGTCAGTCGTCAGTCGTTCGCTACTCGTCGTTCGCTGTTCGCTCTTAGCTTTTCGCCTGAGCCACGAGCGAACAGCGGCCCTTCTACCATTTCAACAGATCAATCTCATCCACATTGACCGTCTCCCTATTCCTAAAAAAGGCGATCAAAATGCCGAGGCCGGCGGCGGCTTCGGCGGCGGCGTCGACTATGATAAAGATCGCGAACACCTGCCCATGCAGGTTTCCCCACATGCGCGAGAACGCCACCAGGTTCAGGTTCACGGCATTCAGGATCAGCTCGATCGACATCAGCACAATCACCACGTTGCGGCGTGTAAGCACACCGATCACACCCAGCACGAACAGTGCCGCCGCAACAACGAGATAGTGAAGCGTAGTTATCGGAACCATAAAAACCGTCGTTCGTCGTTCGGCGCTGCTTGCGAACAGCGATCAGCGAACGACGAGCTATTAGATTTTCTTCTTCGTCATAATTACCGCCCCCAAAATCGCCACCAGCAACAGCAGCGAAGCGATTTCGAAGGCGAACGTATATTGACCCATCCTGCCGGCCTGTCCGTAGAGCAGATCGGCGATCTGCTGCGTGTTCGACGACTCGGGCAGCGGCATCATGCGATCCGGCAACAGTGCCTTGCCTTTCATGATCGCCGACACAAATAACGCCAGCAACGCGCACGCCGCTGCCAATCCGACCGGCCACATGCGATTGAACCGCCGCTCTTTCGACGAGCGGTCGATGTTCACCAGCATGATCACGAACAGGAACAGCACCATGATGCCGCCCGCGTAAACGATGATCTGCACGCCGGCGACGAACGGGGCATACAACATTAAGTAGAGGCCCGACACCGCGAGCAGGGCCACGATCAGCGCCAGCGCTGCGTGCACAGCGTTCCGCCGCGTGATGACGAACACGCCGCTGACGACGGCCACCAGCGCCAGCCCATAAAAGAACCACGGCGTCGCCACGGGGGCCATGCCTGAGTTGAGAGCCGAGTTCAGGCCGGGGTTCATGAAACAATCACCCCCACGATGGCAGTCACCACCAGCAGGCCGAGTGAAATCGGCAGCATCACCTTCCATCCGATCTTCATCAACTGATCGAAGCGATAACGCGGCCACGTCGCGCGATACCAGATGAACAGATACATGAAAACAGCGACTTTGAGCATAAACCAATATACGTAGTCGATGCCTTCGCGGAACCTCGCCAAAACGTGCAGCAGTCCCGCCAGGATTCGCGGCAGCGCCGGAATCGCGTCCGCAAGACGCCCCGCGACCGCGATCAAGAGGAGAAACAGCGCGATGAAGCCGAGCAGCGCCGCAAAAACTGCCAGCCCGATCCGCTGAATCTTGAAGAATGATTGCGCCGGCATCCGCGCCGCTTCAATAAAAGTAATCGCCGCCAGCCCTCCGAACGTGAGTCCAGGAAACAACGAGAAGATAAAGTCCCACGCCGGAGCGTGCAGCAGATTCGGGAACGGACGCATCCATCCCCCAAGCCAGAGCGTAACCGCGATCGAAGAGACGGCGATCATGGCCGCATATTCGGCGAGCATGAACAGCGACCAGCGCAGCCCGCTGTATTCGGTGTGATATCCGGCAGTCAGTTCCGACTCCGCTTCGGCCAGGTCAAAAGGCGCGCGGTTGGTCTCCGCGACCATGGCGATCGCGAAAATCGCGAACGCGATCAGGCCGAGCGGAAAGAATTTGAAGATGAACCAGACGCCCTGCTCCTGTTGTGCCTGGACAATCCCGATCATGCTCAGCGTTCCCGTGCCGCTTGCGTTCATGCTGGTCATCAGGATCGCCGAGACGACGGCCAGTCCCATGGCGACTTCATAAGACACCATCTGCGCGCTCGAGCGCAGCGCGCCGATCAGCGGATAGTGCGAGTTCGAGGCCCATCCAGAGACCACGATGCCCAGCACGCCGAGCGACGAGACACCGAGCATAAACAGAATGCCGATGTTCATGTCGCTCACCGCCTCCGAAGGCCCGAATGGAATCACCGTATAAACCGTGAACGCCGCGAGCAGCCCGATCAGCGGCGCCACCCAGAAAACGAACTGGTCGGCCTCGGCTGGGATGATGTCTTCTTTGAGCATCAGCTTGACCGCGTCGGCAATGGGCTGCAGCAATCCGTGCGGGCCCACGCGCATGGGGCCAAGGCGAACCTGGAAGTGCGCCAGCGCCTTGCGCTCGATCCAGTTCATGCACAGCACGGCTACCGCCACTCCCGCGAAAATGATGAGCACGTAAATCAGCGCCCAGAACTGGTTTCCCGCTTCGCCCGGCGTCACCGTCACCTTGGGGTCGAGATACGACATGATGAAATTCGGCATCAGCGGTCCACCTCGCCGAGCACGATGTCAATCGTGCCGATGACGGCGATCACATCGGCAACCAGCATCCCTCGGACCATTAAGTCGAGCGCCTGCAAATTGACGAACGATGGCGGCCGCACGCGCAGCCGGTAGGGTTGCGTCGAGCCGTCGCTGACGATGAAATATCCGAGTTCGCCTTTCGGCGCCTCGATCGAATGATAGATTTCGCCCACCGGCGGCTTGATCACCTTGGGCACCTTGCCCATGATCGGACCTTCGGGAATCCCGTTGACCGCTTGCTCGACGATGCGCATCGACTGGCGCATTTCGACCATGCGAACCATGTACCGGTCGTAGGTGTCGCCGTTGGTGCCGATCGGAATTTCGAAATCGAATTTGGAGTAGGCCTCGTAGGGCTGGGCTTTGCGCAGATCCCACCGCACGCCGCTGGCGCGCAGCAGAGGGCCGGTTACGCCGAGCGCAACGCAATCGGCGCCCGAGATCACGCCAACATTCTTTGTGCGCTCCAGCCAGATACGGTTGGTGGTGAGCAGCGCTTCGTACTCGTCGATCTTCGGCGCAAAGAAGGCAAGGAAATTCTTCACGTCTTTCTCGAAGCCGGCGTACGTTTCATACTGACAGCCGCCGATGCGGAAGGCATGCGTGGTCAGGCGCGCGCCGCAGTACTTTTCAAAAATCTTCAGGATCTCTTCCCGGTCGCGGAAGGTGTAGAACAGCGGCGTCATGGCTCCGATATCAAGCGCGTGCGTGCCCAGCCAAATCTGGTGGCTGGCGATGCGTTGTAGCTCGGTCAGGATCACGCGAATGTATTGTGCCCGCGGCGGCGCCTCCACATTCATCAATTTCTCGACCGCTTCGCAGTAGCCGAGCCCATTCGACACGGCGGCGCAATAGTCCATCCGGTCCACGTAGGGATTGAACATCGTGTAGGTGCGGTTCTCGGCGATTTTTTCCACGCCGCGATGCAGGTATCCGATGACGCACTCGGTGCCGAGAACTCTTTCGCCGTCGAGCTTCAGGATGACGCGCAGCACGCCGTGCGTGGCCGGATGCTGCGGTCCCATATTGATGATGAGCTCGTTCGAATCGAGGTACGTTTTGTCGGGAGTTTCGAGATCGGGGTTGGACCGATCGGGGTTGGACCGATCAAGATTGGAAAGCGCGCGGTTCGAAACCTCGTTCGTGCGCTCGCTCATTGGCCGCTCTCGATTCCGAGGTTGATCTGCACCCATTCTTTGTCCTGCTGCAGGATGCCGTAATCCTTGCGCAGCGGATAGCCTTTCCAGCCATCGGGTAGGAGAATGCGCTTCAGGTCGGGATGTCCGTCGAACTTGATCCCGAACATGTCATAGACTTCGCGCTCCAGCCAATTCGCCGTCGGCCAGATCCCAACGCTGGACGGGATCGAAGCACCGTCGGCGATCTGCGTCTTCACCCGCATCCGCTCGTTGCGCGGGAAAGAATAGAGAATCCATACCACGTCGAATTGCTTCTCGCGCTTCGGATAATGCACGGCAGTGATATCGACGCAGTAGTCAAATTGTTCTTCGTCGCGCAGCAGGCGCAGAATGTCGGGGATCAGCGAGCGGTCGACGCTAAGGTAGTTCTGTCCAAGATAAGTTTGCGCGTCGAGGCCCGAACCGTACTGGCTGCGGTATTTTTCAACCAGCGGCGAACTCCACGGCATCGGGACGGGACCAGCGGGCTTCGCCGGAGCGGCGGGCTTTGCCGGAGCAGCGGGCTTTGCCGGAGCGGCAGGCTTCGCCGGCTCGGCGGACGCCGCTGCCGCAGGTTTTTCCGCCGTCGGCTTCTTCTCACCTTCCGGGCCCCCAGACAGCCCATGTTTGGCCGGCTGGGGTTGGGGCGGCGGTGGTGGAACAGGCGATTTGACTTCCTCGGCCATGCTAGGGTCTGTCGTTACAAAAGCCGCGCAAGCATCAGGAAACTTTCACTTCTAACATCTGGTTGCGTCACCGTCAATGACCCTCGTCACAACGGCCGTCATCGCTTTGCTCCGTGCGCTCGAATGTCCCGTCTCTACAGGCGATGCCCAGATACGAAACGAACTTGCATCACGGGCTGCTAGCACCGGGCCGCCTGAAGGCCTTCGACCAAGTCGCGGATGCGCAACGCATCCGCTTTGCGATGGCCGTGACTGGCAATCGGATCGGTGCCTCCGGTCGACTCAATCAAAATGTCCGACCAAAGTATTCCCGTCGAAATCTTCACCGAAGCTACCTGGGAAATTGAAATGCTTTCCTCGTTTCTGCCGAACAAACGCCTCTTCACGCGGCTCACGCGCAGCGGGCTGACTACGATGCGCGTCGGAAACCAGAAGTTCCCCCGGGTCCAGCGGCTCGCCGTGAAGGTTTCATCGGAAGCAGCCAGATTGGGATTGGCCGGACTTGGACCTGCCGAACTTACACCCATTCGAGCGCCCCCTTCTTCCATATCCATACGTAGCCGACGATCAGAATGCCGAGAAACACCAGCATCTCGATCAGCCCGAAGCGGCCCAGGGCCTTGAACTTCACCGCCCAGGGAAACAGGAAAATCGTTTCCACTTCGAAGATCACGAACAGTATGGCGATGATGTAGAAGCGAATCGTGTAGCGTCCGCGCGCGCTGTCGTAGGGATCGATGCCACATTCGTAGGGCATCAGCTTGACGCGGTTGGGACTCTGCGTGCGGATGATCACGCAGATCACCAGCGTGATGGGAATAAGGATGCCGACGACGGCGAGGAAGAGGAATATGGGAACGTAATTTTGCGGCATGATCCCTCGAAGCAATCGCAATAAAAGCGAAATCGAATACTAACGCCGATGCGGCCCGGCTTCAAGGACAAGTGAACATGCCAGATGTCAGGGGTCAGGTCTCAGGCCGTCTGCCCGTTGTAAAATCATAGATTACTCTTTACTGCGCTATCCTCATCTATGCCACAGGAAAACAGACCCAACCCCCCCGCCCGCGACGAGCGTTACGACGCGCAGCGCATTGAGCAGAAATGGGCTGAGCGCTGGCAGGGCGATCCGTCGCTGTATGCCGCCGAGGCCCATCCGGCCAAGCCTAAGTATTACGTCTTGGAGATGCTTCCTTACCCTTCGGGCGCGCTGCACATGGGACACGTGCGCAATTATTCGATTGGCGATGCGCTGGCTCGCTACATGTGGATGAACGGCTACAACGTGCTTCATCCCATGGGGTGGGATTCGTTTGGGCTGCCGGCGGAGAATGCTGCCATCAAGAACAACACTCCTCCGAAGGAGTGGACGCTGGCGAATATTGCGGCCATGAAGGTGCAGATGAAGCGCCTCGGGTTCGCTTATGACTGGTCGTGCGAAGTCACGACCTGCCTGCCGGATTACTATCGCTGGAATCAGTGGTTCTTTCTGAAGCTCTACGAGTCGGGACTCGCTTATCGCAAAAAGAGCAAGGTGAACTGGTGTCCGGAGTGCTGTACCGTGCTGGCGAACGAGCAGGTCGTCGGCGGGATGTGCTGGCGGCATGAGGACACTCCCGTAGAGCAGCGCGAATTGGAACAGTGGTTTTTGCGGATCACGAAGTACGCGGATGAGTTACTGCGCGATCTGGAAAAGTTGCAGGGCTGGCCGGAGAAAGTCCGCATCATGCAGCAGAACTGGATCGGGCGCAGCGAAGGCACGCTGGTGGATTTCGAGCTGGACAAAACAGTGGGCACGGTGGGGCCGGCGGGGTCGACGATCACGGTTTTCACTACCCGCGTGGACACGATTTATGGTGCGACCTCGGTCCAGTTAGCGCCCGAGCATCCGATTGTCGCCGACATGATTGCCCAGAATAAAGACGTGGCGCTGCGCACTCAGGTGGAAGAGTTGATTGCGGAGCAGCGCCGGGCGAAAGAAGCGGGCGATATCGGCGCCATCGAGAAGCATGGGGTGTTCACGGGGCGCTACGCGAAGAATCCGTATAACGACGAGGCAGTGCCGGTGTGGGTGGCGAACTACATCCTGATGGACTACGGCACGGGCGCGATCATGAGCGTGCCGGCGCACGACGAGCGCGATTATGAATTCGCGAAGAAGTACAAGCTGGAGATCCGGCTGGTGATTCTGCCGCAGTCAAGCGATCCGGAAGAAACCATGGCGGAACCGGCGCTGCCTTTTACGACCATGGACGGGATTCTTGTGAACTCGGGCGAGTTCAACGGGTTGAGCTGCGAGGAAGCGATTATTAAGATGTCGGCGCGCGCCGAGGAAAAGAAGTTCGGCAAGGCGACAGTTACTTTTCGGCTGAAAGATTGGGGTATCTCGCGGCAGCGCTATTGGGGAACGCCGATTCCGATGGTGTACTGCGACAAAGACGGCGTGGTGCCGGTGGCGGAAAAAGATCTGCCCGTTATTTTGCCGGATAAGGTGCCGATCACGCTCGCGGGCGGGTCGCCGTTGATGAACGTGCCGGAGTTTTTGAACACGACTTGTCCGAAGTGTGGCGGCCCGGCGCGGCGCGAGACCGACACCATGGATACGTTCGTCGATTCGTCGTGGTACTTCTACCGCTACGCCGACGCGCACAATGACACGGCCCCGTTCGACAGCGCGACGATCGCTTACTGGTTTCCAATCGATCAATACATTGGCGGCGTGGAACATGCCATTCTCCACCTTATTTATTCGCGCTTCTGGACGAAGTTCATGCGCGACATGGGGCTGGTGAAGAACGACGAGCCCGTCGCGCGGCTATTCACGCAGGGGATGGTCATCAAGGACGGCGCCAAGATGTCGAAAAACCTGGGGAACGTCGTGTCGCCGGATGAGATGGTGGCGCGCTACGGGGCGGATGCGACCCGCTTGTACAGCTTGTTTGCGGCGCCTCCGGATCGCGATCTGGATTGGCAGGAATCGGGAATCGAAGGCATTCAGCGGTTTTTGGCACGCGTGTATCGGTTCTATTTGAGGACAAACCCCGCGTGGGCGGAGGAGACAGCGGAAAAGGCGGCGAATCTGCAGATCCTTGCTGGTGCAAGCGAATTGGCGCGGTATGACATCATAGTGGCGGAAAAGACGGCGCGCGCGATTCAGCGCAAGCTGCATCAGACGATCAAGCGGGTGAGCGACGATTTCCAGGGGCGCTGGCACTTCAACACCTGCATCGCGGCCATCATGGAATTGGTGAACGAGATTTATGGCGCCGAGGAGGCGATTGCTGCCGGACGAGTTCCCGCTTCCTTGATCGCCGACGTGCAACGCAACATCGCTTTGCTGCTGGCGCCCATGGCTCCTTATCTCGCGCACGAGTTGTGGGAGATGACCGGCGAGAAGAGCAATCTGCTGAAGGCTCCGTGGCCAAAGTACGATCCGGCGCGGGCGGCGGAGGACGAGATCGAAATCCCAGTGCAGGTCAATGGCAAGCTGCGCGGCCTGGTGATTGTGCCGGCGGGTGCGACCAACGATCAGGTCGAGCAAGCTGCACTTGCAGACGGAAAAGTGAAGGCGGCAATCGCGGGCAAGCAGATCGTGAAGAAGATCGTGGTGCCGAAGAAGCTGGTGAATATCGTGGTGCGATAACCATCAGGGGGCAAAGAGGATCACAGAAGACTTCGCTTTCCCCTGTGATCCTCTGTGTCCTCTGTGGTTATGATTTTCTGTTTATTGCAACCGGGGCGTCAATCTGAGACACTCATCCGTGGAAACCCAATCCATCGTTGTCCTCGACTTTGGTGCGCAGTATTCGCAACTGATCGCGCGCCGCATCCGCGAACAGAAGATTTTCTCGGTCGTCCTGCCGTTCAACGCCAGCCTGGAAGAAATTCGCAGCTACTCTCCGGTGGGAATCGTTTTGTCGGGCGGCCCTTCTTCCGTGTACGACAAAGACGCGCCGCTGGCCGATAAGAGCGTCTTCAATCTCGGCATCCCCGTGCTCGGCATCTGCTATGGATTGCAGTTCATGGTGTACGCGCTCGGCGGTAAAGTTCGCCCGGCCGCTAAACGCGAGTACGGCCACGCGAAAGTCGAGATCCAGGAATCCGACTCGCAACTTTTTCACGGACTGCCAAAGCTGCTCGCAGTCTGGATGTCGCATGGCGACTCGGCCGAAGAACTGCCTCCGGGTTTCCGGCTGACGGCGAAAACTCCCAATGCTGTAGCTGCCATCGAAAACGCCGAGAGAAAGATGTGGGCGGTGCAATTTCATCCCGAGGTGCACCACACGCCGCTCGGCTCCGACATTCTGCGCAACTTCGCGGTGAATATCTGCGGCGCAAAACCTTCCTGGACGCCGCAGCATTTTATTGATGCGACCGTGGCCCAGGTGAAGCAGCAAGTCGGCAACGGAAGGGCGATCTGCGCGCTTTCCGGCGGAGTGGATTCTTCCGTCGCGGCGGTGCTGGTCGATCGCGCCATGCGCGATGTTTCCGGGAAATCGCGACTCACTTGCGTGTTCGTCAACAATGGGGTGTTGCGCAAAAACGAGTTCGAGAAAGTGCAGCAAAATTTGCGCGACAATCTTGGACTGCGCGTGGTTGCGGTCGATGCCACCGAGCGCTTCATGCGAAAACTGGCGGGAGTGACCGAGCCGGAAAAGAAGCGCAAGATTATCGGCAACGAATTCATCGAGGTCTTCGACGCCGAAGCGCGCCGCATCCTGAAAGAAGAAGGCGAAGTCGAGTGGCTGGTGCAGGGCACGCTTTATCCCGACGTGATTGAATCGCGCTCGGTGCGCGGCCCGTCGCAGGTCATCAAGTCGCATCACAACGTCGGCGGATTGCCCGAGACGATGAAGCTCAAACTGATCGAGCCGCTGAAAGATTTATTTAAAGATGAGGTGCGGCGCATTGGCCGCGATCTGGGCATGCCCGAGGACATCTTGCAGCGGCAACCTTTCCCCGGCCCGGGCTTGGCCGTGCGTATCTTGGGCGAAGTAACTCAAGAACGCGTCGACTTACTCCGCGAGTGCGATGAGATTGTGGTGGGCGAGATCAAGAAGGCTGGGCTGTATCAGAAAATCTGGCAGTCGTTCGCCGTGCTCTTGCCGGTGATGTCGGTCGGAGTGATGGGCGATCAGCGGACTTATGCATATACGTGTGCCGTCCGAGCCGTGCATTCCGAGGACGGCATGACGGCGGATTGGGTTCCGCTGCCGTATGAGGTGCTGAAAACGATTTCCAATCGTATTGTGAATGAAGTGCGCGGGGTGAACCGGGTGGTGTATGACATCACTTCTAAGCCTCCGGGCACCATTGAATGGGAATGACCCAGTTCTCAGTTCCCGGTTCTCAGTAAGGGCCCTCAGAGAGACCAAAAATAAATTTCACGTGCCCGGTCGTTGTCGGGTCAATGCCACCCCGGAAATGCCTCGATGTTAACTGGTTAGTACCGCTACCCCCCTCCCCCCTGTCTATAGGAATCATGAGGTTACGGACAATTTTCGGACTTGGTCTTTGAAAGATAAGGACTTATATCAAAGTATTCCGAAATAAGGACTTACGGGTTTTCGGTCTGTTTCTTGTTGATCGAACCCCGCTTCATCCCGATCAGTTTGTCAAGCCCCGATCGGGGAATCGAAAATGTCAAAGAGCGCTTGTTTCCGGCACAGACTTTGAGAGGGCTGTCCGGAAGCGCTTGGCCGCCTCTGGAGGCGGGCGCACGCTTGAAATTAATTGTGACTGTAGTATTAGTATAACTCAGGCTGTCAAGGACTAAGATGAGAAAGCGGCCGGTGCGGTGATCGCAAAGAAGCCCACTCATCACAAAGAACGGGATATGTGCACCCAGCGCGCTTGAGATTCATTGTTGCGATACTCGTCAAGGACTTGGATCACGAGGGGAGTTCCCACTCAAGCCAAAAGACGGCTTGAGTGGGGCACCCGCCCTCGCATCGCTTGGATTTCATGCTCGGGGTGGGATTGCTTAATTGTAGAATGGCAGCGCGGTTCGTCAAGACTCAGGAGGAATCCTTGAAAGAAATGGCGGTCTGTCTTCTTCTATGTATCGCGTGCCTCGGGCAGAGCGCCCGGCAGTATTACAACGAGCTCTACAGGGCTGGTGGACTCGACCGCATGGCGGATGGATATGTCTGCTTCGATGATGACGACAGATTGGGAACCTTCTTCATCTTCGGCGAAAGCAAGACGATCCGTGAATTCATGATCGCCGACGGAACCTTCGGGAAAATGAGCAAGGAATTTCAGCAGAGGCTCAAAGAGGATTTCCTTATCGTGAGGGGATACGACAAAGGAGTGGCGATCGGGGCTGAAGACTTCTATAGCCGCGACGAGAGTTCGTGGGTGGGCGACAAATTCGTGCTTTCGAAACAACCAAAGACATTCGCCAGAATGCGGTTCAACATTACATGGGAAACACTCCGGTACAAGCGCTCGGTGGAGGTTATTAATCCTGATATGAGCTCAAGAGACCAATATGCGCGATATGGGAAATGTGAACAGGTCTCCCCCGAGATCCGTCAGCACGGAAACCCCTAAATTTCGCAGATCACATCGCTGAGTGAATACTCAAGGAGCGGGCTGATGAGATAGCGACGGAGGAAGCGCATGACAGCGATTCTTGGACTTAGTTACTTGGATGGCGTTTTGTTGATGGCCGATACCGAAGAATCACTCGGGGGGGATGCCAAATCGGAATGTGACAAGCTCTACCGCTTTATCTTTCCGAGTGGCACAGTAATCACTGGAGGAGCTGGAGACTCGCACCTCATCGATTGTGCCAATCAGGACTTGCACCAATTGCTTGCCAGTAAGGTGAAAACAAGACCGGAAGAAATACTTGAGAGCCTGAACAGCTTTGCGGTGAGATTTTTCGAGGAAACGATTTCTCCTCTAAAAGGCTTTCAGTACGAACCTGGCCTCGAAATGCTCATTGCGGTGAACTGCAACAAGCATTCAACCCTTTTGTTCAAGTGGAAGCACAACCACGTGGTTTGGATAGCCCCACCACAGCACACGTCAATTGGCGTTGGGGTCATACAAATACATCCGATGTTGAGGGATGTTCAATTCGTAGCCTCCAAAGAATGCATGCTTTTCCACGGTCTAAGAGTGATGTACCACGCGAAGCGGGCGGTCGTAGGCGTGGGAGGAAAAACCGAAGCCATCGCCCTTCAGAATGACGGTGCCACACACTCTTTTGGAACGATTGCCACTCAGAAAATAGAGGAATTGATAACCAACTACGAGCACTTCAAGACGTTGATTTTAGATGGGAATGTCTCGACAATCGCGGTCACAGATCAACGAATTGAGCCGGAAATGGAAGTGAACGTTGAGAAGTTTTTTGGTGATTTAGCGAGCCTCCTGAAGAGCTATCGGCAAGCGTACAAAGACATTCTCAAGCCGCAGTTAGACGCTCAAAGGTCAAGGGATCAACAATTGTCATCCTGAGCGGGGTCATTCCGTTCGCGCTGCTGCGCTTCGCTCACAGCGCTCCGCCCAGGATGGCAGGATTGGGAGGGTGTTAAGCACGTCCGCGACGAGGGTCGTCGTGACTTCCTTCCCGTTTGACCTTGCCTCGGCGGATGCCAGCCTGAGAATACGTTTGAATGAGTAGGCGCAGGGCGGCTTCGACGACTGCTTTCTTCGTGGTTAGGCCGCTGAGGCGCATTGCCTTGCGCATCAGGGCGTCGTCGATGTCGATGGTTGTGCGCATGGGCTCTTGATCCGAAAACGCGGCTCTTTCGTATAGATCGGCAATCGCGCACCTTCCGTAAGTTGCCATCCTAAGCGGGGCTGTTCTATTCGCCAAGCGCTCCGCTCAGGTTGCGGGAAAGCGTTTTCGTGGCGCAACGTTCCCGCAGCGGCTAAAGCCGCTTGTATGGCGGGTTCTGGTGGCACGACTGAAGTCGTGCCCTTCCCGTGCGTGCTGCAATTGATGATTCCGCACCCGAAGAACTACCATATTCTCATGCCCGTCGATATCGAAATTCCAACATCTTCCTATACCCGTATTCGCGCCCCGCGCGGCACTACGCTTTCCTGCAAGGGTTGGCAGCAGGAAGCGGCCATGCGCATGTTGATGAACAATCTTGACGAGGACGTTGCCGAGCGCCCTCAGGATCTGGTTGTTTATGGCGGCACCGGCAAAGCGGCGCGCAATTGGGATTGCTATCACGCCATCGTCCGGTCGTTAAAAGCCTTGGAAAACGACGAGACGCTGCTGGTGCAGTCGGGCAAGCCGGTGGGCGTGTTCAAGACGCACGAGTACGCGCCGCGCGTGCTGATCGCAAACTCGAATCTGGTTGGGCATTTTTCCAACTGGAAGAAGTTCAACGAACTGGAGCGCGCCGGGCTGATGATGTATGGCCAGATGACGGCCGGGTCGTGGATCTACATCGGCTCGCAAGGAATCATTCAGGGAACTTATGAGACATTTGGCGCGGCGGGCGAAAAACATTTTGGCGGCGATCTTAGCGGGAAGCTGATCGTCTCCGGCGGCATGGGCGGCATGGGTGGCGCGCAACCGCTGGCGGCAACGATGAACGGCGCGGCGTTTCTTGGAATTGATGTCGATCCCGAACGCATCAAGAAGCGGCTTAAGACCGGCTACTGCGATTTTCTGGTTACTACGCTGGACGAGGCACTGCGCATTCTGAAAAATGCCGTCCGCAAAAAAGAAAATATTTCAGTCGGGCTGGTGGGCAATTGCGCCGACATCATTCCGGAACTGGCCGAACGGGGCGTGGTGCCCGACATTCTCACCGATCAAACTTCGGCGCACGATCCGCTGAACGGATATGTGCCGAATGGCATGACATTCGAAGAGGCGCTCGAACTGCGCCGGCGCGATCCGCAGACTTATCAGGAGCGGTCGCTCGACGCCATGGCGAAGCACGTTGAAGGTATGTTGCGCTTGCAGAAGATGGGCTCGGTGACGTTCGACTACGGCAACAATATTCGCACGTTCGCCTTTCAGCGCGGAGTTAAGAATGCTTATGATTTTCCGGGATTTGTGCCGGCTTATATTCGTCCGCTGTTTTGCGAAGGACGCGGGCCGTTCCGGTGGGCGGCGCTTTCGGGCGAGGCTTCAGACATCGCCGTCACCGACGATCTCGTGCTCGAACTTTTCCCCGAGAATCGCAGCCTGCGCCGCTGGATTGAACTTGCCCGCAAGCGCATCAAGTTTCAGGGACTGCCGGCGCGCATCTGCTGGTTGGGATATGGCGAACGGGCGCGGTTCGGGTTGGCGATTAACGATCTGGTGAAAAAAGGCACGATCAAGGCTCCCATCGTGATTGGGCGCGATCACCTGGATTGCGGCTCGGTGGCTTCTCCGTTCCGCGAAACTGAAAGCATGAAAGATGGCTCGGACGCGGTGGCCGACTGGCCGCTGCTGAATGCGCTGGTGAATACGGCGGCGGGCGCGTCGTGGGTTTCGATCCACAACGGAGGCGGCGTGGGCATTGGCTACGCGCTGCACGCTGGACAAGTTACCGTAGCAGATGGCACTGAGATGATGGCCAAGCGCATCGAGCGCGTGCTGACGACCGATCCCGGCATGGGCGTGATTCGGCACGTGGATGCGGGATATGACGAGGCGAAAGAATTTGCCGCGAAGACGGGCGTGAAGGTGCCGATGGGAAGGTAGCCGCTGGTTGGCGGTCGTTCGCTAGAAGAAACGAGGAGCCATGCGCGTCATGGAGGGCCGCGTTTCTGATTGTGGCGGCAGCAGTCGTACTTCACGTCGCGCCGTGGAAGGCATCCCTGGTCCTTATCGGATATTGAAGTTTCGAACGTCTTGACCAATGGCTCGCCAAGAGAACAAAGGATAAGGTAATTTCGAATGAGGTGGACGGGTGGGGAACGAATCCAAATGACCGGCAATGGGAGGAGAGGGGTTAGTTGACACGCATAAGACTCAGTGACAAAGATCAAGTCATAGTGACCAGAATTGCGGAGTTATTGGGAAGAATCCCCTGAACGCGTCAGAACACCACTTACTCACGAAACCTGAGGTACTTTCCAGGAAGCATAATCGAAATCCCTTCGATCTTCTTGTTGAGATATATGCCGAAGTGCCGGATGTCGCCCGTCAGCAGATGAGTGGCTCGCGCTTCGATGGCAGCGAGTATGATCGGCACATCTTTCTCGGGCAGAGAGACGCGTCGTGGGAGCTTCCGTTGTGCCGCATCGAAGAAATGAATTGCGTGTGACAGCTTGGTCAGCCGCGCTCGCTGCTCTTCCTCGTCCAGGTTGATTCTTGCTTCCTCCAGCGCATAGCGGGAGCTGCACAAGACTGCGTTATCAGGTTTCCAGAGTTGAAGCAGTCCAGCGCCGGGCCGGTAGGCTGCGGAGAAAAGAACATTGGCGTCAAGAAACAGCCGGTCCACTACGCGGGCCGCTCGTGCGGAATCGAATCCGGGTCAAGACCGAGGTCCCGCACCGCTTTTCGCGCTCTGCGGTAATCGGCATCGGTGGTGGCTGTGGAGAGGAGGAATTCCGCTCTTCGCTCGGGACTGTATCTCTCAACCGGGACGAGGACGGCGGGGCGTATCAGGATGCCATCCTCCTTCTCCTCGGCGGTCACCATGCTGCCTTCTTCGATGCCAAAACGCTTGCGCAACCTTGCGGGAACGACGATTGCACCCCGTTTGCCGACTTTTGCCGATTCCATGCTCATCCGATAATTTCCGATTGTCTGAATATATAGAATGCCTGATTATCAGGCATTTGTCAAGGCCCGCCGGCCCCGCTTGTTTTTCTCGTCCGACTGATAAACTTCTCTAGCGTGATCTCCTCCGGGAAAAGCAAGCGTCAAATTCAGCGCCCTGCGCTGCTGGCTAACATCGGCCAGTTGCTCACGCTGCGTTCGGCCGCAGACGGCCCGCGACGCGGCGCTTCCCTTTGCGAGCTGGGAATCATTCATGACGCCGCCGTGCTCTGCCTTGGCGGGAAGATCGTCTCGGTGGGAGCCACGAAGGACGCGCTCCGCGATCCGTGGATGAAGAAGAATCGCAAGAAGGTTATTGAGATCGACTGCGGCGGACGCGTGGTCCTGCCCGGCTTCGTCGATTCGCATACTCACCCGGTATTCACGCATCCGCGGCTGGTGGATTTTGAGAAGCGGATTTCCGGCGCCAACTACGAGGAAATCGCCGAGGCAGGAGGAGGGATTCGCTCCAGCATCGACGGCGTGCGGAAGGCCAGCAAGACTTCGCTGTCGCAAAAAGTCTTTACAACACTGACAGATTTGGCTCGCCACGGAACCACGACCGTCGAGGCTAAGTCCGGCTACGGTCTTAGCCTCGAATCGGAATTGAAGTCGCTCGAAGCCATCCGCGCGGCGGCGCGCGAGTGGCCGGGGACCGTGCTTCCTACTTTCTTGGGCGCGCACGCGGTTCCACCCGAGTATCGCGGGCGTTCGCAGGTATATGTTGACCTCGTCTGCGATGAAATGATGCCCGCAGTCGCGAAGCGCAAACTCGCGCAGTTCGTGGACGTCTTCTGCGATCGTGGAGCGTTCAGCGCCGAAGAAGCCGCGCAGATTTTCGCGGCTGCCGAAAAGCACGGCCTCGCCGTCCGCGCACATGTGGGCCAACTCAGCGAAACGCGACTCAGGCCGCTGCTCCGCTACCATCCGGCATCTCTCGACCATATGGATCGCGTAAACGATGCCGACCTGCCAGCCCTCGCCCAGAGTGACACGGTCGCAACGTTGGTCCCGGGGGCAAATTACTTTCTCGGTTTATCGAGATATCCGGACGCGCGGCGGTTCATTGCATCCGGCGTGGCGGTCGCGCTGGCCACGGACTACAATCCGGGCTCTTCTCCGACGCTCAGCATGCCCATGGCAATGTCGCTGGCCTGCACGCACATGAAGATGTCCCCCGCGGAGGCGATCGCAGCGGCGACCATCAACGGAGCCTGGGCGCTTCGCTTGGCTGGCCGCAAAGGCAGCGTGGAAGCGGGCAAAGACGCCGACCTGGCGGTGTTTGACGTGATCGACTATCGCGAGATCCCGTACTGGTTCGGCGCAAATCGTTGTGCGCTGACGATCATGAACGGCGTGCCGAGCGGCCATTTCTCTCCGTGAAAAAACGCGAGTAAGACAAAGGCACGGCAAAAGATCGTCGGCAACCATTTTGAGCGAACGGCACACCGTTGTTATAATTCGAGAGTTCCGCACAGTGCCAGCGCATCGGCAGTTTTACTCGCGGCATCCCGCCCAGTGAGAGCGCCCAGTGCACGGCCAGATTGGCCAGCCAGTCGATGTGCGTAGAGCTGTTCGGACAAAGACGTTGCTTGAGATGTGAGTAGCAAGTGGCCAGGTAGCTCAGGTGGTAGAGCGCAGCCCTGAAAAGGCTGGCGTCGGCGGTTCAACTCCGTCCCTGGCCACCATCATTCCAAAGAACTTAGCGGAATTCTGACGACTGGAACCGGAGAAAATCGCCCACGGTCGATCACACACGGCTACTGGATGAGTTGTTGAGCGGTTTCCTCGTTGAGACCCATGGCTTCGATCATCTTTGCCTGAGCCTCCATGCGCTTGTCCATGCGCGAGTGCGCATAGACCTTGAGCAGGATGGAAGGGTCTGCCCAACGTAGCATGTCCTGAATGGTCTTGGTATCGGTGCCGATCTCCACCAAGAACGAGGTTAAGGCGTGCCTGAGATTGTGGAAGCCAAACCTGTGGCCGTGTGGAATCTCGATCACTCGCTTCTCTCGTTTGATGGGTGACCCAGGCGCAACAAATTTTCACGCGCCGAGGTCGATCACAGCGAGGCTATTCCTATCGCTCTGAGGGGCACCTGTTATGGCAGCGATTCTCAGTTCTGCCGCTTGACGCTTTGCGCGAATCGTCTCCCACGCGCGTTTGGCCGCTGCGCTGCGCTTTGGGTCAAATCTAACGGACATTGGCGGCAATTTCTGGTATTGTTCCAACTCATCCGGAGGCACCAGGTCCTCAACTTTGCAGCGTCCGATTGAGGCGGCCTCTTTTAGGGATGCCATCAATATGAACGAAGAGAGTGATCGTTTCGCCTTCCGTGCCGCTTGAACTAACACAGCTTTCGTTCGCGGCCTTGGGTAGCACATCACTTGCACCGCAGCACCACGCTTTAGTCTCGTGCCCATTTTCCCAGCCCGAGTACCGGTAGTCTTCATTGTCCCTCCTCTTGCCAAACCATTCGGAAATGCCTTCATCAACCGACCTTCCGAAACAGCATGTCTCCAGCCCTGGTCCTTTGGCGATGTGTATCGGTTTCCGGTCGTGGCTCCAACCCTCTGCTGCGCAATTGCTTTTCAAGCTGTTCGATTCGGTCTGTTAGACGCTTGCTGATTTCATGCTGCATCTGGTATCCAGCCTTGTAGTCCAGGTTCTGCCCCTGCTCAATCTGTGGGCCGGGTTTCATCGACTCTGGAATCGAGGCTTGAATAACCTGTCCCGGTTCTCCTGCACGGTGATCGAGCCACTCTTCCACTCGGCGGAGTCCGTGGGATTCGTCAAACTTGCAACCATATATCCGCAGAGTCGTGTTGACGTCTTTGTGCCATAGCATCTTCGAGAGCGTCAGATAATCTTCAGGGTGATGCTCAAGCCAGTAGAATGCAAAAATGTCACGTATTATGTGGGGTGTCACTCGCCGGTGTGCGTACTTTGCCCTCCAGCGCGCTAAGCAAAGCCTGCCAATACGCGATCACACTTTGGAGGAAGCTCACACGATTCCTGGAATATCCAGAACTGGAATTGAGCAATAACCTGGCGGAGAATTCAATGCGACCAGTTGCTCTGGGTAGAAAGAACCGGATACACATCGGCAGCCCACAGGCGGGGCCAAAGATTGCGGCGATTCTCTCGGTCGTGGAAAGCTGCCGTCGGTTGAAACTCCCAGTGCGCGACTATTTGGCGGCGGCCCTTGCTGGGCTCGGGGATCTTTCCATCCAGCGCCTCCCGGAACTCACTCCCGCTGCCTGGGCAAAGCTTCATTGAGGAACCTTTGTCGCCAACGGTGTTTCTGTAGCTCAGCGATGAACCCGCGATGGCGGTCCTCCAGGCAATCGACGAACATCTTGTCAGTGACCGGTTGTTCCGCACTGCGTGCCACGAGCCATTTTCGCTGCTCCGCCCTAGTACGCGGCAGTTTTGAATTCGCAAGAAGACCCGGTGGAAATTACTGAGTTTAAGACAGGGCGTTCCTAATACAGTCCCGAATGGCCTGGCCGCGCGGACTGCCCTTTACTGCTGTCCCGAGGTGAATCTCATGCGCTGCAACAAGTCCTGAAAGCGGGAATCCGAACGGAAACTGTCCCATTTCGGGTCGACCTTGAGGAATATCATATGCACGTCTCGAGCCTCGTAACCCTTTTCGAGCCAGTCCAGAGCATGGTCTTTTTCGCCGAGGGCGGCATAGATCATGGCGATGTTGTATGGCGGGACGTAGCTCTTCTGCGATTGGCGCTGCAATTCTTCAAGCACATTTCGCGCCGCATTTTGCCTGCCGGATAGTGCGTACGCGTGTCCCAGCGAAGCAATCGTTTCCGAGTTTCCCTCGGAGAGATCGCGGGCTTTTGTAAACTCCTCAATTGCTTCCCGATACATCCCCTTCTGCTCGTAGACCTTTCCGAGGTGGAGGTATCCTACCCAAAAATGAGGGTTCATTCGTATCGTCTTTTGCAACTGTTCGACGGCAGCGTCGTACTGGCGCGCCTGGAAGAGGAACATCCCAAACAGCGCATTGGTGATCAACGAAAGGGGATCGAGCTCCCGGGCTCGTTCCGCCTCGGCCAGCGCTTCCTTATGCCGCCCGACATTTGACAAAAGATGAGCATAGCGAACATGCGCACCCGCCAGGTTCCGGTTCAGCGCAATCGCGCGCACGGACTGTCGCTCAGATTCAGCCCAGTTCCACTCGTAAAACAACTTGATTCGCGCATCGGAGTCGTGGGCTTGGGCGAGTGCGTTATCCAATTCCAGAGCTTTTGCCGCTGCCGCCTGCGCCCCTGGGAACGATTCCCTAGGAGGGGAATCGCCGATCATGGGAAGCATGGCATAGCAATCCGCCAGCCCGGCATAGGCCAGCGCATACTTCGGATCCCTTTTCGTTGCCTCCTGAAAATAGTTGATTGCCTGGCTGAAGCCGGTCGGCGTGAGCATGTTCCAGTGATACAAACCCTTCAAGTAGAGGTCGTACGCCTCGGGATCGAGCCTACGCGCCGTCTCCAGTTCGCTCTTCTGTCCAGGGGTAAGTCGTAGACCGACTTGTTGCGAGATCACTTGCGCCAATTCGTTCTGCACGCCCAGAAAATCTGGGAGCTCGCGATCATAGCTCTGCGCCCAGAGATGAGTTTGGTCTTGCACACGGATCAACTGGGCAGCGATGCGGACCTTTTCACCGTCTCGTCGCACGCTTCCTTCCAGGATGTAGTCGACACCTAGTTCATGGCCGATCTGGCTGATCGTCTTATTTGTGTGCTTGTACGCCATCGCGGAGGTGCGAGCGATGACGCCCAACTGTTCAGGGGTCAGTTTGCCCAGGTCCGTAATGGTCTCTTCGGTCAGACCATCGCTGAAGTACTCCTGCTCCGGGTCATTACTCAGATTTTGGAAAGGCAGGATCGCCAGCATCACTCGCTTTGGGACGGATGGGTTCGCGGACGAGTGCCAGCGCGCTAGGTATGCGATGCCGACCAGAATGACGAGCAGAGCAGCCGCCGAAAGCACCAAAACTGGCCGCTGGATACGCCAAGGTCGGCCATGCTTCACTTCGGCGGCGTCTGGAGCAGCAACGCTATCCGAAGATTGAGGAGCTAGCGCGGCGGCTTCACGAACCGGCGCGACGAAGCGATACCCCCGACGGGAAACTGTCTCGATGAATCGCGGGTTCTCCGCGGAGTCGCCGAAGGCAACCCGCAGTTTCCGGATGGCCGTGTTCAGGCCTTCATCGAAACCCACATACGTGTCGGCCGGCCACAACTGCGCCTGCAACTGCTCGCGGGTGACTACTTCTCCAGGGCGCTCCAGCAGGATGGCCAGAACCCGAAAAGGCTGCTCCTGCAGCGGCACTTTTCGCCCTTCTTTGTGGACTTCGCCGGAGCCGAAGTCAATTTCGAAGAGTCCGGTGCGAACACGGCGACTGGAACTGGCAAGCGGGTTCATGAACCTCCACCCGAGGAACCTGATTTTATCCCAGGACTTCAGTTCAGGGAACCCGATAACTCCTTCGACAGCCTTCTCTTAGCAAGTCAGGGAGGATTTAGGGCGGGTCAATTGACCGGATTCGGGCCCCGCGCTAAGAGTACACACACTTCGGCAGTTGCTCCGCAATGAAGCGGGCGCGCGCTGAGGAAAGCAAGAAATCGATGAATGAGGAGGATTTATGAACAAGAAGCTAGTCGTAAACGTGGCGGCGTTGGTTCTGCTAACGCTCGCGGCTTTGGGGTCGGGATACGCGCAGAGTGCGTCTCCTGCTTGCAATAACAAACTCATCGCTGGCAACTACGGATTCACTATCCAGGGCAACAAATTGGGAGGCCAAGGGCCCACCGGCCCACAGGTGGGTGTGGCGATGACTGAGTTCGATGGCAAGGGTGGGCTCACACAGATCGATACAGTCACGGTGAGTGGCGAGGTTGTCGCTGATTTCACCCACACCCCGGCCACTGGTTCTTACACGGTGAATTCCGATTGCACCGGCACCTTCACCATCAACTTCACCGACGGCCGGCCGCCGGTGGCCGCAAACTTCGTCGTGGTGGATAGCGGTTCGGAAATCGACACCGTGGTGATCAGTGCGGGTGGAAACCAGGGAATCATCGCCAGCGGCAGCATCGGAAAAAGGCGAACTGCCAAACACTGAACCTCGGCTTGGTGATTGGGGCAGAAGCGCAGGAATCCAGGAAGCTCACACAACTCTTGAGTTACATAAAAGGAGAAATTCAATGAAACGGCTCTCAACGGGCAAAGGAGAAAACAAAATGCACATCCAGAATTGGCGATTCTTGAAGCGGGCGATCGCGACAGCGATGGTCAGCCTATCGGTAGTGAGCTTCTCAACCTTGGGGATGGCGCAGCGCGAAGACGCAAACGCTATTTTCGCGACGGCACCCAAAGTATCCACCAGGATCGACGGGGTCAGTGTTTTTGCGGCTCCGCCGAAGGGCTTCAATCCCATGGCCGCAACCAACGTCGAACTCCTCACGTATGGCTTGCCGCAGCGCCCCGACGCCGCAGCCGATCCGAAGGCCTATGGAGTTTGGGAAAAAGCAATGTTGGCGTTGAAGACTCACGTCACCAATGTCGAAGCGAAGCCGTACACGAGCCGGGACATGAAGCCAACCGGGGCCGTCGAGACCGCGAACGTGGACGGCACGACATCCGTTGGCACCTATAACTGGAGCGGCATAGGCAATACCAACAAGAACACGCAATGGAACGCCAAGACTTCCTTCACCACAGTTTACTCAGTCTGGAGTGTGCCGGTTGCGAACCCCCCATTTGGTCAAGTCCCCTGTACCGACGGTCCCTGGTGGGAGGTGACATGGAACGGCATTGACGGCTACGGCAGCGGTGACGTAGTCCAAGGGGGCAGTTCCTCATATTGGGATGGCGGAGGGTGTGGCGGCGCCATTCAATACTACGGATGGGTAGAATGGTATCCCAGCTATTCGATCCTAGCGCTCAGCTGCGGAGGCAGCCTCTGCCCCGTGAGCCCGGGCGACGACTTCTTCGTGGTCACTTACGCTTCTCCGGGAACCTCCAACCAAAACGTGTTTGTCGAAGACGTCACCCAACAGTGGAGCGGGACGATCAATCTTGCCTGGCAAAGCGGGCCGGGAGTGGTGGGAAACGTCGCCGAGTATATCGTCGAGCGCCCGTGCTGCAATAACGGAAACGATTATCCTCTGAGCAACTACGTCTACCAGTTCTTTAGCTACAGCTCCGCCTTTGACGGAGCCGGCAAGCAGTTCTTTCCCGGCAGTTCCGCATCCTCGACCGCCATCTTCACCATGTACGCCGACGATGGCAGTACGCCCATCTCACAACCCGTTTATTACGGTACGGCGGGAAATGCGGGCAAATACAGCATCTGGTTCGAGAACGAGAACTGCGCTTATGTGGGCGGCTGCGCGCCATAGCCAGGCTAATCGTGCCTCGGGGCCTACCAGGTTGGTAGGCCATTTTTGAAGCGGTCCTAACTTTCGCGCAAAAGGAAAATTCAATGAAACGACTCGCAACGTTCTGCGCTTTGTCTGTTTTGCTGCTGGGTGCTCTTGTGGTATCTGCGGTCGCGCAGATCACGCCCAGCGACGACTCCTACACGCTCACCAGTCAGCCCACGAAGAATTTCGGTGCCACGAATACTCTGGAAGTGGAGAGTTCGGGAGCGACGACCTTCGTCCGCTTTGATCTCTCCGGCATTCCTCCGACCGTCACTGGTGCGATGGTCGCCAAAGCCACGCTGAAGATTTATGTCAGCACGGTAACCACCGCCGGGTCGTTCAACGTGGACCTGGTCACCAGTCCGTGGACGGAAAGCACGATCACCGCCAACGACGCGCCCACACTTGGCAGCGCGATCGCCTCTGCCGTGCCGGTGACCACGGCCGACAAGAATAAGTATGTTCTGGTGGATGTGACGGCGGCAGCCGTCGAATGGCTGAATGGAACGTCGAACGACGGCATCGCGATCGTACCCGACGGCACCGTTTCGTTCGCGCTGAACAGCAAGGAGACAACGACCACCAGCCATCCGGCGGAATTAGACATCGTGTTGACCGGACCGGCGGGGCCTCCGGGACCAATCAGCGGCGTAACGGCGGGTGCAGGCCTGGCGGGCGGCGGCACGAAGGGCAACGTCACGCTGAGTCTGTTAACCATATGCTCCAGCGGTCAGGTTCTGCAATGGAATGGCAGCACCTGGGTGTGCGCGACGACGAGCGGCTCGGGCACGATCACGGGTGTGACTGCCGGCACCGATCTGACTGGGGGCGGCACCAGCGGCACCGTCACGCTGAACCTTGACACCACCAGAGTTCCGCAACTCGCCAGCAACAACAACTTCGCCGGAAATCTCAACGTGGCGAGTGCGCTGGGAGTTGGCACCACCGCGCCTGCTGCCAAACTGGATGTGAGTTACGGGGATGCAGTAGTCCGGGGGGTAAACAATTATCAAACGACTGGTCAAGTCGCGAACCTTTTCGTCGGCGACACCAACACCGGCATGCAAGCGGTGTTTGGGAGTGGCTTAGCCTTCAACACATATCTAGCGCCCAACGCGATGTTCATCCACCAGGCTGATGGCCATGTTGGGATCGGCGCCGGCAGCACTGACAACCCGTACTTTCAGTTGAACGTGGTAGCTGGCAGTGCGACGGCTATCGCCATTGAGGGGCTGGGTTCCTCCGCATCCCCAGGCTCGGGAGACAACGGGGGATCGGGAATCGTCACCTATGGAGGAGCTGGCGATCCGGGTAACACTTTGGACGGAGTTGGAGGAGCTTTCTTCGGTGGGTCTGGCTACATCGGAGGCACTGGCATTGAGGCCTACGCCGGCAGCGGTTCAGCCGGATCTTTCTATGGGAATGTTTCTATCGATGGCAACCTCAGCAAGCTGGGCGGCTCATTCAAGATTGACCATCCACTCGATCCCGCCAACAAGTATCTCTCCCATTCATTTGTTGAGTCGCCCGACATGATGAACATCTACAACGGCAACGTCGTGACCGACAACAATGGTAATGCCGTGGTTCCGTTGCCGGAGTGGTTCGAAACTCTCAACCGCGATTTCCGCTATCAGCTCACGGTGATCGGGCAGTTTGCGCAAGCGATTGTGACAAGCAAGGTCACCAACAACCAGTTCAGCATAAAAACCGACAAGCCCAGCGTTGAAGTCTCGTGGCAGGTGACGGGCATCCGTCAGGATCCATGGGCCAACGCGCACCGCATCCCGGTGGAAGAGGAAAAGAACGCCCGCGAACGGGGACACTACATTCGTCCGGAATTCTACGGCGCGCCGGAAGAGGCAAGCATCGCTTGGGCGCGCCATCCCGAAAGCATGAAGCGGATCAAGGAAATGCGCGAGCAACCAAACTCACCGCGTGCGCCGACGGCTCGGAAATCGAGTCCCGCCGTGCCGAAAACGCGCTAGGCCACGAAGCGGAGAACCGCGTCCTGCGCGGTTCTCCTGCCGCGAGTAAGAACGATCGTCCATGTACGCAGGAAAACTTGAAGTTGTAGGAAAAGGGAAATCCAAATGAAACGACTCTCGACAATCTTTGCTGTGTCACTTCTGCTGATGAGTGTCTTCGCACTCTCCGCGTTCGCGCAGATCACGCCGAGCGACGACTCTTACACTCTTACCAGTTCGCCCACGGTCAATTTCGGCGCCAAGAATACCTTGGAGGTGGAGAATTCCGGGGCTACTAGTTTTATTCGCTTCGATCTCTCCGGCATTCCTCCGAGCGTAACCGGCTCCATGGTCGCCAAAGCCACGCTGAAGATTTATGTCAGCACAGTTACCACCGCCGGGTCGTTCAACGTGGACCTGGTCATCCGTTGATTGCGCTCACCTTCATCCTCGGTCTCAGTTGCCAGGATGAACTGCGCCATCGCCCAGCTTCCGCCGTACTCGTCCTGCGTGCGCCCGAACCCGACGTATTCTTCGACGACCTTCAGGCTGTAGCTCGGCAAAGGCAGCGCAATCGCGTTCTTGGTGATCGGCAAGAGGTCGAGAAGGTTGGCGAGGACGCGAGCAGCGATGCCGTCGCGGTCACCGAAGCGATGCACGTACTGTTCAATATGAACCCTCTCGTAGTGGTGCCAGTGAACGAAGGGGACGTCGCCGTACTCGTCAAAAACTTTCTCCGCGGCTGTGAGAAAACCCTCCCATCCTTCCCGGTCGCCGTCCACCCCGAATCCAGCGGTTACGCCCATGAACGTGCTCGGCTGCTTGCCGTAAACCTGCATGCCCCAGAGGTAGATTTTTTCAAGCTCATCAAGATGAGGGGGCATTCCCTCAAGATCGAACATCACGTAATTGTCATGGACTGGCACCGCAGGCGTGACCAGCGTGCGCTCTTTTCCGCTGCACAGCACATCGGCATACATCAAAATCTTCTCGGCTTTCTTGCCGACTCTCTGCTCCCCCTTGCCCCACGGACGCTTAAACTCGCTCAGCCCCTTCGCGTCGAAGTTCGCGAGTAGCTGCTGGGCAGATGTGACGCCAATGCCATTCAGAGCGCGTGCAAGCCCTTGGTCCACGGCCATCACGAGGGACACGTCTTGGCGTTCCTCGGCTTGTTGCCAGCATCGGTCGTAGTAGCCGCAGCCGCCGCTGCATTTCGTCCAGCCCAACGGCTCGTAAGGCTCGGCTCTAAGGCACTTCAGCTTCAAGATGTGGGCAAGCTCGGTAAGCGCGGCGGTTCCTCCGTCGTATGGCACTTCGATGATGTCGCCGCCTCCTGCATGCACTTGCAATCGTTTCGCGGGCCTGCCGATTGTTTGCTCGAAAAGCCAACCATAGAGTTGGAGTTGCAGTGCGACCTCAACATGGTGCTTGTCGTCAACCTTGCGAGATAGCTTCGAGTCGCGGATCAGATAAGCTTCGCCGTCGAGAATCAAGAAATCTGGACGCCCAGCGATGCTGGCGTGGGTGCTGCCGAGAATCGTGTCGCAGACTAGCTCGCCTTGATAAATGACGGGCACGCGATTTCGGACTGCCTCCAGCGTCTGCTGAACGCGTTGGTCTGGCGAAACAGCGCTCAAGTCTTCGTAGGTACCGAGCGTGGCGAGATGGCTTTGCTTGTGGCGTTCACCCAAGGTTTGAAGAATCTTTTCAAACACGCCCGGTTCGGCTTCCGGGATGCGCTGCTCGCGCAGGTAAACGCGGACCGAACACAACGTGGGTCGGTAAACGCTGAAGATGTCCGAGGCGGTCAGCCGCATAAATGGCCCCGGAGCATTACGAGTTGTGGTTGCCAACGAGGGGCCGATTTGTTTTCCACCCTATTTTTCACGGAAATATTGGCGCAGCTCTGTCTGCGGTATCAAATCTGCGACCTTGCAACCCCGAAGTGCTGCCGCCGCGTTCAACGACGCCTGGAGCCTTCACAATTTCCTCCTTGTAATCCAGTGTTTCGATCAACAGCTCTCTGCATTAAAAACTCCCACTACCACACCTCCCGGTCGTTCTAGGATCGTTTTCGCCCCTTGCTCACCCCCAAGCCCGTCCCTGTCGGCAAGGGGCTATACGGGACCGTATCGCGCTTTTCACCCCCGGCAACAAAATTGCCGCCCACGTTGCCCTCTCCCCTCGATACTTCCGTAGATCATGAGGATGAGGAACTTCGCCGTCCTTCCTCCGATCAAGGACACGGTCCGGATGGCTCTCCTGAGCCTCACCGCCTTCCGAGAACTCACCACCTCAGACCTGATCGCCATGGCGCGTGCTCTGCCGGGCGGGACGAAGGTTTCTATCCCTGACCGCCTGACGGCGATTGTGCTCCTTCTGGGCACCCGGCCAGTGGATCTCCACTAGGGCAGAATCTTCCCGCCGATTACATTCGTCGTACGAACGCTGCCCTGACTAAAAACGCTCTGTTGGTTAAGCTCGGGCCATGGATGAAGCCCTGTGAATAGCTCTTGCTCACGAGTTCGAGTTCTCCTCGTGCCCAGCCCGCCGTTCTAGCCCGCTTTTCACTTGTCTGCGCGTCCTTACAGGGGTTTCGCAGCCTTCCACGTCCTTGTAAGTTACTGCAAGCACTGCTCCTGCTGCCCCTGAAAAGGCTGGCGTCGGCGGTTCAACTCCGTCCCTGGCCACCATATATTTCAATGGTTTAGCAGACCAGCCCGAAATTTCACACCTGTGATTTCACACCTGTGGTCGCTCACGGCCCCTAACTTCCGAAATTGCCGACGATCGAGGAATTGGCCGCTTCGCTCTACCGTAGGGCGTTTCCCAGTACCGATCTGGTGAAACCTCCCACAAGCGGACTTCTGGCCCGGCGCGAGTCTGTTTTGGCCCATAACTTCAGAGTTGCCCGTTATTCGGGCACAATCGACAAGGCGACAAGGCGGATCACATCTCCGGTTAAGGAAGCGAGCCAAACGCGCGATTATTGCGTTGCAAAACAACGCGACGCTTCGCCCACCCCACCACGCCAAGACCGGGCGTGTTGGAGACCCCGGTTCGTGCGGCTCGCCCAGGTCCTTCGCCGCGCAAAGAACGCTTGCTTAGGATGACATTCCTTGGTTTTGGGTCGTCTAAGTTACTGAGCGGAACTTTCGTAGCTGAAATCGAAAACGTAGCTCCCCGAACCAACCTCTGCGAAGACGGCATCATCGCTCTGCCGCGCTCCCGAAATGCCCGGACTCAACCGCAGAGGCTTCCCGCTCTCATTCACCTGTTCCAGCTTGGCTTTGGGCAGGCGTACGGAGGCGGTCGCGTTCGCGGGAACCTCGACGCGCAGCGTCATCTTCCCCTCTTTCAGCTCCCATGACGAAGCGACTTTACCGTACATGCTGTGCACTGACGCTTTCGCCAAGCTCAATCCGCCTCCGGGATGCGGTTGAATCAGAATGTGCTTGTAGCCCGGCTGCTTGGGGTCGATTACAATTCCCGCAATTACGCGATACATCCACTCGCCAATCGCTCCGTACGCGTAGTGATTGAACGAATTCATTGATTTGTCCTGGAAAGATCCGTCCGGCTTAATGCCATCCCAGCGCTCCCAGATGGTGGTGGCATCCTTTGTGATCGGGTAGAGCCAGGAAGGATACTCCGTTCGGTTCAGCAGCATATAAGCTTCGTCGAAATGTCCGTAGTCGCTCAGCACCTGGCAGATCAGCGGTGTACCAAGAAAGCCAGTCGTGATGTGCTTGAACGCGCGGACATCGGCGGCCAGCCTTTCCGCGGCTTCCTTGCGCTGCGATTCCGGTAGAAGATCGAAAGCCAGGGCCAGCGAGTACGCAGTCTGTGTGCTGGAAGAAAGCCGTCCATTCGGAGTAACGAACTCCTTCTGGAAGGCAGACCGAATGTGATCGAGCAGCCCGGCGTAGAAATCGACGTCTTCCTTCTTTCCCAGAATTTCTGCCGTCGCTCGCAGCAAGTCGGTCGAGCGGGCGAAATACGCGGTCTGAATTAAGTCCTTGTCGGTGGTGGCTCCAGGGTAATCCGCATGGGTTGTGGCGTAAGCGAGCCAATCCCCGAAGCTGTACCCACCGCTCCAGATGAACCGGTCGCCCGCTTTGCGCCGAATGTACTCCACCCAGGCTTTCATGCTAGGATACTGTTCCTCCAAAATTCGACGGTCGCCATAGGAGAGATAGAGAGTCCAGGGCAGCACCGTCGCGACATCTGCCCAGCCGGCCGAAGCGGATTCACCCTTGCGCGTCTTGTGGGAAAGAACATTGGGAATCACATATGGCACCGCACCGTCGTCTTCCTGGTCGAGGGCAACATCCTTCAGCCACTTGGTATAGAAGGCAGCAGAGTCGTGATTGAAACATGCCGTCGGGGCAAAAACTTGAGCATCCCCAGTCCAACCCAGCCGCTCATCGCGCTGCGGGCAATCTGTAGGAACGTCGACAAAGTTCCCTTTCTGCCCCCAGACGATGTTGTGCTGCAGCTTGTTCAGCATGACATTCGAAGTTTCGAAGGTGCCGGCAGGCTCAATCGCCGAATGAACCACTACGCCGGTGAAAGCATCGAGAGGCAACTCTCCGGGCCATCCCTCAACAGCTACATAGCGGAAGCCCTGAAACGTGAAATGCGGTTCAAAGGCCTCGATACCTTGGCCTTTCGTGGTGTAGCGAATGGTCTGTTTTGCCGAGCCTAGATTCTCAGTGTAGAAATTGCCTTTGCTGTCGAGAACCTCAGCATGCCGCAGTGTAACGGTGGTGCCCCCAGGCGCCGTCAGGCGAAATCGCACCCAACCAACCATGTTCTGTCCCATGTCGAGCACGGTGTCGCCAGCTGGGGTTTTAATTACTTTGATCGGCTTGACTTCTTCAGTCGCTCGCACCGGCGGTCCTGCAGCACTCACCAACTTTGCCTTGGGCGAGTCGAGCAACGCTACGCCTTTCCAATCCTTGTCATCGTAAGCGGCTTCGCTCCATCCGATGCGCTCCAAACGGGCATCGTAGGTCTCGCCGTTGTAAATATCCGACATTAAAATGGGGCCGGTCGTCGCCTTCCAGTTTTCGTCCGTGCCGATGACTTGCTGCTTGCCATCTTTGTATGTAATGACCAACTGAGCGAGCAGCGCCAATTTCGTTCCATAGGAATTGCGCATGTGCTCCCGTGCCATGTTTCCCCGGAACCAGCCGTCGCCGAGCAGGGCTCCCAGGCAATTCTTCCCGGACTTCAACTGCGCGGCAACGTCATAGGTCTGGTACTGATAACGAAAATCATAAGCAGTCCATCCCGGCGTGAAATATTGATCGCCGACTCGCTTGCCGTTCAGTTCCAACTCGTACAAACCCATCGCCGAGGCATAAAGGCGCGCGCTTGCGATATTGCCCTTTCCCTCGAATACGCGCCGCAGCATCGGTGCGGGATTGGACTTTGCTGGATCCTCCTGCACGTTGGGAGTGACCCAGCGAGCTTTCCAGTCGGAAGGCTGGAGCAGTCCCATTTCCCAATAAGCCGGCTCACTCCACGCCGAGGTGCGGCCCTGATTGTCCGAGACCTGAACCTGCCAGTAATAACGCTGACCGGTCTGCAAGCTCGGCCCCTGATAGGCAACTTGAGTGGAAGCATCCGAGACTTCCTTGCCCGAGTCCCAGATCAACTTGTTCTTCGCCAAATTCGCGACGGAACCCGCCACGCGGATTTGATACGCGGCCTGCACCGTCCCTCGTTCGGAAGACACCAGTTCCCAGCCCAGACGGGGCTCGGTAACGTCAATCCCGACGGGATTGGATTTGTACTCGCAGCGTAAGTTGGCAAGCGTCAAAGGGGCAGCAGCGAAACTCAAGGAAGCAACAAGAAGGATGACGAAACCAGTGCCATATGCAAAGAAGTTGCTTAAGCGCATGGGAACCTCTTACGGCCGAGAGAGCCAGCGATTCATCTCGCGACTCTAGGCCGGAAATCATTTCACAATTGATACAAGTTGATACCCAAAAGTATATCCTTCCTTGCGCGGAGTCTTCGATGTACGGAACTACTGCGCCATCTGGGGGACGGTGGTGCTCGGCCGTGGGCTCGTCAAGAACGCTTGCTTTGTAACGGAGTGACCGTGGAGGCGGCGAGATAACTCCCGGATGGTCGGCCACTCGGAAGTTGGCCAGAAAACGGGCTTCGAGGAAATCGGCAGAGCGAACAGCACGCCGTGGCACGACATTTCCCCCAAGAGGACTCCTGGCCCGGAAAGACTTCCGCGTTGCTCGTCAGCCGCTCACAATCTTAAGCAGTGTGTTGAAGGCGCTGCACCGGTGCCGAAGGTGGCAGGAGACGTTGCCGCGTGAAACTCGGACCTCTACGCTCTCTGCGGCGCACACATTTAGGCTCAGCCCTCCAGCCGGCGATGTGGTACCATCCCTGCGTTCAATTCCTGCGGACGATACGTGAGCGTCTGCCTTCGTACGGAAATTAGCGCTGTCCAGCGCTAGGTATTGATTGAGCACGAATTATGCCGCTGAATTCTGATCCCGCCAGTTGGACAGATGCGCAACTTGAACAATTCCGTCAACAAGGGGATTCGGCCGCCGATGACATGATTGCGCAAGTTTTCACGCAGGGAGATGTCAGAGCCGTTAACCAAGTCCTTACGCACTTCCTGGATAACCAAGACCCCGCCGCTCTCGTCTCGCAACTGCCCCCCGATGTCAGCCACCTTCTAAGCGACTTTCTAACTTCCACGTCCAAGCTGCCAGATTGGACGAATCAAGACGAACTTGCCACGGCGGAAGAGCTGTTTTTAGACCAGGGCCCACTGATACTCCTCGCGCTAACCTGCTCCTCGCTTCCAGAGTGCTACATCAACGGCAATGAAGCGGAAGTGCTCGGCGTAACGAACCGCCTCAAAGGCAAGCGAGCCTATCGCCGCATACAAGAAACCGCACAATTAATCATCGACGTTCTTAGCCAAGGAGCATTCACAACTAGGACGGGCGCGGGAATCGTCGCCACCCAGCGCGTGCGAATCCTTCACGCAGGCATGCGGCACTTAATCGGCAGAGCAGGATCTTTCAAAGAGGTGCCTTCCGAAGACCCGATATGGAAGCAGATCTCCGAGTACGACGCACACCAATCCGCCATAAAGCCGATCAACCAGGAGGAGTTGGCATACACGCTTTGTACGTTTTCTTACGTAGTTCTGCGTAGCCTCGGAAAGCTCAAAGTTGACATCACCAGAGACCAGCAGGACGCCTACGTTCACTCCTGGGCACTTGCCGGATACTTGCTCGGAATACGAGACGACCTGATACCAGTCGACTTCGCGCAAGCAGAAAGCCTTTTCACCCGTCTCAAAGCCAACCAATATCGAGCCACAGAGGAAGGCAGAGTCCTTGCTCTATCGCTCCGCACTTACATGGCAGAAGTGCTCTCAACCCAGTCGCGTCTCCCGTGGCATGTCGCCATTGCCTGTGTCGGTCGACAAGCTGCGACCTTCTTGATGCGCACGCTGCTCTGCGAACGCACGGCCATTGACCTAGGCATCGGCCGCATAAGCCCACTCGACCGGTTCGTTGCGCTGCTGCTGCGCCTGACGGTGCGGCGTGTGGACGAACTGCAGAAAGACGTTGGACGAACGGACCTGCGTCCGGTTTTGCAATGGGCAGAAGAGCACATAATCGACGGCCTAACCGCCATGTCGACTGAGTGGAAAGGCCGCCTTTTCGCAATCCCGCCGAATATCAATAGCCATTGGTCGAAGCGTAGACGCAAGTAATTCGCGCAATGGCGCGAGCAGAAGTGTACTGCAGCCGGCGGGCCGGGCCGAACCATGAACGACGGAGTTCTCATTATGGCAATAACGAGTCGGGAATTATTGCTCATGCCAAGCGCCCAGCTCGACGAGCTCTATCGCCAGAGCAGTTCAGGCCCAATTCCAGCCGGCGACTCCAAGGGTACTGCGTTGATTTGGCCCGGCACATCTGTCGCTCGGCCGATCGCGTGGATCGTCCGTCGATTCTTCTGGCAGGGCAAGATCTTCAGCCGAACAGACGACACGCTCGTCAACAAGCTCTCGCCGATCGGAATACACGCTGTAAAGGCAGTCGTCTACAAAGGGAGCAGTTGGACGGACGGCCAGGAAAGTATCATCCTCGACTATTCGCGGACCTCTTTCGTTGCCTGGTACGTTCGTGACGAAATTCGTGAGATTGCCGCGGGCCTATACTTAGGCCAAGCCTACCTCGGAAAAACGCGATTCATTCGTTTTGCCATTGCATTTCCACTTTCTGATCCAGAACCAACCCGTGATTCGATGCGCTTCGGGCCCCTGACCTAATGGGCTACCCGCCCAGGTATACATCCCTGATCCTTATACAGTGCCCTCGAGAACGCAGTTCTGCGAACCCTAACCAAACGATGCCTCGATAGCTTCCACGTCCTCACTCGACAGCCGTACTTCGCTCGCTTGCGCGCTGTCCCTGATTGTCTCTTCCCGCCGCGCGCCGGGAATGGGGATCACCACTGGGCTTTTCATCAGCATCCAAGCAATCACCAACCGGTGCGGCGACATTCCAAGTCGCGCCGCCGCAGTTCCGAGACCGCCGAGTGAGGCGAGCCTAGTTGCATCCGAGGCACCGCCGAACGGTGAGTAGGGCAGGAACGCACAGTCGGAGGCGGTCGCCGGGCAAGACGGCAAAACCGAGTGTGAGAGAAATCTCCAAGCCGTCGGTCAATTGCTGGCCCAAGTGCCGTCCGGATCGCGCGTCGCCGTGCTCGGAATCACCGACCGCAGTTTCGCCCAGCCCTCCATTCTGTTCTCGGCTGACATCGCAGAGGACAAAGGGTACTTCAGCGAGCGGTTGGCGAATGCGCGGTGGGAACTCCTGCGCGCCTGGCAGCTTAACAGTATCGAAAATCGACGGGCAAGGTCACATTCATCTGCAGGATGGCCGCGCTCTGCCGGAAAACTATAAGCAATTCACACACGGCTACGCCGTCACCGCCCATCGCAGCCAGGGGAAAACTGTCGATGCCATTGTCATCTCCGCCGATGGGATGCGTAAAGAACTGTTTTATGTGGCTGCTTCGCGGGGCCGCGAAAGCATCACAGTTGTAACCAATGACAAGGAACTCCTGCGGGAATCACTGGCGCGTTCGGAAGCGCGTCAATCCGCTTCCGAGTTATCGCGCAAAGCGCAAAGGGCTTCGCTCGAAGAAAGAGCACTGAGGCCGACTCTGCGTGAACAAAACCTCCGCGACCTACCACCAGCGCACAAACAACAGCACGATGCCGTGCAGAAAGTGCCAGGGCCATTTGAAAACGCTCCCGTCACCGGAACAGAACAGACGATCAACCAAGGGAACTCGACCGGCGGGCAGAGGCAGGAACACATCATAGAACCATGTTTTCACTTGGGTATCAGCCTTTGAGCTTGCAAACGTACTCGATGCAAATGGCCACTGTGATCCACTACTCGCAGTTACTGCAACATCACAGGCATTCGACCTGGAACGAGTACCTCGGCTGCCATTCCAGCCAAGACTTTCTTCCGCTGCACCACGACGTTGAAACTTCTACGATCCAAAACCTCGCGGACGGCCTTCATGCCAACTCAAGTTTTCTTCCTACTTCCATCCACCGGCAAAAACGCCCGGTAAACTCCACCTCTGTATAGCTGACTAGAAATGCGGGGTGGCCCCTACCCTCAGTGCAAAGTAAGGCGACCGGCGATTCGCTGCGTCGCTGGCGAGCAGTTATTCTTGGTATCCGATGTGCATTGAACGATGGCACGTACTCGGATCAAGAAAATCCTTGGGCCGTATCTCGACACAACCGGCTGCCTGCGGTAGCCCATGAACATGCGTGGTTTGTGGGCTTTGCCAGCTTGTGGATGGTTACTTAACCGCGCGAATTTCCGGGTAGTTATGGGTCGGCGTTTCAAATTGGCGTTTCGAAATGAAATTGAAATAAGGAGTTTCTTAGTATGTCGCTCGCGCGCGCCCGCCGCCTCCGTTTTGCTCTGACTTCTCTTATTTCCGAGTTCGTCCCGGTTGGGACCGGAAGAGATTCGCGGCGGGGCCGACGGTCCCAGCGATGGACGACGGCGCTTCTTCCGGTCGCGCTGGGCGTCGTGTGCTGCGCCATCTTTTGCGTTAATGCGTCGGCGCAAACGGCGCACTTCGTCAGCACGGCCAATACGCTTTTCAACCAACACAACGACGGTTTGTCCGGCCCTTACGCCGTGGCGGTGGATGGCAACGGCAACGTCTATATCGCCGACAACTCCAACGGCCGAGTGGTGAAGGAAACGCTGGCGGGTGGCGCTTACACGCAGACCACGATTGGGAGCGGCATGTCCGAACCCAGTGGCGTGGCGGTGGATGGCAGCGGCAACGTCTATGTCGCCGACTTTGGCAACAATCGGGTGTTGTTGGAAACTTGGATTTCCGGGAGCAGCTATACGCAGAGCGTGTTGTTCTCATCGGGCTTGGACGGCCCCTTCGATGTGCTGGTGGATGGCAGCGGGGATGTCTATATCTCCGATTCCGGGCACGGCCGCGTGTTACTGGAGACGCTGTCGGGGGGCAGCTACAGTGAGAGCGCAATCGTGACTGGCTTGTCCGCTCCTTACGGCTTGGCATTGGACACGAGCGGCAACATCTACGTCACCGATATTAACGTCGACGCGGTATAGCCGGGTGTTGAAGGAAACGCTTTAGGGGAGCATCTACATCGAGAGCATGATCGGCAGCGGTTTGTCTTACCCTGCCGGGGTAGCAGTGGATGGGAACGGCAACGTCTATGTCTCCGATACCGGCACGGACTTGGTGTACAAGGAGACACTATCGGCGGGCAACTATACCCAGAGTACCGTCGCATCCAGCAGTCTAAGCCATCCCTTTGGAGCGGCGGTGGATGGGGCCGGCAATGTCTATATCGCCGACTCCTTTAATAGCTTAGTACGGAAAGAGGACCATGGCGATGCGCCATCGCTGACCTTCGAAGCGACGAATGTGGGGTTTGAAAGCGGTGATAGCCCTCAATCCGTGACGGTGCTGAACTTTGGCAATGCGGCGCTGACTGCATCCGGATACGGCTCGAATGCTCTCGACTTTAGCGTGGAAGCGGGCAGCGGCACTCCGCCGGATTGCACGACCACTTTCTCACTGGCCGCCAACGCGACTTGTAACCTAAGCATCATTTTTGTGCCGACGATACAAGGGGCGCTCATCGAGTCGATGACGTTGACCGACAACGCGCTCAACGTACCTTCTGCGACCCAGAACATCACGCTGAACGGGTTCGGCAACTCTGTCGGGCCACCGCCGCCGACGGTGGACACGACCTCGTTAGCAGTGGGGATCGTTCCCAGTTCGCTGCTGGTGGGGCAGGTTGCGACCATCACGGCAACGGTGTCGGACATAACCAACGGCGGCATCACGCCGACCGGCGCGGTGACCTTCACCGATACGGTGGGCATTACTACGACCAATCTGAACGGCGGCTCTGCCGTTGCACTGAACGGGGGCGGCGTGGCGACTTTATACCCGGTTACGTTGATCGGGATAGGGACGCACACCATCAACGCAACCTATTCGGACGGGGCCGGGGGAAGTAACTTCCAAGGCAGCACGAATTCCAACACCGTCTCGCTGAGTGCGTACACAACCACGACAACGACGCTGGCTTTTCTGCCGCCGACTCCGGTTGCCTCGGGGAACGGTCGTGACCTTTACGGCCACGGTATCCAACGGCTCTCCAGTGACCACCGGGTTGGTAACGTTCTACGACGCTACGACGATTATCGGTACCGCGCAAGACTGGCGCTGCCCGTGCCCACCACCGTTCCCGTCAGCGTGAAGTTGCCCGCCACGCCGGATGGAGTGATCGTCGTTGTCGTCGGAAATGGTACCGAGGCCGAATTGACTTCTCCCTCGGGGACAGCGGTCATCTAGCGGAGATAGTAACTTCTCGGCGCTGACCAGCGCTGCCGTCACGGAAACGGTAGACGGCTTCACCATAACTATCCCCAGCGGCGGCTCCAGCACGGCGACCGTGTCGGCGGGAGGAACCGCCAGTTATTCTCTGACGATTGCGCCTTCGGGGAGCGCGACATTCCTGTCGGCGGTGACCTTTGCGGTAACTGGCCTACCATCAGGCGCAACGGCAACTTTTACGCCATCGACGCTGACTGCCGGGGCGGGATCTACCAAGGTCACGCTGGCGATCCAGATGCCGAGCCAGAGCTCATCGCTTCGCCATAACGGTCAGCTTGCGCTCCAACTGTCGACGCTGCTGCTGGGAATGCTGCTCTTGCCCGTCGCTGCCGGACGGCTGCGTCCATCCGCGACGCGCGGGTGCCCGCGACGGCTCAAAAAATGGCTCTCGTTGGCGCTCCTCGCCAGTGCCGTCGCGGCGTCGGTTGCGGGACTGGCCGGTTGCGGGACCCTAACCCACTCAGGCTCCCAGACCTACACCTTGACCGTTACCGCGACCTCCGGAGCGCTGTCGCACTCCACCACGGTTTCGCTCACCGTGCAGTAAGGGAATAACTCTAAGGAGCATGAGAAGATAGTATGCGCACAACACTTCCGGCGATCATGCTCCTGATGGGAGCGTTCAACATCAATCTAGCGGCGCAGACGCGGCCCTCGGCCCGGTAGAAAATCGCGCGGGCGAAAGCGTCAACTTGGCCACCACTTGCACATCTGAACGCGCCTAGATCGTCGATCCCTCATGCCAGTGTTTCTGGTTTCAGGGAGTGGCCGCCGATGCCGCTTTCACCTGTTCTCGCAAAACCTGGGCGTTGCCGCCAACCTGATCGGGTGGCACGCCTCGAACCTCGCCGGCACCGGAAGCGTTGGCAAGATCGCCTATTTCGCTGGTCCGCGCTACACCTTCAGCATCGGGCACGGTTCAAGACTGTTCGGCGAAGCGTCGCCCTTGCGAGCGAGGCGTTGAAGTGTTTTCGGATGGATCTGCAGCAAGGCTGCCGCCTCGCGCGAATTGAGGAATCTCTCGAAATGAGAGGAAGGCTGGCTGCCTGGTGTTGCTTCGTGCATCTCGCTCATAAAACCCTTACAGCGCTTTTAAGTACCGTTTACGGAATCCCACGAGATTTGCCCCTATATGTGAAGGAACCTGCGCCGGGGAAAAAGTATTGAAAAATGTTCGGCGCAGTTCGGACGGAACTGCACAGAATGGGATTGGGAGGAGGAGGTGCGATCCATTGTCCTGCGGAAGAAACTGGACTATCAACCACTTCTGCCAATAGTTTACTGATGCAGGATTCTGATTGCTGGTCCGCAATTCCAGTCCGCACTAAACGTGTCATGCTGCTACTTACAGGTACTTGGTAGTCCCACGGGTCCTTGTAAGTTCTTAAAAACACTCGTTATACACACTCTGAAAAGGCTGGCGTCGGCGGTTCAACTCCGTCCCTGGCCACCATAACCTTAAGTTTTTCAATCACTCGTTCCACATTGTTAACCTATTACATTCTTACAAGCTTAGATCTTGATCTCTAAGCTCCTGCATGTGCAACTCTCTGAACAACAATGAGATGCAATTTCGTAGAGCGCAGCCCGGAAGGGCTTGGCGTCCCTCATTGTTTGGCTGGCATTTTCGATTTGAATCGACAACCCCGTACACGCGCCTTCAAACTATATTTCCGGTCTCAAGATGACGAATCCGAAACGCGGAACGCGCTGTCAGGGGGTCCAGATAGTCTAGCGTTGCGGCGAAAACGAATCGGCGTCCACGTGGATGCTGACGATCGTGCTGTTTGGATAGTAGTGGCTGAGAATCTCGCGGAAATCGGCTCCGTCGGCGGCCATCGCTTTGGCTCCCGACTGGCATAGCCCGATGCCGTGGCCCTGACCGATCCCCTTCACCAGGATCTGGCCGTTTTCCTTTTTCAGGGTGAAATCGTTGCTGGGAATCGTGTTCCATCCCAGGCGGCGTGCGGCGCGAAGGCGGGCGGGCTCGTTGGAACTGCGGAGCGCTGCTGCATCTTCGGCGGAAACTCGGCTCGACCAGCGAACCGGATGCTCACGGCAATACTTGCACTCGACAGGGTAATAAGGATACGCGGCATCGGGAAGGTCTAATTCCGCCGGCGTGCGCGTACGTCCGGCGCAACTTCGCGTGTACATGGCGGCAAACGGCTCGGATTCGTAGGCGAGAACCATGCCGCACGTGGCCTCGACCGCCTTTGCGACGGCGGTCCCCGGCTCAGGCGGCTCGCGCAGGAACTGGCAGTGTGTGGTGTCGCAGAAATCGAAATCGCGGTGGCGTCCACGGCCTGCGGCCAAGTACGAGCGAGTCGCAACCGCTTGCGCTTTGAGTGCCTCGAATGGCGTTTCTGCCATGCTTTCAGAGGCCACGATGGAGGCGACGGCGGTCTCCCGGTCCATGGTAACGATGGCGAGCAGATGCCCCGCGGATGGTCGAATCTCGAGTACGCCCCGATAGCGCCGAGCGATTTTCCCTGGAACGGCGAGAATAAAGTCGGCCGGTTCGTTTTTGCGTCCCGCGACCGTGAGAGCCGATGCGGGCACAGTCCGCGTTCTTGTCTGCAGAATAGCCTCGTTGCCGGAGGGCCGCACGCTGGCGGTGTGCACGCCGGAACTAGGCTCCAGCACAATGCTCTCGTCACCGGCGCGGACGACAAGTGCGTGTCCCTGAGGCGCGCTGATGGTGAGTTGGCGCGGATGAAAGAGGCCTAGAACTCCGATGCGGACGTCGCCCCCCGTCGAGCCGGGAGCCACAGTCTGCGCGAAAACGAGTGAGCAGGACGAGATAAAGACAAGAGCGGTAACGAACGCGAAGACAGACTTCCGGAATCCGCATGGAACTGATCCGCGAGCGGAATGAACGGCGGTCCTCATGCGCATCTAGCGGCCATAGGTCATTCCTTGAAGATTAATCCTTGAACCTGCCTTCGATCCGGCGCAGCATCTGGCCAGCAGCCTTCGCCGCTTGCGCCCCGGGAACTCCGTGGACCCGGACCATCAGCAGTATCTGGGGCTGATCGGCGGGAGTGAGGACCATCGCAAAACCGTCGCCAGGCGCACGCGGCGAGTGCGTACAGGGCGCGGTGCCGGTTTTTACGAGCGCATCAGGGAACGGAAGAGCGCGGTCCACTTCGGCGCCGGTTCCGTGCTGCGCCGACTGCGCCATTCCCGCGAGAATTTCGCGAACATCGGGCTGCTCGCCTCGGCGAAGGAGTTCAAGGTAGGCTCGCGCCATGCGAGGCGGAGAGATTCGCCAGCGGCTGCCAATTCCGGCAAGCGCGGGACCGGTGGCATCGCGGTCCGGAGGCTCGATTCCGAAGCGCGCCGCAATCGGCGCGACATCCGCAGCGATCAGGTTCGCGGTGAGCATGCGGAAGTACGAGTTGCAGGAGTAGGCGATCGCCAAAGTGAGTCCGATTTCACCGTGCCCGCGAGGCAGCCAGCATCCGGTCGCGGTCCCACGACAGATGTGCGCAGGATAGTGGAAATCGTGCTGCTCGCCATAGGCCAGCGCGGTAAAGGGTTTCACGAGCGAACCCAGCGAAATAGGCGAGTCGATGCGTTCCCAGCGCGACGTGAGCACGCGGCCGGTGCGAGCGTCGAGCAAGAGGAAAGAAATGTCGCGGCTGGGGAAATCGCGGTTCAGCGTTTCTGCTGCGGATTGCGCAAACAGGCTCGACTCCGCGTCTTTGGCGCGATCAGGCGCAGCGGGCCCAGCGCGCCCGCTTGACGGAAGCAGCGCCAGCAGCAACGCACACGCGAGCAGCGTGATATCCCTTATTGAGTCCATTCGTAAACCACGGTCTGCCGTTCTTTGTTTCCTTCGGAGCGGACCTCGATCTTCTCGCCCGAAACTGCGGCTAACGTTGAGCTGAGGCTGGCCATGTTATTGGAGAAGAACTGCGGCTCGCCTCTGCGGTTCTCGGCGTTGACAATAGTTGCGCTGGGCCGGTCGACGACGTTCGAGAAGCGCGCAAAGTTGGCACGCTCCTGCTGATGATTGAATCCGGCGAGCAGATCGGCAGGCTTGCGGTCGGATTTACGGCTGAAATTTGCGAGGATGGCTTCCGCCAACGCGGCATCGTCGCTGACCAACAGGTATTTGCCGCGAACCGACGCGACCAACGGCCACAAGCCATCGAGTTCCTGGTATCCCGGCTTCTGTTGCCACCCGACACCGAGTTGGCTGGCGGTGAGACCGGGACGAACGAAATCCGTGAGCGCGGAGTGGACAGCGTCTTGGTTCCACTCTGTTCCCGCGACCAACACCACAGCAGAGTGAATCCGGACGAACACGCCTGCCTGGTCGGGCGCAGTCGATTGCACCTGAAGGGATGCCAGCAAAGGAGTGTTGTCGAGCAGCTCTTTCAGAGCAGAGACCGATTGTTGAGCAGCAGGGCGCTCGGCGGGGGCCAGGTCAATGCGCGTTTCGAGATCGGAGCCGCCACCTTGTTCGCCCGAAGTGAGTTGCACCCGCGGCGCGACCTGCGGCGGTGGCGCCGGGCCCAAATGCGGCGCCAGGAGCTTGGTTTCAAGCAAAGCGAAGCTGGCGTCGGAGGTCGGGCTTGCCTCAGCTTCGTACACGCCCGCGTCGCCGGGCACGAGGCGTACAACTTCGGCCGCAGTCGCCGCGCCATCGGACGAAGACGCCTGCTTCGGCTCTTCTTTCCTGATCAGGACGCGTTCTTCCCGATATTGCTTGCTGGAGCGGAAGAGATCGGAGACTGATGCAGAATATTGTTTCAGGTCGGTGATATTCTGCTGCACCCAATAAGTCCGGAAATAGCCGTTGGGAACAAGTTCTTCGAGGTTGAGCACCATGCGGAGATCGCCGGCTTGTCCGGCCGCTGCGGTCGCTTGCGCCCACCACTGTTCACCCTCGACGGTGCGGTCCTGCTCGCCAGCCATCAGTTGCAGCGCGCCGGCCATCAGATCTTCCCGCGTCGAGAGCAGCAAGTAGTCTCCCGAGACCGCGAACGCGACTTCGCGCTGCGATTGAGGATCGCGGCGCAGATAGAAGCTTACGCCCCCGGCGCTGCGCGGCTCAAACTTCGAGCGCGTTTGCCACAACGTGGTCTGCACGGACTTGGCCGACGGCAGGTACGTGATATAGAGAAACTGCAGGTTGCCAATATCGTAAAGCGCGAAAGCGCTGCGTTCGCCGGCAACTTGGGAGAGGAAGTTCATGTCAGGTGGAAGTCCGGCTGCGGCGGCGAACTGGTCGCTGGCGCCTTTCAGTCGCAGGAAGAGGCGCGAACGCGAAAAGACTTCGTAGTTGTCGCTGGTGAGCCACTCCTTCTTCTGGGGAGAAGAATTCCAGTCGCTGAACAGCGTGGAGAAGTCCTTCGCCTCCAGATAGACGAGCGGTCCCGCGGGCACATATTTCGAGAGCGGCGGCGGTGCAGGCGCGGCGGCGAGATACGTTACCCACCCAATTGCGGCGCAGGCCAGGGCGATGGCGGAGAAGATAAAGAAGCGCTTCATTGCTTCACGCCTCCTTTCGAAGTTGCAGCTTTCGGCACGGGAGTGACGCGCGCGATGAGTTGAGACCGAACGACCCGGTCCTGTTCGAGCGGTTCATGCAGAATCGGCTGGCGTGCGGCGTTTTGCTGCTGGATTCGCAGCGATGCTTTTGCGTCAGTGACTTTGCGGGAGAGCGTTTTGCGGACAGCGGCGGCGGTCTCGAGTTGCCGCGCGGTCTGGTAGTAGGAGACTGCATCCGCGAGACGGTTGAGCCGGATCATCGTGTCGCCGATCATCTGCGCGACCTGTGCCTGCTGGGCGCGCGATAGTTTCGCAGCGGCGGTTGCCGGCGCGCTGGATTCGTCGCTCGTATCTTCGTCGTCGCCCGAGCTGACGATCTGTTCTTCTTCGGCTCCGGCTGCGCCGCGCTCGGGCACATACGTCCGCAAGAACTGCGTCTGAGAGAGAGGCTCCATGACTCCCAGCGCGTATTCGTTGGACTGCGCGGCAGCCGCAGCCTGGAACAACGGGATGCGAGCCTCGTCGCGGCGCGGAAAATCGATTACGCAGTGACTTAGCAGCTGAGTTTGGGTTTTCACGTCGCCGATACTCTGCGCGGCCCGTATGCGCGCGTCGTAGAAGTAGAACTTGTCGGCCGCAGCGGTGGTGATCGCGGCAGCAGGTCCGGCAAGCAGATTGAGTTCGCCACTGCCGAGATCGGAATGCGGACGGCCAGCGAGCGCGACAGCGGCCCTGAGGCGCAGGTCGTATGGAGTGGATGGACCGGAGGCGATAGCCGCCAGAGAATCTTGCGCCTGGGTTGAAGCTTGGGCGCCCGCGGCATCCTTGGCCGCAAGTTTCGCCTTGGCCAGCCGCAGGCGATACGAAGGCTCCCAAGGCGCGGATTTCACAAGCTGGTCGAGGAATTCGACGGCTTCCGCGTTGTGGCCGGTTTTTTCCAGCAGGGCGGCCGCCGGATCGAGGTTCTCAAACGGATCGCCGACGACGACGACCAGGCGGCGCAACAGATCGAGCGCGCCGGCCGTGTCGCCCGCAACAAGGCGGATTTCAGCGAGGCCAAGGAAGTTGGTGGCCACCAGGTTATGGCCCTCGATCTCGCGGGCAAAGACGAGTTCGAGAATCTTGCGCGCGGATTGCTTATCGCCGGCCTCAAACAACTGGCGGGCCGCATTGCGCAGAAGTTCCGGCGCGGGCGTGGTCTGTGGCTCCGCACGACAGGCGGTGAGCATCGAGTCAAGCGTGCCAAGCTGCGCGGCGACTCGAAGATCGAGCGGAACCAGCGTGGCTGCTTGCGCGTCGCGAGTCTCCTTGGGGAGCGCGGCAATTGCGGACGCAGCCGCCTGGTACTGTTTGGTGCGAACTAGATAGCGAATCCAGCGCACCTGCCACGAAGCCAGATCCTGCTCGGCATATTCGCGCTCGAAGCCGGTGTGCTTTCCGACCGCGTCTTCCTTGAACTGAAGAATGCGCTGATAGATCGCGGCGCGCTGTGTCAGCGGAATCCAGGAAGCATCGGCAACATCGCCCAGGACGTGTGCCGGATCCTGCGCCGAGGAGGCAACGTCGAGCAACCAGCTTGTCGCCGACGCGGGGTCTCCGATGGCGGCATAAGCAGGCTGTAGCATTGCGTTCGATTGCCACGTTCCATTGCGGCGGAGATACGTACGAACGATCGCATCCGCATCGGGCTTGAGTTCCGCGAAGAGATGCCGCGTGCGAAGTTGATCGCAGGTGCGTCCGAAGTCCCGCCAGAAACTCTCAGGAACCCGCTTGCTGTCGAGCTGCTTCGACAGTGTGGCAAACGCCAGCTTCCACTGCGCGAGAGCCGCGGCGCGGTCGCCTTGCTTGTAGTACGCAACGGCCTGGCTGTCATACACGTCGGGACGGTTGGGAGAAAGTTCGAGCGTGTGCTCGTACTCGGCGATCGCGTGCTTGGTGTCACCCGCGCTGACGTAGTAGTCGGCGAGGGTCATGTATCCGGAAGCGCTCGCCGGACTCTCCTCGAGAATCGCAGGCAGGTAATCCTCAGGATTGCCGAGCTTCGACATGCCGAGATATTCGCCATACCGCGAGCCGTAGTAATACCAGGTATTGCCGGCGAGTTGTTGCGCGCGATCGACGGGCTTGGCGAGGCGTGCGCCGATGGGATCGTCACCCAGCGCGGCGCGGAATGCGTTGTTGACTTCCGGCGTGGGCTCGGAGAAATAGAGGCCAACAAGAGCGTTGTAGGATTTGGTCCAGACCGCCGGGCGCGCTTGTCCGCGCATCTGCACGACCGTGTGCGCGAGTTGCGCGCTGCCGTGCGCGACGACGTAATCGGCGGCCTGCTGGCTGTAGGGACTGTGCCAATTCGTCGCATAGCGAACAAGTTCCTGAGATTGTCTCGCCAGCAGCAAGTGGAAGTAGCGCTGCGAGCGGGTGACGTCGAGGCCACCGTTGGAGAAATTGGACAGGATGCGGAGTTCGTTCTGCTCGTCGCCAGCGGAACGATAGGCGTCGGCAGCGTCAAGCAGCGGAGTGCTTCGCTGCGCTGGCGGAACGGCTCGCGCGAACTGCTCCATCTGCGAAGCCAGTTCGGCGAAGCGGCCGCGGCGGCGCTGCACGTCAATGAAGGGACGCACGTTGCTGTAGAAATTTGGCAACGCGGCCTGCTGCATGATCAGATCAAACCGCCAGTGCGCTTCCTGATCGGCGAGGGCGGCACTTTCGGCGAGCGGGATGGCGAAGTTCTCGAGATCTGCAGCATTCATGCCGGCACGTTTCGACTCGGCAAAATGCGCGAAGGCGAGCCGCTCTTCCGGCGTGAAATACGTGTTTACGGCGCTGCCCAACTCCTGCAAAGCTCCGGTCATGCCGTTGCGCGCGGTTTCCATGCGCGTACGCCGCCGATTCTCGCGCCACTTCGCGTCGGAGATGCCCGTGACTCCCTCTTTCTCGACTTGTTCCTGGAGAACGGGCAGGGTTGCAGTGGAGTCGGCGAGCGCCTTCTGCAGCGTGGCATACGCCGGTTCGTACTGGCGCAAACGCGTCATGATGCGGATGTAGATGCGCGCCCCGGCGTGGTGTTCGGAGCTGGCGAGCAGGTCCGCTCCGGCCTTGTTCACGCCTTGTTCGGCGAAGGCGCGCGCCTGGTCAAGCATGCCCCAGTTCTCCAGGCGGCGCGCGACTTCGAAGTAATTGCCGGCGTTTTCTTGACGGCCCTCGATCAACGCCGTTTGCAGCGCAGCGACCGCTTCCTTTGTCTTCCCCTGACGGGCGCGCACCGTGGCGACTTTCTCCATCCACTGCGGATCTTTGTAAGCGAGTTCATAGATGCGTGCGTAGTCCGCCGCTGCTTCGTCGAAGCGCATCAGGCGTTCTTCGAGTCCGGCGCGCGCCGTGTAGAGATCGGCGCGGTCGGGGCGGATCGCGATCGACTTCGCGTAAATATCGATGGCAGCCGGATAGTTTTCGAGATTCGTTTGTGTGCGGGCCAGCACCATCGACCAGCGATAGTCGCGCGGAGACTGGGCAACGGTCTTGGCGTAGAAGTCGATCAGCTGCTGCTGCCGCTGATAACGCAGCGCATAGAGCGCGGCCTCGGTGACCAGCGTGTCGTCTTCCGGAAAATTGTTGATGAGTTCGATGTATTGATCGACCGCGCCCGAATAGCTGTTCATGCGCGTAAGCGCGGGGATCAGTCCGCGTCGCAGGGTGGCGATCTGCGCCTTGCGCGCGTCGGCGGGAAGCGGCGCATTGCGGAAGAGCGCGATCTTGTCCTGATAGAACTGCTCAAGGCCCTTGTCGTCGCCAGCCTGCGCGTAAGTGTCAGCCATGGCGGCGAGATACTCGCCGTTGTAAGGGGAGTCTTTCAGCAATCCGGCAAGCAAATCGCGTGCCTGCTGGAACTGTTTCGCGTCGGCTTCCTTGCGCGCCGCTTCATAGGTGAACTGCGTACTGAGCGCTGGATAGGCGTCCTTCGCGGCTTGCAGCAGCACCGCGATCGCTTGCGGCTGCATTTTCATGCGCCAGCAGAAATCGACGGTCGAGCGCACGACTCCGAGAATCTTCTGATTGTCGTGGTAGAGAGCCTCGACATTCTTCTGGGCAGCGGTGAAATCCTTGCGGCTCTCGTAGAGTCGTATCAGCTGATACCGCAGTTGCAGCCGCGTAACCGGGTCGGTGGTCAGCGAGGCTTGCCTTTCGAGCGCGTGCTGGCGAACGTGTTCGAGCGACTTCTGCTGCGCCAGCGTTTCGATGTCCTCAGCTTGCTCAATGGAAGTGGTGGCATTGGCAATGGAATCGAGGAAAACCGCCATCTCGTCCTTGCGATTCTGCGCCTCAAGAACTTTTACGCGCAGATAGACCGCAGGCATTGATGGATTCGGCGGCGGAGCCAGCTTGGCTGTGCTCTGATCAACCAGGCCGCGGAATTTCGGCCGGCGCGCCAGTTCGAGCAACCGAAGCTCCGCCGACGGTTCGGCAGCGCCGGCGAGGGCACCCTCCACGTATTCGTCGATCGCGTGCGGATAGTCGCGCTGGTTCTCGTAGATAGCTCCGGCTTCGTAGGCGTAAAGGCTTGGCTGGGCGAGGCGGTCGCGGCCCTTGCCCAGCAGGCGCAAGGCTTTGTCGAAATCGAAATAGTCCCAATAAATGGAGGCAGCTTCGAGGTAGCCTCCCGACTGGCCGGGCGCAACCTGCGCGATGCGCTCCCAGTAAGGCGCGGCTTGTGCAAACTGTTCGCGGTCGGCGTAGATGTCGCCGATGCGCGCCATGATTTCGGTGTCGGTGGGGTTAGCCTGCAGCAGGTTGTCTTCGATCTTGGCGGCAATCGCAGTGTCCGCCGGTTCAAAGTAAGCGAGCGAGCGGAAGACCGACGATGCGGTGTGCCCGATCTCCGCCTCTGCCGGATACTGTGCGGCGAGAGACTTCAGCACCGGCGCGCTTTCTTCGAAATGGGAGCGCCACAGGTTCGCGTATGCAAGAAAGTCGGCGGCTGCAGGATTCTTCTCCCAACTGGCGGCGTCGGGCGCGCTCTGGCGAGTGGCGCCGAGTTCGAACTCCAGTTTGCCGGTGCGCGACAGATACTCAAAGAACTCGTTGCGCAGTGCGGGTTCCTCGAACCAGTGCTGCCGCAAGAGCGCTTCCCAGGCGGCGAGATCTCGAGTTGGCGGCGTCTGATATGCCGAAAGCAGATTGCGCACGAATACCGGATTGTGCGGAAACCGTTGGTGCGCGTACTGGTTCAAGCGCAGGAACAGTGCCGGGCTGCCATAGACCACGTTGTAGAAGTACCGCTCCAGTTCGCTTCCCTGGAAACTCTTGATGGCCTCTTGCGTCAACTGCTCGAACTCGGAATCGCGCTTGTAGCGCAGGTAATAGCGGGCCAGTCTGTGGTACCACGACTTGTCGAAGAAGCGGGCGATGGCACGCCGATAGACTTCCTCCTGCTCGGTGCCCAGCCGGTTCTGATCGAGGAAAACCGCGAGACGCTCGTAAAGGCCGGGGTCGTCGGGATTGCGATCGATTTCGCGGCGCAGCACGCCGAGCGCAGGCGGGATTTGTTTCATTTCCACCAAGCGCGCCAGGTAGCGTTCCAGCACACGCGCATACTCGGGCGAACGCGCGCCGGTTGCCTGCGTGGGCTTGGCGGTTGCGTTCACCTGGAACGATTCGCTGGCGCGATGGCGCGGAGCTACGTTCTGGTCGGCTGTTTCGGCTCCCTCACCTTCCTCGCCTTCACCGGCTTCCGCGCTTTCGTCGCCTGCCGATTCGGGCGCATTCGTCGCATTGTTGGCCGCGGGCGCTGTGTAGTTATTGGCGGAATTCCAGGCTCCTTCGGCCGACCCGAGCGGGACATTTTGTGCTTTCGCTGCGAGTTCCTGCAGAACCGAATCGTAGATGGCAAACTCGTTCTTCGTGTCGCCTTTGCGCGCGTAGGCGTCGGCCATGAGCAGCGCGACGGTCGTGCGTTCGGAGGCATCGGGAAAGCTCGCGAGGAAGTCGCGTCCGCCCTGGATTACGGCGTCGCTCTCACCGGTGGTGGCGTAGTAATCCAGCAACTGCGCGTGCAGCGCGGGGCGTTCGCCGGAGTTCGGAAACTTGCGATCCAGCAGGGCCAGCAACTCCGCCGCGCGCGAGCGGTGAAAATACGGCACGGCGCGCTGCTCTTCCTCGAAGTACTGCGACGCGGGCTGGGTGGTATTGAGGATCAGCGAAAGAATTCCGTTCAGATAGCCCGGGCCTTGATCGATAGTGGCGATATCGCGATACATCGAAAGCTCGCCGGAGCCGGGACGGATTGGCGTTTCGGGCGCCGTGAGCAGAAGACTGGTAAGGCCGGCGATGGCTTTCTCCTGCGCGTCAGCCATGCCGTTGCTGTTGTATAGCGCAAAGTAATAGCGCGCCGACTCGGGATAGAAATGAATGTCTTCGAGCAGGCGCGCGCAGACATAGAGCTCCTGCGAGGTCCATGGAGATTTAGCGGCTTCCTTGTGGAGGCGGAAATCGGCGACCGCTTGCTGCGCAACGTCGGTCTTACCCTGTTGCTGGTAGTAGTAAAAAGTTCGGGTGGCGGCGTTCAAGTCCTCGGGATTGGCCAGAAGCGCGGCGTGAGCATCGTCGCGGAACTTGCGCAGGTTCTGCGTGTCGCGCAGGAGATCGAAGTAACTCTTCACAAGCTGCGGATCCCACAGCGGCTGGAAGCTCTGCTCGTAGACCGAGAGGCCTTCGCGCACTGAGCCACGCCGGTACTCGACCATCGCCTTTGCTTTCACCGGAAAGATCTGGTCGCTAGGAAATTGCTTGCGATAACTGGCAATGAGGTCTCCGGCAGCGGAATAATCCTTTTCCGCAACAAGGAACTGCAGGAAGCGGGCGTAGAGCGAAGGCTCGTCGGGGTAGCGCGCGATCCAGGCCCGATATTGCGCGACGGACGCCTCTTTCGGCATGCCCTGTGCTTGAATCACACCGAAGATGCGCTCAAACGCCTCCCAGGAGTGCTGCTGCGTGGGAGCCGTAAGTTTCTCGGCTGCGATGGGCGCAGCGTTCGCCACGAGCCCGAGTGTCTTGATTTCATCGTCTGGGCGCAGGCGGCGGTGATAGAAATCGGCAAGCGCGAGTTGGGCGCTGATTTTGTTAGAAGCATTGTCGGCGTACGCGTTCCAGTCCGACTCGGCGGCCGTGAAGTCGAGCTGCTGTTCGTCTTCGAGAGCGCGCAGAGAGTAAAGGTCCGCGTTGTGCGGCTGCGACTTGATCAGGTCGCCGAGCGCCGGACGCGTTTCACGCGGGGGCCGGCGAAATGGCACGGCCCCGTTCGGCAGCGACATCATGCGGAAGAAGACACCTTCGAGCGCGGTGCTGGCGTCGATGTTGCGAATCCACGACGGCAGCTCGCCGAGCGCGGCAACAGCTCCGAAGATGGCGGCGACAAAAACTGAGAGGGCGGCGAGGCGCATGCGCCGCGACGACGATTCAAGGAAGTACTTCAATGGGCACCTCCTGGGTTCCGATGTTGTGGGCAATGTCCTCGGCGGTCACGGTCAGTTTGTAACTGCCGGGAATGGCTTGCTCGGGAATAGTGAGCGCTCCGGTATTGGCGGCGGCCTTGGAGTCCCAGTGCAACGCGACCGGCACGGCGCCGTCCATGCGCGCGACCAGGGTGCGCGTGCTTTCCGAGGCGCTGACTTTCAAATTGATAATCTGGCCGCGCTGGAAGCGCTTGCGATCGAGTTTGACCTGCACGACCGGCGGCTTGCTGGCGATGACAAACGTCTTCGCCTCGCGATAGGTGTGGCCAACTTTGTCGCGCAGGATAAGGCGCACGCTGTAGGTGCCGTCCTGCATGTCGGTCGGCGCGAGAAAGCGCGTTTGCCAGACATCTTCTGCCGAGAGATAGCGGAGCGGCTGCACGAGTCCGAACGGAAACAGCGCGACCACGGAGACGATGGATTCGTCGGTCTTGACGCGCAGAACCGGGTCGCCGGGACGAATGACGCGGGGACGAAGCAACGCCCTAGGCACGGCCAAGAACGAAGTGTAGGGCGTGACGAACTTGTACTGGCGCGCAAGGCGGATGATTTCGTCGATGGTCGCCTGGTCCTCCCCTTCCCGCTCGATCTTTTCGAGAAGGGCATCGACGCGAGCGCGCGCCCACAGGCGCGGCAACTGCGGGTGATCGAATGATTCCCTGGGCAGATTGGCCTTGCCCGCCATCTGCAACGCCGCGCCATCGCGCACGCCGTGAACCGTAAAGCTGACGTTCTCCTGCGGCTTCTGGTAACGACCCACCCACGAGGCGAGCGATCCGGAGAACGTCGCGGCTTGCAGCGGATAAACCGCGTCCACCGCCGACTCCGGTGAAACCGAGAGTTCAAGCTGGCCGATGGGACTGCGGCCGATCTTGGAGAGGAACGAGTTCAATTTGAACTCCATCGGCTCCGTCGAAAGCACGTGTTCGAGCAAGCCATCCTGACGAGCGAGCATGCGGAAGAGCGGCAGGTTGGCGTCGTCGCCGACGGCGAGAATGTATGTGCGCGGGCGTTGCGTGTCGGGGAGCTGCTTCCATGCCGACGCGTACCACGAGGCGATCTTGCCGTTCTGAATGGGCCCGCGCGTCGCACCTCCGTCGCTCAAAATGACGAGATAGGTATTGCCCGCGCCGGGAGCCGAGGCCTGCTGCAGCCCGGTTTCGAGAGCACGTTGCAGATCGGTGCCGCCGCGAAGGCGGCTGCCGCGAACCGCGTCAATGGCGTGCTGAACGCTGCTGGCATCGGCGGCGCTGACTGGTACTACATGCGCTTCGGTATTGAACAGCACCAACCCGAAGTGGTCCGCCGGACGGAGCGTGTACAGCAGGGTTTGCAGCGCCTGATAGCTGCGCTCCAGCTTTTCCCACTGCATCGAAAGCGACGTATCAAAGAGCACGATGACGGTTTTGGGCGCTCCGCCCGCATTGCTTGCCGAAGGAGCACCCGCCGAGCCAAAGCCCGACAGAGCCTCGGCTTCAAAGAATCCCGGCTCGTTGGTGCTGCGGACCGGAGCCATTTCCGTGGGCGACGGCTGGCCGCTGATGGGATTCCTATAGCTCAGCAGTTGCAGCGTGTCGGACGCGGCGGGATCGAGATCGTAGGTAGCGACGAAGTCCTCGCCAAGGTTGACGTTCTCCCCTTCGAGGTGTCCCTGCACCAAGTGGGGAGTGTCCTTGTCGAGTTGCAAAGGGAACGTCTTGGCTGGCGCTTGGAAGTTGCGAATCGCATGCGCGCTGTGCAGCTCGAAATTGACTTTCAGATGGCGCGCCGCCTGCGCCTGATAAGCGTCCGGCCGCAGCGGAATCGCAAAATACGACTTGAGATTCTCCACCGGGATGGATTCGTGGTACTCGATTTCCAGCCGCTTCGTTCCGTAAGCAGCAATCGGCACAATACGCGCGCTGAACACCGATGTCCGCTTGGCTTCTTCCGAGCCACGCTCGCCCATCTGGAGGAGGCCGGGGTCAATCGACTGCTGCTTTAGCTGGTTATAGATTTCTTCGGCGCGCTTGCGCTCGAGGATCACCGCGGGCAGACGCACGGGGCCGTCCCACGTCGCGAAATCGGAAATGGTGGCGTGGCTGGGCAAGGCGAAGATGTAATTGCCTTCCTCGATTGCGCCGGTGTGGTTGGCAAAAACCTGGCGCACGAAGACACGCGCATCCCCGTTATCGATGCGGACGGTGATCTCCATTTCTTCGAGCGAAAGGATGGAGGCGTCCGGCTGCTGCTTGTCGCGCGGAATGAGTATGCCTGCGTCGCCGAACAGCGGCGCCGAGGTGGCGATCAAAATGACAATAAAGACCGGCAAGAACAGTTTTTTCATAGGTGCAGCTTTTGCTCTGGTATGCGGGCCAGACCGTTATCCGTACCGACGTAGATGTAGCCGTTAGCGGCAGCGAGCGCGGTGACGTTCAACGACGGCAAGCCGTCGCGAATCGCCGACCAGCGCGCAGACTTGCGATCATAGAGATACAAACCCTGTCCCAAGGTGCCGGCGAGCACATAGCTCGACGTGACGAGCATCGCGTTGGGATTCACTTCAAACTGGCCGGAGCCGACTTCAAAAGAACGAAAATGCCCGGAGCGGTCGAGGCCAAGAATGCCCGCGCCGTAAGTGCCAACCATCCACTCCGAGCCGACGGGAACCACGGCGGTGATCCAGTTGTGCTTCAGGTTCGACGACGTAGTGGTGTAGTTGGCGGTGATGTCTCCTTTGTTCAGTACCGACAGGCCGCCGAGCGTGCCGGCCATGAGTTCGTCCCCGGAAACGCCGAGCGCGTAGACGTGGTTGTTGACCAGTCCGTGAAACGCGTACATGCTGCGCGCGCCGCTGGCGTCGAGGAAAGTAAGGCCCGCGGGAGTCGCAAGCGCGAGGCCGTCGCGGTAAACAGCGACGTCTGTGACGTGGTCGGCGATCAGGCCGTCAGCGCGCGTCAGCACCTGCTGCTCGCTTCCGGAATCGTCGAAACGAACCAGGCCGTTAGCGGTGGCGACATCAATGGCGCCGGTCTTCGCGTCAGCCAGGATCCGGTTCACGCAGAACACGTGCTCATCTTCTATGTGAGTAACGCGGTTATCGGCGGGCAGAAGATCAAGACCGCGGTCGAAGTAGCCGACCCAGAGGCGTCCCGTGGAATCGGCGGCGAGCGCAGAGATGTTGCGGTCAGTGAGGACCGTAGAGCCCGTTTCGAGAACGCGCTGCCATCCGAAAGCGCGGGGATTCATGCGATAAAGCCCGTTACGGGCGACGGCAAACACCGCATCGCCCGACGCGAAAAGCTGGTGCACTTCGGGCAATTCCGCACCCGGGCCTCGATTTGGGTTCGGCCGGCGGCCTTCCAGCGGAATCACGATCACGCCTTCATCCTCAGACCCGACATAAAGCTGGGTGGGCGTGGCGAGCAGCGCGGTGGCCATGACTCCCGAAGCGAGCCCGCGCGAGAACCGGCCGTTGTTGAACACCGCGACGCCGGTGGCTGTACCGGCATACGTCGTATCGCCGGAAATTGCCAGCGACTGCACTTGGGGATCGGGAAGCCCTTGCGCTTCGGAGAAGCTCTCGGTTGCGCCGGCATGAAAATGCAGCACGCCGCTGCTCAGAGTGCCGACCCACAAATCCGACTCATTCCCGGCCAGAGCAGTCACATAAAGACTATCGAGTGTGGGATGGAGAACAGAGATCTTCTTGCCGTCGTAGACCAGTACGCCGCGCTTCTTGGTCCCAAACAGAAGATGCCCTGAAGGAGCGAGCAAGATAGCAGTGATCGCGCGGGCATCGGCGCTGGCCGGTAGAATCTGGCGGAACGAGCGGCCGTTGAAGGCAAGGAAGCCATCGTTGGCGGTGGCGACGATAAGTTCAGGCTCGCGCGAGTCGGCGAGAACGCCGGTCGCGAGGGCGATCAGCGGCGAACCCGGCAGTTCAGCGCCAACAGCATATTGATGAAGGAGAGCGCCTTCCGGCGTGTATTCCGACAGTCCGACCGGACCAGCAATATAAAGGTGATCCTCAAACCGGGCGGTCTGAAGAAAGACCGCAGGCGAGCTGATCGGCTCGAAGCCCTCATTGACCGGTTGTAACAATGGCCGCGTGACAAACCGGAACTCGCGTTCAGCGCGAACATCCTCGGATGCGGAGTGGATTGCCTGTGAACTGCGCCAGACCACCAGCGCAGCGAGAGCGAGGGTCACAACTGCCCCGGCCGCGACGACCGCACGCACGGACACGATGGACGACCACTTCATAATTCCTCTGGCCAGGACAGTGAACTATAAAACTATAAATGGTGGACCCGGCGCTGCAAATTGAGAAGCAAGGTGCGGACCAATCACCCAACTGTGCAGACAAAGAGTTTGAAGCGAAGCATACGAAGTGTAGCGTGTGCGGTGGTACACACCGTCTCACGCGGGATACGGAGAAAGAAAGACTCTTCTGCCCTGGGGCGAGCAGCCCTCCGTTCCGGCTCGATATGGTCGTCGGCAAATGCAAGGTGATCTAAACCCAAATCGCACCCAAGACTCTTCAATCGTCAATCCGGAAGCGACTCAAGCCAATCGAACAAAACTCCCCTTCTTGCCGGCGAGAACTCTGCTGGGCAGCTGCGTTCAAGGACAGCAGACAACCGTCCTGTCGAGATAGGAATCTCGGCGTTGGTCTTCTGATGGCAGTTTCGGAATTGTCATCTGATAGAAAACACCAGAGTCAGCCTCTTAATAGCTCCGGGTAAAACTTCTGCAGCCAGGTTATGGTGCCGTCCTTCAGTTCGGTCGCGAGCTTTACCACCGCTTGCAATTCCTGGTCTGACACAGCGCCAGCAACGTCATACACCGACTTGTTCCTTTTGTTGTTGAAGGTCTTGAATCTTTGAATGATCTTTGGGCTGGCCTTTATTGTGAGTTCGAGAGACTCGATCGTCTTAACATGATACCCCGCTTGCGTGACAGTCCGATGACCAGAGGCACGGAGCGCTGTCGTAGCGACGCAGAGCGCTGCGTTGAAAGCGGCGATAAATCGAAGGTCGGTCGATACGGCTTCGACCTTTGAGTCCGCGAAGCTCCGTTCCACAATTCCGAGAAGATTTCTGATCTCACCGGGGCTAGTCGGCTCCCGCCTTAGCCAACCGTACTCCACCCACTTTTCTAAGCTCATCCTCGTCTCCCAGTAAAAATACCTTTTGTCCTTTGAGTACGGCGGTCAAAAAGTGATTCGCACTCGCAAGTTTCGACTTGAATTCCGTGACGGAATAAACAGTTGGGTTGATGGGGCGACCGATGCTTTTCTCGACAGTCGACAGCCGCGAAAGTACCTCGTCAAGTGTGGCCTTCCCAACAACCATTAGATCGACGTCACTCTTCGCTGTCTCTTCCTCTCGCGCCACCGACCCATATACAAACGCCACGGAGACTCGGCTCGCTAAAGGATGCAACGCAGACCGCAGGACGCTGAAGATGCCAACGGTCTTGTTCACCAGGGTCTGCATCTCTCGAAATATGGGGGCGTCTCGGTTCGCCTGATAAAAAACCTGACTGCCCACTGAACTGCGAATGATAAGTCCCACTTTCGAAAGGTTTTCAAGCTCGCGTTGAACCGCGCCGACGCTGGCGTCTACGTCGCGTGCGATTTGGCGTGTATAGAAAGATTGATCGGCATGACCATAGAGCAGGGCCATAATGGCGCCCCGCGTGCGTCCAAACAAAAGGTCCGCTAGACCATTGCGTGTACTCATTCCGAGAACAATTGTACTCAAGATGAGAACAGGCTTCAAGGGCTTGCCTAGATTTCGCTCATGCTCATTCTCTCATGCTTCCCGCAGCTGCGGAGCTAACCTGGTTCCCCCCGAGGTTATAGTCAGCGAGGTCGTGGTTGCGGTTTGAGTAAAGGCGGACACACAGGTTATTACGAGAGTGCAGACGATTTCTGATACATGGAATCGAAACCGCAACGATGATTCAGAAACATTTGTCGACTCGTGGAGCAATAAAGCGAAGTGGCGAGACACTGTTTTCTCCGAAAAGAACGTCAGGCGCAATACCCTTCTTAAGAAAGCCGGGTGATTATAACAGTGAGTTTGCGAAAAGGCTGTGCATGCTATTCGGAGACAGTCCCGAGAGCAAGCACGCGACCAATGTCGGAATGAACTCGGCCTTTCTGATTGTCGCCGGAAAGAAGTGAACGTCAACTGACGCAATCAGATGGGATGAGAATGCCGGTCTCCGGCGGGATGCGATACGCTCCCAAGTTATCGACGCGCTCGAAGCGCACGAGATAAAGGAGACCGGCAATGAAGAAGATTAGCACCGCAGCGGCAAAACAGACGAGAAATTCTCAGGATCAGAAGCTGGCCATCGGGTTGGACCTGGGCGATCGCACCAGCTGGTATTGCGTTCTGAACGGAGCGGGGAAGTGCTGCTGGAACAAAAGCTGAGCACCACCTCGAAGGCCATGAAAGACGTGTTCGGCGGGATGCCGCGGAGTCGGATCGCGCTGGAAACATTCTCAGATGGCCAGTTTCACGGCAGCCGCCGGCATCGCGGTCATCAACTGGATCACTAACTTGGAGGGTACTTCGATCCCGGCATCATCCTGTTCGTCTGAAGAGCTAAGACGGGTTCGTGTCGCCTGACGTGTTGTGTGTGCGTTCGACGCGTTGGTCGAGTTGGTGATTTCTGAGATCGTCGTGCGGCCCGATCCAGAGGAGCAGCACGAGGGCTGGCGCTGTCGCCACGGTGGTCAACAGGAAGAACGGCACCCAGCCGAGCTTCTCAGCCAGCACGCCTCCTGAGGAGGCCACCAGAGTGCGGCCAACCGACGCGAGCGAGGATAGCAGCGCGTACTGAGTCGCGGTGAAGGCGGGCGAACATAGACTGGAGAGATAGCTTACCAACGCTGTCCCTGCCATTGCGCCAGTTACATTTTCGGCAGTGACACAGAGCGCAAGATAGCCGAGCCGATGCCCGCCTATAGCCTGTAGCACATAGAACAGGTTGCCGGCCGACTGGAGCACCCCGCATAGGACGAGCGAACGCCGGAAGCCAAACCGCACCGTCACCACCCCCCCGATCAGAGCCCCCGCCACAGTCGCAAAGAACCCGACCAGTTTGGAAACGGCTGCAATCTCGTTGAGCGAAAACCCGAGCGAGATGTAAAGCGGCGTTGCCATCACTCCCGCCAGCGCTTCTCCCAACTTGTAGCCGACAATGAAGATCAGGATGACCAGCCAAAGCGGCCGGCGCATGAAATCGGTGAAGGGGCCCGTCACAGCGGTGGCGAGCGCCTGGCGAACTCCCTGCCATCCGGGTGCCCTGGCATGTGCACTTTCCGCAGCCACTTTCGGCTCGGGGCCAAACAGGAACACTAGCATTCCCACGCCGACGAGCGCCGCCATGGTGGCATAGGCCGCGAACCATCCGGCGCGCGCCGCGATCACCAGGGAGCCCGCTCCGGAAACCAGCATGGCGATCCGGTAGCCGGTTTGGATCATGCCCGCACCGGGACCCTGGAGGTCCAGCTCCAGGATCTCCACGCGCCAAGCGTCAATGACGATATCCTGGCTCGCGGATAGAAACGCGACGAGCAGCGACAGGGCGCCCATCAGAGGCAGGTTGTGCCGTGGATTGCACGATCCCAGGCCGAGTATGGCGACGATCAAGACGATCTGGATGGTGACTCCCCAACCGCGCCGCCGCCCCAAGGGCAGCGGTGGCGGAAGGCGATCAATCAGCGGCGACCACAGGAACTTGAATGCGTAGGGCGTGCCGACCAGGGCGAAGGCTCCGATGGTTGCGCGCCGCACACCGGCGGTCGCAAGCCACGCTGACAGGGTCGAGTAAGTGAGCAGGAGCGGCAGGCCGCTGGCGAACCCGAGTGCCAATACCTGCAGCACGCGCCTGTCAGTGTAGGCCGTGACCGAGCGATGCCAGTTGGTTGCGGCGCGCTCTTCGGTGATGCCGGACAATTCCTTCATCGTAATCTTTGAGCACCCTGCTTCAGCTTCTTGAATGAAAGATCGTTGTGAGCGATTACGTTGTCGATCGGGCCACGGCCCGGAATCTCAGCCATGCTTTCAGGCCGATGGCTTCGTAGACAACAAAAGCAATGGCTGTTGAGCGCGCGGCTTGCCGACCTCTTTCCTATATCGGCCGTGGTAACGTTGGATTCATCCGCCACCTTGAATTCCCAGATCGTCGGTACGTCGAAGTTGCCAAACGCGTTATTCGGAATGGCGACGGCGACCCGGGTATCTCCTTTGTCCTTCGCGTCGGTTTGGACGAAGTCGAAACCTCTGATTGAGTCATGCCTCCGGCTCAGCACGAAGCGTAGAGCACCCCCAATGGCAGCCAGTTGGCAGACTGATCCACGCCAGGCACACCAGGCACCTGAACACTGATCGAGCCGTCTCCGAATATCCACCAAAGACTACATTTGTTGATACAGAACTGTCGAGCTGCTGCGACGTTAACTGCACGGGAAGAGCGCCGCCTTGGGGTGGTACCGGCAACAGTATCAGGAGACGACTAGCCCCAAGGCGGTTCGTGGGCACAGCGTTTGTCATCGGCAATCGCGCTCATTGTCGCCGGAACTCTTTTCCCGCCATCGAACTGAGCGAGCTTTCGCGCAGCGAGGATACTCGCCGCAATCAGGAGCACGCGTTTGCGGTCCTCGTCCATCGTTCGGCATTGGAACGCGGGGTCTTTGATCCGTTGCGCCGCAAGGAATGGGGAGTCTGGTACATTTCTAAGAGCCGAGCGCCGCAGATCTTGTCTTGGCTATACAGTTTGCAATCGTAGGTGGCGAATGTTTCGTCTCACTTGTTGTCTGCTCATCGCGTCGGTGGCCCAGGCCAGCACTCCCTTATTCCAGGCTTCTTTCAACGGGTCCCTCCGGGACTGGACCGTCGTTCGCGGTGCCGCAGCGCCGGACACCTCGGTAAAGCACGCAAACAACGTTTCCCTTCGAGTCGAACGGGATGCTAACTCCCAGGATGCGTGCGTTAGCCTTGCGCCCGTAACGCTTACCCTCGGCAAGCGCTATGAGTTGAGTGGCTGGATCCGTACCGAAGCCATTGCGGTGCGCGATCTCGATCGCTCCCCGATTGCATCCGGCGCCGGGCTCAGCATGGCCTCGATGCCGTTCGATGTCCACTCGGCCTCGGTCGGTGGTACGCAGCCGTGGACGCGCGTGACCCTCCGATTCATAGCTAGCCGTGCGCAGGACCAGATATTGCTCACGGTCGGCAGCGGCGGCTCGTTTAGCGGCAGGGCTTGGTTCGAAGGCATACACCTGGACGAAATCGCCTCCGATGATGAGTGGCCGGTTCGGGAGGCTGTCCAGACCTTCGGTCCTGCCTATCGCTACCCCGCTGCCGGCTGGATCTATCTGCACATCGAAGGCAAACCCTATGAGCGCGGATACCAGCACGGCCATCTGATGGCTCGAGAGATTCCTGAGTATTTCGAGCGCTCTGCTGCTATGCTCGGGGCCAAGGAGCATTGGCAAGAGTATCGCACCACGGCGAATGCTCTCTTCCTCCGTGGTTTCGACCAGGAGATTCTGGAGGAGATGCGCGGCATCGCGGATGGCGCCTCCGACGCAGGCGCGCGGTGGCAGGACCGGCGCATCGATCTCATTGATGTGGTCGTGGCCAATGTGACGATCGAAATGAGCGAACTGGCCGGCGCCGTCTCAGCCACTCCCACCGGACTCGAGGGCTTGGGCCTGCAGAAGCCTCCTTACGCAAATGAGAAGCGTGATTCCGTCGTGAACCATTGCAGCGCGTTCGCAGCCACCGGACCCGCTACGCGAGACGGCAAGATGGTGATCGGACAAGTCACCTGGTGGCCGCTGACACTCGCTGAGCAGACCAACGTCATGCTCGACATCAAACCCGCCTCCGGCCACCGCGTGCTCATGCAGAGCTATCCGGGCGGCATTGAGAGTGGCACGGACTGGTACCAGAATGACGCCGGCGTGGTCCTGACCGAAACCACAATTGAGCAAACGCCTTTTAACATTCAGGGCACCCCGGTGGCCTTCCGTGCGCGCTCTGCGATCCAGTACGGCGGCAACATTGACGAGGTTGTCCAGCACCTCGGTGCCCGCAACAATGGCCTATACACGAACGAGTGGCTGATAGGCGACGCGAAAACGAATGAAATCGCCATCTACGATCTCGGTACCAACCATACCCGCCTGTGGCGGAGTTCAAAGAACGAATGGTTTGGGGATACTCCAGGGTTCTACTGGGGCGACAACAATGCCAAGGACCTTAGCGTTCGCCTGGAGGACTATCCCGATCCACAAGGAGACGTTGGTTATATTCCGTACGTGCCCTACCCCCGCGATCTTGCCTGGCAGGATCTCTATCGCAAATATCGGGGCCAGATCGACGAGCAGTTCGCGTTTCTTGCTTTTCGTAGCGCGCCCCTGGTCAGCGCTTCCACGATGGACGCAAAGGTCGTGACCGCGGACATGGCATCCAATCTTATGGTGTGGGCCGCCATCGGCAAACCCAACCAGCGCGAGTGGCTTCCCCAGAAATGGGATTATGTGAAGGACGACGGGCTCTATCCGTCGGGCTACTACCTGTTCCAGGGGGAACCTTCTGAGACCCTGCACGCAATCATCCAGCAAAACGAAAAGGCCCGCCTGGCGTCGGCGGATTCACCCGTGAGTACGACCCCAGAGGCGTCGGGTCCACCCCCGTTTGAGAGCCGCCTATGGAAAGGTTGGATACTACCTGCTACCGATGCGGACACCTGGTTCGTTGCCGGCTCCGCAGCCTATAAGGGGGTACTTCAATCGAAAAATGTGGAAGAGGCGTTGGAGAGCCAGCGCACCAGTTGGCGCGGTCTTCAACTCAGCCCCGATTCCCCGGCAAACCACTTTCGGCGCGAGCAGACAAAAGGTGTGCTGATCCTCGATTCCCTCCGTCGCAAGATGGGCGATGCTGCCTTCCTGAAACTAATGTGCGACTTTTTCGCGGCCAATACCACCAAGACGGTCACCGCTCAGTCATTCCTCGATCAGACGGGCACCAAGCTCGAAGTCATCGAACCACCGGATGGACCTGTCTATCTTGCCAGCGACATCTGGAAGAAACTCGCCTCTTCCGTGATCGTTTACGGCACAATGCGTGAGGCGGGCGCGAATCGATACTCGGCCGAGCAGGTGCAGAGCCACTTCCTTGATTACTACGAAAGCCAAGTCCCGATCTACAAGGACTTCGAAGTCACGGACGACCTGCTTCGTCATCATGATGTCGTCTTTGTGGGCCGTCCCGAGGCCAATATAGCGTTGGCCCGCTGGGCCGAAAAACTGGGACTGGATTACGCAGGGGCTGCCTTTAAGATCGACGGTAAGGTGCATGCCTCGGAACGGGAAGGGCTGATTCTTGCCGCAAAGAATCCGCTCGATGCTACTCACATGGTCTTGGTCGTAGCCGGCAACGACGCTCTCAGCACGGTAAAGTCTCAAAGAACGGACCTGTCAAACGACGAGTACGAAATCTTCAGAGATGGCGACGAGCCAGTCGAGGGCTTCATCCATCATGGCTCGTCCACTGGGCAACACCCTGGCCAATCCCATCCCTAGACTCATAGACGCGGGCCGGCACAGACGGGGTCGGCTGCCTGTGGGGACCGGCACTTTCGAAAAAAACGCATGCCGCTTCACACCTGTGGTCCACACCTGTGGTGTTTCCGTTTTACAGAGATTACGACGTACTAAGGCAGTCCTCGGGGGCTCGTAAAGCGTTGTAAGTACTCAAAACCACGGTTCTGAAAAGGTTGGCGCGGGAGTTGTGGCCACAAAACCACCAGAGATTGGCAGCGCGACCGCGAGGCCGCACTGCCGATGCCGATTCAACTTTGGGAGGTCTTTCGCTACTACCGGTTCCTGGTTCCGGCTCTGTCCGTTTTCGCGGCGAATGCCACCCAGACCTTGGCGGGTACGCGGCATGGTCTGCAGGTGGGCATCATTTCCTTCCCCCAAACCTTCAACGGGCGGTTAGAGATCAATCCCCATGTCCACACGATGGTCTTTGTAGGAGGGCTATACGCCTCCTCCGGCTTCCTGGAAGTCACGCCTGTACTACGACGGCGACCGTTGCGTTGGCAGCGCACGCACTGTTGCTCTGGTATTGGTGCATTTAACTACCACATCCGCGGACTTGAAATTTGAACAGCTTGTGCGCTTGCGGGGTGAAATGTGTCTCGTCATTGTGACGCGCAATCGTCAGCTCCCGATAGAAGAACCTTTCCCCTCCTTCTAATTGGTACTGCAACTACCTGGTGTTCTTCGAGATATCGAAATCTCGACTCGAGAACGCGAGTTGGCTGACAAGGTGCCGCCGGAATGAGCTGAGACGGGAGATTAATCGAAAGCGAGGTCGCTAACGTGGCCGACACTGGAGAAGATCGAGAAATTAAGCAACGCGCAAATTCAAATGAAGCAGAGGTAATCCGGGAATCGAAGGAACTGCTCAGGAAAACGAACGAAGACCTGAATGCAAGAAAGAAAGCGCCGGGGGCAAAGTCAGGCCACCGACCCAAGGTCAGGAAACGATAGGATAGTGTGCCAAAGCCCCAGTCCTCCAGATGCATAGCCAATCGTGCAGTTTACCCAATGCCACACATGAAGAGAACCAGATGAACATCGATATGAACCTGGCAAAGCAGGCAATCCTCGACAAGCTTGAGGCCCAGTTGAAGACCGCCGAGGCGAAGTTGGACACGCTCAAGGCACGGGCTGAGACAGCGAAAGCGAACGTCGAGATCAAAGCGGTCACAGGGCTGCTGACCAAGAAGCAAATGATCCAGCAGAAGCTGCAGGAGCTGAAGAAGTCGGGCGGCGACCGGTGGGAGCAAGCAAAAGCCGATCTCGAGACCCGGATCGCAGACTTCGAGAGGTCTGTGAAAGAGATCGGATCGAAGGCGAAGGCCAGATTCAGCAGCAGTTGCAGAAGGCGAAAGAACGGCACGAAATCGCCGAGGCTGAGGCTCAGGCAAAGGCCAAGGTGCTTGAGGCGAAGGCAGCACGCGCCCGCGAAGGGTTGCATGCTCAGGAGAAGACAGGATGAATGCTCAGGGTTGCCGAATCAGAGATTGAGCCAGTAAAATCCGGTGGGAAAGTACGAATGAATAGCAGGTCCATGCGAGCATTTAGGTGAAGCTGTGTATCCCGAGAATTGGAGGAAGACAGCATGGGCGGTATGATTCCATTATCGGACGCATCTCGACAGCCCAGAAGTTTTCCCGTAATCACGACCTCAATCATCGTCGTGAACGCGCTGGTCTTCGTGTTGGAACTGATGGGTGGTGACGCATTTGTAAAACAGTGGTCGGTGATCCCCGCCGATATTGTTGCCGGCCAGCACTTGATCACCATCCTGACATCGCAGTTCATGCACGCCGGCTGGATGCACATTATTGGGAACATGGTGTTCCTATGGGCATTTGGCCCGGAAATCGAAGATGCGATGGGGCGGCTACGCTACCTGGTGTTTTACCTGCTCAGCGGTCTGGTGGCTTCGCTGGCGCAGATTGCAGCCATGCCGACTTCCACCGTTCCGAATCTGGGCGCCAGTGGCGCGATTGCGGGGGTGATGGGCGCCTTTTTGATTACCTACCCTGGCGATCAGATACGCGCGCTGCTGATATTTGGCTGGTTCGCCCGCATTACCTTTATTCCGGCTGCGCTCCTGATCGGAGTCTGGTTCATCATACAATTCTTCAGTCAAGTCGGCGCCGTGGCGGATGTACAGAGCGGCGGCGTCGCTTATTCAGCTCACGTTGGCGGCTTCATCTTTGGGGTGATTACCGCACGAATGTTTGAGAACCTCGGGCGCAGCGCCGAATAGAGAACCTAGCCATGTCCCCCAATGCAGATGAAACCCACGTCGCGATTACCGGCTTGACTGCTCAGGACGCTGAGGCCCGGCTAGACCAGTTCGGGCCGAATGAGCCGGCAGCGGCACAGCACCATTCCATCCTCTTCGATCTTCTGCATGGGTTCATGAATCCCTTGGTTTTGATTCTGGTGATTGCCGCGATCGCGTCGGCATTCCTGGGCGACAAGGTCGATGCTGGAATCATCGGCGTGATTGTTCTGCTGAGCGCCGCGATTGACTTCGGTCAGACTTATCGTTCTCAACGCGCAGTCGAAAAACTGCGCGCGCAAGTTGCCCCTACGGCAACCGTCCTGCGGGGTGGGGAGTGGAAAGAAATTCGGCGGCGTGAGGTGGTGCCGGGAGACATCGTCCGCCTGTCAGCCGGAGATCTGGTTCCTGCAGATGCGCGCCTTCTGATTGCGCGCGATCTCTATGTTCAGCAAGCCGCGTTAACGGGCGAATCGCTCCCCACTGCAAAGGAAGCGACTGGAGAGCCTGCCTCGACCAAAGCGGATGCGCGCAACATGGTCTTCCTCGGCACGTCCGTCGTGAGCGGAACGGCAACCGCAGAGGTCGTGGCGACGGGCGCTAAGACTGCCTTTGGCGATATTGCGGCTCGCCTCGCTGCACGTCCGGAAGCGACAGCCTTCGATCTAGGTTTGCGAAAGTTTAGCCAACTGCTCGCGCGAACGGTTTTTTTTCTCGTTCTCTTCCTGATTATCGTCAGCGTTGCACGCCACCGCGACCCCCTTCAATCTCTGATGTTTGCCGTTGCGCTGGCAGTTGGCTTGACACCCGAGTTCCTGCCCATGATCACGTCGGTGACGCTTTCGAAAGGGGCCGTCGCTATGGCCCGCAAGAAGGTCATCGTTAAGCATCTTTCCGCGATTGAGAACCTCGGCAGTCTGGATGTGCTTTGCAGCGACAAAACGGGAACGCTCACCGCTGGAACCATGTCGCTTGACCGCTCTTTCGATCCCTTTGGGAAAGTATCCCAGCGCGCACTGGAACTTGCCTACTTCAACAGCAAGTTCGAGACCGGTATCCGCAGTCCACTCGACGACGTCATTCTCCATCAGCCTCCGCCGAAGACTGAAGATTACACGAAATGCGACGAGATTCCATTCGATTTCGATCGGAGGCGGCTTTCAGTTGTGGTGGAGCGGCAGTCCAAGCGGATTCTCATCACCAAAGGTGCTCCGGAAGGGATTTTCCCGCTGCTCTCTGGTTACGAGATCGAGGGCAAAACAGTGCCCATCGGCGAGGACGCTACCAAGCGCATGCAACAGACCAGCAATGAGCTGAATGATCAGGGATTCCGCTCGTTGGCGGTGGCTTACGTCGAAGTTCCTGTGCTTCCGGACTATTCCGTGAAGGACGAGCGCAATCTGATTCTGGCCGGTTTCTTGAGCTTTGCTGATAAGCCCTTGCCGGACGCCGCCCAGGCTGTGGCTTCATTAAAGCAGGATGGGGTTGAGATTAAGGTTATCTCCGGCGACAACGACCGCGTCACCGGCCACGTGTGCACGGAGGTAGGAGTCGATCCCGGCAAGATCATCACTGGCCAGGATGTGGAGAAGATGACGGACCCGGCGCTATCGCATGTCGCCGAGGAGACACGCGTATTCGCCCGTATTTCTCCGGCACAGAAAAACCGGATTCTCCTGGCTCTCAAACACAATGGCCACGCGGTGGGGTTCATGGGGGACGGCGTCAACGATGCGCCCTCGCTGCACGCGGCCGATGTTGGCATTTCGGTTTCGAGCGCGGTTGACGTGGCTCGCGAGGTTGCCGACGTGATTCTCGTTGAGCCGGGCCTGCGGGTCCTACATGATGGCATCATCGAGGGACGCAAAGCTTTTGGTAATGTGATGAAGTATTTGCTGATGGGCACGAGTTCGAACTTCGGGAATATGTTCAGCATGGCGGGGGCTTCGCTCTTCCTGCCATTCTTGCCCATGCTTCCGACCCAAATCCTGCTGAACAACCTTCTTTACGACTTATCCCAACTCACCATTCCGACGGACAATGTTGACGATACTTATCTCAAGAAACCCCAACGCTGGGATATTGGTCTGATCCGCAATTTCATGGTGTTCATCGGGCCGATCAGTTCCATCTTCGACTTTCTGACCTTCTATGTGTTGTTGCATTTCTTCCACGCGAGCGAGGCGCAATTTCATACCGGTTGGTTTGTCGAATCGCTGGCGACCCAGACGCTGGTGCTGTTCGTCATCCGTACGGCGAAAAATCCACTGCGCAGCCGCCCTAGCAGTCCCTTGATTGCAACCTGTCTTGCCGCTGTGGCGGTCGGGACTTACTTGCCGTTCAGCCCCCTGGCAGGCATACTCGGCTTCACGCCGCTGCCTGCGGCGTACTTTGGTTTTGTTGCCGTCACGACCGGAGTCTATCTCTTGCTGGTGGAAGCTGCCAAGAGGATCCTTCTCCGTGCCGAGGCCCCCAGGAATGTGACCAAGTGAGCACTCCCGACAGGAAGATTTGCATGACGGCAATCGGCAGAATTGAGCGACAGTTCCATCGGGACTATTTCAGACTCGTCAATGACGACTAGATTCCCGACCCCGCTTTTACACTCCTGACGCTAAGCGGCGCTCAGCCGTGGACAAGTGAGGGAGGTTGGAGCGGAAGACAGGCACTTCGGACCTGCGACTTCTTATGCTCGATTCTTCTTCGATTACGTGATGTAATCCACAAAGCGCAGATAGTCTTGACCATTCTGGCCGCCTCACGGCATTCCTGCCTTTTCACCGGAGTAGCGTGGCCGGTATGAGTTCTCTGCAACTTGCCTCTTCGTACCTTCTTCTTACGCTTGGATTCCCAGTTGGTATCTTTCCACCATTGATCTTGACGGCCAACGCTGGCATAACAGACACCGCCCCATCGATACTTCGATGTCCAAGCCATGCTGCCTTTCTACCTTTCCTTATTCAGCCCTTTGTTCATCGCTGGAGTGCGTAGTCCTTGAATCCCTCGGGAGTGTGGTTCTACTGCAAACATTAAGAGCCCTCAACAGTTATTAACTGCTGAGGGCTTCCACATAGAGACCTTATACCGCGTGAGACAATGTAAGTATGCCCCGAGATAGAGAAGAATATAGTCACACCTACTACTTAAAGACAGAGGACGAACGGCTGGCTATAACAAGCCTCACCGTAATCAACGCATCAAGCAGTAGCGTAATGCTGGAATACGAGCGAAGGGCAGAGTGTTCAAAATGAGCCTAAATGTCCCGCAAGCGCTTGACCGGTTTGAGCCCCTGACTCTATAATTTCTCGTGACAGGAAATCTTCTAACTGTTGATTCTCGGGGAGTGGCTCAGCCTGGTAGAGCACCTGGTTCGGGACCAGGGGGTCGGAGGTTCAAATCCTCTCTCCCCGACCAATTTTCATTCCCTGGCCTGAACTTGACCCTGGCCGACCAAGGCCCGCGTTAGAATCGCGCGATGGCAACTGGTTCCACCAACCCAATGGAAGTGGGATGCATGTTGCAAGTGAGCTTTTTTGCTCAGACTCCGACATCTTCGAAATGAGAAAGTTCCCGTCAGAACCATTTTCGAGCGAGACAGAGTCTGTTTCGCCCGGAAATCGTGCCTTCCAATCCGCGCAACCCGCAGGAGCAGAGCATTACCGGGCAACCGAAGGATAATCGGGCAAGAGGAAGCAAAATGAGTATCATCTCCTCCATTCGTTCGCTGTTGTTCGTGTTCGTAATGCTGGCCATGTCGGCGGCATCGTTCGCGCAAATCGGCATATCGATCAGCTTCGCCCCGCCTGAACTGCCCGTCTACGAGCAGCCTCTTTGTCCCGGTGATGGTTATCTCTGGACCCCGGGCTACTGGGCTTACGCCGACGACTTCGACGATTATTACTGGGTGCCGGGGACGTGGGTGATGGCTCCGGAGCCAGGTCTGCTCTGGACTCCAGCCTATTGGGGCTGGGGCGGCAACGGATATGTCTTCTACGATGGCTATTGGGGTCCGCAGGTAGGTTTCTATGGCGGGATTAGTTACGGCTACGGTTACTTCGGCGAGGGCTACCAAGGCGGACGTTGGGACAACGGACACTTTTTCTACAACCGTTCGGTGAACAACGTGAACATCACTGAAATTCACAACGTTTACAACACTACGGTGATTCAAAGCACCACGGTGAACCGGGTCAGCTTCAACGGCGGCACTGGTGGGATCAGCGCGCGTCCGACGGCTCAAGATGAGGTTGCGGCACGTGCGACACATATTCCGCCGGTAGCCGTTCAAACTCAACATGCGCAGGCGGCCCGCACGAACCCGCAGCAGCGGGTTTCCGTGAACCAGGGCAAACCAGCAGTCGCTGCTACTCCAAAGCCTGGAGCATTTAGCGACCGCGCCGTCGTGCCGGCCAAAATGGCAGGGGCGCCCTATACGCCCCCAGCCAATCGTGCCGCAGCTAAGCCAGCGGCTAACGCGCCGGCCGCGCATCCAGAGAACAGCGCTGCGCCCACTGCGCAGCCGAACAAGCAACCAGAAACGAGCCGCCCGGCAACAGCGCGGCCAAACGCTCGGCCCGAGCCCAGCCGGACTGAGCCTGCTCCGCGGGCGCAGACTCCTCCACCGAGCGAGCGTGCGGAGCCCCAGCGCGCTACTCCTCCTCCTGCTCCTGCGGAAACGAAGCGCGCGGCACCGGAACCACAGCGCGCCGAGCCTACGGCCCGAGCGCCGGAAGAGAAGAAACAACCGGAAGAAAAGCCGAAGCAGGAAGAGAAGCCGCCGAAGTAACGGCAGGGTCTCAGACTGGGATTTAATACTCTGGGCATCCTGAGTTTCAGAAGGCCGGGGGGCGGAGTGTTGCAGCATCGCTGGAAAGACTTGCTGGACAAGGCATCTGTGACACTCCCTCACCCGATTGTGCGTTTCGAGCGAGGCCGTGAGTAAGGCTAAGGGACGTTTTTAGAACTCGTAATGCACTCCAGCGGTTATGTTGTTTGCATGGAAGTTCCGAGGAGCGGTGAACCCGTAGGCCGGACCGCTCATCGCAGTATTTTGCAGCGTGCTGCAGGGCGCGACCGGAGCCGGGGTAGCCGGCGTCGGGAGCGTGCTGGAGGTATTGCAATACTGTGCTCCCGAAGGACCACCCTCGCCGTAGCCGAAGTAGTTATACTCGCCCTTCCAGATCAGATTCTTTCGCATCGCATAGGAGAGATTCACAAAAGGCGACTGGTAGGTAGAGACCAGCGATCCGTTCACATCGCGTGGATCGTTGAAAAAGCGGCTGCCGTTGACCGAGCTTAGGCGGTAGCCGATGTTGGCGTGGAACTTGTCGATCGGCGAAAGAGCCAAGGCCACTGACGCGTACTGCGTTGGAGCGTTCATGAAGTCCTTAGCCGGACCGAAGGTATAAGCCCCAACTCCCCCGCGGGGAGTCGGAGACGGGCAAGCCACGCCGGTGGGCGTCGCGGCGCCCGGTATGGTGGCGCTTGCGGCCGTGCCCAGGAAGCAGATGTTGGTCGCCGTGTACACGTCGCTGTAGGCATAGCCGATGTCGAACCCGTAGTGCTGGTTCGGTATCAAGTCGGCGTTCAAACTCACTATGCGGCTATGATCGACGTGCTGGAGCGGGCCATCAACGGACGCTGTGCCTGTATTGTTCGTATTGTTGTGACGCTCGAGGTCGTTGTACGCGCCGGAGAACGTCGCCCAGGTCTTCGGCCGGTAAGTGGTGTGAATTCTGTAATGCTGAAGCTCGCGGGGTGCGACCGGGGTGAGGACATTGTCGGCGTACAGAACCTCGATCGAACCGTTGATGTGCCAGTTGTTCGCCGGCTGCACATTGACGCCGAAAGTACCGCCGTTCTCGTTGATGGTGAAGTTGGAGATGCCGGACAGGTATCCCGTGGCGTTCGCGGCACCTTCGCCGATGTTGTGCTGCTGGTAGTGGTAGGTGAACGTGAACGTGGTGCGACCCGTAAGGTCGTATGCCGCTGTTAGGTTGTTCGTGATGAACTTCTGGCCGAAGAAATCAAACAGCGGCGTAGCGACTTTTGGACTGCCTTCAAGCGTAGAAGTTCCCGCGCCCGCCACCGTGGTGGTTAACGCCGTGCTATTGATGTTCGGGGTTGCGGAAGTCACGGTGGTTAGACTCGTAATGTCGGCAACGCCCGGCTGGTGCACATTCGAGTAGTCGATCTGCTCGGAGATGCTGAGCTTTTTCAGCACCTGCCAAGTGACGCCGTAGTCGGAGGCGATCGCTTCCCGCTTGGCGCGGGCGTTGCCGGCATACGTGGTTTCGCGGGTCGTTCCCGCCAGACCCTGGAAGTCGTCGTAGTAGTTCGGCAGGCTCATGTTGGCGTAGGTGTATCGAACGTTGCCGTTCATCGTAAGGTTCTTGATGCTGGAGCTTTGGAACCGGAAGATTTCGGTCGGGAAGATTTCGCGGGTTGGCTGGGAACGCGAATAGCTGGTAATCACATTACACGCCGGATCGACGATGGGTAGACCGTTCGGAGTCTGCGCCGGGGAAATTGGGGCGGCTCCAACGCCGGTGTTGCAGGTGATGGCGACCGGCTTGTTGATCGGATTGTCGTAGTTCTGGAGCACTGCGACCCTTAATCCGTTCGCTTCCTGCAGGTTGAAATACTGGGGCGCCATGCTGAAATTGGAATCGCCTTTGTAGTGAGTGACCTGCTCTTCATAGGTCAACCGGGTCCGCGATACGGGCTTCCACTCGACCGATCCCGTCCAGTCATCAGTGCTGTTGCGCTGATACTCCTGGAGCAGCAGGTCGTAGGAGCCGGCAACCTGATAACCGCTGGGCGACAGGCTGGGACCCTGGAAGACGTTCTGCGAGTAGCCGACGCGGAAGGTCACCTTGGACAGCGGAAGCAGTGTAAGTTTGGTATCCGTCATGCGGCGCACCGTGTTGAACATAAACGGAGACTGCGTCACCTGCGGCCATGCGTAGGAACCCGTCGGCGCCGCGGGGGGACCGATTGGAATCGACTGGCCGGGCGGAAGGTTCGGATTGCCCAGCAGGTTGTAGTCGAAGTACTGGCGGTCACGGCGGAACAAGCCGGAGAAGTCGTAGAGCTTGCCCTTGGAAAAGTCCAGCTTGGCGACGTTGTTCGGATCGCCGCCGAGCCCGCTGGTAAAGGCTTTCAAGTGATCGACGAGGGTGTGCTTCGTGCCTGGCAACGCGCGCAGCTCATAGGTCTCGCCCATTATGCGCGGACCGGACTGCTGGTTGACCAGAGTGTCGTACATGGCGCCGCTGCCGTCGATATTGGCCACATGTCCGCCCAGATCGATCGACTCATGAAGCGTGTAGCCCTCCGGAGCGGCCTGGTGCGACACAAATATTGGAATCTGCGCGACGGCAGTGCTCGCCGTCAGGCTCATAATGGCTGCGGCCATGCTCCCGACAATGCATCGAGCCGCCGCAAGAGAACGCTTTTCACTCAGCCGCCGGAAAATCCACCCTTGGTTCGTCATAATGAAAGCCTCACTTGAAAAGCCTCGCTCGTCCAGATCTTGCTCGTCGAGACCTTGAATCCTTACGCGCAATCGAAACGCGGCCACGCCTCCGCAATTCTTCAGGCGCGTTGCCATCCGTGACTCCTACCGGAGGAACGCGGCATTCATGTTCGAGCCATGAATATAGGTATGGCAGTTCGTACAAGTTATGGTTTCCGACGACCCGGCGCCCATGCCGTGAACCGTGTTGGCAGCTACGCCGCTGTGGCACTGGTTGCAGAGCGGGTTGATGGCCGGCATGTTCAGCAGGCGGGCGTTCTGGGAACCGTGCGGAGTGTGGCATCCCACACACCCCTCGGCCTTGACCGCGACGTGTTCATAGACAAACGGCCCGCGCGTCTCGGTGTGGCACTTGGTGCAGATCGCATTCTGGTCAGCCGTGGACTTCACGTTGTTGGCTCCGAAGGTGCCGTGCACGTCGTGGCAATCGCTGCACGTGATCAAGCCTTCGTTCACCTTGTGGTGGAACGGCATATTGAATGCTGACTTCGTGTCGGAGTGGCACTGGAAGCAGAGCGCAGGCTGCGGAGCCTTCAGCAGCTTTTCTTCTTCCTTGCTCTGATGAACGCTGTGGCAGCTGGTACAGCCGACGTTCGCCTTGGCGTGGGGAGAGCGGTCAAAGTTCGGGTGCGCTCCCGCGTGACAGGTCAGGCACTTGGCGTCAACCTCTTTGGCCGAGTGCTTCGCGGGATTGAATATCTTGGTCACGTCGCCGCCGCCCGCCACGTGGTCCGCACCGGGACCGTGGCAGCCTTCGCAACCCTGGTGCGAGGGGCCGTCTTCTTTATCTAGCGTGGTCTTCCAGTGCGGCGTTTTTTTCCACGCGTTGTAAGTTTCCTCGTGGCAGGTCTTGCATGTATCCGCTCCCACGTACTTGGAGGGGGATGAAGGCACACCGGCCGCGGGTGGGCTGGCGGATTGACCGTTCGTTGATGTGCCGCCCTTGTCGGCAACCTGCCGCCGAGCCTGGCCCGGAGCAAAGACGACGAAGACGAGAAGACATAGAAGCGAGAACAGAAGAACTCGAGTGGTCCTTGAATTTGCTGGCATTCGCACGCCCCCTCGACACCGCGGTTTGTCATGAATGTGTGAGAAAAAATTTTGTTGCCTTACAAATTTGAAATCGCCCGGCTTCATCCATCCACCGATCTCGCCTGTCTCGTTAACGGAGGCCCGCGTTTCGTTCATCGCGAAGCGGTGGGTCAGGGGTTTGCCGTTCAGGGCGCCACATCCCAAAGCCTATCGGCAGGGTGCGGCTAAACATTACCGGCTAAACATTACCGTAAGATATTTGCGCGAAAACCCAATGATCCTGGTGCGATTCGCAAGGTCCCGGCTGTTCAATAATTGAACACCTTCAAGAAAGACAACCCACCACAGGTAACTAATGGGACGTGGGCCCGAACTGAATGTTCTAAACGGACTTCGAGATTAACCAGCAGATCTTATGGCAGATCGCTGGCGGCCGTCTGTGACGATTGGACTGAAAGAATGTGACGAAATCAAAAGCCAAAGACTGGAGCAGCCTAACACCTGTCGATCGTCGAACTGGCAATCCGCACTGCGGATGGGAAAAAAGCTCTGGACGCGCGACGGAAGGAGTTCCATTATGAAAGCACTTATTCTTGACGACCCCGAGATTCGGGAGGATGGGGTAAGGTGAAAGCTGCCATCTTTAGATCAGGACGTACAGCGCCTGGATCGTTCCTTCAAATCGAGGATGTTCCCCGTCCACAGCTTGCAGCCGGACATGTTTTGCTTCGGGTGGTTGCTTGCGGGGTTTGCCGTACCGACCTGCACATCGTTGAAGGAGATCTGCCGCCGGTCCGACCGCAACTCATTCCCGGCCATCAAATCGTGGGGGAAGTGGTCGAAGGCGCGGGCGCGGGGTTGGCGCTGGGAACGCGTGCCGGTGTTTCCTGGATGGGCGGCGTGGATGGCGATTGCTGGTACTGTCATCACGGAATGGAAAATCTGTGCGATAAGCCTACCTTTACGGGATACACGGTGGATGGAGGCTATGCCGAGTACGCCCTTGTGCGCACGGACTTCGCCTTTCCGTTGCCGGCTGGTTTGGATGACGTACATGTGGCTCCCTTGCTGTGTGCGGGCATCATCGGCTTTCGCAGCTTGCGGGTTGCGGGGGTTGAGCATGGTGAGCGAGTTGGGCTTTTTGGTTTTGGGAGCTCCGCAAGTTTGGCGATTGCCATTCTGCAATCCTGGGAATGCGAAGTCTATGTTGTGACCAGAGGCGAATCCCATCGGAAACGGGCTGTCTCCCTCGGCGCCACGTGGGTCGGCAAAGAAGACGAGAAGCCGCCCGTGACGCTCGACCGTGCCATCACGTTCGCTCCCAGTGGCGAGGTCGTGGTAAGTGCACTCGCTAGTTTGCGTAAAGGTGGAGTGGTGGCCATCAATGCCATTCATCTCGACCAGATGCCCGGCTTTGATTATGACAAACTGCTATGGGGCGAGCGGCAGATACGCAGTGTGGCCAACATGACTCGACAGGATGCGCGTGACTTTTTGAGGATCGCTCGCGATCTCCATATCCGCCCGCAAGCCACAGTATTTTCACTTGAACATGCGAACGAGGCGCTTCTAGCGGTCAAAGAGGAGACTGGGCACGGATCGGCAGTGATTGTTCCTTAGAAGGGCAGTTAGTTCAGTTGGCTGAGAGACGAGCAGAAACGTAGAGAGTCCCGAGGTGATGTTGAACTCATTCCTCTCGGCCAGTAGCTCGCGTTTAGACCCTTGCTGACCTTTTCCTACAACTCCCTTGCGGGTTCATTGTAAGCCGATCTTTGCTCGGGCTCCGGGCTCACCGCCAACCGGATAAATCAGTCCAACGCCTCGGGACTCTATCCTGCCTTTAACAGAGGCTCCTGTTCTCCTCGACCAGCGCTTAGCTATAGACCCTTGCTCGCCCTCCCAAACTCACCTCGCGGTTGTCTGAGTGACTACGCTTGAGCCCCGGACGCTGCACCAACCGGAAAAACTTCAGAACGTGTCAAAGAACGATTATGTTTTTACCACTCTCGTTTTCTACGTCAACGAAATTCGTGCGCCTATAACTTCTTATTTATCAATCGAGTGCAGCTCATGCACAGGCCGGTGACACAGGAATTGTGCAATCGAGGGCACGGCACTCTGAAATCCCGGCATCCATGCGGCATTTCGCGGTTTCTGCCCGGAAAGCTTCTGCTTTTGTCCGAGGTTCGCATAAGACTTTGACTGTGCAAATCGACGCCTCACCCGCATGGATAGTGCGTTTCCCGCAACCGGGTTCCGGTTCTCGCCCGGATACTTACGTCCGCCAATTGCTTTCTCTACAATCCCAATGTGAATAGGATTCGTGGCTGGAGGCCTTTCTCTTGATGCGAAGTCTGCGTTTGGCAGCAGTCGTTTGTTTTCTGACGGTTCTTTCTTCGGCACAAACCGCGTCGGCGCAAAGCTCGCCGGCGCAAAGCGCTGAAGCGAGGACGGCGAGATATCTGGAATCGGTGCGGCATCAGCCGGGGTTGCTGCTGGCTTTTTTGCGGCAGATGCCCAAGGGCGGCGATCTGCATGTCCACCTGAGCGGCGCGATCTATGCGGAGACCTTCATCGACTGGGCCTCGGAGAGCGCGCTCTGCGTGGACCGGAGCACATCGAAGCTGATTCACTCGTCGTGCGACTCGTGCGAGCCTTACAAGAACAAGCCGTCGGTGCGCTGCGCCTATCAGGATCACGTTCTCTACAACCAGCTCGTGGACGCCTGGTCGATGCGCAACTGGCGTCCCGAGGAGGAATCGGGACACGACCATTTCTTCGCCACGTTCGAGAAGTTCGGTCCAGCGATGGAGAAGCACCTCGGCGAAGCCTTAGCCGAGGTGGCGTCGCGAGCCGCGGCAGATCGTCTGCAGTATGTGGAGGTGATGCACACGGCCGACGGGGCGCAGGCGGCCAACCTGGGCGAAAAGATTGGATGGGACACTGGATCGTCGAACGATGACTTCAGCAAGCTCCGCGACAAACTGCTTGCCGGCGGAATCTTGGATGTCGTGGCGTCGGTGCGCAGCCAACTCGACTCCGATGAAGCGCGCAAGAAAGAAGTGCTGCATTGCGGGACGGCGCAGGCCGCTCCGGGATGCGAAGTTACGATCCATTATCTCTACCAGGTGCTGCGGGGTTTGCCGCGCGAGCAGGTTTTCGCGCAGATCTTGCTTGGCTTCGAGCTGACTAGGGCTGATCCACGCTTCGTTGGTTTCAACCTCGTGATGCCCGAAGACTACTACGTGCCCATGCGCGATTTTGATCTGCATATGCGGATCATCGAGGCCTTGCACAAGTTCTATCCGGCGGCGCACGTGTCGTTGCACGCCGGCGAACTGGCGATGGGGCTGGTTCCACCCGAGGGCTTGCGCTTTCACATTCGCGAATCGATTGAGCGCGCCGGCGCCGAACGGATTGGACATGGCGTGGCCGTCATGAGCGAAGACGACCCGATCGGGCTGCTGCGGGAAATGGCCAGGAAGAAAGTGCTGGTCGAGATTTGCCTGACGTCGAATGACGTGATTCTGGGCGTCAGCGGCGACCGGCATCCGCTGCCGGTGTACAAGAAATACGGAGTGCCGGTGGCGCTCGCTACCGACGACGAGGGCGTTTCGCGCAGCGACATGACGCATGAATATTTGCGGGCCGTCGAGACGTATGGCTTGTCGTATGCCGACTTGAAGCGCATGGCGCGCGCGAGTTTGGAGCATAGTTTTATTCTGGGGCAGAGCTTGTGGCAGGATGATCCCAGGGCGAACATGTTCCCCTGCAAAACAGACCGCAGTGGGTTTGGTATACCTTCCGCGGAATGCAAATACGTTTTGGATAGAAGTGAGCGGGCTCGCGTGCAGTGGCAATTGGAGCGGGCGTTCGCTGAGTTTGAGAAGAAGTTTTAAGTGGGTGATTGTCTATGACTCCAGACTTGTTTACTCGCGCTGAATCCGCGGCAGCATTTGTGCTTTCGCGGACGGGCCTGCGCCCGCAAATCGGGCTCGTCCTTGGCTCTGGCCTTGGATCTTTTGCCGACGATCTTGTCGAGGCCGTTCGTATTCCGTACGCCCACATCCCGACGTTTCCGCGGTCGACGGCAGTTGGTCATGCCGGACAACTGGTGGTTGGCAAGTCCGGCGACGTTCCCGTTGCCGTGATGCAGGGACGGGTACATCTGTATGAAGGGTATCCGGCCGCCGAGGTCGCCTTCCCGACGCGGGTTCTCGGGCGAGCGGGCATACGCGCTTTGATTCTCACCAACGCCGCCGGGGGCATTGACGTCGAGTATGGAAAGGGTGCGCTGGTAATCCTGCGCGATCACATCAATCTTCAGGGACAGAATCCGCTGACGGGGGCGAATGACGAGCGCTTTGGCCCGCGCTTCCCCGACATGACTTATACCTACGCCAAGCGCTATCGCGAGATTGCGCTGGAGGAAATGAAGAAGCTTTCGATTCCGCCGCGCGAAGGCGTCTACGCGGCGCTGGCCGGCCCGAGTTACGAAACTCCGGCGGAGATTCGATACCTGCGCACCATCGGCGCCGATCTGGTGGGCATGTCAACCGTTCCGGAAGCTATCGCCGCGCGGCACATGGGGATGAACGTCCTGGCAATTTCATGCGTGACGAATATGGCCGCCGGAATGCTCGATCAGGCGCTCGTCCACGAAGAAGTGCTCGAAGTGGGACGACGAGTGATGGGACAGTTCATCGCGCTGCTGCGAGCCGTGCTGCCGCGGATAGCGGAGGAGTTGCGGAGGGCGCGCTAGTGTGGCGTCCGAGGATTGCATGGACATTTGGACGCGCCGGAATTGTTGAAGACAACGGGTTGCCACCGACCAGTTGCTTGGCGGACACTAGACTAAACACATTAACCCAGGAGAAAGCTAGCAATGTCCAACGTCATCCCTGAAAAATACGCCGACCTTTTCCAGAAGCCCGCTTTCGCCAGTCTGGGCACACTCATGCCCGATGGGCGGCCGCAGGTCACTCCCGTGTGGTGCGACTTCGACGGGCAACACGTCATCTTCAACTCGGCGCGCGGACGCCAGAAGGACCGCAACGTGCGCCGCGATCCGCGAGTTGCGCTGGCCATCATCGATCCCGATAATCCTTATCGCTATCTGGAGATCCGCGGCACCGTGGTTGAGATTACCGAAGACGGCGCTGCCGAACACATCGACAAGATGGCGAAGAAGTATCTGGGAGTCGACAAGTATCCGTACGCTCAGCCGGGAGAGGTGCGGGTGCTTTACAAAATACGGCCGGAGCATACGACCGTGATGGGCTGAGCGATCAGTTATCTGGGGAAGAACAGAGGTAACTTGCATTCTTCGGGCAGTTCACGGAAAGTCGGGTAGGACCCTCGCACGCGTGATGCGAGGAGGTGGCTGCCATGAGCAATTCTTCGTTGGGGACGCACAATCAGCCGGCAATTACGACCTTGTTCGGCCCGCCGAGAATGCCGGCCGAGACGGAGCCAGGTCCGCCCGACGAGAGATTCGCCATCACGAGGAAATCGCTGGGTAAAACGCTGGTCGCCCTGGCCGCAATCCCCTTTCTATGGGGCGCATATGTGGGTGCATACCGCTACTGGCACCCGACTCCGACGCTCTGGACGCAGACCGACGCTACCGTGCTGGATGGAAAAATCCATATTGCACGAGACATTTGCCCTGCGGGCTGGCACCCGGGGCAGTCGGTCGAATCGAATCCGAACTGCGATTATTATGTTTTTCGTTTCGGCGTTTCCTATTTTGTAACAGGAGCCGCGCGGCAATCGAAGATTGACTCGCCCCCGTTCACGTATAGGGGCGAGGCTGAGAATTGGGCCTCGCGGTTTACGCCCGGCCGTCGGCTGGCAATCATTTGTGACCCGTTGAATCCGGGCCGCGTTCGCCGCGCAGATGACCCTGCGCCCGGCCAGTATGCTACGGGACCTTCGGTTGGCTACTATCCCTTGGGTGGTGGCGGTTCCAAAGTCGTCGTCGATTCTGCCGCGGGACCGCTGAAGGTGGCGTTTTTTCTGCTGGTGCCCGGGATCTTCCTGATCCTGGCGGGGCGTGCCGAGCGAACCGACTCCCCCAAAGACCTGTAATTTCTGCCAGATTGCCCTTAACCAGCCCCGGTTGTTTGCTTTCCTTTCTTGGGTGGGCGCGTCCAAATCAATTGAAAAGAGCCGTGCTGCCGTGGGGTTCTCGCGAAGTGTTGTGGCAACGGTGCCGGGAACTTCGGCGGTGTTTCTCTCGTACATGAATCAATGAAGGGCAGTAGCCGAAGTCTGGCGGCCGCGGGGTTTTCTGGAGGAGGGGTTTATGGAAGTTGGGAAAAATGGCCGCGATGAGTTGCACGTGATCGATGCGCAGGCCAATAGCATTTCGGCGCAGCAGGTGGTGAAGGCGGCGCACGGAGAACTCCTCCAACTCATGCGGCAGCGTGCCGAGATCATGAAGCGCATTGGCACGGTGAAGCAGACTATAGCCGGATTGGCGGATCTATTCGGCGAGCAGGTGCTCGGCGACGACTTGCTGGAGCTGATCGACCGCAAGCCCAATGGCCGTCAGCCCGGCTTCACCAAGGCGTGCCGGAGGGTGCTCATGGAAGTGCGGCGGCCGCTGGGAGCGCGCGAGGTTTGCGTGGAACTGGAACGATATGCTCCGGCAATCCTGGCGCGGCATAAGGACCCGCTGGCCTCGGTCACCACGGTCTTGAATCGTCTGGTGGATTACGGCGAGGCCCGCAGCCTGAGCAACGACCGCGGGCGCCGCGTCTGGGAGTGGATCAGCGAAACCGAGTCGGTGGCGGACGCGATGCCATCGCGGAGAACAGCGTGATCGCGGCCCTCAGCGGCTGAAGCCGTGTTTTGTTCAGCAGCATTGATGGCACGACTGAAGTCGTGCCCTTCCCAAAGCCTCAAGCGAGCCAGCGTTTTTCACCAGTCGGAGACGGGGTAAGCCCCGTCTCTACGAGGTAACTCTACGCCGGCAGCAGCCGTCCTTTTTCCAGATGCCGCGTCACGTGCGCATACTGGGCCGCATGCGGATCGTGCGTCACCATCACAATCGTCTTGTTGAAGCTTTCGTTCAGCCGTTTCAAAATCTCGAGGATTTCGGTCGCCGAGTGACTGTCGAGGTCGCCGGTAGGTTCGTCGGCGAGAATCAGGGTAGGATCGCTGACAATGGCGCGAGCGATGGCCACACGCTGCTCCTGTCCACCCGATAGCTGCTTGGGCAGATGATGGACGCGATCCTCAAGTCCGACGAGCTTGAGCGCGGTCATCACGTGATCGCGGCGCTGCTGCGCTGTCATCTTGGTCAGCAGCAGCGGCAACTCGACATTCTCAAATGCCGTCAGCACCGGAATCAGATTGAAAGTCTGAAAAACATATCCGACGTGAGTATTGCGCCAGTTGGCGGACTGGCCGTCGCTCAGGCGAAAAACATTTTCGCCCATCACCAGAAGTTCGCCGGAAGACGGGCGGTCAATGGCTGCGATCATGTTGAGCAGGGTCGTCTTGCCCGATCCTGAGGGCCCCATTAGCGCCAGAAACTCGCCCGCGGCGATGTCGATGGAAACGTCGTCGAGCGCGGTTACCTGGAAAGCATCGCGCTTGAAAATCTTGCTCACGTCGCGGGCCTGGACGACCTTGCTGCCCACGGCCGGTTGTGTCGTTGGTGTGGTCATTGTGCTCATGATTGCCCCTTGATACGAATCTTTTGCCCGTCATGCAAATCCGCGGGCCCTGCCGTGATTACGTTTTCGCCGCCCACCAGGGAGTCCACCAGATAGCCTCCCGAACGCTGGCCCTGGACATGAACCTCGCGGCGGAGCGCCTTGCCGTTGAAAGCGAGCAGCACAAACTTGGTCCCATCCTTGTCGCGCAACGCGGCGGTGGGCACGAAGACGTAAGTCAGTTTCGTGGCGGCGTTCTTGTTGTCGCTTGCCTTCGCCTTGAACTGCACGGTGGCATTCATTTCCGGCCGCAGGTAGGAATCGGGTCTCAGAATCTGAACCTTGACCTGGACCGTCGCCTTCTGCCGATTCGCTTCCGGCGACATTTCGGCGATCTCGCCTTTGTAGGAGCGGTCCTTGAAAGCATCCAGGGTGACGATGCCTTCCTGCTTGGGAGATAGTTTGGCAAAGTCATCCTGCGCGATATCAAGCTCGACCTGAATGTCGTCCAGATCCGCCAGCGCCACGACCGATCCGCGCGGGCCGCCTTCGGCTCCGCTGGCGAATTGAGCCGTGACCAGTTCACCCTTCTCCGCGGTACGCTCCAGAATCGTGCCGCTGACGGGCGCACGAATCACCGTGGCATCGAGTTGAGACTTGGCGTATGCCATCTGGCCTTCGGCCTGGAGCAAGTCGCCGCGGGCCCGGAGAATCTCTTCGGAGCGCGGGCCAAGCTGCATCAGCTTGAAAGCCCGCTCCAGCGAATTCATTCTTTGCTGCGAAGCATCGCACTTGCCGATCGCGTCGTCCAAATTCTGCCTGGACATGACTCCCTGAGCAACCAGGTCGCGGGTGCGGTCGAGATTGATCTTGTCATTCAGAGCTGTGGCCCGCGCCTCCTGCAGATTGTGATCCGCCTGCTGAATTTCCTCCGGACGCGAGCCATTCTCATTTTCGAGCAGGCGGGCCTTGGCGCTCTCGACCGCTCCGCGAGCCTGTTCGTACTGGGCGCGGAATTCCTCGTCCTCCAGCCGCACCAGCACTTGTCCTTCTTTTACTTTGTCGCCTTTTTCCACGCCAATCCACGCTACGCGGCCCGTGACCTTCGAATTCACGCTGATCTTGTGATGAGCGACAATGTATCCGCTCGCCGAAAGCACGGTGCTGCCCGCGACGTCACTGCCTTCCGCCGTGGCTCGCGCGACTTCAACTTCCGGCGCATCCGAAGCGAGCGCGCGGTAGGCCAGCGCGACCAATCCCAGCAGGACGACCACTGCGATTCCGCCGAGAATGAAGCGGCGCGCCCATGTGGGCGGTTCTCCGCCTCCGTCACGCAGCGAATGATCGATGCGCAGACTCCGCAGGTCGTCTTGTTTGCTGTCCGCGTGTTCTGTTTGCATTGGCATTGGTGAAGGTGCGTCCCCAGTCCCTGGCTGGTTCGCAACGATTCAAGAATTAATTGTACGAACTAAATACGAACTAAATATGAATTATAGGGGCGGAAAAGCCCTGCACCGCCCTGAAACTCGCCGATCTTTGATCAGGTCAGCGTGTACTGCAACACCAACTGCATCTCGGCGTCGCCCGGCACTCCGGCGTGGCTCATGTTGAACACAAGGTAGTCACCGGCATTCAACACCAAGGATCGTGCAGCGGAAACGTGTCTGGAAGTTGACGAAGCGGTTCCGCTTTTGGGCACCCACGTCTTCAGAATGACGCTGAGGAAAATGTTCTGAAGCAGGTAGCCGTCATCGCCCACGTTGAGACCGTTAGGATTGTAAATGTGGGTTTTGCCGAAATTCGGGCTCTGCGGTGACACGAAGCTGGCGCCAGGATCGCCCTGGTAGAATTTCGGAAGTCCGCCCGGCGAAACGGCGGCTCGGCACAGCACTTCGGTGAATCCGGCACTGGGGGGCAGGGAGGTAAGCATAAACGAAATATCGGCGTCGATTGACGTAACGGTCATGTTGCTGGTCGCTTCAACGTAAACGTCCGCACCATTGTTGTCCAGGTTTGAGACTTCCCATCCAAAGCTCGCGAAACTTGGGCCGGTCGAAGTTTGCGCCTGGGCATGTGCCGACGAATCCAGGCCGGTTATCGTTCCCGCTAACCCCGCCAGCGCCAACCCTCTCCCAACGAAGGCTCGCCTATCGGCTTTCATTGCGTTACCCCCGCGCATCACACTGAACGCATGACACAACGAAAATTTTGGATACCCAATGTCGGCTGCCGATTTCAATCTGACCCGGCACGCTAGGCTCGCAACGAGGTCAGAATATCCTGCCGCGCCGCATGCCAGGCGGGCGCGAAGCCTCCCAGCAAGCCCATGATCATGGCAAAGACCACCGCCGCCAGCGCGACTGCCCAAGTCAGGTGCAGACTGAAAACAGTTTCGCTGAAAGTCAGGGAGTTGCCGATTCCGGTACTCATGCCGTTGAACGGCAAGATCAACACAATTCCGACCATCGCTCCCAGCAGCGACAGCAGCAACGCTTCAATCACGAACGAGGTGAGAATGCTGGGCCGGGAAAATCCTATGATGCGCAGGGTTGCGATCTCGCGTGAGCGATACGCCACCGCCGCATACATCGTATTCATGGCGGCGAAGCTGGAGCCGATGGCCATGATGATCGCCACAAACGTGCCGATAAACTTGATCGCTCCGCCAGAACTGGTTTGCTTCTCGTAGTACTCGGTTTCGAGCGTGCCCTCGAGCTTCAGCCGCTGATCGTCGCTGACGCGGTGTTTCAGCGCGTCGGCTGCGATCGCGTCCGTTGCCCGCAGATAAGCCGAAGAATAGCCTCCCTGCCGGTCGAAATCCGCGGCGATCTGGTTGACGTCGCCCCAGATTTCCGAATCATAGGCGGTGCCCCCGGAATCGAAGACGCCCACGACCTTCCACTGTCCCTTGGCAAAGTCGAGATTGTCGCCGACGTTCGCGCCTGAAAAGCGGCTGTGAACAGACTGCCCGACCACGACCTCTCGCTGGCCTGTCGTGAACCACCGGCCCTCGGTCAGTTTTACTTTCGGTTTATTGCTGGCGTCCACCTCCTGAGACCGCAGAGTGACGCCCGCCGGCATCATGCCGCGAACCGACACGTTCACTTCACCCGTTCCATCCTTGCGCGGCAGCACCACCACAACCACCCATTCGCCGGAGGCGAGCGGCTGTCCCTCTTTGTCCGTGGCAATACCGGGCAGAGTCTTCAAGGTCGGAAAAAGATTGGCGTCGAAGCCTCCCGAAAGTTCTGCCGTGGATCCCTTGCGCATGACGAGCACGTTGACCGGATCGCCGCTGGCCATGAAGGCCTTCTTCAGGCCCGCCAGCAGCGCCATCAGGAAAACCGCGGTGGTTACGGTGAGCGCGATGCCCAGAGCCGTCATGATGGTGAGGCCCTTGCGCAGCTTCAGATTGCGAATGTTATAGCTGATCGGAATCGCCATGCTGTCCCTTCGCTAGCCGATGTAGCGCAAGCCCTCCACAATATTCAACTTCGCCGCGTGGTAAGCGGGCAAGATCGCGCTCAGGAATCCCACCATCGCCGCGACGAAGATGGCGAGCAGCAAGGTGGGAAACGTCACTTTTATTCCAGTAAAAAACATACCGATGCCAGGCGCCCGCGCGAGGCCCGAAACCACCCCGAGCGCCAGCAGGCAGCCCAGAGCGCCGCCGGTCAGAGACACCAGCACCGCTTCTCCAATATAAAGCCTCAAGATCGATTGCCGCGTGAATCCGAGCGTCTTCAGCACCGCGACTTCGCGAGTGCGTTCGCGGATCGACATGGCCATGGTGGTGGCCGAAACCAGCAGCGTGGCAAAGACCACCGCGAAACAGATACTCAGGATAAACGCTTTTACGTTCCCAATGCTGTTGATGAAGTCCAACTGGAAGGCCTTTTCACTCTCGGTTTTTGTGGGCTCCGGAGAATTTCGGAACATGGCATCCACGGCGGAGGCGACCGTGGCTACGCTGCTGGGAGAATCGGTGAGGATACAAAAAACGCCCGCCGACCCGTTGGCGAACGAGACTGCCTCTTCCACGTACTTCTGATTGAAGTAAACGGAATCGGTGGGTTCCGGCGCCGTATAGATCCCGCGAATCGTAAGCTCAAGATCCACGGGATAGATGGTGCCCTTAATCACGATGCGGTCGCCCAGCTTCCAGCCGTGTTTTTTCGCGAGTCGGTCGTCGACGATGGCGCCGGCTCGGTCGCGCTGCCAAGCCAGCAGTTGGTCCGCGGGCAGCTTGAACTCGGTGTAGACCTTGAGGATTTCATCGGGGTCGGTGCCGAACTGGGCGAACATATTCTCCGGTTTGTCGTCTTTGTATTGGCCTCCAAACCAGTTGCTGGGGGCGACGGCCACCACTCCGGGAATGGCCCGGATTTTCTCCCGATAGAACGATGGCATGGCCTGGGTGAGCGAGACGCGGTGGCGGGTGATCAAGCGCTGCGTGGACTCGGCGCTGAATGTGTCAATGTAGAAGGCGCGCCAGATGGTCATCATGAGAGTCAGCAGCAAGAGCGAGAACGCGATGCTCAACACGGTCAGGATGCTGCGCCGCTTGCTGCGAAACGCGCTCTTGGTCACGAAGCGGGTTAAGTTCATGCGACTCCAGAAGGCCCAACAGTTGATGAAATTTGCCGAGAGGGAAAGCCAACCCTATTTGCTTTAGTCCTGAGGATAAAGCAGCGGTTGCGGTCTGGACAACTGGAGTTTGATCTTCTTCTCGCTAATTTCTCGTGGGCATGCTCTTGGGCAACGGGCTGGGGCCAGACAGCCCCAACGTGTCTATTGTTATGCAGGACGCTGGTATCGGCTGGGCCGCGGTTGTTTGTTTAAAGGCGATTTCTCGCCAGCTATCGCCTCCGGCGATGGCACCAGTGTTGCCGCCCTGGGAAGGCGAATGCAAGAATTCCAGCACCAAACATAAGGGCCCCGCACCAGGACTAGGCTGCGGGGCAACCGACTCAGAAGAAATCATTGTCGCGGTTCGGTTTAGTTTCGCGTGAAGAGTGGCGTCACCTTGGACATCAGCACCACATGAGCTGGATCAGGCTTCCACGTCAACGGACGATGGCTCGCTGCGTGCGGGGCCGACAGGACTCGCAACGTGGATCGGGGGTGCGGTGGGCGGCGCGTGTTTGTCGATAGGTGGCGCAGTGGGCGAAGGGTTGCTGCGTGACGGGCCGACGGGACTCGCACGATGGATCGGGGGTTCGACGGGCAACCCGCCGGCAATGTGACTCGGAATTGCAGTGATGGACATGATGTACCTCCGTACTAAGATTGTCCGTGTCGGCAGGGAACTCGCCGGGCGGACTCTTAGGATTCATCGGCAGGAGCTGCGGAAGGGTTTAGTTCCACGTCACGAGGTGTTATATCCCTCTGATCCGAAGTGTCTTACGATCCGTTGACGTGGTCGCCCCGCCGAGTGGCCCATCCTTGACGTTCCTCGTCAAGGGCGGGATTCCACGGTCTTGTCAGCCTGGGGATTCTGTTTGGCTGAGTACATGGGGGATGCTGACTCTGCCGAAAGCACGTCCTCCGTGTTGGATCAGGTGGTGGAATAGGCTTCGACGAAGAGCGTGGCCTTTGTCGATCTGAAATCACAGACGAGCCGCCCAGATGTCTGGGCGGCTTCTTCTTGCATCAAACCGAAGGTGGTTGCGCGGGTAACTGCTGTTATCAGGCCATGTCACCACCTATCGAATCCTGAACGAATACCGGGTCATTTACCAGATAGCTGGACAGCCAGTCTCGCCTCAGCGTCAGCCCGGCGCAATAGCTTTCTGCCGCCATTTTTCAGTACTTTCGTAACTCTCGGTTAGGCACTTGAAGGCGGTATTCTAGGTTCGATTCTCCCCCTGTTCTTCCGATCTTATATTCAGGGTGTAGTGCGGCTTGTCACCGCGAGGACGATTGTGATGGCGACGATGTTTGGCCGGTTCGAAATTCAGAATGAGCTTTCCAAGTCCGAGACCGCCTTGATCTACAAGGCGATGGATACGGAAACCAACCAGGTCGTGGCGCTCAAGACGCAGAGTCTGGAGCCGCTGGGCGACCGCGCGGAAGCGTTTGTGGAGGCGTTGATCGCCGAAGGCGAGAGCACCCGCGACCTTGCCGGACAGAACATTGTCCTGCTCTATGGCGCAGGCGAGATTGACGGCCAGTTCTGCGCGGCGATGGAGTATATCCAGGGCAACAGCATCGCCACCATGTTGGCGCGCAAAGAAGGCTTCTCCATCTGGGACCTGCTCGACATTACGCGCCAGGTTTGCGCCGGGCTGGAGGCCGCTGCCGCGAAGGGTGTGACTCACTGTTCGCTGGAGCCCGCTAAGATCATGGTGCAATGGGACGGGACGGTCAAAATTCTCGGCTACGGCATCTCCAACATGAGCCTCATCGAAGCGGAATCGGGAAAAGGATTGGGCCAGCTAATGCCCTACTGTTCTCCCGAACAGATTCGCGGAGAAGCCATCGACCTGCGTTCGAACCTGTTTACATTAGGCGCGACCCTCTACGAGATGGTGGTTGGAAGGAAGGCTTTCGATGCCGCGGACCCGGTTGCGCTGGTAAGCCAGATTGAGAATGAGATGCCCGCCAGCCCGTCTGCGGTGAATGCCAAGATTCATCCGGCGGTGAGCGCGCTGATTATGAAAGCGCTGGCGAAAGATCCGGCGGAGCGTTATCAGAGCGCGCGCGAACTCTTGGACGACCTGGAGAAGTGCAAGGAGAACGGTAAGAAAGCTGCCCCTGAGGCAAAAAAGACGACGTCGGCGCCGAATATCGCCGTGAGTCGCGCAGCTCGCGAGGCGGCGGCCAGCAAGTTTGTCTCGGCAGCCTCAAGCGCAGCCATGCCCCAGCCTTCCACTGCATCGGTTCCATCCAAACCCGTTTCGCCTAAACCTGTTTCTCCTGTTTCTCCGAAAATTGAAGCGCCGGCTTTGCCGCAGGCCGGTCCGCCAGCCGCCGGGACCAGAGCCGCTGCTGCCACTGCCGGCGCGATGACCGGAGGAAGTGCCGGGCGTGGATCCAATGCGAACTCCGTCTCGGACGTTGATTCGAAATCTGATTCGAAATCTGATTCGAAATCCGGCGCGCGCCTCATCGGCGAATTTGAAGTAAGTGCTCCCGAATCCCAGGCCGGGCGCGGCCCGGTTTTATCGGCGGCGGTGGTGGAGCGAGAATCCGAGCAGCAGTCGCCGCGCGTGGCCGTCGATCCAATGATGTCCGAGCCAGTGGCGAGCTCATCCGGCAGAAGTTTTTCCGACCTGGCAGAGATGCCTCCGCTCAAGGAACCCGTTTTCGCGCCGTCAGTTCCCGAGCCCGCGGAGCCGTCGCGCCCCATGGCACAGATCTACCCGAAGCAAGAAGAGAAACCAAAAATCCAGCCGCGGGAAATCGCGGAGAAGGCAATCCATCAAATCGCCACCGTTCCGCCGCAGCTAATGATCTATTCGATCCTGGGCGCGGTTGGACTGATTCTGGTGGTTGCGATCGCAGTCTTTTTTCATGTTCGCTCGGAAGACGATAATTCCACGGCTGCTCCGCGGCCGACGAAGGCCCTAAGCCAAACTCAACCGGTTGCCCAGACTCCGGTGGCGCCACGAATCGAGACGCCAAATCCGCCGGTTGCGCCCATTGTGGAAGCTCAACCCAGCCTGACGGTACGCCAAGTCGAAAAGCGCAGCTCGAACAGCAGTCGACGGGCGCCCGCTCCAGCCCCGGCGCCGGTCGTGATCCCAGGCGAGGAGCTGATCGATTCCAGCCCGCAGGGCGCACAGTTTCAGCTCGATGGAAAAAGCGATCCGTCGTGGGTCACACCGTTTAATGTGATCGGCCTAAGTCCCGGTAAGCACATCATATCTGTAAGCAAGGCCGGCTATTCGTCCGAGATACGGTCAGTCGATGTTGTGGCCGGCAGTAAATCGTCGCTGCTGCTCCATCTGTCGCCGGTCAATGCGCTGGTGGTGGTGAACAGCGCGCCGCCGGGCGCCGAAATCGTCATCGACGGCAAGGTCACCGGACGAGTGACGCCGGCGCAGTTCGCAGTGGAAAAAGGAAGCCACACCGTTCTGGTACGCAAGCACGGGTATCTCGACGAAACCACCACTGCCGATCTCGGTCCCGCGCAGAATTTCCAGTTCTCGCCCATACTCCGGGCTCTGGGCAATGCTGAGGACATACGCACCGTCGGCAAGTTCAACAAGCTGTTTGGACGCGGCGGAGAGAGCACGGCTGGCATGGGTTCCATCGCCATTCGCACCCTGCCGAAAGGCGCGCAGGTTGCAATCAACCAGCGGGTCCTTGATAAGATCTCGCCAGTCGACATCATGCTCGGACCGGGGAACTACATCGTGGATATCACGATGACCGGTTTCAAGCCGGTCCACAAAGTCGTTAGCGTTGACAAAGGCAGCAAGGCCGCAATCGACGAAATTCTTGAGCGGCAATAAGCGGCGATTCGGCGAGCCTCCGGTCGCACTTCTGGTTGGGCGCAGACCGTTTGTGGAGACTGCATTGTGCGATCGTTTTATGGATGAGGACCCAATCCGCCCGTGGCGGAGGGACTTGCAGCCGCCAACCGCAATTTGGGCCATGCGCGGACTTCAATCGTGGTGGCAACGTTGGAGCGGGGCCCCGGATTCAGCAAAGGGATAGACCCAGCGTATCCACCGGGACATAACTGGAACCCATGTCCTGCGGTTCGCGGACGGTATCCGCTTCCTCACCTTTGCTGAATGTGCCCCATTTCGCGATGTCCGCATTGGTGTAATGAGAGTGGGAGCGGAAAACTTGCCGGCCGGTATACCATCCAAGGGCGCTGCCCACCACCATGTCCGAT